>Ga0126381_100001917_pt1 | contig 22377 bp, 15 predicted proteins | sample PanSoiMetPlot_28_FD_96465 | JGI IMG/M metagenome (GOLD analysis project Ga0126381, IMG submission 96465) | Tropical forest soil microbial communities from Panama - MetaG Plot_28 | ecosystem: Environmental > Terrestrial > Soil > Tropical forest > Bulk soil | place: Panama | collected 2016-02-17 | reverse complement strand
TCCAGTTCACGTTGCCGCGCAGGGTGTTGATCTCGCCGTTGTGCGCGACGTAGCGGAAGGGCTGCGCCAAATCCCAGGTGGGGAAGGTGTTCGTGCTGTAGCGCTGATGGACGAGCGCCAGGGCGCTGTCGAGCGCGGAATCGGTGAGGTCGGGGTAGAAGCCTTCGATCTGATGGGCGAGCAGGAGACCCTTGTAGACGAGCGTGCGGCTTGAAAGGCTCGACACGTGGAAGGCGTTGGCCTGCGCACCGCCGCGCGCCCGGACCATGTTCTCCGCCACCCGGCGGAGTACGTACAGACGTCGCTCGAACGCGTCTTGGTCGATCCCCTCTTCCGCTCCCACGAAGATTTGGCGAATCTCGGGCAGGGCCTCCCGCGCGATCCAGCCGATCCGGGTCGGGTCCACGGGCACGTGGCGCCAGCCGAGCACACGTTGGCCTTCGGCAGCCACAGCTCGCTCGATCGCCTCGCTCTGGAAGCGACGCTCGTCGGCGTCGGGTGCGAGGAAGATCAGCCCCGAGGCGTAGCCGCCGGGCGGAGGCAGCCCGAAGCCCAGCTTCTTGGTCTCCTTGCGCAGAAACCCGTCCGGCATCTGGAGCAGCAGCCCGGCCCCGTCTCCGGTGTCGGGATCGGCGCCGGTGGCGCCGCGGTGGGTCAGATTGACGAGAACCTGGATGCCGCGACGAACCACGTCATGCGACTTCTCGCCGCGGATATTCGCCACGAATCCCACGCCACACGAGTCGTGCTCGAGGCTCGGGTCATAGAGGCCCTGGCGGGGCGGCAATCCGGGGGGTCGGGTCATCGGGAGGTCCCTCCTAGATCCTCACGCGTGGGGCTCCAAGCGGCGCAACCGCGGTCCAGACGGGCGCCGGCGGGTTTGCCGCGTCCCCCCCACGCCATCGAGGGGGATGCGCGGCCGCTCCGCCCGGGTGGAGAGCACGACCATGGTTTCCGTGCGGCTCACACCCTCGATCGAGCGCACCCGGTCGATCAGCTCCTCGAGGGTTTCCGTGCTCTCTGTCTTTACCTTGAGCATGAGGGTGTGCTGCCCTGTCACGTGGTGACACTCAAGCACGTCCTCGAGACCTTCGATTTCGCGTTCAAAGGAATCGATTGCCCGGGGATGGCCGATGGCCACCCCGATGAAGGCCGTGACATCGAGCCCGAGCGCGCGGGCGTCCAGCAGCGCCACGTAGCCCGTCACGATTCCCGCCTGTTCGAGCTTGTGGATGCGCTCGGTCACCGCCGGCGCGGAGAGGCCCACCTTTTCGCCGATCGCTGCGAGGGGTCGCTTGCAGTTCTCCTGCAGCAGATCCAGGATGCGCAGATCCGTCGCATCGAGCTCCACGTCCAGCGCGGGCCGTTCGCTCCTCATCGCATTTGCCACCCCTCCCGGCACCCCGGGGAAACGGCAGACCAGGAGAATATCGTTAGGCGAATCCTCATCTTGACCGAATGAATAGAGGATCTCAACCCCTTGCGTCAAGGGAAAAGGCCGGCCCAAGGCGGCCGAACAGGGTCTCCCTTCGGCGCCGGGTTCAGTGGCGGGGGAGCAGGCTGCGCAGGCGGTCGGGGGTGTTGGTGAAGATCCCGTCCACCCCAAGCCGGAGGAAGTGCCGCAGCCGCGCCTCCCCGTCCACCGTGAAGACATGCACATCGAGCCCGGCTGCGTGGGCCTGGTCGATGAACCCGCGGCCCGCGAGAGACCGCTCCGGATTGATCGCTTCGGCTCCCAACCGCGCCGCGCGGGCCAAAGCGCCCTCGGGGTGCCTGCGCGAGAGGAGGAGCGCGATCCGGGCTTCAGGGCTCAGGGTCCGCAGGCGCTCGAGCACGCCGTCGAAGAAGGAGGAAAAGAGGGTCTGCTCCAGCAGCCCTCTCCGCACCACGGCCTCCAGCGCCTTGGCCTCGAGGCCGCGGTACTCGGCATGCACGCCCCGCTTGAGCTCAAGATTGAACGGGATCTGGGAACCGAAGCGGTCGAGCACCTGGTCGAGGGTCGGGATGCGCTCGCCTTGGCCCGCGTCGAGTGCCTGGAGTTCCGTGAGGCTCGCATCGGCAATCTCTCCGCGGCCACCCAGAGCTCCCAGGAGCTCGTCGTGGGCCACGACGACGACGCCATCCCCACTCACATGAAGGTCGATCTCGATCATGTCCGCCGCCTGCTCCACGGCGAGGGCGTAGGCGGGAAGGGTGTTTTCGGGGCGGTACGCGGAGGCGCCGCGGTGGGCGATCACCAGGGTCGGACGGCCTGTTCGGGTCACCTCTGTTCCCAAGCCCGTGCGCGCTCCACGGCACGCCGCCATTCGGCGTGGAGCGCATCCCGGTCGCCGGGCTTCATTCGGGGCTCGAACACCGTGCCCTCCCGCGGCGCTGCCGCGACGGCGCGCCGCTCCTTCCAGACGCCCACGGCGAGGCCCGCGAGCGCTGCCGCGCCGAAGGCAGTGACCTCGAGCACATGGGGTCGCCAGACCGGAATCCCGAGCAGGTCCGCTTGGAACTGCATGAGGAAGTCGTTGTGCGAAGCGCCGCCGTCGACGCGCAAGAGCGGAGGGCGCAGACCGGAGTCGGTGGTCAGACATTCGATCACATCGCGACTCTGGTAGGCGATCGCCTCGAGCGTGGCGCGGATCAGGTGCTGGCGGGTCGTGCCCCGCGTGATCCCGACAATCGTGCCGCGGGCGCGTTCGTCCCAGTAGGGAGCCCCGAGGCCCACGAAGGCGGGCACCACATACACGCCGCCCGTGTCTTCCACGCTGCGTGCCGCTGCCTCCGTTTCCGCGGCGTTGGCGACAAGCCCCAAGCCGTCGCGCAGCCACTGGACCGCGGCGCCCGCGACGAACACGCTGCCCTCGAGGGCGTACTCGACCGCGCCCCCGAGGCTCCAAGCGATCGTGGTGATGAGCCCGCTCTTCGAGCTGGGAGCGGTGCTTCCGGTATTCATCAGCAGAAAGCAGCCGGTGCCGTAGGTGTTCTTCGCGGTGCCGGGTTCGAAGCAGCCTTGCCCGAACAGGGCGGACTGCTGGTCGCCGGCCATCCCGGCGACGGGAATCTCCGCACCCAGCCATTCGCCGTCGCAATGCCCGAACACCCCGCTCGTGTCCTTGACGGCGGGCAGCATCGCGCGGGGTATCTGCAGCTCGCGCAGCAGCAGCTCGTCCCAGTCGCCGCGGTGCACGTTGTAGAGCAGCGTGCGCGAGGCGTTCGAGGGTTCCGTGGCGTGAACCCGGCCCTTCGTGAGCCGGTGCAGCAGCCACGAGTCCACGGTGCCGAACGCGAGCTCGCCGCGTTCCGCCCGCGCCTGGGCGCCCGGGACGGCGTCAAGGATGAAGCGAGCCTTGGTTGCGGAGAAATAGGCGTCGATCACGAGACCCGTCCGCGCGCGCACCTCGTTCGCGAGTCCCCGCATGCGCAGCGCATCGCAGATCGGCACCGTCTGACGCGACTGCCAGACAATGGCACGGTGGATGGGCTCTCCCGTCGCGCGATCCCAGACGACGGTGGTCTCGCGTTGGTTCGTGATTCCGATCGCAGCGACCTCTTTGCCGGAGACGCCTGCCTGGCCCAGGGCGTCCCGGGCCGCACGCAATTGACTCGACCAGATCTCGCCGGGATCGTGCTCCACCCAACCGGGATTGGGGAAGTACTGGGGGAACTCGTGCTGCGCCGCCGCCACGACCGCGCCTGCCTCGTCGAACACCAGCGCTCTCGACGAGGTCGTGCCTTGGTCGAGTGCGAGCACGACCCTCACGCGCCCGTCCCGTCTTCCGCCGGCTCGTCGAACAAAGCAGCCACGAATTCCTCCGCGGAGAAGTCTCTGAGATCCTCGACGCCCTCTCCAACCCCGACAAACTTCACCGGAATCCCGAGTTCATCGGCCAAGCCGACGATCACGCCGCCTTTCGCAGTGCCGTCGAGCTTCGTGAGCGCAAGTGCAGTGACACGCGCAGCCTCGGTGAAGACCCGGGCTTGCGAGAGCGCGTTCTGTCCCGTGTTCGCATCCAGCACGAGGAGGCTCTCATGGGGCGCGGCGGCGACCTCGCGCTCCATCACGCGCACGATCTTCTTGAGTTCGTCGAGCAGGGGAAGCTTCGTCTGCAAGCGCCCGGCGGTGTCGATGATCGCTACGTCGGCGCCCCGCGCGACCGCCGCCTTGAGCGTGTCAAACGCCACCGCCGAAGGATCCGCGCCCGGGCGTCCCGCGATCACGCCCGCGCCGGTGCGTTCGCCCCAGGCCTGAAGCTGCTCGATCGCCGCGGCGCGGAACGTATCGGCCGCACCGAGCACGACGCTGCGCCCCTTTGCGGTGTGGCGCGCGGCGAGCTTCCCGATTGTAGTGGTCTTGCCTGAGCCGTTTACCCCGAGAACGAGGATCACATGGGGCTTTGCCGCGAGGGCGAGCGCGCTGCCGGGAGCCGGCTCGACACGGCGCAGCTTCTGGAGAATCGCGCTGCGCAGGACGCGACGCACGGACTTTAGATCCGCACCCGCGGCCTGCCGACGTACGCTCTCGAGGAGACTCTCCGCGGTCTTTACCCCGAGGTCCGCAGTGAAGAGCAGGGACTCGAGCTCATCGAGGAGCTGCGCGTCGAGCTGGCGCCCGCCGATGATCCCCTCGATCCGCCCGACCAGGGCTTGGCTCGTGCGCGCCAACCGTTCCCGGAGCCGGCTTGGGCGGAGCCGGGCCACTTCCGCAGGAAGGGGCGCCTCCGGGCGCAGCACCGGCGCAGACGCCGGCGCGCGTTCGCTGGGAGCCGGTGCCAGATCGACTGCAGGGGGCCGGGGCACCGGCGCGGAAACCCCGGCGGTGCGGCGCAGCGCGAGGTATGCCACGGCGACCGCGAGGGGGAGCAAAAACGCCGCGCCGAGGGCAAGTGCGGGATGCGACTGCGCCAAAGCAACGAAGGGGCCAAGCATCGTGAGGGGGTACGCGTGCTCGGACATGGGCGCCGGAGCATACCGCGCCTCACCTTATCGTTCTGCCGCGGCGCGGGCACACGCCCGCTCTTCGGACACGATGAACAGGCGCTCCTTGTTTCGCAGACGCCCCACCGTCCCCACCTTGATGCCCGAGGGGTTGAAGATTCCGATGCGCGCTCCGACGTAGCGGGGGAAGTCGATCTCCACGACCTCCACGTGGCCACGCCGGGAGAGCAGCGCCTCCATTTGCGCACGGCTCACATATCCTTCGTCGTTGAACGAGACGACGAGATGTGGAGCCCGCACAGCATCGACGAGTGCGCCGAGCGCGGCGTGAATCCGGCGGCGGGAGTTGAAGTCGCTGCGGTACGTCTTGCAGCCCACGCGCTTGCACGCGACCCCGTAGGCCTCGGGTTTGTCCCAGCGCACCAGCGTCTCCCACACGTGGTAGTTCCCGAGATAGCTGTGCTGATTGTACGGTGGATCGAGATAGGCGACGTCCGCTTCGAGCGCACGGGCTGCCTCCACCGCATCGAGGCAGAAGGCCTTCCCTTCCCCTGGAAGGACGTCCGGCATGCGCAGCTCAAGCTCATGGAGCGCGCGGGGTGCCCATGTCTTCAAGTACGCCATCTGGACACCCGTCGTCGAATCCACGCGGTCGGCGGCCTCCATGAGCGCAGTGAGAAGCACGGCCTCGAGGTTCGGCTCGAAGGACCCTCCTGCGATGGCTTCGCGAATCGCGTCGATGCGCGCCCCGTTGCGCGGGTGGAAGAAGCGGGCGCGTACACAGAAGGTCTCGGTGAAGTACCCGGGCCGCGGGGGCAGGCCTGCGAACTCGCGGATCAGGCGTTGGCCCTCGTCCCAGACCCGACGCCGATCGGCTTGCACGTAGCAGCGAGCGAGGGCGTGGGCGTACGCATTGTGATCGTTGGCGAGCACGCGAAACCCTGCGCGCTTTAGCGCATGACCCACGCGCGACGTGCCGGAGAACAGGTCAAGCACGGTGCGGGCGCCCCGGAAGGCCGAAACCGCCCCGACGATTCGCGGAACCAAGACGCGCTTCGAACCGATGTACTTGACCATCTCGAGCGCGGTGGCGGCGTCAGTGGAGCTCGACGGAGACGAGCTTGCTCACACCTCTCTCCTCCATGGTCACGCCGTAGAGGAGGTCTGCCACTTCGATCGTTCGCTTGTTGTGGGTGACGATCAAGAACTGCGACTCCTTGGCGAGTTCCTTCACGATCTCGTTGAAGCGTCCCACGTTGGCATCGTCGAGAGCGGCGTCCACCTCGTCCAGCAAGAAGAAGGGCGACGGCCTGACCTGGAAGACCGAGACGAGAAGCGCCACAGCGGTGAGGGTCTTCTCCCCCCCCGAGAGCGCGTTCACGTTCACGACGCGCTTGCCCGGGGGTGAGGCCATGATCTCGATCCCCGCCTCGAGCACGTCCTCTTCGTCGGTGAGCAACAGCTTGGCTTTGCCGCCGCGGAAGAGTCGCGGAAAGTTTTCCTGGAAGCGCAGGTTGACAGCATCGAAGGTCTCACGGAAGCGCTTGCGACTCGTCCGGTTGATGCGCTGAATCGCCTCGCGCAGCGCGCTCAGAGTGCGCTCAAGGTCGCTCTTCTGCTCGGAGAGGAACCGGAAGCGCTCCGCAAGCTCCTCGTGCTCCTCGATCGCCCCCAGGTTCACTTCCCCGAGCGCTTCCACCCGGCCCCGCACCTCCTCGAGGCGCGTGCGGCGCTGATCGCGAGCAAGCGCCAACAACTCGGAGACCGCGCGCGGCGTGAGAGCGGCTTCTTCCTCCGCTTCCTCCCCGCCGACCGGGACCTGCCCTTCCGCGGCTTCTTGCGCCTCCGGCGCCGCAGGCGCAGGGAGGGATTCCGCAAGGGGCGGTGTCCATCCCTTGAGCTCGATCCCCCAGCGCTCGCGTACGCTTTCCTCGAGGTGCGAAAGGCGCATCTCCGCTTCGCGGAGCTCGAGCTCGGCACGGCTGGACGCGTCGCGTCGCTCGGTCGCCTCTCCCCGCAAACCCCGCAGTTCGGTCTCGAGGCGCTGCACGCGAAGCGCTTCGCGTTCGTAGGCCTCTTTCTTCTGATCGCTCGAAGCCCGCGCCACCTCCTCCTCGCGCAGGCGCTCGACGAGCGCCCCCTCGGAGGCGCGGATCGTCGCGAGCAGGGCATCACGACGGGCCTCTGCCGCCGCCGTCTCCGCCTTGCGGCGCTCGATCCACTCCCGGGTCTCCCCCGCCCCCGCGCGCGCACGGCGCGCGGCCTCGCGAAGCGCATCCCGGCGCTCCACGCGGCTTGCGTACTCAACGCGACGGGCAGCCAGCGCGGCCTGCCCTCGCGCGAGTTCGCGTCCCGCCTGGCCCATGCGCAGCACCAACGCCTCCAGACCCCGCTGGCGCTCCGAGCGCTCCCTGCGCGTTTCCTCGAGCGCTCCGCCCAGCCGTTGCGCCTCGAGCGTGCGTTGCTCGGCTTCATCCACGAGCGCGGCGCGCTCTGCGACCCGCCCGTCGTGCGCGACCGCGAGCGTCTTCACCCGGTCGCGGGTGCGCTCGAGGTCCTTTTCATGATTGGCCACCGCGAGGGCAGCGGTGTGGTGCCGGTTGCGCAGGTTTTCGCGTTCATCGTGCGCGGCCTCTTCTTCAAGTTCGGTCGCCGAACGCGCGGCTTCTCGGAGCACGACCAGGCGATCCAACTCCGCCACCTCCTGGTCGAGCTCACGCACCTCCCGCACACGCGAGAGAAGTCCGCTCTGCCCCGACTCGCCACCCCCGCGCACCACACCGTCTGGGGACAGCACGTCGCCCGCCCGGGTCACAAAAGTGGCGGGAAGCCTCCCACTGCCGTAGAGCGACACCGCCTCGCGCAAATCATCGACCAGGTTCACCCCTCCGAGGAGTGCGCGCGCGATGCCCTCATAGCCCGACCGCACCCGGACACAGTCGAGAAGGGGACGTCCGAGCGGCACGAATCCCACGGGCGCAGGTTCCAGACGTGGCTCCACCACGAACACGCCTCGACCCGCCCTGGCCGTACGGAGCGCCTCGATCGCGCCGAGGGCGCTGGCCAGGTCTCGCACCACGAGCGCTTCGGCGCGTTCTGCGAGGATCGCTTCCACGGCGTGTTCGTAAGGTCGATCCACCTCGAGCACGTCGCGCGCCAGCGCGCGCAGACCGAGGGCCGCGCGCGTCGCTTCGTCGCACTCCAGCAGATGGCGCGAGGCCGCACCGAGATCCTCGCGGCGATCGATCACCTCGCGCAAAGAAGCAAGCCGCGCTCGCTTCGTCTCGCGGTGCTCGCGCGCTTCGCGCAAAGCTTCGGCCGCTTCCCGCGATCGGCGGCTCGCCTCCTCACCGCGCGCCTGCGCCGCACGCAGGGCCCCCATCAGGCGATCGCGGTCCGCGAGAAGGTTGCGCAGACCCTCGGCCAGGCTGCGCTCGGCCAGGCTGGCCTGGCTTTCTTCGGAGCCGTGGAGCTCGAGACCCTCGTCGGCGCTGCGGATCCGTCGGTCGATCTCCACCCGGCGGTCTTCCAGCGCCGCAAGCCGGTCCTCCGCGCGTGCGAGTCGGGTGAGCGCATCCACGAGTGCGGCGTTCGCCGCGTCGCGTTCGCGCTCCAGGCGGCGAAACGCCTCCTCCGCCTGTCGCGTCTCGCTCTCGGCGCCTGCGATGGCCGCGGCCTCTGCCTCGAGTCCCGCTTCGAGGGCTGCGAGCTCGTCGCCGGCACGCTCGGCCTCGGCCTCCGATCCTGCCAGCTGCTCGCGCAGGGTGGCGAGCTCCTCGTTGCGCGCCGCGTTCATCTCGGCAAGCGCATCACGTTCGCGCGACTCGTAGTTGATGCGGCTCTCAAGCTGCTTGATCTCTCCGCGCAGGGAGACCAGCACCTCGTTGCCCTGGTTCACCACGCGCTCGCGCTCGGTCATTTCGAGGCGGGCCGCCTCGAGCGTGAGCTCACGCTCGGAAACACGGGCCTCGAGCCCGAGACTCTGATCGCGCAGGGAGCCGAAGTGGCGCCGCACCTCTTCGATTTGTGCCAAGAGATCGGTGCGATCGTCCGCAGCCAGAGAGAGCTCCAAGAGGCGTTGCGTCTCACGCAGTCGCTTGTAACGCGCCGCCTTTCGCGCTTGACGCTCCAGGGTCCCGATCTGGCGCCGGATCTCACCCAGCACGTCGCTCACGCGCACAAGATTCTGTTCTGTGGCCTCGATCTTGCTCTCCGCTTCCCGCCGACGCGCCTTGTATTTGCCGATGCCAGCAGCCTCTTCGATCAGGTAGCGCCGATCCTCCGGTTTGGCGGAAACGATGCCGCTGATCTGCCCTTGTTCTACGATCGTGTAGCCACGCGTTCCGATGCCCGTGTCGCGGAAGAAATCCTGCACGTCGCGCAGCCGGCACGGCACCTTGTTGATCAGGTACTCCGACTCGCCGGAACGGTAGATGCGGCGCGCGATCTGGATCTCCGAGAAGCATGCGTAGGCGGGCGGGCCGGCGCCTTCCGCGTTGTCGAAGGCGAGAACCACCTCCGCCATGCCGATCGGGGCGCGCGAGTCGGACCCCGCGAAGACCACGTCCTCCATGGCCTTGCCGCGCAGCCGTCTTGGCGATTGCTCGCCCATCGCCCAGCGCATCGCATCGACCAGGTTCGACTTGCCGCAGCCGTTGGGGCCCACGATTGCGGTAATCCCTGGACGGAACTGGAACAGCGTCTTGTCGATGAACGACTTAAAGCCGTGAATCTGGAGCGACTTGACGCGCACCGGGAACCCCCGCCGCGTGGCCCGCGGCACATCCTGCCCTGTTCATGCCCGCGCGGCCCTTCCGTTCGTCCGAGACACACGAAGGCCGCCGGCAATCCGACTGCGAGCGCCCACAGAGGATGGGGGGTGGGATCTAGGTACCACCCCAAGCGGGGTGTTCGCAAGCACGACAAGCCCCGGGCGATGGGGGAACCGCCAGGTGCTTCCGCCTGTGGGAGCGGCCACTTGCAACGCGGATGCGGGGCCGCAACCCCCGGGGGGGGGGTACGGCTAGGCAGCCCCGCCCGCCCCACCAGCAGCGGCAGCCTGGGGAGCCAGCGCGCGCGCCTCTTGGGCCCGGTATTGGAGCTGATAGAGGCGGTGGTAGACGCCCCGGCGGGCGAGGAGCATCTCGTGGTTCCCCTCTTCCACGATCCGGCCCTTGTGGAGCACAAAGATCCGATCCACGTCTTGGATCGTGGAGAGCCGGTGCGCAATCACCAGCGCGGTCCGGCCCTCCCAGAGGCGGCGCAGCGCCGTCTGAATCAGGGCCTCCGTCTCGGTGTCGATGGAGCTCGTCGCTTCGTCGAGCACCAGGACGTCCGCCCCATGGGCGAGGGCCCGGGCAAAGGACAGGAGCTGGCGCTGACCGGAGGAAAGGTTCGTCCCTCGCTCCCGAAGCTCGGTGTCATAGCCCTGGGGCAGGCGTTCGATGAAGCGATGCGCCTCGACCGCGCGGGCGGCCGCCTCGATCGTCGCACGATCTACGTCCTCCCGTCCGAGACGCAGATTGTCGGTGACGCTTCCGCTGAACAGAAAGACATCCTGGAGCACCATCGCGACCCGCTGCCGCAGCTCGGCCTGCGGGAGTTCCCGCAGATCCACGCCGTCCAGCAGTACCTGCCCTCGCGATACCTCGTAGAGCCGCGTGAGGAGCTTGATCAGCGAGGTCTTGCCGGCCCCCGTGGCCCCGACGAAGGCGACGCGCTCTCCAGGCTCCACTCGAAACGAGATGTCCCGCAGCACCCAATCCTCATTCTGGTAGGCGAACCACACGTTGCGGAACTCGACCGCGCCACCGCGACCGCCGTGCACCGGTCGGACCGGCATCACGGGAACCACCGGGTCGACCACCAAGGGGGCCGTATCGAGGAGCTGGAAGATGCGCTCGCAGCTCGCCATCGAGGACTGCATGACCGAGTACTTGGCCGAGAGATCGCGGAGCGGCAGGAAGAACCGGCGCGTCCAGTCGATGAACACATAGAGCGTGCCGATCGCCACCAGCCCCGCCGTCACCAGCCCGGCGCCATACCAGATCACCACCACGACAGAGATCCCACCCGCGGCCTCGACCACCGCGAAGAGCGCCGAGTCGTAGCGGATGGAGTCGTACCAGGCGTCGCGGTGTTCTCCGTTGATCTGAGCGAAATCACGCAGATTGCGTTCTTCGCGAGCGAAGAGCTGCACGACCTTCATGCCGGTCACGGTTTCTTGCAGCACGGCGTTGATTCGGGCGATGCGCACCCGGACCGCACGGAACGCCTCGCGCACGCGCAATCGGAAGACAACGGTGGCGCCTGCCAGGAACGGAACCACGAGGAAGGTGGCGAACGCCAGTCTGGCATTCACCATGAAGAGCACCACCGCGAAGCCCGCCATCTTCAGCAGATCGGTCACGAGCGCAACGATTCCTGCGGAGAACATCTCGGCCACGTTCTCCACGTCGTTTGTCGCCCGGGTGACAAGCCGGCCGACGGGATAGCGATCGAAGAATCCAAGGTGAAGGCGCACGATGTGTCGGAAGACATCGCCGCGCAGGTCGCGCATGGCGGATTGGCCGGTCCAGGCCATCACGGTGGCATGGATGAATTGGAGCAGGGCTCCCAGCGCCATCGCCGCCAGGTAAAGACCGGCGAGCCAGACCAGGGGGGCCACGCCGCCCGGAGGACGCAGCAGCCAGACCAGGTGCTCGGGGGACGAGGGTGCCGACGCGCGGGCCAGCGCATCGCCACCCAGGGCGGGAGCAATCACTCGATCGATTCCGGTCTTTACGATCCAGGCCGGCGCAAGTTCGAGCACAAACATGGGAAAAACCAGGAGGAGGGTCAGCAGAACCTGCCCGCGGTAGCGCCGCACATAGGGCCAAAGACGACCCAAGAGGCGGGCATCGTAGGCCTTGCCAAGAGCTTCTTCTTCGTGGAGCGCGGCCAGCGCGCCGCCCGACGGCACGCTCATGCGACGGCCTCGACGTCGAGCTCTTGTTCCAGGGCTTGATCGCGCGCCAATCGCGCGTAGAGTCCCCCCGCAGCGACCAGGGCCTCGTGCGACCCGCGCTCGCGGATCGCGCCCTCCTCGAGAACGATGATCTGGTCGCATGCCCGCACCGTGCTCACGCGGTGCGCGATGATCACCACGGTGCGCCCCTTGAACATCTCGGCAAGGCCGCGTTGAATGGCCGCTTCCGTCTCCGCGTCGACGCTCGAGAGCGTATCGTCGAGAATGAGGATGCTGGGTCGGAGCGCCAGCGCGCGCGCCAGGGCTGTGCGCTGACGCTGCCCTCCGGAGAGCATCACTCCCCGCTCGCCGACGATGGTCTCGTAGCCGTGGGGGAGCTCCGCGACGTCGCGGGCCAGCTGCGCACGACTCGCCGCCTCGGCCACGGCCACGAGGTCTGCGCTGGGAAGGCCATACGCGACGTTCTCCGCCAGGGACATGGAGAAGAGGAACGAGTCCTGCGGAACCATCGCGATGCTGCGTCGCAAGGTCCGAAGCGGGATCCGGTTCACGTCAATTCCGTCCAAGAAGAGCTGACCGTCCTCGACCTCGAAGAGTCGGGGAATCACCGAAGCGAGCGTCGTCTTGCCCGCGCCCACGGGCCCCACCACCCCGAGGCTCGTGCCCGCGGGAACCGACAGGGAAATGTCGCGCAGCGCCGGGGTGCGGCGCCCGTCCGGGTACGCGAAGGTGAGGTGCCGGAATTCGATCTCGCCGCGCAAGCTCTTGACCGGCACCGCATCGCGGTGGTCTGCGATCGACGGCTCTACCGAGAGCACCTGGTCGATGCGCTGCATCGATGCCGCTCCGCGCTGCACCAGCGACCAGACCCATCCCATCATGAAGGTCGGGAACGTCATCTCGTAGACGTACATCGCGAAGGTGAATAGATTCGGGATCGTCATCGGCCCCCGCATGGCCTCGTGGCCGCCCACCAGCAGCACGATGCACATCGCCGCGCCGGGCAGAATGGAGACCACCGCGGGCATCGCGGCGTTCGCCCTCACGAGGGCGAGTTGTCGCCGGTAGAGCTCGCGGTTGGTGTCGTCGAAGCGTCGTTCGCTCGCCCGCTCCATGGCGTAGGCCTTCACGACCGCGATGCCCGAGACGGTTTCCTGCAGGCCATTCGAGAGCTCGGCGAGCCCTTCCTGGAGCGCCAGGTTGGCGCGATGCAGGGTGCGACCAAAGGCCCGCGCGATCAGGATGAAGGCGGGATAGGGCAGCATGACGAGGACTGCGAGCTTTGCGTCGATCGCGATCATCGCGCTGAGGAAGGAAGCGATGAGAATGGGCGTCTGAAGAACGCTGAGCAGTCCGGGTCCGAGCAGCATTCGGACGGAGCCCAGGTCGTTGACGCAACGGCTCATGAGGTCGCCCGTGCGCCAGCGGAAGTAGAAGGACTGGGGCAGGCGCTCCAGGTGAGCGAAGAGATCGTTGCGCAGCTCGTATTCGATCTCCCTGGCCGCGTTGAAGACGAGGGTGCGCGACCAGTAACGAAGTCCGCCGCGCAGGAGCGTCACCAGGAGAAGCCAGAGGCAGCGCTTCGTGAGCTCCTGCGCCGGCAGACCGGCGCGCGCGGCCGCCAGCGCAAAGCCCACGAGGAGCGGTCCCGCAACGGACATCCCCACATACCCGAGCGTCGAAATCATCCAGACGAGGTAGGTGCCCCGATTGTGGGACGCGTACCGCAAAAGGCGGCGCAGCCCCGGTCGCGCCGCAAGCGACACGAGGCCGTCCCCTCCGGCAAGGCGGGCTTCCTGCCCTTGCGCCCCAGCCGTCATCGCGGGTGCAACGCCTCGGAAGTCACCCGGCCCGCCCCGGGCTCTGCGCGCTGGTACCAGGCAGCGATGCGTGCGCGGTCGAGACCGCACGCCCACGCCAGTGTCGCAACCCAGTTGCGGAGCATCGTGCGGAGCGGACCCTGCCTGAGGTAGCGGCGAGGGGAGGTCACCGCCGCGATCGCAAGGCACTCGATCCGCCCGAACCGTCGCATCGCCGACACCAGATCGAGATCTTCCATGATGGGCGTCTGGGGCACACCGCCGATCGCCTGGAGGACGCTGCGGCGCACGAACAGGCCCTGGTCGCCATAGGGCCAGCCCAGCAACGCCACCCGCAAGCGCGCCCCCCACTCGACGAAGGCAAGCCGAAGGCCCAGACGTCGCTCGGGCGTTCGCTCGAAACGGAAGGCAAATGCCCCGCCGGAAACCTCGGGTTTGGAGAGCGTGGCCTCGACCGCGGGGCGCCAGCGCGGGGGCAGGAGCGTATCGGCGTGCAAGAAGACGACCCCTTCGCCCCGCGAGGCCTCAACCCCGGCGGCAAGCTGGCGCGCCCGCCCGCGCTCCGCCACGAGGACCCGGGCGCCGGCGGCCGAGGCGCGCTCCCGTGTGGCGTCGCGGCTCCCACCGTCCACCACCCAGACTTCGGCGCCCCCGTCGAGCGCGCGCCCGACCGTCCGTTCGATGCACCCAGCCTCGTCCAATGTGGGAATCACGACGGAAAGCTCCACGCATCCACTGTAACGTACCGCTCCGCGCCACGCGGCCGGGGCGCCCGAACGGCGCGGTGACGCGGGCGTTCTCGCTCGGCTTGCATTGACAGGGATCGTCTTGCCTCGGTATTCATCGCGCGTGCCGACACCCCGATCCCCCAAGCCTCCCAAGCAGCCTGTGAAGCCGACGACCGATGCCCCGAGCGCTCCCAGCTACGCCCGCGCAGGCGTGGACCTCGACCACGACGAAGGCTTTGTCGAAGAGATCAAGGAGATCGCGAAACCGACCTTCCGGCCGGAGATTCTGTCGTCGATCGGCGGTTTCGCAGGCCTGTTCAAAACACCCGACCGCTACCGGGATCCGGTGCTGGTGGCGAGTACCGATGGGGTCGGCACAAAGCTCAAGTTGGCCGCGCGCATGCGTCGATACGACACGATCGGCATCGACTGCGTCGCCATGGTGGTGAACGACCTCGTGGTCCAGGGTGCCGAACCGCTCGTTTTTCTCGACTACCTCGCGATGGGTCAGCTCGACCGGAAGATCGCCTCGGAGGCGCTGCGCGGTGTCACGGAGGGATGTCGCCGCGCAGGTTGCACGTTGCTGGTAGGCGAGACCGCGACGATGGCCGGTGTCTACCCGCCGGGAGAACTGGAACTTGTGGGCTTCGGGGTCGGGGTGGTGGAGCGGGAACGGGTCATCGACGGCTCGACGGTGCGTGAGGGCGACGCGCTTGTGGGCATCGCGTCGAGCGGTTGCCACAGCAACGGCTATTCGCTGGTCCGACAGATCCTCGAACAGGCGGAGGCCTCGAAGGCACTCGATTTCTTCGGCGAGCATCCCGAGCTTAACACCTCCCTGGCGGGCGCCCTGCTCGCGCCGACGCGCATCTACGTGAAGCCGCTGCTGAACCTGCTTCGCGACTTTACGGTGAACGGCATGGTGCACATTACGGGGGGAGGCTTCGCCGGCAACGTGCCGCGGATTTTGCCGAAAGGGGTACGGGCGCGGATCGACAGCAGCTCCTGGCCCCGGCCGCCGATCTTCGGCGTTCTCCAGCGCCATGGGGAGATCGCCGACAGCGAGATGCTTCGCGTATTCAACTGCGGAATCGGAATGGTTCTCGTCGTTCCACGGGAACAAGTCGAGGACATTCAGCAACGGCTTCATTCCCTGGGAGAGCGAAGCTATCGGATCGGAGAGATCGAGCGGAAGACCCCCGAGGACCCGCCGCTGCTGTTCGGGCCTCTGCCCCCTCCGAGCGCGCCCGCGGCGTCCCGCGTCCGCTGATGCGGGGGATCAGCGCACCGAGTTCCACAGCGGGCCTTCGGGCTCGGCGCTGGGATGCCATCATCCTGGGGGGGGCACTGCCGGGCTTGATCGCGGCCGCGCGTCTCGGCATGGACGGCCAGCGGGTCCTGGTGGTGGAGGAGGCGGCGGCGACGCGCAGGCACCCCGCGCTGCGTGAGCCGTTTCATCTCGCGGGTGGCGGGAGCGGCGGCATCCTCGACGCGTGCCTGCGAACGCTCACCGTGCCCTTGATCGATCGAAAGAAGATCGAACCCGATCCCGTTGCGTACCAGCTGGTGTTGCCGCACGCGCGCATCGACGTGGGTGAGCCGCGCACCACCGCCGAAGAGCTCGTGTGTTGGGGCCTGGCGAAGCCCGAGGAAGCACGTGAACTCGTGCGCGGTCTGCTGGAAGCGGCGGCGGCGGAGCGCGCGGCCATGCTCGAAGCCTCCGTGGTGCGGGCGGGGGGCCTTCGCGCCCTGGCCCGCGGAACCAGCACACCGCGACCCGCGCGGCACGGACGCGGGCTCCCGCTTGAAGTGGCCGCACCCAGCCCGGCCCTTGCTCCCGTGCTCGAGGCCCAGGTGCGCGCGCTCTCCCACCTCGCAGAGGCGATCCCGCCCCCCGAGGCCAGGGCTCGCCTTCTGGGAAGCGCTCTCGAAGGTGGCTCGGCCTTCCTGCCCGCCGCCGAGGGAGAGCTCCGAGGCCTGCTGCGTCGCCGCATTCAAGCTTTGTTCGGAGAGTTTCGACAAGTCGGCGGCCGCTTCCAGCTCGTCGCCATGGGCAACGCGCCGGGAATCACCGTCGAAGGATCGCGTGACGTCCTGCTCGGTCGCGTCCTGATCCTGAACGCGCCGCGGAGCGCGCTGGCGACGGCGCTGGCGGACTCCGGGGGCGGCGCCCCTTCCTTCTTGGACGCACCGCCGCCCACCCGGCGACGCGCCTGCATCCTGTTGAGAGGACGCCGGTCGGTGTTGCCTGAGGGCATGGCGCGGCGGGTGGTGTGCGTGGGTGACCTCGGCCAATCGATCGACGGGACGAACCTGGTGACCCTGTGTGTCCATCCCTCTCCGCAAGGCAGCGACACCGTGGATCTCGTGGGCTCGGCCATCGTGCCGCGGGCTGCCACGGGCGCGGCCGAGGACCAGATCGAGGCCGCCGTGCGCGCCCTGATGCCGTTCTCCGAGCGCGTCCTCCGGCGGGAATCCATCCCTGGGGTGCAGTGGGATGAGGACTGGCCCGGGGATCCCACACTCGGAGAGGGTTGGCCGAGCGATGCGGAGATCCGGGTCTCCTCGCGCCCTCCCATCTATCTCCTTCCCCGCGAGAGCATGGCCTCCCTGGGCTTCGAAGGTGACGTGCTTCTGGGATGGCGCGCGGGAGACGCGATTCGAGGCGACGTCGCCTAGGGCCCGGTTGCCCCGTCTCGTCGCGTGGGCTAAACCCCGGCTGCCGCCGGGGCCAGCGAGCACGCCACTCCCTGGCCCCCTCGGATGCAACTGGGTGAGGACGCCATGGCTCAGATCTGCGACGTCTGCGGCAAGCGCCCGTCCACCGGCCACAACGTCAGCCACTCCAACCGCAAGTCGCCGCGGCGCTGGAACCTGAACCTCAAGGTGACGCGCGCGCTTGTGAATGGGGCAGCCAAGCGGCTCCGGGTTTGCACGCGTTGCATCCGCTCCGGCCGCGTGATCAAGGTCGCCTGACGCCGGGCCCGACAGAAAGCCTTTCGTCGCGGCGGTCCACCTTCGCGCTCTTCTCCCGCCTGCTCGGCTTCGCGCGGCCCTACGTGGGAGTGATCGCGCTCGCGCTGGTATGCTCCCTCGCCTTCTCTGGCGCGCGGAACCTGCGCAACTACCTCATCAAGCCGCTGCTGAACGAAGTGCTGGTACCCGCCCAGGGCTCGAACCTGCCGGCGGTCGGGTCGTCGCTCTGGCCGTCCTTCTTCGGTGGCGCGAAGAAGGCGCAGCTCGCACGGCCCGCGCCGGCTTCCCCCGAAGAGGCTGAAGCACGTGCGCAACTCCAGCACAGGGTGCGCTCGCAGTTGCTGAAGATCGCCCTTGTGGGCCTCGTGCTGGTCCTGATCGTGCCGATCGTGGAGTTCGGGAAGAACTACCTGGTGGAATACACGCTGGGCCGAATTCTGGTCGACATCCAGAATACTGTCTGCGGCAAACTCCTGACCTTGCCCCTCGGTTTTCATCACGATACGACGCGCGGCGACACCATCTCCCGGACACTGAACGACGTGGGCCGGGCGCACCGCTCCTTGGATGTCCTGTTCACTGATGTCGTGCAGTCGATCATTGCGATCCTGGTCGGCGGCGTGATGCTGATCTCCATCTCCTGGCAACTGACACTGGTGTGTCTCGTGGTGCTACCGCCGGTCCTGACCATCGGCGGAGTCTATGGCGGTCGGATCCGCAAGAGGGCGCGACGCCGCCAAGAACGCATGGGCGGAGTGACCCAGCGGCTGCTCGAGATCCTCGCAGGAATCAAGGTGATCAAGGCGTTCCGTGCGGAGCGGGATGAGGAGCAGTCGTTCCGGCGCGAGAATATTCATCTGTTCCGGTCGACCATGCGCGTGGTGCGAAATCGTGTCACAGCCAAGGCGCTGATGGAAGCGCTGAACAACGGCTTCGCGGTGGGCCTCATGCTGCTGGGGACCCTGCTCGTGGCGCACGGCCTGTGGGGACTCACGGTCGGAGATCTCGCTGCCTTCCTGTTCGTGATGCAGGCCGCCTACGCACCCACGAAGGATCTGTCGAAGGGCTGGACAGACCTGATGGACGCTGCGTCCTCCGCCGAGCGCTTCTTTGAGCTCGTCGATGCGCCTTCGGAAACCCCCGATCCGGCCGACGCAGTGCAAATCGATGGCGTTCACCATGGGATTCGCTTTTCCAAGCTCTCGTTCTCCTACGGCCGAGAACCAGTGCTTCAGGACGTTTCGCTCAAGGTCCAGCCGGGCGAGGTCGTGGCGATCGTCGGCCGGACAGGGGCGGGCAAGACGACACTCGCAGACCTGTTGCTGCGCTTCTACGACCCCGACTCGGGCTCGATCGAAATCGATGGTGTCGACCTGCGGCGCATCTCCCGTGACTCACTCCTCCAACACATCGCCGTGGTGACGCAGGAGCCTTTCCTCTTCGCTGGCACGATCCGCGACAACATCCGCTACGGCCGGCGCGACGCATCGGACGCCGAGGTCCTCGCGGCCGCGAGGGTCGCCCACGTGGATGAGTTCGTCGACGCACTTCCGGACGGCTACGACACCCAGGTGGGCGAGGTCGGAGTGAAGCTCTCAGGCGGCCAGCGCCAACGTGTCACGATCGCGCGCGCAGTCCTCCGGAATCCCGCAATCCTGATTTTCGATGAGGCCACGAGCTCGCTCGACGCGAAAAGCGAGCGCTTCGTACAGGAGGCGATCGACGCCCTGCTGGGCGGCCGCACGGTATTCGTGATCGCTCATCGACTCTCGACCGTCCGCCACGCCGACAAGATCGTCGTGTTGGAAAGCGGAACGGTTTCTCGGGTCGGAACGCACGGCGAGTTGATGGAGTCAGACAACCTGTACCGCGAACTCGTGGGACTCCAAACGCGTCAGGAGTAGCGGGGTTTCACGAGGACGGCGGTGTCGGCCCAAGCAAGAGCAGGTCGTCATCCAGCGGCCGCGGCCACTCGAGCACGATCCTGGCTCCGTGCGGCATCCCCTGCCGGTTGAGTCGCGAGCGCATCACCATGAGGTAGCCGTCTGTGTGCGCGGCCAGGAACTCCGAGGCCGACGACGGATCGACGAACCACGGCACCACATCGCGACGAAGCACCCAGTTCGCGGCGAAGTCGATCCCCCCATAGTCGGCGAGCGGCGCGTCGCCGACCAATGCCCCCACCCGCTCCACGAAGCTTCGCGTCTCCAGGCTGGGTTCGAGGGCGAGGGCGAGCGCCCGGGTGCGGAACAGGGCATTCGCGGTCATCAGGAGCGCAAGTCCCAGTCCACGGCGTTCCATCGTCGTCCCGCGAAGTGTGACCACCGAGCCGATCACCCCGAGCAGCCCGAGGGCTGCGGAAAGGGCGAGCAGGTGCCACGGGGTGGCGATCGCCACCTTCCAGAACTCCGCCCACCGCGCTGTGCCCGAGACCGCGGCCGGCAGGAGGACGCCCGGGTCCGCCGCCGCAAACGCGGCCAGGGCGCCCGCCACCACCAGCGAGGAGGCAAGGAGGCCGAGCACGCCGGCGGTCACGAGAAGCGGTTCGGTGAGCCACCAGCGCAGGCGCACGTTCCCCGGGTGGGCAGGTCGATGGCATAGCTCCGCGAACAGGCGTCCCACAAGCAGCGCGCCGCCGGGAAAGAGCGGGAGCAGGTAGTGCTCGCGTTTGGCCGGAACGACGGAGAGCAGGACGAAGGAGCCCAGAAGCCAGGCGAGGGGCAGCGCCTCGGCGCGCGCCAGGGGGCGCCGCAGCGGCCACGGAAGCGCGGCGATGGCCGCGAACAGGAACGGCGTCCAGGGCAGAAACCGGGTCGGATATACGTGCAGGTACATCGACCAGGGCTGCACGTGGTCGACATGCCCGAGCGGATGCCCCACCGCGTGGCGGAACACGATGATATCGAGATACTGCATCCCCGCGTGAAGCCCGGCGGCCAGAAGCCAACCCCCTGCCGGCGCCAGCGCCAGTGCGATTGCCAGCACCCAGGACGGCGAGAGCAGAGTCCGCGCACGACCCTCAAGCACCCGCGCCAAGACCACCGTGACCGCAGGGATGGCGAGCGCGATCGGACCCTTCACCAGCACTCCGCATCCCGCGGAGAGGCAGGCCAGCGGGAAGAAGGGGTTGATGCGGGTGCGCGGATTCCAGGGCACTTCGTCCCCCCGCACGTAGAAGTAGACCGCGAGTGTCGTGAAGCCGGTGAGAAAGGCGTCGAGGTTTGCACGCCCCGTGAAGGTGTAGAACTCTGACGAAGTGGCGAGCACAATCATCGCGGCCAATCCTCCGGATTGCCCGTAGAAGCGGCGACCGATGCCGAAGGTCGCGAGCAGCGCAACTGTCGAGCCAAAGACCGATGGCAGGAACGACGCAAGGGGGAGCTCCACACCGAGTCGCTGAGCGGCCGCGGCGACCCAGAAGAAGCCAGGCGGTTTGTCGCTATACACCTGACCGTTGAGCCGCGGCACGAGCCAATCACCACCTGGCTCGGCCATGACGCGGCTCACCTCCGTGTAGCGGTGCTCGTCGAGGTGCACGCAATCCGTACGGCTGGCCACCGCAAGACAGAACGCCAGTGTGGCAGCGACGAGACCCACGCTTTGCCAGCGCCGCATTCTGGAGTCCCTTGGCCCTTAGTCCCGCGCACCGGGCTGTAGCGTCACCGGAAGACAGCGAACACCGAGCTCAGACTCGAGCCGGTGAGCGAGCCGCTGGCGCTCTTCGGCACCGCGTGCCACCAGCTGCGCGCAGCCGTCGCCCTGGGAGCCGACACCCTTGCCGCCGAAGGCGAGATCCCGAAGCGCTGGGTGGTCCAAGGTTGCGTGGAGCCGGGGCGCGCGCAGCTCTGGGCACGCCGGCGCGACCGAGGCGTCGAAGACCGCCTGTGCCTCGATCATCAGCTCGCCCAAGGCCCGTGCGTCCCCCCGGCCCACGATTGCCCGCGCCCGGCCCAGAATCTCGGCGTTTCGCGGACCGAGGGCTTCGCGCACGGCCGCGGCGACAGCACCCGGTGTGCTCGGAAAACACGCGTTTAGGTCCTTGAGAATCCGGCGCGTGTCCTTCGTCTGGCATAGGTCCACGATCAGCAGGTAGAGCGTCTCGCCCGGCTCGATCGGTTCGATCGTCAGTCTGGGACCATCAAACCGAACAAACAGCGGCCCCCTGCCGAACGCGCAGACCTGATCCATGCGTCCACACTCGGAGCCAGCACGACGCTCACCCGCGTAGGCCAACTCCATCTCCTCGGGGATAGCGAGACCAAGCTCATACACCTTGTTGAATGCGCGGGCGACGAGTACACAAAGCGCGGCCGAGCTCGCGAGGCCTCTCCCCATCGGGAGGTCTCCCCGCACCGACAGACGCAAGCCCCGAACCGCATGGCGCACGCCCACCTCGGCGGCCACGCCCGCGGCGTAGCTGAAAAAATCCCTGCGCCGCGCGGCAGTGCCGAGCTCGTGGGGGTTTGCAGGAAGACGCAGCGGTCCGGCACGGCCTCCATGCGGCAGATCGCTCACCATCTCAAATGTGTCGATCGGCCCTTCTGCCAGGGCGTGAAGCCCCTGGTCCGTGCCGGCCACGAGACAACAGCCCGGCGCGATCGACAGATCGCTGCCTCGATAGAGAGCTGCCCAATCGGAATGCTCTCCGAACAAACACAGACGTCCGGGCACGGAGATCTCGACGTTGTTCAAGGAGAGACGGCTCCGCGCCGGAAGCCGGCGCGCGCGGTGCGCGGCTCGCGCTTCGCGCCTGTTGCGTCGCACGGGCTTTCCCCACCCTTCGCAGAGTCGCGGCAGCCTCCTTCCCTCATGCTGGTGCCACGCTTGCTCGATGACTAACGCCGGCGAAGCGCCGCAGCGTAGACTTCCTCGAGCTGTGCGGCGAAGCGCTGGGGAGTGAAGAGGTGGCGCGCCCGTTCGGCCGCGGCCCTGCCAAGGACCGCGCGGCGCCCGGCGTCCC
>Ga0126381_100001915_pt1 | contig 22385 bp, 18 predicted proteins | sample PanSoiMetPlot_28_FD_96465 | JGI IMG/M metagenome (GOLD analysis project Ga0126381, IMG submission 96465) | Tropical forest soil microbial communities from Panama - MetaG Plot_28 | ecosystem: Environmental > Terrestrial > Soil > Tropical forest > Bulk soil | place: Panama | collected 2016-02-17 | reverse complement strand
TGGACCGCGTGAACTCGTCCACGCTGGTATCGGCGATCAGCCGGCCCTTGCCGATCACCAGCAGGTGGTCGGCGGTCAGGGCCATCTCGCTCATCAGGTGGCTGGAGACCAGCACGGTGCGCCCCTCGGCGGCCAGCGACCGCATGAGGGTGCGGACCCAGAGGATGCCGTCGGGGTCCAGGCCGTTCACAGGTTCGTCGAAGATCAGCACGGCCGGGTCCCCGAGGAGCGCCGCGGCGATGCCGAGCCGCTGGCCCATGCCCAGCGAGAAGCCCTTCGCCCGGCGCCTGGCCACGCCCTCCAGACCGGCGATGCGGAGCACCTCGTCCACCCGGCTGCGGGGGATGCCGTTACTGCGGGCTAGGCATAGCAGGTGGTCATAGGCCCGGCGGCCACCGTGCAGCGCCTTGGCGTCGAGGAGGGCGCCCACCTCGCGCATGGGCGCCGGCAGATCGCGGTAGCTGCGGCCACCTACGGTTACCGAGCCCTGCGTCGGTGCGTCCAGGCCCAGGATCATCCGCATGGTGGTGGTCTTCCCGGCGCCGTTCGGGCCGAGGAAGCCGGTGACCATGCCGGGCCGGATGGAGAAAGACAGGTCGTTGACGGCCATGGTGGAGCCGTAGCGCTTGACCAGGCCGTGGGCTTCGATCATCGCTCTGGCTCGAACGGGACGGCCATGTCGCGGTAGGGCTCCTCGGTGCCGTACGCGCTGGCGAGGTAGGTGATGCGCATGCCGAGGTCTTCGGGCTCGAGGGCAAGACGCTCACCCTCATGCTCCTGCTCCTGCTCCTGCGCCCAGGCCCACAGTGACTCCATGGCGAGATGCCAGTGCACCGCCTCGTCCCCGTCGTCCGGCAGCGCGACGAACGCCTCCTGGTGCGCCGGCTCGGTACGCAGGCTCAGCTCGGGATAGCGGGCCGCGAGAGATTCCGCTTGCGCGGCAGGGACTGGCTTGCACCATTCGATCGGGGCATCACTGTCGTCGTTCACCAGACCCCACCAGATGCAGAACGCCGCACCTTCTCGTCCCGCCATCTTCGGGAGCGGGCGCTCGCGCATGATCCCGATGAACTCCTTGCCGAACGCAAACATCTCCTGCTGGTCGACGACGCGCTTGAGGCAGAGCAGGCTCCGCTCGGGTATCTCTCGTGTGCCGACTTCGTACATGACGGACCTCTTTCCCCGCAATCGATTGACGAGGTAGTCGGCTAGCTCGCGCCGCGCGTCGTGCGCCGCCTCGGCGCCGCGCCAATACTGCGCGACGCGGGTCGCCGCATCGGCCGGATCGCACGCGAGCAGCTCCTTGATCGCCGCGAGCGGCAACTGCAACTGGCGCAGCATCACGACAAGCCGCGCCTGGTCGAGCTGGGCTGTGTCGTAGTAGCGATAGCCAGACGCCTGATCGACGCGCGCAGGCACCAGCACCCCGCGTTCGTCATAGAGGCGGAGCGCCTTCAGCGAAAGGCGGGACCGTCGTGCGAACTCCCCGATGCTGATCTCTTTCACGCTGACTCCCTCGTCGCAGGGCCGAACCGGCCCGGCACAATGAGTCTGCGGGCTCCCCCAAGGTGAGAGTCAAGCGGCCGGCGGGCCTCAGGCGTGCGGGAGGTAGCGGGATGCCTGGGTGGGGAGGTCAGCGTAGGTGATGATGCCCGGGCGGGCCGCGATCACGGCGGGGATGGCGTTGACGACGGGCATCGCCGTGATGACCGAGCCGATGGCCAGCATGTCCTCCAGGCTCATCGTCGCCATGTCCTGGGGCAGGACCTCGACGCGCAGGTTAACTTGCGGGTGGCCGCGGACCTCGATGAGGTAAGCCATGGCGACCTCCCACTTGGGGTCGAGCTCGGAGGTCACCGTCCAGCGGACATGCGCCTGGACCACGTCCGCGCCCGCGGCGACGCCGATCCACCGGATGTCCAGTCCGGCGACGGTTCCCCTGGCGACCGGCCGACCCGGGATGTCCAGGTCCTTGGTCGCGTGGGCGAATTCGACCTCGCACCGGACGTCCTCGATCGCGGTGTCGAGCAGTTCGGCGATCGCCTCGACGGCGTCGCCGAACGGGGCCGTGGCCTTGATGACGTCATCGGCGTGCCCGGGATCCCCGGCAGGGCGGCCCCAGCCCAGCTCGTCCTGGTTGGCGTCGCCTGCCCACATGCCGATGTCAAAGGACTCGAACACCGTGATGTGGTCGACCTTGCGGCAGACCGCGGATGCGACCGCGGCGAGCTGGTCGGCCCACCCAGGGTTGATGCCGCTGCCGAACAGGCTGGCATTGCCAGCCCGCGCGGCCTCGTCGAGGGCTGCCCGCGCCTCCTCGCCGTACGCGCGCCCGGTGAGGAACGACGCGGTCGTCAGCACGTTGATCCCAGCGCGGAGCAGCCGGGTCAGGTGCTCGAAGTTGGGGTGCAGCGGCATGTACAGGACGCAGTCGGGCGCGAGCGCGATGATCGCCTCGATGTCGTCGGTAGCCGGGATGCCGAGGGTGCGGCCGAGTCCGGCGAGCTCACCGACGTCGCGACCCGCCTTCTCCTTGCTGTGGGCGTAGACGCCGACCAGCTCAAGACCGGGACGCTGGATGATGGCCGCCACAGACTGGCGCGCGACGTTACCCGTCGTCCACTGGACCACGCGGATGGTGCGGTCGGACGTGCGTTCCACTGTGCCTCCCAGAGTGCGAATGCCCAAGCGTAGGATTAATCCTGACCACGGTCAACATTGTCAGAACTGTCATGTTCTGTAAGCTGCCTGGTGTGAGGGATGAACCAGCATCGAGCCAGGTACCTAAGCTTGCTGACCCAGGTCAGCGTCGCGCGCACTTGGCACAAGCCCGCTCACGCGAGACCAAGCGCTCGCTTGTCCAGGCCGCGATCGCGCTGTGGCGGACCAACGGATTCACCGACACGACGGTCGCCGACATCTGCCGGGCCGCCGGGGTCTCCAAGGCGCTGTTCTACTTCTACTTCCCGCACAAGGAGGACGCGCTCCTTGAGGCCGGCTTGCTGTCCACCCGCGAGGCGCGGCGGAAGTGGCGCGAACTGGTAAACCAGCCCTACGACCTGCCGGACGTGATCGTCGCCGTCCTGGCCACGCTGGAAGACACGATGCGGCGCAACCCCCCGGAACTGCTGATCGAGGCCACGCTGGAAAGTCACCGGGCGGAGCAGCGCGCCCTGGCGGAGGGCCGCCCGGACGAACACCAGATGACCAGATTGCTTCTGCTCGAACTGCTCCAGCGCGCCCAGGCGGACGGCAAGATTTCCGCCGAACTGGACGTGCTGCACTTGGCGCGCGGCGCCCAGTCGCTCCTCGAAGCCGGCACCCGCCACTGGGCGGGCGGCGCATACGGCGACCGCTCCTTCGCGGAGGTGACGGGCCGCGACATCATGGCGTTCATCCTCGGCCACAGCCAACTCGGCTGATCCCGCATCCCCGGATTCGGGGTTCGAGCCTGTTACCCTGGGCCGACGGCCGGGGGCAGCCGCACAAGTGTCCGTTGCTCATGCGCCCGTCGTCCGTCACCGTGAGATTAGGACAGCCCGAGATCCCGCAGAAGGGCAACCCGATGATGACGGACGCTGATTCCGGAACCTTTGTGTACCGCCTTGGCGTGTTCGCCCGGGCCACGGTCGCCACGCTGCTGGCGCTTGCCGCCCCGGCCGTTGCCCTGCTGCCCGCGCTTACCACTGGCGTTTCCGGGACAGGCGAGGAGATCAGGTTTCCGCCCGGATACACCTGGATGATCATCGTGACGATCCTGGTGACGGTTGCAGCCACCGCCGTTGGCGCGCAGATCGCCGGGCACGCGGCATTCGCGCCCATCCGGTTCGCGCTCGCGTGGTGGGGGGTCGTCAGCATCGCGGTGGCGATCGCGGGCGCGTCGTTCGGCCACACGCGCCTGACCGAACTGGGCATCGCCGTCCTGGCCGCTTCCGTGGCCGGGGCCGCCGTCGGACTCCCCCTGGCCGCGCGCCGCTGACCTCACCGGTCGCGTGCCGGCGAACCGCGGGTGCCGGCGTGGGTCCCGGCACCCGCGGTTCACGTCTCCTATGCGTGGTTTACAGCTGGGCGGTGACGGCCTTGACCTCGGTGTAGGCCTCGAGGACCTCGTGGCCCATCTCACGGCCCCAGCCAGACTGCTTGTAGCCGCCGAACGGCAGCGAGGCGTCGAAGACGTTGTAGCAGTTGATCCAGACCGTGCCCGCGCGGATCTTCTTGGCCAGCGCGTGGGCCTTGGAGATGTCCTGCGTCCAGATGCCGGCGCCGAGGCCGTACTCGGTGTCGTTCGCCGCGGCGGCGATCTCGTCGAGGCTGCTGAACGGCGCGGCCACCACGACTGGGCCGAAGATCTCCTCGCGGACGACCTTCATGTCCGGGCGGGTGTTGGTCAGCACGGTGGGTTCGACGAAGTAGCCCTGGTCGCCGTGCCTGGTGCCGCCTGTGATGGCGGTGGCGCCGTCGGCTAGGCCGGATTCGAGGTACCCAGTCACCCGCTGCAGTTGCTCGTCGGAGACCAGCGGGCCCATCTGGGTGCCTGACTCCATGCCCGGGCCGAGCCTGATCGACTTCGCGATCTGCGCGACGCCTTCGATCACCTCGTCGAACCGGCCCTCCTGCACGAACAGCCGGGAGCCCGCGACGCAGCACTGGCCGTGGTTGAAGAAGATCGCGTTCGCCGCGCCCTCGACAGCGGCGGGCGAGGCGTCGTCGAAGACGATGTTCGGGGACTTGCCGCCAAGCTCGAGGCTGACCTTCTTCAGGTTGCCCGCGGCGGCAGCCACGATCAGCCTGCCAACCTCGGTGGACCCGGTGAACGCGACCTTGTCGACCTGCGGGTGCGCGGCGAGCGCGGCGCCCGCGGTCTCGCCGAAGCCGGTGACGACATTGACCACGCCCTCCGGCACGCCCGCCTCGGCGATCAGCCCGGCCAGCCGCAGCGCGGTCAGCGGGGTCTGCTCGGCCGGCTTGAGCACGACAGTGTTGCCCGTGGTCAGCGCGGGGCCGAGCTTCCACGCCGCCATCAGGAGCGGGAAGTTCCAGGGGATGATCTGGCCGACGACACCGACCGGCTCGCGCAGCGTGTAGGAGTGGAAGTTCGCTCCCGGCATGTACGGCACGGAGATGCTGATCGTGTTGCCCTCGATCTTGGTGGCCCACCCGGCCATGTAGTGGAACAGGTCCGCGGCCAGCGGGATGTCCGCGGCAAGCGCGATCGGGTACGGCTTGCCGTTGTCCAGCGACTCCAGCTGGGCGAGTTCCTCGGCGTGCTCGAGGATCAGGTCGCCGATCCGCCAGATGACGCGGCCTCGTTCGGACGGGGTCATGTGGCCCCACGGGCCGTCGTCGAAGGCGCGGCGGGCGGCGCGCACGGCCTTGTCGATGTCTTCGGCGTCCCCTTCCGCGATCCGGGCCAGGGTCTGCCCGGTGGCCGGGTTGGGCGTCTCAAACGTCTTGCCGGACGCCGCTTCGGCCCACTGGCCGTCGATGAAGAGCTGCCTTGGCGCGCTCGTGAACTCCTCGACGGTACGGTCCACAGTGACTGTCATGGGTTTCATCTCCCTCGCGTCGAGGTAGTCACAATGAGACTACGGAGCGGGAGATGGCACAAGAGGCGTGGTGCCGAAGCGCGGACTGGAAGCTGGAAGTTGCCTCACTGAACTCGCTTGTCCGGGCAATTGCCCTGATTTAGTATGAACCCGCTTGTCACAGTGTGACTAGCGGGTTGGTGGCCGTGCTCCGCGAGCGAAGGACTGTTCACAGTCAGGAGGTCTCCCGGTGATGCGACCCAGAGGAGCTGGCCTTGCCGCGATGCGGCGGCGGCCCCTTCTTGCCGTTGCGGCGGCCGTGTCCACGATCGTGCTGAGCGCGGGGCTGGCCGTCTCGGCTACCGTGCTGTCACCGTCGGGTGCGGCGCTGGCCGGGGCAGGTGCGCCGTGCGGCGCGTCGGGTGTGCTGTCCGGTACGACGTGCACGTACGACTCGGTCGGCTCAGACACGTTCACGGTGCCAGTGGGCGCGAGCTCGGTTGAGGTCACGGTGACCGGGGCCGCGGGTGGGCATTACTTCATCGCGGGTGACGCGGCCCACGGCGGCTCACCGGTCGGCGACATCACTGGCCGTCCCGGTGGTAGCGGCGGTCAGGCGGCAGGCGTGCTGTCTGGGCTGACGGCTGGGCAGGTTCTGCAGGTTGACGTGGCTGGGCGGGGTGCTGACGGCACGGCGGCGAGCCGTTCCGGGGGAAAGAACAACGGGCCCAGCGGAGGGCAAGGCGCGCTGGGCGGGTTCGGCGGCTCCAGCGGGGGCGTCCCTGGCGGGCCCGGTGATGCCGCCGGTGCTAGCGGCGGGAGTTCGCCCATCAACGGCGGCAACGGCGCCGGGGGTGGCGGTTCCTCAGACGTGCGGGTCAACACGGGCGGCTGTGCCGCGCTGAACTGCGCGCTGTCGGATCGGGTGCTGGTCGGCGCCGGTGGCGGTGGTGGGGGCGGCACCGGCGGGCAAGGCAACGCGCTGGGCGGCGCCGGGGGTGACGGTGGCGGCCTGGCCGGTGCCGACGGGGGGGCGATCGTAGACGGCGGGAATCCCGGCGTACCTGGCCATGGCGGTACGCAGTCCAGCGGCGGGGCGGCGGGCTTGAACCCGTGCCGGCACGGCGGCGGGAACCCGCCGTCAGGAAACCCGTTGACCGACCCGCGGTGTGGCGGTGACGGCGCGGACGGTTCCGCCGCGTCCGGCGGGATCGGCGGGACCGGTAACCAGCCGTGCAACGGAATCCAGGTCCCGCCCTGCCAGAACCCTGCTGAGACGACCTCCGGCGGCGGCGCGGGCGGCGGCGGGGGCGGCGGCTACAACGGCGGAGGCGGCGGCTCAGGCGGCGGCGGGGCGTCCGCCGGAGGTGGCGGTGCTGGCGGCGGCGGAGGCGGCGGCAGTTCGTTCGCGGCTGCCTCAGTGTCCTCCGCAGTTCTTACCTCCGCAGTCAACGCCGGCACGATCAACAATGGCGACGGTGAGGTCGTCATCGACTGGGGAGGCGGGACGCCCACTCCCACGCCGACCCCAACGCCGACGCCCACCTCAACCCCGACAGGCACGCCCACGCCGACGCCTACTCCGACGCCGGCTCCCACCCAGAAACCTCACCCGGCAACTGCCTACGTGATCAACAATCTCAGCAACACTGTGACCCCGATCGACGTGCACACCGGAGCGGTGGGAACCCCAATCCCGGTCGGTGCCGCGCCGCGCGGTCTCGCCATTACCCCTGATGGCAGAACTCTCTACGTGACCAATCGCGGCGACGGCACGGTGACCCCGATCGACGTGGCGACCGGCGAGCCCGGGCCGCCGATCCCGGTCGGCACGTTCCCGTTCGGGATCGCGGTCTCGCACAACGGCCGGATCGCCTATGTGGTGGACAATCTCAGCCATGACGTTACGCCGATCGATACCTTGACCGATACCGCTGGCCCCCCGATCCCGGTCGGGGCCGACTCGCACGCCGTCGCGTTCACTCCCGACGACCGGACCGCGTACGTGACGAACTCGGCGAGTAACAGCGTGACCCCGATCGACGTTGCCACCGGCACCGCGGGGCCGCCGATCCCCGCGGGAAACAACCCGGAGGGCATCGTGATCACCCCGGACGGCCGCACGGCGTACGTGACCGACAACGCTGACGCGCTCAGCGCCACGGTGACGCCGATCGACCTCGCCACCAACACGCCCGGCACCCCCATCCAGGTCGGTGACCGGCCGGTCGGGATCGCGATCACCCCCGACGGCAAGACGCTGTACGTCACGAACGAACGCGATAACGTCGTGACGCCGATCGACGTCGCCACCAACACGCCGGGCACGCCGATCGTGACCGGAGGCGTCAAGCCGTTCGCGATCGCGATCACCGGCGACGGCGTCGCCGCCTACGCGGTCAACGAGACCAGCGACACGGTCACCCCGATCGACTTGGGCACCGGTACGACCGGAACGCCGCTGCCGGTCGGCAGCCGGCCGATGGGAATCGCGATCACCCCGGAACACCCAGGACCCCCGCCGCACCCGGTGCCGCCCTCCCGCGCTGTCTGCGGGAACACCGGCGTGCTGACGGCGGGAGCGACGATGACGTGCACCTACCAGACGGCCGGATCCGACACGTTCACCGTGCCCGCCGGAGTCGACTCGGTCCAGATCACCGTGACCGGTGCCCAGGGCGGGCACTACTTCATCGCCGGTGACGCCGCCCACGGCGGCTCCCCGCTCGGTGACATCACCGGACGCCCCGGCGGCGCCGGCGGTCAGGCCGCCGGGACGCTCACCGGCCTGACGCACGGCCAGGTCCTTCAAGTCGACGTGGCGAGCCGGGGCACGGACAGCACGGCGATCTCGCGGTCCGGCGGGATGGCCAACGGCCCATCTGGCGGCCTCGGCGCCTCCGGCGGGTTCGGCGGCTCCAATGATGGCGTGCCCGGCTGGCCGGGCGATGCCTCCGGCGGTTACGGCGGCACCGCGACACACAACGGCGGCAACGGCGCTGGCGGCGGCGGCTCCTCCGACGTACGCGTCACCGCGGACGGGTGTGCCGAGCTGACGTGCAGCCTGTCGGACCGGGTGCTGGTCGGTGCCGGCGGCGGTGGCGGCGGCGGCACCGGCGGGTCAGGCGGCGCGCACGGCGGGGCCGGCGGCGACGGCGGCGGAACCTCCGGGGCTGACGGCGGCGCGCTGGTAGACGGCGGCAACGCCGGCGTATCGGGCGCCGGCGGCACGCAGGCCGCTGGAGGCGCCGGCGGGCTGAACCCCTGCCGGCACGGTGCCGGAAGCCCGCCGTCCGGGAGCCCGCTGACCGACCCGCGCTGCGGCGGCGACGCCATCAACGGCTCCGCCGGGCTCGGCGGAACTGGCGGGGCCGGCAACCTTCCTTGCACCGGCACGCAAACCCCGTCCTGCACTAGCAGCGCGACCACCTCCGGCGGCGGTGCCGGCGGCGGCGCTGGCGGCGGCTACTTCGGCGGGGGCGGCGGTTCCGGCGGTGGCGGCATCTTCGGCGGCGGAGGCGGCGCTGGCGGAGGCGGGGCGGGCGGAAGCTCGTTCGCCGCCCCGGGCGTCACCAACCCTGTCCTGTCCGCCGGGGCAAACCCGGGCACGATCAACAGCGGCAACGGCGAGGTCATCATCACCTGGATCCCGCGCTCCAAGCACAACCCGAAGGCCCTCGCAGACGTAATCAGCGCCGACATGCTCACAACGCCGGCTCAGCCGCCCGCCGCCCTCTTCGCCCTCGCCGTACGGCGGTAGGGCAATCAGCCGCGCCGGGGCGCGGGGGTGGCGATCATGTCGAGGAAGTTGAGGGCGGCCAACGCGTTCGCCTTGCGCCAGGCGAGCAGGATGACGTCAAAGCCGCCGTCCTGGGCGCTGGCCGCCTCGATCGCGCGGACGATGGGCTCGAGCACTTCCCGCTGCCTGCTCAGCAGCTCAGCGGGGTTCTCGCCGGCCCGGTCGAGCAGAGCGAGCTTGAGCAGCAGCTGCGAGCGGATGTCCCGCACATGCTGCACGGGAGTGCGCAGCCACCGCTGGGCGGCGGCATGCCCGGCTTGTGTCGCCTTGTACACCGTCCGCTGCGGGCCAAGCCCTGGCTGGGTGCCCTCTGGCTCGATCAGGCCGGCGTCCAGCAGGCGCCCGATGGAACGGTAGATGACCGCCTTGGGGATGTGCCAGACGCGGCCGAGCTCGCCGTCGCGCGCGGTCTGCTGGGCGACCGCGAAGCCGTGCACGGGCTGCTGGGCCAAAATGGCGAGCACCAGCCACTCGGGTACGGATAGTGGCGGTTGCTCATGCATGGCACCGAGCGTAGCGGCCGATCCGGGTCAGAACGGGTAGGGGGCGATGTCGCCGCGCATGGTGACCCAGCGAGTCTCGGTGAAGGCGTCGAGGTTGGCGGTGCCGCCGAAGCGGGCGCCGGTGCCCGAGTCCAGGATGCCGCCGAAGGGGATGTTCGGCTCGTCGTCGACGGTCTGCTCATTGATGTGCACGATGCCAGTCGGGATGCGCCGGGCCAGGTCGAGGCCGCGCATGACATCCCTGGTGAGGATGCCAAGCGACAGGCCGTACTCGCTGCGGGCGGCGATCGCCGCCGCCTCGTCGGCGGTGGCGAACGTGACCACAGGAGCGACGGGGCCGAACACCTCTTCCGCGTAGGCAGGCATCTCCGGTGTTACTTCGGCCAGCACGGTCGGCTGGTAGAACAGGTCCTCGTAGGTGCCGCCGGCCGCGAGCTTGGCGCCCGCGTCGGTGCTGGCGGTGACCAGCGCGTGGATCTTGTCCCGCTGCCTGGCGTCGATGACCGGGCCGAGCGCGACCTGCCCGGTGGCCGGGTCACCCACAGGGAGGTGCGCGGCCTTGGCGGCGATCGCCGCGACGTAGTCGTCGTAGATGGCTTCGTGCACCAGGTGCCTGCCGGTGGTCATGCAGATCTGGCCCTGGTGCAGGAACGATCCCCAGGCGCCGGCGGACGCCGCCCGGTCGAGGTCGACATCGTCGAGGATGACCAGCGCGGAGTTGCCGCCGAGTTCCAGGTGGACCCGCTTGAGGTGGCGGGCGGCCAGTTCGCCGACGCGCCGGCCGGCGGCGGTGGACCCGGTGAACGAGATGATCCGCACCAGCGGCTCGGTGATCAGGGCTTCCCCGGCGTCGGCACCGCCAGGGAGCACGTGCAGCAGCCCCGCTGGCAGGCCCGCTTCCTCGAAGACCCGCGCCAGCACCACGCCGCCGCAGACGGCGGTGCGCGGATCTGGCTTGAGCACCACAGCGTTGCCGAGGGCGAGCGCGGGCGCTACCGAGCGGATGGCGAGGATCTGCGGGAAGTTGAACGGCGCTATGACACCGACGACTCCGGCCGGGACGCGCTCGGCGAAGCTGAGCCGCGGCTGCTCGCTGGGGATCAGCTCACCGTAGGGCCGGGAGGGCAGCGTGGCCGCCTCGTAGATCTCACCGGTCGCTACGTGCGTCTCGAACTGGGCCGCCGGCGCGATCTTCCCGCTCTCGCGGATGTTCCACTGCTCGATCTCGGCCGCGTTCGCCAGCCAGATATCGGCCGCCCGGCGCAGCAGGGCGGACCGCTCGGTGTGCGGCAGGGCCGCCCAGGCGGGCTGCGCCGCGGCGGCCTGCTGCGCGGCCCGCGTCATGTCGGACGGCGCGGCGATGCCTGTCCTGCCGAGCTCGCTGCCTGTCGCCGGCTCCGTGACGGCGGCGTCGCCACCCGCGGGGGTGACCCAGCCGCCTGAGTACACCCGTCCCTGCCAGGTCTCGTCGTTGAGGAATGCCATGGTCTGCTCTCTTCGGTCGTCGGGTGGACAGGGTTATGCTCGGGGTCAGCTCAGCTCGCTGGGGCTTCGTCGCCCACGACGAGGTCATAGACGCCGGAGACGTACCGGCCGCCCTTGATGTCGCCGTCGGTCACCAGCCGCGGCGCGGCCAGCGCGGTGCCGTCCTCGGCCAGGGAGATCAGCAGCGGCCTGCCGCCCACCCAGGCCTCGGCGGGTGTCGCGGTGGCGACATAGCCGTCGGAGCCGACCGCGGCCACCCAGGTGTTCAGTCCCTGCCTGACGTGCGCGGCGCGGAGCACCCCGGACAGACTGGGGCCGGTCTCGGTGTGGGTTTGCGCGCCGTTGCCGGCCAGGAAGGTCACGGTTTTCGTCTGTTCCGGCAGGCCGGCCAGCGTCGTCGCGGACAGGACGACCTGCCGCTCTCCGTCCTGAATGACGAGGGCGCCCGCCGACGGCGGGATGGTAACCGTCGGATTGGCGACGCCGACCTCGATGCTGTGCACTATCGGCAGGTCACGCACCGGAACCTGGTCGCCGGGCACCGCGAGCGCTGGGGCGGGCAGCTGCCATCCGCCGACGCTGAGCACCACGACGGCATCGTGGTCGCCGAAGTTGGGGTCGAGCTCGCCGAGCGCGAAGGTGACGTGGCGCCCGAACGGCCCGCTCGCGGTCACGATGACCCGCAGCAGGGCGTTCTTGGCCGCGGGGAGCACTGGCGAGGCCATGGTGACAAGCAGGTCGAGGGACACTCCGGTGGCGGGAACGGCGTGGCCGCCCGGCCCCCTCAGCTGGATCGTCTCGGTGGGCAGCGCCGCGAGCTGGCTGGCCGTGTAGCTCGCCGGGTCCGACACGGCGCCGCCGACCGTCAGCACCGGGCTTGCCGGGTGCGCGATCGCGGCACCGGCGGCCGTGGCCGGCACCGCCAAGGCCGCGAGCAGGGCGCCGAGGATAGCGAGCCGCCGCACCAGCATGATCCCCTCCCTATGTAGTCACATTGGGACTACGGCAACGGTAGCGGAATCGCCGACGGCCCGCTATGGCACGGACCTTGTCGGATGCGCCAACCGCGCCGTCACCCGGCTTGTCGGACGGCATCTTGGCGGCGCGCCAGCTCTGGCCTAGGGTCGTGGTCACAGTGAGACTACATGCGGAGGACTCCCGGAAATGGTCACAACACCGCTGCTTATCGGGGGCGAGGAACGGCATGGGGCCGCGACCTTCCCCGTCTACGACCCGGCGCACACCGGGGCGATCGTCGGGCATGCCGCCGCCGCCTCGGCTGACGACGCGCTCGACGCGGTGGCTGCCGCGCATGCGGCCTGGCCTGCGTGGGCCGCGCTGTCGGCGACCGAACGCACCGCGATCGTGCTCAAGGCGCTTGACGGCCTGGAGGCCGACGCTGACGAGCGCGCCGAGACGCTGTCCAGAGAGAACGGGAAGGTCCGCTTCGAGGCCACGATCGACCTGGCCGTCTTCGGCGGGCGGTTTCACCAGGCGGCGGAGTTCGCCCCGGCACTCGACCGTGACGAGTACATCGCAGGACCGCCGTTCAACACGACGATCAGCAAGCTCTCGGCCGGCGTGGTCACGATCATCTACCCGTTCAACTGGCCGCTGGCGATCCTCGCGGCGAGCCTGCCCTACGCGCTGATGGCCGGCAACACGGTGATAGTGAAGCCGCCGCCCACCACGCCGCTGTCGTCCGTACAGACGCTCCGGCACGTGGTGCGGAAACTTCCGCCCGGCGTGCTGAACGTAGTCACTGGCGCCGACGAGGTGCTCGGTCCGATCGTGGTCGGCGACCCGCGGATCAGGCACGTCTGCTTCACCGGCAGCGTCGGCGGCGGGAAGCGCATCATGGCGATGGCGGCCGCCAACCTGACGAACGTGACCCTCGAACTGGGCGGCAACGACCCGGCGATCGTCCTTGATGACGCGAACCTGGACGATGCCGCGTTCGGGCGGATGAGCGGCGCGACGTTCATGACCACGGGCCAGGTCTGCATGGCGCTGAAGCGGCTGTACGTGCCGCGCCGCCGGTATGACGAGGTCGTCGACGGCCTGCGGGCCACGCTCACCGGCACGAAGGTCGGCCCTGGCCTCGACGCGGCGACCACGATGGGGCCGCTGAACACCGGGCGCCAGCGCGACTACGTCGCGGGGCTGACCGAGGAGGCCCGGCAGGCGGGCGCCGAGGTGCTCACCTTCGGCGAGTACACCGACGGGACCGAGGGAAACTACCTGCTGCCCTCGCTCGTCCTGGACCCGGCGCCACAGCTGGGAATCGTATGCGAGGAACAGTTCGGCCCCGCGCTCCCGGTCATCCCCTACGACAACGAGGACGAGGCGGTCACGCTCGCCAACAGCACGTGGTCCGGGCTGTGCTCGTCGGTGTGGTCCGCCGACAACGCGCACGCCATGAAGGTCGGCAGGCAACTGCGGACCGGCGTCACCTTCTTCAACAACCACAACGCGACCGCGGTGGATGAACGCGCACCGTTCGGAGGAATCAACCAGAGCGGCATCGGACGCGAGCTTGGTCGCGAGGGGTTGCTTGAATTCACCGAGACCCACGTCATGGCCGTCCCGGCGCAAGGATAGGAAGAGGCCAGCTATGTCCGTCAGCCACGACAAGCTGTTCATCGGCGGCGAATGGGTAAGTCCCAGCTCCACGGCCAGGATCACGGTCCGCAGCGCGTCAACGGAAGAGCCCATCGGCGAGGCACCGGAGGCCGCCGAGGCCGATGTGGACGCCGCGGTCACCGCGGCGCGACGCGCCTTTGACGACCCGGCCGGCTGGTCGCACTGGGAGCCCGCCCAGCGCGCCACAGCCCTGGAACGGCTCGCGGTGGAACTGGAGACCCGTTCCCAGGAGATCGGCCGCCTGGTCAGCATGCAGAACGGGATGCCGATCGCGCTGTCGCCGCTCATCGAGGGCATGACGCCGGTTGGCACGCTGCGCTACATCGTCAGCCTGCTCGCCAACTCCCCCGTCGAAGAGGAAGCGGCGCGGTTCCTCGGCGGCCACCTGATCATCAGGCACGAGCCTGCCGGCGTCGTCGGCGCCATCGTGCCGTGGAACTACCCCCAGACGCTCGCCTCGTTCAAGTACGCGCCCGCGCTGGCCGCCGGATGCACGATCGTGCTCAAGCCCTCACCGGAGACCGTGCTCGACTCGTACGTGTTCGCCGAGGCCGTCCTCGCGGCGGACATCCCGCCCGGCGTGGTCAACATCGTGCCCGGCGGCCGGGAACTCGGCGCCTACCTCGTCCAGCACCCCGACGTCGACAAGATCGCGTTCACCGGGTCAACCGCGGCCGGACGCCAGATCGCCGAGGTCTGCGGGCGGCTGCTGCGGCCGGTGTCACTGGAGCTTGGCGGCAAGTCCGCGGCGATCATTCTCGAGGACGCCGACCTGGACCTGTCCAGGATTGGCCAGGACCTGTTCGCCGCCACGCTGGTGAACAACGGGCAGACCTGCTACGCGGGGACCCGGATCCTGGCGCCGCGCTCGCGCTACAACCAGGTTGTCGACACCTTCGCCGCGTTCGCCTCGTCGCTTCCGGTCGGCGACGCGCTCGACCCCGCCACCCTGATCGGGCCGCTGGTGTCCGAGCGGCAGCGGGACCGCGTCGAGCGGTACATCGCTAAGGGCACAAGCGACGGCGCGAGGCTGGTCGCCGGCGGCGGGCGGCCGCCCGGCCTCGACAAGGGCTGGTTCGTCCAGCCGACGGTCTTCGCCGACGTCGACAACAACTCCACGATCGCCCAGGAAGAGATCTTCGGGCCGGTGCTATCCGTTATCCAGTACGCCGACGTCGATCACGCCATCGCGATCGCGAACGACTCCGACTACGGCCTGGGCGGCTCGGTGTGGACCAAAGATCCCGCTCGCGCCAGGGCGGTTGTTCGCCGTGTGCGCACAGGCACGATGGGCATCAACGGCTACCTGCCTGACCCGGCTGGCCCGTGGGGCGGAGTCAAGTCGAGCGGCATCGGCCGCGAACTCGGCCCGGGCGCGGTCGCCGCCTACCAGTACCTGAAGACCGTCTACGCCTGAGGTCCAGGCAGCGGGACGCGCCCGGCCAGTTCGCCCTGTGACGAACTGGCCGGGCGCGACGTCTCCGCCCGGGAGCGGATCAGTCGGTGGCCAGGATAACGTCCGACGCCTTGATCACGGCGGTGACCTCGCTGCCCTGGGACAGGCCAAGCTGCTTGACCGCCTCGACCGTGATCGAGGCCACCAGGCGCACGCCGTTGGCGTCGAGTTCGACGTTGGCGATGGCCTCACCTGAGTTGATGCTGGTGACGCGGGCCGGGATCTGGTTGCGCGCGCTAAGCGCCATTGCGTACTCCCTTTTGGAACGATCATTGCGGATATGTCGTGATCGCGGCCGGCTCGACATAGGCCCACAGTTCGCCTCCGTCGTCGAGCCTTAGTTCATCCACCGCCGCGGGCGGGACCTCGGCCGTGATCGCGGGCGTCCCGTCGACATGCACACGCACGCGGTCGCCCATGAGGTCCACTGCACTGACTTTCCCTAGCCAGGCATTCCACTCCTTCCCTTCGGGCCGTTGCCGGGAGACCGCCACTCCGGCCGGCGCGATGACGGCGAGAGTGGGCCCGGTCGCGGGGCCGGCGCACATCAGCCGGCCGCCGCCGTCTAGTTCGAGCATGGTGCCGCTGGCTTTGCCGCGCAGCAGGTTGACGCCGGTCAGGTCGGCCACGTAGCTCGATCGCGGCCGGGCGGTCACCTCGGCGGGCGTTCCGGTCTGCACGATCTGGCCGTGCTCGAGCACGATCATCCGGTCGCCGAGCGCGACAGCGTCGAGCAGGTCATGCGTGACCAGGATGTTCGCGGCATTCGACTGGCGCAGCACGTCACGGAGCAGGCGCCGGACATTGGTCTTGATCGAGACGTCAAGCGCGGCCAGCGGCTCGTCGAGCAGTAGCAGCCTGGGGTCAGTCACCAGCGCGCGGGCCATCGCGACGCGCTGCTGCTGGCCGCCGGACATCGCGCCGGGCTTGGCATCGGTCACCCCTGCCAGGTCCAGCCGCGCCAGCGTCTGCGCCGCCTTCTCGCGTGCCGTTTTCTTGTCGGTGCCGCGGCAGCGCAGCCCGAACGCCACGTTCTCGACCGCGCTCATGTGCGGGAACAGCAGGTAGTCCTGGAACATCAGGGCGATCGGACGCTTCTCCGGCGCGACCTTGACGCGCTTGGCGGGGTCTTCGAGCACCGTGCCGTCGAGCACCACCCGGCCCCCGGCGAGCGGCAGCAGCCCGACGAGCGCGCGCAGCGTGGTCGACTTGCCCGAGCCGTTGGGGCCGAGCAGCGCCAGCACCTCGCCCGCGGCGACGGTGAACGCCGCGTTCAGGTCGAGTCTGCTGAGCCGCAACTGGATGTCCGCCTCGAGCATGGCCGGTCAGCCCGCACCGGCACGATCACGCCTGAAGATCATGACTACCAGGCTGACCAGCACGAGGATCAGGCTCAGCGCGATCGCCTCGTCGGTCATGTTGGAGCTCTGGCTGATGTAGATCGCCAGCGGCATGGTCTGCGTGACGCCGGGAAGGTTGCCGGCGAACGTGATCGTCGCACCGAACTCGCCCAGCGCCCGCGCCCAGGTCAGCACCGTGCCCGCGGCGAGCGAGGGCCAGATGAGCGGGAGTGTCACGCGGAGGAACACGGTCCTGCGGGAAGCGCCCAGGCTGCGGGCGGCGTCTTCGAGCCGCCTGTTCATGGACCGCAGCCCGGACTCCACGGTGATGACGAAGAACGGCATGGCGACGAACGATTCGGCCACGATGACGCCGGCCAGGGTGAACGGCAGCGTGATACCGGTCGCGCTCTCCAGGGGCTTGCCGATGAACCCCTTGCGGCCGTAGGCGAGCAGCAGCGCGATGCCGCCGACGACCGGCGGCAGCACCATGGGCAGCGTGGTGAGGCCGCGCAGCAGGCCCTTGCCGCGGAAACTCCCGCGCGCCAGCAGCCACGCCAGCGGAAACCCGAATACCAGCGCGATCGCGGTGCTTGACAGCGACGCGACGATCGAGAGCCCGAGCGCCTGCACCGCGGTCTCGCTGGTGATCACGCTGATGATGTGGCCCCACGGCGCCCCGGTGATCAACCCGATCAGCGGGAAGATGAAGAACAGCGCGGCCAGCGCCGCCAGCACGGCCAGCAGCGGATTGAACGGCTGTTTCTCCCGCGCCGTGCCCTCATGCGCCATCTGCGGTGCCCCTACGCAGTCGGTGGCAGGAAGCCGAAGCTCTTGAGCACCTGCTGGCCGCTGGGACCGAGCACATAGCTGATCCACGCGGCCGACGCGGTCGCGTTCGGCGCGCCCTTGATCTCCGCGATCGGGTAGGTGGTGGTGTCGTTCTGGCTCGCCGGGATAGGCACACCCGTCGTCTTGGTCCCGTTCGCCTTGACGTCAGTGACATAGACGATGCCCGCGTCGGCCTCGCCGAGGCTGACCTTGGTCACTACCCCGCCGACGTTCTCCTCCTGCGAGACCGGCTTGACGGTGACGCCGGCGTTCTTGAAAATGGCGGTGGCCAGCGCGCCGCAAGGCACCTCGGGGGCGCAGGTGACTACCTTGAGCGCCGAGTTGGCCAGGTCGGCGACGGACTTGACGTGGCTGGGATTGCCCGCCTCGACCATGATCTCCCCCTGGTTGGCGGCGAAGGTCTTCGGCGTGCCTGTTGTCAGGCTCTGGTCGGTTACGGTCGTCATATTCTTCGGGCTCGCCGAGGCGAACACGTCGGCCGGCGCGCCCTGCGTGATCTGTGTCGCCAGCGTGGAACTGCCGCCATAGTTGAACTTCACGGTGACGCCCGGGTTGGCCGCCTCGAACTGGGTGGCGATCTTGTTGAACGCGTCGGTCAGCGAGGTAGCCGCGAACACGACCAGCGTCCCCGACGGCTTAGCCGCGGCCGACCCCGAGGCGGGCGTGCCAGCCGCGGCGTTTGTCGTCGTCGACGAACTGCACGCCGCCAGCGCCACCATCAGCGCGGCGACACTCGCGCCGGTCAGAACCCTGATACTCCGCATGTCCCCTTCCCCCCTCCGGGTAGTCCCGGTGTTCCCAGTCACCATGCCCGCCTCAAGCACGATCCAGATCACCCTCAGAGGACTAATCACAGGACGAGCGCGATGAGTTCGCCCGGCTTTCCCGCGTGACAGTATGAAGGCATGGGCGGAGTCCGGTTTCCGAATGAATCTCCTGAATACAGGACGGCCCGTGAGGCCCTGGAACAGGCGGAGGCCGAACTGACTCGCCGCATCGAGGAGGTGGCCGCGCAGCGGCGCCTCCTGCCCCTCGGCGGAAGAGTTCCCGAGGATTACGTATTCACTGAGTGTTCTGCCGAGCATGGTGCGGATGGACCCGCGCGGCAGATCCGGCTGTCGGCGTTGTTCGGCGGCCACGACACGCTGCTGCTATACAGCTTCATGTTCAGCCCGGAGATGGCACGACCGTGCCCGATGTGCACCTCGCTGCTCGATGGCCTGGACGGGGCCGCGCCAGATCTGCTGCGGCGCGCCGGGTTCGCGGTGGTCGCTAAGTCTCCTATCGACCGGCTCAGGTCATTTGCCCTGGAGCGTGGCTGGGTGAACCTGCGGCTTGTCTCGTCGGCGGGTACCACCTATAACCGCGACTACCACGGCGAAAGGGACGACGGCGAGCAGTTGTCGCGGATGAATGTCTTTACCCGTGACGGCGGAGCGATCCGGCACTTCTACGCCACCGAGCAGAGGCCCGCCGCGCCCGGCTGGGACGACCGGCACGTCGATCTGATCTGGCCGCTATGGAACCTTCTCGACCTCACGCCCGAAGGCCGGGGCCGCGACTGGCGCCCGGCCTACTCCCCAAAGCGGTAGCGGGTCTGGGTGTACGGGTTTTTGCCGAAGGCGAGGACCTTGACCGGGGTTACGCCGAAGACAAGGCCCGTGCGGTCAGCGGGATCGCGGAACCCGTCGTCGGTGACCTCGAAGTCCCAGTTAAGTTTGGACTTCCACAGCGCCGCCAGCCGCTGGAGCTGCGCGTTGCCGGTCACCCGGGCGGCGGTTCCCTCGACCACCACGTCGAGCCCAGAGCGGAACTCGTTGGCTCCCACGGCAAGAACGCACCGCGCGTCGGATTCCAGGTTCCTGGCCTTCTGCTCATGCGCACCCACGCAGAAGTACATCCTCCCATCGGACCAGATCGCTGGGAGCGGTGTGACATGCGGCCGGCCATCGCCGCGCACCGTCGACAGCCAGGCCATCTCGGCTGCTGACAGCACCCGGGATACCGCGGCCCACGGCGGGGCGGCGGCGCCCGGCTCGCTGAACCCCGTGTTCAGTTGCACAGCTGGTCCTATCTCAGACATCGAGGGCTCCTGTCGATAGCGGGACCGGGCCGACCCGGCCACTTTAACGACGAACCACAACCGTCGAGATAGACAGCCCGTGGGCCCTCGATCCCTAGTCCCCGTCCGCGGGTACGTGTTTCGCCGGCTGGCTGGCGGCGGCCACGTGGTTGATCGCGCTCCAGACACGCGGGTCGCTCCAGTAGCCGCAATGACCCTGCGGCGCCGGCGCCGGCTGGCCGTAGACGTACCAGGACTCGGCCGGGTCGGGGAGCGGCCTGTCCACCAGGTCACAGGCGGGAGAGGCCATCTCCTCGGCCACCGGGCCCGCGACGGGGTCGGTCGGATAGTAGAAGTTGAGCCAGTCCTGAACGTTGCCACCGCCCCCCGGCGCCAGCGGTGTCATCAGCTCGGTCGTGAAGTACGCGGGGAACGCCCAGGCGTAGAGCCTGTGCGCCGGGGATCCGAACGTGATCAGCGATACGTGGCCGCCCCCGGGGGGCCGTCGCTGCTGCTGGACGAGCGCAGCGATGGCCAAGATCGCGCCCTGGCTGTGGCCGATCACCACCACGCTTCCGCTGTCGTCGTTGTCATGGAGCCACCACAGCCGTCGCTGCAGGTCGGGCACGGCGCGTTCCGCATAGCACGGTGGTGACAGCGGATGGTATGACCGAGGCAAGAAGGTGCCGACATCGAACAGCACCGCTATCCCCCGGCGCCGGGCCGGATTGTTCCATGCCGCGTACAGGAAGCCCATCAGCGTGGGAAGCAGCAGCCCGCCGATGGTGATCCCGGTGTTGCTGATGAACAGCGGCGGCGCCTTGTGCCGCTGCCAGGTCCACAGGGCCGCGCTGAGCTGGAGCACGATGATGCCCCATAGCAGCCAGCCCGCGTCATGCGTGGCGCCGCCCACCATCTGGGCCCGGGCGACCGTCCTCGTCCAGCGCGGGTCCTTGCCGTCCCCGGCCGGGGCGAACGGGCTCGTCCCCGAGTAGTACCAGGGCTTGAGACGCGCTGGCCCGGCAGTCCAGAGCGCGTTCGTCCGTTCCTGGTAGGCGCCCGCCACCGCGACCGGCAGAGCGCTGGCCAGCCGCCACCTGATGAACTCGACCGCCACGAACAGCAGGGCCGCCACCACGGCGGCGAATACGACGATCGGCACCCCCGAGGTGATCACGTAGGGGATGTAGATCTTCGCGTGCGATATGGCGTCGCTGGCGCTTGTGGTCACCGGGCCAACGATGTGGGCGACCCAGATGAGCACGCTGAGCATGATGACGTTCAGCAGGCTGAACGCCAGCACCATCGTCACCCAGGGACCGCCGGGCAGGCTGTACCGACCGCTCCTGCCGATGCCAAGCAGCGCCGAGATCAGCAGCACGGCCACCGGCACCGCGATGGCCGCGGCCGTCCAGCCGACGATGCCGGCCATCCCGGGCAGGACCGCCGCAATGCCCGGTGATCCAGCGGGCTGCAGCCAGGCGAACACGCCCGCGCAGACAAGGCTCGCGGCCGCGGGGACGAGCAGTGCCAGTGACAAGCGCCGCAGCGCATCGGTCAGCGCCCCGCAGGCGTCCAGGCAGAGGTAGCCGACGCACAGCACGAGTGTCGCCCCGCCCGCGCATACCGCGACCCACCACCAGGCAACCGCCTGCGCGGACCAGCCGGCCCCGACGGACCTCGCGGTGACGCTGAGCACGATGGCCAGGAACCCGGCTGGCGAGGCGAGATGCAGCCAGGTGAGCAGCCGCACGCTGGCAGCGCCATCCCAGAAGTCCTTGTCGGCCAGTCCGTCCTTGAGGGAGGCCGCCGTGGCCGGTCGCGGGTCATCGGGAGGACTGTCCTTGTCGAACGGTGGCCGGACTGCCTCGTAACGCCATGATCTGCTGGCCAGCAGCCAGAGCGCCAGCATGAACAGCACTGGGACCAGCACCCCGACCAGAAGCTGGCGAGCCGGGCGTCCGGTGATCTCCGGCCAGTTCAGCGGCGCGAGCCACCACTGGTGAGCGGCGAGCCCGGTCAGCACGGCCTGGTAACCAAAGAGGTCGGCGGTAATCAGCACCGCCACGAGCGCCGCGTTGATCGTGAGCGCCAGCGACCCAAGCCCGGCCGCGGCCCGGTGCAGGGCGAACCGCCAGCCCGACTCTCGGGTCTTGGCCGAGCACATCCACCCGGCCAGGTTCCCGAGCAGGAACGGGAGCAGTGCCAGCCAGAGCACCCGTGACTTGCTGCGGGACGTCAGTCCACTCCAGGAATAGCATTCGACGTGCCGTTTCACGTCGTCGTCGTCCGGGCTCGCCTGGTGGTCCGACGTGCGGTAGAAGCCCGCGATCGAGTCGCCCCAGACCTGCTCGGACGCCAGGTCGCCGAGTACTGCGTCTGGTGGCGGTCCCCCGACACCGGGCACGCGCAGTTCGGTTACCCCCATGCAGTCCGCCGCGGACGCCAGCTGGACGCTTGAAAGGCCTTCGTAGTGTCTGGGAATAGGCATTTCTGGACCCCCCCGCCCCGGGTATGGCCAATAAGCAAGATCACTCTCATTAAGGATTGCGCCAGCATCGAATGCAAGCTCTTGCCTATCCGGTGACACGAGGCTAAAGGCCACGGCTGGCCAGGCGCATCGGGACAATCCCTATTCCTGGCCAGCCGCGACCTCAGTCTTACGATCGCGCGAGGTCTACCGTCGGCGCTTCCAGAACTCCTGGCGTCCCTCGCCACCG
>Ga0126381_100001914_pt1 | contig 22389 bp, 21 predicted proteins | sample PanSoiMetPlot_28_FD_96465 | JGI IMG/M metagenome (GOLD analysis project Ga0126381, IMG submission 96465) | Tropical forest soil microbial communities from Panama - MetaG Plot_28 | ecosystem: Environmental > Terrestrial > Soil > Tropical forest > Bulk soil | place: Panama | collected 2016-02-17 | reverse complement strand
CAAATCTACCCCAACGCGAATAAGCTTCATGGCGGACTCCTTCTCCCGGTCGACTGGTGGTTGACACTTCCAGTCTGGCACCTTGATGCCGATTAGGTGAGGAGGGGTCCATCCCATTGCTTCTCAGGGCCGGAGGATCCGCAATCGGTCGCAGCTCGCGTTCGAGCAGCTGCACATTGCGGTCATTGCAATTTGCGCTGACGCCACCTCCGGATGCACAGACTCGTCAACCGATTGTGGTCGTTCCAATCTCGATTGCCGCTAGAGTCTTGCGCCCGCCCTGGCATCAGTCGGGCAACGCTCGAAGATACAAGAACCCCGCCACGTGAGCGGGGTCGCAGCGCAGTTTCCGACGAGCAGTCAGTCGGGCGCAATAAGCGAGTCGGGCGGTACAAAGATTTCGTCGTTGATCCCGCTAAGTTGGTGGTTGGCGACAATCGAAGAGGGTGGCGAAGTCTTCTACGAAATCTGCAGTCGCTGTACGCATCGGTATCTCGGCATCGACGGCAGACTGAGTTGCGTGTTTCATTTTGCGCTCACGCAAACGGGCTTCATAGCGCATTCGATGTGATGGCGTTCCGTTCGTGGCCGTTGGCGCATAGGCGCGAATGACTGCTTTTCACGGCTCGACAGTCCGTTCCGGGCGTTCAAATCAAAGTCACTGGTCTCGCAATAGGGAAAGCTTCTCCACATCTGCGTGGTATATCGCCCCACTCACAATGGTATGCCCCGGCGCAGCTCTTTGCGATGCCTGGAAACTGATGAGATGAAATCCAGTGACCGCCGTCACGTCGCTAGCGCTTTCCATGCGCGGCGCGCAATTCTGCAATCAACCCGTTGCGATCCTCAGCGAGGCGGCGCGCCAGGTGGCCAGGCGTGGCAGAGCGCGAGTTGTACTTCATGCTCCAGCGCATGAGCTCGATCAACACCGGGAGCAGATCGAGCGCCTTCTCCGTCGGCGCGTAGATCACGCGTCTGGCCTGGGCTGGATCGGCACGCCGCGTCACCAGGCCTGCGGCTTCGAGCAGTTTGAGCCGGCTCGCGAGGATATTCGTCGCGATTCCTTCGTTGCCCTCCAGGAGTTCCTGGAAGTACCGCTTGCGCGCCATGATCAGATCGCGCAGCACAATGAGCGTCCATTTGTCGCCGATCAAATCGAGCGCGCAAGCGATTGGGCAGTTCGATCGGCGCGCCGGCAATTTCCTGTTCATTTCATGAGCCTAGTCCCTCTACTTGCAATTTGCAAGTAGAGCGCGCTATAATCGCTTGCACTTTGCAAGTAAGAACCCTTGTAGAGTGATACTTCCAACTTCGAGGAGCCCATTATGGCAAAGCTGAAACTGACCTATTTCGACTTCGACGGCGGCCGCGGCGAGCCTGCGCGACTCGCTTTGCACATCGGTGGCATCCCCTTCGAGGACGAGCGTATTGTCGGCAAGGACTGGACTGCGTTCCGTGACAAGACGCCGTTCCTCGCGATGCCCATGCTCGAGGTCGATGGCCGGCGCGTGACGCAGTCCAACAGCATCAATCGTTACGTCGGCAAGCTCACCGGACTTTATCCAAAGGACGACTGGCAGGCGCTCCTGTGCGATGAGATCATGGACGCGGCCGAAGACATCAGCGTGCGGATCGGCAACACGATTAATAAAGACGAGGACGCCAAGAAGAAAGCGCGCGAAGAGCTAGTTGCGGTGCACCTGATGCGCTACTTGGAACAATTTCAGGCGAAGCTGAAGGCAGCGGGCGGAGACTATTTCTCAGACGCGCGCCTAACCATGGCGGATCTCAAGATCTTCATGCTGATCCGCTGGCTCAAATCCGGCGTGCTCGACTACATTCCGAAGGACGTCGTGGACCGCGTAGCGCCGCTGTTGGTCAAGCACTTCGAGCGGGTGATGAGTCATGCGAAGGTCGCGGAATACTACGCACGTCGCAAGGCCGCGTAGCTGCAGAGCGACAGCGACGAGGCGATCTCGCCGAAGATCGCGCGTCGCTGTCAGGAACCGTGGTCGGTCAAGTTGGCACGGCAGTTCAACGCTTTTGGCACGGGTGAAGATGTGACCTGTGAGTGGAGAATTCGTAGTTATGCCGCGACCAGCACCTGGATCTGCTTTCTGTTCGCTCAGGCTCGGGCGTCTACAGAAGACGAGCCGCGGTTCGAACACTTCTAGCTGTCCCACCAAAGCGACATCCTCGTCGGCTCTAGGTCTAGGATTTGCGCGATTTGACGCGGTGCGCGTGCCGCCAAACGCACGTCTTACCGCTTCATCGCCTTGAGCACGTTGTTGTTCATCGGCACGGCGCTGCGTCGATCGGCGCCGATGCGATAGCTTGCGTGGGTCCGCGTGAGCAGAGCTTCCATCGCCGGGCGGAAGTCGCTACGTGCCTGTCGCAACGTCTCGTAGAGCCCTCCGACGCCAAGAAGCGCACACACCTCATCGATTTCCGCGAGCCGCCCGGCACTCAGCACGTCCTGCCGGCCCGTGTATCGCAGCTCGCCGCTCAGATGCAGGTCGACCTCGTTGGCTGCGACCATCGCGACGATTTCGGCGTCCATCAGCGATGTAGCCGAGACGTCGATCGACGATTCATCGCTCGTGGCAGACTCTCTGTGCGTGTAAGCCCGAACGCGTGCTTCGATGACGCTGCCTTTGCCGCCGAGCCAGTCGCACACTCTTTGAGCCGCCGTCCGTGCATCGCCAGCGTGTGACGGTGCATGCGTGTACGCCGCATGCAGAAGCCCCGCTGCGACGACGTCGATGCGAAACCCGTAGCGCACCAGCACGCTCGCCGTGCCAACGAGGTGGTCGATGAAAGGACGCCCGCACCCACGGTACCCGCCGTCCACGAGCACCACGGCGAGGTTGTGGCACGTCGAGAGCAGCTTGAGGTCGCGATCGCCGTATCCGCACTGGATGGCGAGATCCATGAGCCCGGACCGAGTCTGCTGATGGTCGTCGCGCTGCATCGGAGTGTGGCCGCGATCGAGCGCCGCTGGCCGCACCGGATCGACCATCGCCACGTGCTCGTTCAGGAACTGGCGAACGCCGCCGAAGGATCGCTCGTCATCGATCACGCCCCACTTGCGACAGAAGGCGGCGATGCTCGCCTCACCCTCGGCTGGCGACCACCGCTCGCGCAGGAATGCGAGCTCGTTGAGCATGTATTCCGCAAACGCCAGATAAGTGACGCGCGATGCTGGCTCCAAATAGACAGGATAGCCCCGCGCCTTCACTGAAAGCGCCGTGTCGACGTGCTCGTGTACGCACCGGATGGTCGGATCGAGCACCGCGCCGTCGCGCAGCAGCTCGGTGCGCACGAGCATGCAGTGATATTCGGCGAAATCGCAGGGCTGTCGTTCGAGCTTGACACGGTTCGGATCGGCGTTAGCGAGCTGATGCCATTCGCGCAGTACCTTGCCTCCCGGTACCTCGGTCTGCTCGATCCTGCCGCCCGCCATGTGGATCTTGGCTGGCCGCACTCCGTCGCCCCAGAGATACAGCGGCGCTACGATCCCGGCGCCCGTCTCGTCGGCGCAGGCGACAAGCGCTTCCAGCCAACCCCCTTCGACCAAGACGTCGTTGTCGATGAAAACGACGTAATCGGTAATGATGCGATCGACGACGCGATGACGCGCCTGCTGCGGCCAGAGCGGCTCCTCGAAGCGCACGATCTCGAGCCGCCACTCGGTGGCACGGGCTTCGAGCTCCGAACGCAGCCATGCCGGCGCTGCGCAGTCCACGTACATCAGGCGGTAAGGCATCGTCGTTTCCCTTGCGATACCGTCGAGGGAAGCCTCGGTGAGCGAATGCCGCTCGCGCGCGGTCATCACTATGGTTACCCGGGGTTCCTCGCTTGCGCCCATTTCATGCCTCGGACATGGAAAGCATCGGCTGCTGCACGATGGACGACGCGCTGCCGAGTAGGAGGTGGGTGAGATGCGCGTCTCGCGCGGCCCCGAACAGCGCCTCGGCCTTGGCGCGAGCCGCCTGCGCCATACGTCGGCGCAGTGCCGGGACGGCGCGCAGCGTGCGTAGGTAGCGGCGCGCTTGGTCTGGCTCGTCGGCATTGAAAAGAAAGCCGTCGACGCCATGCGACACAAGCTCGGCAGCGGCAGATTCGCACGCGCAAACGACCGGCAGGCCGCAAGCAAGCGCTTGCGCGACGACCGATGCATGGACGATGTCGTTGCGGGGCGCCGGTCTGTGGAGCAGACAGTCGAGCGTTGTCAAGAATTCGGCTCGGTCCATCTCATCGGCGCTCAGCAGCTCGATGCCATGCAACGGTTGCGAAGGAGGAAAATGCCGCAGCAGCACCGACCCACCCAGCACGCGCACGCCGATGCCTTCGCATGCGAGCCGGCGCAAGAGCACCGGGTTGTCAGGATGGAACGAAGGGGCGTCGCTCCGACCGACACATCCGACGGTAAATGCGCGCTGTCGCGACACGCGGCGCGGCGCGAACATGCTCAAGTCCAAGCCGGGTGCACAGGTCGAGCCCGGCAAGCCGGCATGCCGCCGCAGCGCTTCGGACGGCGTGATGAGCAACACGGGTTGCCCGAGCTCTCGCCACAGCATCGTGGCGAGATCGTGAAGCAGCGGCGCATCGTCGAAGTCGTAAGTGACCAGGATGCGATGCGCTTCGAAGCCGTGCAAGCCGAGCGGTGGCAGCTGGGCCCCGCAGAACGCGAGCACACCGGAAGAGAGGGCTGCGCCCGCATCGGCCGGCCATGCACGTGCACCGGCTGCGGCAAGCGCCGGCGACACCTCGCGGCGGGTCGACCAGACATGCACCGAGGCCCGAGTCCCCACAATCCGCGCGATATCGAGGGCGCATCGCTCGCGCTCGCCATCGACCTCGTCGAAAGGTCCGATCACGTGCACGGCACTTCCCGCCGGGACGGACGGCAGACGATCCTCGCGCGTCGCGAGGCAACCCGCGGCGGCGAGCTTCGCATGCAGCTCGCGAGCGATTTGGCGTTCCTGCACATCAATGCAGATTCGCCTGTGGTCATCGGCAATCTGCATGTCGTCCGGCGCAAGCCGGGCTGCCGTAGCGATGCGCTCTTCGGCGGTTTCGAGATCGCCGAGGTCCCATGCCAGGAGCGCAGACGCGTGCTGCGCTTCGACGTGATCGGGCGCCCTGGAGGCCACGCCGGTGAAGAGCGCCAGTGCCGTCTCGACCTCGCCGCGCTGCGCGGCTTCGAGCGCTTCGCGCAAGCTGTGTTGCAAGTCGGCACCATGCTTCGGGACTGCCTGCTGCGTGTTAAGCGGCGGCGCGTCGCGGCCGTGGCACGCCTTGAAGCGCAGTCCACTGCCGCACGGACACGGCGTGTTGCGCGACACGGTCTGCTCCACCGACGTGACCGGGTTGGCGTTCGCGGTCTTTGGCGCGGCGAGATCCTTCAGCCGCAGTTCGGCCGCCTCCCGAAGCGCGGGTGCGAAGCGCGCTGCATCGGCGAATGCGTCGCGCGCCTGCCCTCGATAGCCCAGTGCTTCGCACACCTCGCCAAGTGCGAAGTGACTGTCTCCGGCATCGCCGTTGAAGAAGATCGAGTGCAGCAGTAACCGGCGCGCCGTCTGAAGGTGGGCGAGCGCGGCATATTGACGGCCGAGGAGCGCGCTGGCATTGGGCTCGTCGGGATAACGCTCGAGCATGCGCGCGTAGAACGCGGCCGCAGCCGTCGCACCGGAGCTGCGTTGCAACTCCTCGCCGCTCTTGAGCTCGCTGAAATAGTCGGCCCACGCGATGTTGCGTGCATCGGCGTGCCGCTCGAGCACGCGCACCCGATCGCGCGATCCCCGATCATCCCTGCCGCGGTTTTGTCCAAGCCCGGTGCCGGACGTCCCGGCTTCGGAGAAGTAGAAATGGGTCGGCTCGCGAACCGTCGCGAACGGCGTCTGGCGCATCAGGCGCAACCAGTATTCCCAGTCTTCGCAGGTATTGAAGGTCTCGTCGAACCGTTCAGCGCGTGCGAGGCTCCAATGGAGCAGGCAAGCCATCCCGGGAATGCGGCAGTAGAAATGCATGATCAGCGGGTTGAAGCGGTGGCGTCGCTGATCTCCCACACGATGCAGCCGGTCGATCGGCCAGTGCTGCGCGTAGACTACCCTCGGACGATCGGGCTCGCTCGCCCGTGCGACGAGGCGCGCTAGGTGCGAAGGCTCGAGCAGATCATCGTCATCTAGAAAGGCGATCCACTCGCCCGTGGCGCTCTCGAGGCCGAGGTTCGCAGCCGCCGGCCGGTTGAGCGCGCGACGCGACGTAACTAATCGCAGCGCGTCGAGCGCGCGTAGCCGCGGCAAGGGCGGATGTGCGCCTCCGGTGGCATCAACGACAATGACTTCGAGCGGCCGATGATGCTGGCGTGCGGCCGAGGCGAGCGCCTCGACAAGGCACGGTCGCCCCATGCTGCGAATAATCAGAGAGACGAGCGGGGCTCGGGTCGCGGGCCCGTTCACATGCTCAACGGCCAGGCATTGGCGAATAGCATCTCCTATGGCGCCGTGATTATCGATACGCTAGGCCAATGAAATCGCCGTGGCAAGTGCCGATGGTTCACTCCACGGAGTTATTGCGCACCAATCTAATAACTGAGCGCATCTTGCCCGTCGAAAGCCAGCCGACAGGTTGCCAAAACAAGAGTTGCGCTAATCGCGGTATAAGGCTAAACAACTTCAGTGACGCGTGGAGACAGCATTGATTGAGTACAGAAAAAGTGTGGATGTGGACATTAAACAGGGAGGAGGGTAATGCGAACGCATTCGCTGGCGCTTGGCGCGCTTCTGGGCCTCTCGCAATCGCCCTTCTATTCCGTGTATTCGCGATCCTGCGCTTGCGCACGGATGAGGTCATCGATTAGTCCGTTGCCGCTCTCGATAACCTGATATGTCCGGCGTCTTCATCAGCTACCGCCGAGAGGATAGCCAGGGGCTGGCAGGACGGCTGTTCGACCGACTGGTGCAGCGCTTTGGCGAGGAGCGCGTCTTCTGGGACATCGACTCGATTGATCCCGGTGGGAGATTCGCAGAGGTCATTGCCGAGCGCATCGGTGGCTGCGATGCGCTCGTTGCGTTGAGGCGTCGTCGACCTTGGGCGTCTTCGGCATTGAGCCAACCTTTGCCAATCAAAAAACTTAGAGGGTACAAGAAAGGAAATTAGTCAAAGGAAGGACGCGAAAACCCCGGCCAGCGCGAGTACGAAATGAGCGGTGCACGCGGCTCGCGTGCCGATTGCCGGATGAACTTGTGACCAACTCAGATTTGGAATGCCTAAATTGTGCCTCGGTCACGTTGATTTCGAGTTTGGCAAGCGCTGCAAGGACTTGATTAACAAAACACGGGTATACGCGAAATCCGCCTCATAACCCGAAGGTCGAAGGTCCAAATCCCTCCCCGCAACCAGTCAATCAAACGCTTGAGCCCGACCCAAAGTCGGGCTTTTGCAATTGCAGCACCTCCACCCTTCCCTCCGGCCGCTTGCCGGCAATGATCATGCCGAGCACCTCGTCCTCGGTCACATCCGCGGTCCGATACGTGCCGACCAGCTTTCCGTTCTTCATCACCGCAAGCCGATCCGAGAGATTGAACACGTCTGGCATGTCGTGCGTGATCAGAAAGATGCCGACGCCGTCGGCCTTCAACTGACGAATCAGATCGCCGACCATTCGCGCTTCCTCCGGCCCGAGCGCTGCCATCGGCTCGTCCATGATCAGGATTCGCGCATTGAAGTACAGCGCGCGCGAGATCGCGACGATCTGGCGCTGACCGCCCGACAGCCGACGCACCGGCACTCGAATGTTGGTGAAGTTCTTGTTGAGCCGGCGGAAAACCTTGCGTGCCTGACCTTCCATGAAGTGATCATCGAGCGTGCGCCACGGCGTAAGCTTCTCGCGGCCGAGGAACAGGTTCGCGACCGAATCGAGATTGTCGGCGAGCGCCAGCGTCTGGTAGATCGTCTCGATGCCGAGCGATTGCGCGTCCGCTGGTGTGCGGATTTGCACGTGCTGCCCAGCGACGTGCGTTTCGCCGGAATCGATCGGATACGCGCCGGCTAGTATTTTCATCAGCGTCGACTTGCCGGCGCCGTTGTGGCCGAGCACCGCAACGACCTCTCCACAGTACAGATTGACGCTGACGCCGTCGACTGCGTGGATGCCGCCGAAGGCTTTCCTGATGTCGCGCAGCTCCACGAGCGGTTCAGATGTGGCGACGGTGCTCATCAGCGCTCCCCGAACCGCCTGCGATACAACACGTCGAATACCACCGCGACGATCAACACCTGGCCGATGATGACCATCCGCTTGCCGATCGAGACATCGAGCAACAGCATTCCGCTGTCGAGAGACTGCATGATCAGCGCGCCGAGTGCCGAGCCCAGAATCGACCCGGTACCGCCCGCGAGCGCCGTGCCACCGATCACGGCCGCCGCGATCACGTAGAGCTCCATCCCGGTGCCGAGTGAATTGGTCCCCGCATTGAGCCGCGCGATCGACACGATCGCCGCGATCGTAACCAGCACGGCAAGCAGCACGAACAATTGCAGGGTGACGCGCTTGACCGGAATGCCCACCAGCTCGGCGGCGTCGGGATTGCCGCCCATCGCGAACACGTAACGCCCGAAGCGCGTCCGATGCACGAGGAACGACAACACCGCAGCGACACTGGCCCAGATCAATACCGGAATCGGAATTCCCTGCGGCTCGGTCTTCGAGGTGATCTGGTAGCTGTTCATGGCCCACGCAAACGCGAGCAGTACGACGCACGGCAACGCCGTGACCGCAACGTCGATCCACAGCGGCTCGTTCTGCATGTCATGGCGGCTGCGGGAGCGACGCCGCTGCGCCATCCGAACGAACAGTCCCGCGATGACGAGCGCGGTTAGCGTCCACGTTCCCGCGACGCCGATGCTGCCGTCATACCCGCCACCCAGACGCTGGAAGAATTCGTCGTTTACCGGCTGCGTCTTGCCGTCGGCGACGAGAAACGCGGCGCCACGAAACGACATCAGCCCGCCGAGCGTGACCACAAAAGACGGTACGCCGAGCAACGAGGTCAAGGTGCCCTGATACATCGAGACGAGGATGGCGACGAGCAGTCCTGCGAGACACGCCGCAAACCACGGCCAGCCTGACGTGTACATCAGGAACGCGATCAGCACGCCGACGAAGCCCATCACCGAGCCGACCGACAGATCGATATGACGCGCGACAATCACCAGGACCATCACCGTCGCCACGATGCCGACCACAGCCGTCTGCTGTGCGATGTTGTACAGGTTCTCGGGCGACAGGAAAACGCCGCCCGACAGTACATGAAATGCGACGCCCATGCCGACCAGCAGCACGACCATAAGCAGCAGCCGCAGGTCGAGGCCGGCTCGCCGCAATGCATGCACGAAGTGCGAAACGTGGATGGCCGACGGACGACTGTGCTCGGCTACAGGAAGGTCGGGGCCGGCCTGCAACGGCCTCGTGGCGTTCTCGGGCACGCCGGTGCTGTTCCGAGGCGGCCCGGCGGCGTTCATCGCTCGCGCTACTTACATGCAGGAGGTGCCTTGTCGACGCTGACACCCTTGCACAGTTCGTCCTTCTGTATCCACCCGGCCTTGACGACGACGTCAAGGTTGTTGCGCGTGATGGGCACCGGAGTGAGGAGTCGCGATTGCAACTCGACTTTCTTCTCCCCGCCACTCCATTTCGTCGCCTTCTCGACCGGCTTGCCCGCAGCCAATGCGACTGCCGCGTTGGCCGCTTCCTTGCCGAGCTCGCGCGAATCCTTCCAAACTGACACGGTCTGCGTGCCGAGCGCGATGCGGTTGAGCGCCGCATGATCCGCGTCCTGACCCGACACCGGGACGCCACGGATACCCTTCGCCGTTAGCGCCGCGACGACGCCGCCCGCGGTGCCATCGTTCGCTGCGACGACTGCATCGACCTTGCCGCCGGCCTTCGTGATGATTTGCTCCATGTTCTTTTGCGCGACTTCAGGCTTCCAGCCTTCGGTGTATTCGTCGCCGACGATCTTGATGTCGGCCTTCTTCACCGCCGCGTCGACGATCTCCTGCGCGCCCGCACGCAGGAAGTTCGCGTTTGGATCGCTCGGTGAGCCCTTGATGAACACGTAGTTGCCCTTCGGCGCGACCTTGAACACTTCGCGTGCCTGCATGCGACCCACCTCGACGTTGTCGAACGTGATGTAGAAGACGCCCGGCGCTTCGATCAGACGGTCGTAGGCAACGACGGGTATCTTTTGTCGCGACGCCTTCGTCACCGCCGGCAAGATTGCGTCCTTATCCATCGCGAGGATGATCAGCACCTTCGCGCCCTTCGCCATCAGGCCGTCGATGTCGGCGAGCTGCTTCTCGGGCGAGCCACCCGCATCGGCGCTGATGTACTTCGCGCCGAGCTTCTCAAGCTGTCCCTTGATCGCCGCTTCGTCGGTCTTCCAGCGTTCTTCCTGAAAGTTCGACCAGCTAACGCCGACGACGGTTTGCGCCAGCGCGCCGAAAGCGCTCATACCGAGCGTGAATGCGGTTATGGTTCGGATCAGCATCATTTGCGTGCTTTCCTCTGTTGGGGTGTCGGGTGATCAGGTTTCGATGATTAGATTCATCTGTCCGATGCCAGGATTTCCATTCACCGGGCACCCGTACACTTGATTTTTCAACCGTCGACGGCGCTCGAATGCTAGGACGGGCTAACCGTGACTGTCAACAGTAAGCAGAGGAGAGCAAGGCCCCGTTTATTCGAAATGGAGCGTCGGTCCACGTGCTCGACAAAAGGCGCCAGATGATCGGCGGCGAATGCACATAGCGCCCGAACGATGTCCCACATATGCTCGCCTCTTAGGTGGAGGCTTTATTCGATGGTCTCGGTGGCCACGTAATAAGCAGAACGACAAGCCGCCGGGAACCCTGGACGACTTAGCCCAGGTCTCGGCGGTTCAGTACTTCGAATTCAGCGGTATGGATTAGATAATCCCAGGCTCGGCAACGCGCGTGCGGGCAATACTTCTTGTGCGGAAATTAACGGATCTGCTGCATCGCGCCGACCCAGTTCTCGACGTGGTACGCAGATGCGAGCTTCTCGCCTCGTACGGCGAACATATCGAGAGCCATCGTCTTGAAGCCGCGGCCGGTATGGCGAGCACCGAAAATTCGCCCACCGTGGTTCCTGTCGTCTCTCCGCGCACGACTCGTGAATGGCGGTCCTTTACCGGCGGTATCGAACCCACGGGCGCAGTTGGGACTCCGAATGTCGGCGTTGCTCCAAAGCGACCGATCAGGCACGCAACATGTTTGACTCACTGGATTCGTAACGGCTATCGAGGCTACCTGGGGGAAAATCTCCTGGACAGCGCGCACTCGCGGTGTCATGTTCTACAGATCGGGCCGCAACAGCGCTGCCTCCGATACCAAGATGATCCGAATGGTAGAGTGCTTTGCCGTTTATGAATTCTGACGCCCGATGCGTCATGCAAACGCTTGGGATTGGCTATTGAGAAGACTCCTTCAGTTGCGGGCTTCGCTAGCTCCAATGCACCGATTTTGCCCGGTAAACAAGTTCGCGTGCAATGAACTCGACCTCGTCCTCGCCGCTCTCCTACCATCTCGCGCCGCGGCGCCCGAAGCTGAAGCTGCCTGCGGGTGCTTGCGACGCGCACATGCACGTATTCGGGCCGCAATCACGCTTTCCATTCGCACCAGGCCGGAGCTTCACGCCGTGCGAGGCGCCCAAGCAGAAGCTCTTCGCGTTGCACGAGTTTCTAGGCATCGAGCGAGGCGTCGTCGTACAGTCGAACGCACACGGCCTCGACAATTCAGTGACCGAAGACGTCCTGACGGCGCGCAAGGGCAGGTACCTCGGCATCGCGCTCGTGCCGGTGAGCGTGACAGACGCGGAGTTGCGCCGCCTCGATGCCGCAGGCTTCCGTGGCGCGCGCTTTCACTTCATGCGCCACCTCGGCGCGTCGACGCCGATTGACGACGTCATCGCGTTCGGCAACCGGATCTCCGATCTGGGCTGGCACCTGGTACTGCATTTCGAGGGCGCACACATCCACGACCTGGCGCCGGCCCTGCTCCGCGCGCCAGTGCCGGTGGTCATCGATCACATGGCGCGCATCGACGCGTCGCTCGGCATCGATCAAGCTGACTTCCGCAAGCTCCTCGAGCTGCTGCGCGACGATCGCATTTGGGTTAAGGTAAGCGGGGCCGAGCGTGTGTCCCGCAAGGGGCCGCCTTACACGGACGCGATCGCCTTTGCCCGAGCATTGGTCGAGGCGGCCGGCGACCGCGTGCTCTGGGGCACTGACTGGCCGCATCCGAACCTCACTCACGTGCCCGACGACGGTCTGCTTGTGGATTTGCTGGAGTCGATCGCGCCGACGGAAATGCAGCGGCACGCGCTACTCGTGACCAATCCCAAGCGGCTCTATCGGTTCGGCGCTGGGACATGAAACGCTTCGAAGGTAAGGTCGCGATCGTTACCGGCGCGGGCTGCGTCGGCCCCGGCTGGGGCAACGGCCGCGCGACCACAGTTCGTTTCGCCGAAGAGGGCGCGCGAGTGCTCGCGGTCGACCGCGATCTCGATCGCCTCGCCGAAACGCTAGAGTGCGCCGGCGAATTTCGTGACTCGATTCGGATCGCGCAATGCAATGTCACTGATGCGAAATCGATCGCGTCGATGGTGGCCGAAGCCGCCAAGACGTTCGGCCGCATCGACGTCCTGGTCAACAACGTCGGTGGCTCCGCGCCCGGCGGGCCGGTGGAGATGACCGAGGACGTTTTCGATGCTCAGGTCGACCATAACCTTAAGAGCGTGTTCCTTACCTGCAAACACGTGCTGCCGATCATGGAGAAGCAGCGCGCCGGGGCGATCGTCAACGTGTCGTCCACCTCCGCCTTGCGCTGGACCGGCTCGGCGCAGGTCGCTTACGCGGCGACGAAGGCAGGCGTCATCCAGTTCTCTCGCGTCGTGGCTGTGCAATACGCGCCAATGGGCATCCGCGTGAATTGCGTCGTGCCGGGGCAGCTTCACACGCCGATGGTCGAGGCGCGGCTGGCGGACCAGCGCGCGGGCGGCAACGTCGAGAAGCTTTTGCGCGATCGCCTGGCGCGAATTCCCCTCGGGTTCATGGGCGACGGGCGCGACACTGCCGCGGCGGTGGCCTTTCTCGCCTCGGACGACGCCCGCTTCATTACGGGCACGGAAATCGTCGTCGACGGCGGTATGATCGCCCGCTTCGGATGACTCCAAGGAGGGGACGATGATGCGCAGCTTCGCGTCAGCGCTCGCGTGTGCCGCCATGCTAGGCGCTACGCCCGCTTGGTCTCAAGGCAAGGTCATACGCATCGTCGTCGCGTTTCCTCCCGGTGGTCCGGTCGATTTCGTCGCGAGGGTCATTGCCGACCAGCTCGGACAAGAACTCAACCAGCGCGTGATCGTGGAGAACAAGCCCGGCGCGAACGGCGCCATCGCCGCGCAAAGCGTCGCGCAGTCGGCGCCCGACGGAACGACGATGTGGCTGAGCAGCGTCGGTGCGGTCGCGATCAATCCCGTGCTCTACACCAGCCTGCCCTACGACATGCAGCGCGACTTCGCCCCCGTATCGTTGGTGGTCGACAACGACGAGCTACTCGTCGTGAGTGCGAACAATCCGTCGAATGACGCCGCACAGTTCGTCGCCAACGCGAAGAAATCGGCGGAGCCCGTTTCGATCGCATCGACCGGCATTGGCAGCATCCCGCATCTAGCGATGGAGCAGTTCTCGCAAGTATCGAAGACCGACTTCCTCCACGTTCCCTACAAGGGCGCTGCGCCTGCTATCACGGACCTCATGGGCGGACAGGTGGCGGCATTCTTCGGAGACATCCCGGGCCTGATCGGCCACATCAAGGGAGGTAAGCTTAAGGCGATCGGCATTGCAGCGCCGAAGCGCCACCCATTGCTGCCGAACGTGCGCACGCTGACGGAGCAAGGACTGCCGGGCGTGGATACGAACAATTGGTATGCGCTGTTCGTGCCCGCGAAGACGCCTCCCGGCACGATCGACGCGATCAACGACGCGGTGCGCAGGACGCTCGCCGCACCCGCTGTCAGTGAAAAGCTGCTGGCGAGCGGCGCGGTCCCCTCGGCGTCAACGCCTCAGGAGCTGGCGGCGCTGCTCAAGCGCGATACCGAAAAGTGGGGCAAGCTGATCAAGGCGCAGAAGATTACGCCCGAGGGATGACCGCAAGGCACGAATCGCGCGCCTGCGGTCAGAAGCGGGTTTTCCGCTATTCCGGCTTGAGATGCTGGTCAGCCGACAGCTTCTTGTATGTGGCGTACTCGGATTTGATGTGCTTCAGCAAATTAGGTGTCTAAGGCGGTTCATTCGGGCCTTCATCTGACTTGCGCTCGAGGTTGTACGCGCCGCAGCCAAAGAAGAGGCCGGGTATGCGGTGCAACCTTGAAGCGCACCGAGGCGACGCGCTCGTGGGAAGTAGCTTGGCGCCGCATAGCTTAAAAGGCGCGACCGTCGGACGTAGTCCTACAACCGCATGGGCGGACATCCGATAGACGGTTAGCGAAGCCGCGTGTTATTGCTTCATTAAGCTGCCGGTAGCAACCCGTCCCTCCCTCCCCTTGGAGTCGGGGCTGCGCCGTCGCCTAGGGCGCGTCAGCCGCGACCCTCCCTTCGCTGAGCTGACGCGCCCGATTCGCTAGAGCGCGTTACGTTGCATTCCCCCGTGTCTCGGGACACGCTTCGGCGCCTTGAACTCTTGCAACCGGGCGGCGCCGGCTCCTTGTAACTCACAAGCCGAGTCATTGCGAAGTCGTCCGCCCAGCATTACGCTTCCTGGCGCGTTCCCCGAAACTAACAGTCTTCTCCTGAGCAACAGGGAACGTATCGCGCTCTCAACTCCTCATGACAGGAGCGCGTTCACGGGCCCGCCCGCAACGGCCGGGCTTTTCTTTTTGCCGATTCGCCGCATCAGTTTACTTTCGATTGAGTGTTTCGCGCACAATGGCGTCTGTCATGGACCCGTTGCGCGAATGGATAAAGCTCGCCTCGAAGCAAAGAAAGCGCCCGATCCCGCTGCCGCATTGCGCCAACCGCTCATCGTATTTGAGTGCCAGAACGCGAACCAACCTTCGGCGGAACGGTTGATTGCGACGTTTGAAGGTCCGACTTTCCGATTACTCGTGTAGGACCGTCTTCGGCGAGATTTAGCGAATATGGACGTTTGCGCCTGCAGAACTACTTCGTCGCATCTAAGAGCAGCCATCGCGGGAACGTGATTTCAGGCGCTCTCGCGGTTTCATATTGACCACGAGTATTGAGCTCAGTGGGCTGTTCGACCACGACGTCGCCGGGCCGTCGAGTTCTATCTATTTGTGGTCGCCAACGACATGCGGGGCACTTCTCCGACCGTTCGCTCGGACGCTGTCCTACAAAGGAATCAGCGTGGCGCCGATTTCCGGGACGATGGCTGTCCGGCTAAATTGCAGAATGCTGCGCAGCACAGGAAATGCCGACAAGGCGAACTCGCCTTCTGAATCGTCCGGGGAGACGATCGCCGAGTTCGCTCCCATGAAGTCACAGATCACAATCACTTCGATGGTGGCCTGCCTGGTATGTGGTTGCGCCAACATGACTACAACCGAGCAACGCACCCTAAGTGGGGCGGCATTTGGAGCGCTCGGTGGTGCGGCTATCGCAGCTATTGCTGAAGGTGGCGTCGCAACAGGTGCGGCTATTGGTGCCGGCGTAGGCGCCGGCGCGGGCTACTTATACAGCCTCAGCCGAAACGAGCAGCACGCAGCCCATCACTCCGCCAAGAACCACAAGCGCGTGGCTCGTACGACCAAGCCGTTGAAGCAAGAGAACCCCAGGCAGACTCCTGAACGCCTTGCGGCGAACTGAACGGCATGACGCGGGACTAGCAGACGCGATGCCACAACCGTTTCATATCGCTTTCGGCTAGTGTTGGTTTGCTTGAGCGACACCACCATGCCAGGACGTTACATCGATACAGGGAAGATTGAAGGTGTCTTCGTCGAGTCTATCGATGCAGAATTGATTGCGGCAAAGATGCTGGAAGTCGACTGGAGCCGCAAACGAAAGACTGTTCCCCTCAATGTCATCTTGCCTTCCACACTGCTCTGGGCTGGGGACTTGCCCAAACCAGTCAGGCCCATAGCGTTAATACTCAGGCTTCCTCGCATTGCCAACCTGCTTGCTGCGAATTGGAAGGACCCAACCGCTTTTTACAAGTACTTAGGAAGCCTGTTGATCGATCGCCGTGGAGGTCGTCAGGGATTTCCATCAGAAATTAGGAAGGAACTACTTAGCCTGCGCACGGCTTACCCGCTTCGAAAGGTGCAGCGCATTTTGGGTGTTGCACACCAAGCCCCCTTCAACACGACACTGGCCTCGCCGGTCGAGACGCAGTCGGTCTGATAAGAGAACTAAGGTCTGTCGGCAGCCCCCTGGCACACTTCCTATTATTATTCTGGCTACTTGAATAATTTTCTGTAATTGGGCCCGTCGGTAGCAAGTTGCTTCCTTGAAAAAACCTACCAAGTTGCGAGCGTGAATCAGGAACGCTTCTAGCGCCAAGTCACCATACGGCGGCGGCTGCTTGCGGCATTGGCACGCTCGTCATGAACGATATCGACCTAGCCAAGCTTGTGCGTGAAGAGTTGGAGCGCTGGGCGGACGCAGCCGTGGAGCGCGATATTGATCTAGGCTACGACGGACCCGACGCCGGTACGGACATCCGTGGCGAGCCGCAACTTCTCAGAGAACTCGTTGGTAATCTCATTGATAACGCCATTCGATACGGCAAGCAAGGCGGGCAAGTGACGCTCGGTGTACGCAGCAGTCCCACGAGGGTTTTCGTCGAGGATGATGGACCGGGCATTGCGGAGAACGAACGAGAAAGGGTACTCGAACCGTTCTACCGAGTGCCGCGGAGCAAGGGCAGCGGGTGTGGTTTGGGTCTCGCGATTGCGCGAGAAATAGCCGCGCGCCACGGCGCGAGCCTCAAGATCGGCTACCACGCACCAACCGGAACCCGCGTGGAAGTTGTGTTTAAGTAGATCACCCTATGCACGTCGAACCCACGAAGAACTCGGTTCATCCATCGTCGGCTCTTGGATCCGCGCGGATCCGCGGCAACACATGTACAACGCATCGTCGTCTTCCGTGCTGGCCACGTTGAGCTTCTAACCGGCGTGCGATGAGTCTGCCGAGCGCACGTCGCGCTTGGGCTAACGATCCTCGGGCCGACCGACGTTGCAGTGATCCGGCTTCCCGAAGGATCGATCTTCTCGGAGTTCAGTCAGCGCGGCCAAGCTGCGAATGAAACCTTTGCAATAGCAATCTTGCAAAGTACTGTCCCTTGCTGTGCAGGCCATTTCCTCCTCCGATATTCGTTGGGTGTAGGGCGTCAAGTCAACGATCAACATCGAGCGCCGTAGATTTCCGAACATCCACAGGCAGGACCTTATGCCGTCTCGATGCGTAAAGCAGTGTGCAAGCGCTGAGAATGTGCTGGTCCCTTAGCTACAGCTATTGAATTCCTTGCGCACTGTTTTCGAATCGCTTGCGTAATGTCGTCGAGTGCACTTGCATTGCATCGACGCGGACACTAAGGCCGTGCGCCGCGCTTTCAGCAGAAAGGGGTGAGTATCGACTCGTAAGCGTCTAGCCAGTACCTAGACAGTCATATCGCAGGTCGCTGAAAGCTTGAGCGCGTAGCATGGTTCAAGTGAGATCGCATTACGTTTCGTCTCCACGAAGTCCAATTGAACGCGGCGGTGTAGCCGGCATACGCCCAACCGAATTCTGTGTTGAGCTGCCGCCGATTACGGCTGCATCTCGCGCGGTGGTGTTGCTTTATGGCCCTGGTAGCGAGTCACAGGAATCTGTGCGACTGGAGCCTGCCTTGCGCGAGCACGGGTTTCATGTCGCTACACTTTCCTCCAAGGAGTTGCAAGATCGCACTCGGCCCTCGTTCTGGCGTTGGATTTCGGATGGCTTGGCAGAGGTCGATCGACAGTCAGCGACATACGACGAAGTCAATCTTTGCGGGATCAACTACGGGGCCGCGCTGACCCTTGCAGTCGCCGCGGAAAGATCAACCAAACTCGATAGCCTCGCGCTGATCTCACCGCGCTTACACCCCAACGCGCGGGCTTTGGCACGCCCGCACGTGCTGATGCTGAGGCGGCTGAAGGACTGGCGGGCGTCTATCCGTTATCGCTTCGGTCCCGGCAGAGTGACACAAGAGGCGGACAACGAATCGCCTGCTCTTGGCCGTAAAGCGCGGTTGCCCCCAACAGCGGATGCCGCTTTTTCGTCGCAGCAGCGTCGTGAGGTTCGTCAGCTGGCCCGCCATGTCGACAATTCGCTCGGTCGAGTGAGCACGCCGACCTTAATCATCTGTGGGTGCGAGGACGCTGCGATGGTCACCAATGTTCGTCATCTTCAGATCCACATCGGCTCTCAGTTTCTTGAAGTTTTTCTTGAGTCGCGCGAACCGCTAACCGTGCATGAAGGCGACTTCGAGAGAATGGTCTTGAAAGTCGTTGAATTCTTCAATGACGTTGCCAGACGACGTGCTCTAGCGGCGATGACTCGTTCATGATGCTCAGCCCCGCATCTTCGACTTCATTGCTTCATCAAGACGCAATCGACCACGATTTTTCCGAACGCGTCCGCAACATGTTTAACGCGCGCGCGGAGAACTGGAATAGAAAGTATTTGCCGAGAGGCAAGCTGGCGTGGCGGCTTGACGCATTTTGCGAGACTTTGCGTGAGTGCGTCCAGCCGCCGAAAGAGGTGCTGGACTTCGGCTGCGGCACTGGCCACCTTGCTGCCCATCTGTGCGGGCACCGCTATCGAGTCACCGGATGCGACTTTGCGGAGAACATGATTGCACTGGCACGAGAGAATTTTGGAGAGAGTGCGATTACCTGGGTGGAACTTCCCACCCGTTGGAGCCGTCTTCCCTTCGCAGACAACGCATTCGATGCGGTTGTCGCGTCCAGCGTTTTTGAGTATCTAGCAGATATTCATCTTGTGTTAGGCGAACTGGCGCGCGTGCTTAAGCACAAAGGTGTGCTCATCTTCAACGTGCCCAACCCGGAAAGTTTTCGGCGCCGGCGCGAAAGTTGGTCTTTACAAGTCACGAAGCAGGATTGGATCCGAAGCGCGATATGCACCATCCCGCGCGTTCGGCGGTACTTCACCTATCTCGACCTGTCGACGAATCGCTACGGCCTAAACCAATGGGAGTGGAGCACCCAGTTGCACGGTTTCAAAAGAATCCGAAAGCTCCTACAACGGCAGGACCAGCGTCCGCTTTTCATGTTGGCGTTCCGCAAAACTATCCTTTGGAGCGTAGACGCGCCCTCGTCTCTTTACCAGGAACCCTAGCATTGCTTTCCCGTTCACCTTTTCTTTGCACCGATTGATGTCCGCGGTACTCGTAATTCAAACCAACAATGTCGGCGATCTTGTGCTTGCAACGCCATTCCTTGCGCAGCTTCGTTCCCGACGTCCAGACGATGCGATTCACGTTCTTGCCAACAGCTACAACGCTCCCGTTCTGGACGGGAACTGGAACGTCGACAGGGTTCACGTTTATACGAAGCTAAAGCACCGTAAGCAAGGCGAGTGTGCTCTTGGCGTCTACTGGCATACTGCATGCCTACTGCATGAGCTAAGGCGAAGTCGCTACGACTACGTATTCTTGTTGCCGGGCTGCGATTTGCCACAGCATTTCCGTCTAGCAAAAGTAGCTGCGCCAAATCAGATCATCGCTTGCCCATCTGCGATCCAATGCGTCTCACGCGACGCCCAGAGGCGATCGGAAGGTCCAGGGGGAGGAATACATCCGGTTCGCCATTCGCTGCACCTTCTGGACCACGCATTTCCCAGTGAGCCGCGCCGTTCGGAAACGCCGACGGCGTTTCCATGTCAGGTGTTCCCGACAGTCGATCTAAAGAGCCGACGGCTGCTCGAACTGGAGTCGAGAGGATTAGATCGTCGCCGGCTACTCGTTGCCCTGCAGATTAGCGCGCGACGATTCCGTCAACGCTGGCCAGCAAGTAAGTTTGCCAGGCTGGCACGAAGACTGACTTCGGAGCTGGATGCGAATGCGCTCCTTCTTTGGTCTCCCGGTCCGATCGATGCTGCGACACACCCCGGTGACGATGCCAAAGCAGGTGCGGTCCTCGAGTTGTGCACCGATTTCACCATTTTTCCGTGCGCGACTCGCACTTTATCCGAGTTGATTGCGGTCCTTTCTCTGGCTGACATTGTGGTGTCCAGCGACGGTGGTGCAACACACTTGGCGGCGGCGTGCAACCGACCGATCGTCGCGCTCTTTGGAGACGCCAACCCCGTTCTGTGGCACCCGTGGTGTGCCGAGTACCGTATTGTCCAAGCGGGGACACATGCCTGCGTGGAGGACATTGAGGTGGAGCAAGTCTTCAACGCTGTGGTCGCTATCGCCAAACACTCCCGTGTGACCGACCGGCGGCGCCGAACCATCCCTGCGACGAACCCGTTTGTCGCCTAAATAACGCCTCTTCTCCGTGGACTATAAGGATTTGCCCGAACCGACGGCTGAGACGAAGGGTACCGGAAATTTTCCAGGCTCAGATCGGATCATTGCCTTTCACGACGGCTGCATCATTCACCCTGACTGGACCGCCGTGCAGCGGCGCCACGGCGATGGAGTATGGGCTCCGATAGTCGTAAATCACCGTAACAACTATCTCCTTTGGAAGGAAGAAGATCAGGCGCGCCGGCGAGATGTTGCTGACGGGGACATCGCGGCGAACAAGCGAGCCATCGACAGATATAACCAGATTCGGAATGACGCTATTGAGCATATCGATGAGCGGCTACTCGCCGTGCTCGCGAACATTGAACGTACGCCGACAGCACGACTTAACTCCGAAACCGCTGGGTCGATGATCGACCGTCTGTCGATTCTTTCGCTCAAGATCTACCACATGCAGCTCCAGACCGAACGCGAGGACGCGAGTGAAGCGCACCGCGAGACGTGCGCACACAAGCTCTTACTCTTGCAAGACCAGCGCAATGATCTCATGCGCTGTCTGGACGGGCTTTGGGCCGAAGCTCTCGCAGGGCGCGCCTACTTTAAGGTCTATCGCCAGTTCAAGATGTACAACGATCCGACCCTGAATCCAGTTTTATACGGTCACCGGTAGATGGCACCACGCATTCTCGTCATCAAGCGTGACAAGATCGGCGACATGTTGCTCACCACGCCGTTGCTTACCCACCTTCGCCAGGGTATGCCGCAAGCGCGGATAGACGTGTTGTGCACTGATTACAACGCATGGGTGATCGATGGTAACCGGACCGTGGACCACCATTTTCCTCTGCCGAGGGTCCGCGTGGGGCAGAGCTTGCGGATCAACAAAGTCCCCGCAAATATCGCGATGCGCGCCAAGCTTGCATGCTCGCGGTATGACATCGCAGTTGTTGCTCAGGGTGAGGAGTCACCGCGCGCCATCAGGCGCGCTTTTGCGGTGCGCGCAAAGCGCGTAGCTGCATATGCGGCAGAGCCACGCCGGTACGGTCGCCGTTTGACCGACCCGGTTCCACCCCCGGAGAAAGCCATGCACGAGATCGATCGCGTGCTCGCGCTTGTGCAAGTCTTCGGGATGTCGTTACCTCGACGTCAGTTGGATCCTGAGTACCGGCTCCCAGAGTCAGCCCGCCTCTTTGCCGCGCGCTGGTTAGCTGACCGCCGACTGACGCCTGGTGGATACGTCGTGCTTGGCCTAGGGGCGCGTCGCCTTAGCCGTCAGCCAAGTGCAGCTCAGATATCGCGCTGGTCCGGCTGGTTGCGGCAGCGTTATGGGCTCGGTGTTGTTTTCGTGTGGACCCCTGGTGGCAACGAAAATCAGATATATCCAGGCGACGACGCAACCGCCGCGTGTGTCTTGCGCCTGAACCTGCCGCAGTTTCACCCCTATCGCGGCCCGATTGCCGAGACGTTGGGCCTCGTATGGTACGCACGTGCAAGTGTCTTTCCAGACAGCGGCCTAATGCACTTCGCCGCGGCTAGCCCTGGAGGTGTCGTCGGGCTGTTTTCTGGCTCTGGCCTCGGGCAACCGGCGAGCCGATGGTCGCCGCGTGGTCCACGCGCAACCTGGGTCGAGGCCCATAAGGATTTTGCGAGCGAAGCTGATGATGCGGTGCTAAGCAAGCTCGAGTCGTTGGTCGCACACTCGTCAACCAGGCTGGTTGTCTCCTGAATGCCGGTCGCTTGGGCGACCGAATTCGGCGCATTTCCAGCAATCTGTTGAACGACCCAGCTGGCCGCATGCTGACTTTCCGCAAGCAGACCCCCATT
>Ga0126381_100001912_pt1 | contig 22398 bp, 15 predicted proteins | sample PanSoiMetPlot_28_FD_96465 | JGI IMG/M metagenome (GOLD analysis project Ga0126381, IMG submission 96465) | Tropical forest soil microbial communities from Panama - MetaG Plot_28 | ecosystem: Environmental > Terrestrial > Soil > Tropical forest > Bulk soil | place: Panama | collected 2016-02-17 | reverse complement strand
GGCTGTCCGGAGGGCTGCTGGTTCAACGACTTCACGTAAGCCACCAGCGCATTAAGTTGCTCGTCACTGATCTGTCCTTGAAACGTCGGCATGACCGGCTTGAATCCCTTTACGATCTTGGCCTCGGGCTGCAGGATCGATTCGCGGACGTAATTTTCGTCGGCCGTCACGGTGCGCCCGTCTTCGAGCATGACCGGCTTGCCGAACACGCCGACAAGATTCGGACCGCGGCCCTGCGTATCAGCGCGGTGGCAGGTCACGCAGCCGAGTTCCGTGAATAATTTTTCTCCGGTCAGGGCCAGCGGCTGGCTGCCGCCCCCGCTCATCCAGGCTTCGTAATCCTTGGGCTCCATGACGACGACGGAGCCGATCATGCCCGAGTGCATCGTCCCGCAGTATTCCGCACAGAACAGGTGATACGTACCAGGCTTGGTGGCGTGGAACCACGTCACGGTATATCGGCCGGGCAGCACGTCCTGCTTGATGCGGAACGCGGGCACGAAGAAGCTATGAATGACGTCCTGCGAGGTCATGATCATCTTCACGTTGCGCCCAGCGGGGACGTGCAGCTCGTTGATCTCGCGCTGTCCTTCCATGTGCTCGAACTTCCACATCCACTGCTTGGCGACGGTGTAGACCTCGGCGGAGTCTGATGGTGGAGTGCGTTCTTTGAAGTAGATCAACGCGCCCCACATGAAAAACGTCATGAAGACACAGAAAGGAATGACAGACCAGGTGATTTCGAGCGCGTGGGAACCGTCGATCTGCTCGGCGCGGCGCCCGGGCTGGCGGCGATACCGCACCGCGAAATAGACGACCATGATAAAAATCAAAAGCGTCATCAACCCCGACACGACGAGCAGAAAGATGAACAGCGCGTCGACGTTGTTCGCCATGGTCGAAGCCCTTGCGGGCCAAAGGGGCATATTCTGAAACATAGTTACCTGGTCCGTTCCGCTCCTGCTGCGCCGCGATCGGGTCCGCGGCGAATCATTACGAAAATCAGAGTTCCGAGAGACAACATCGTCGCTAGCCCGGCCAGCCGCAGTACGCGCAAGATGGTGGCGCTGTATTTTCCCTGCTCAGGATCGTAGTGATAGCAGTAGAGCAGCATTGCATCGACGATGTTGCCGATCTTGCCCTTAGCTGCTTCCACCAGTCCGAGACGAAGATCCTTTGGCGGATACTCGACACCGTAGTAGTACTGGGCGATCTTGCCATCAGGCGTTGCGATCATGATCGCCGCCGCATGCGCGAACTGCTGCGTGTTCGAGTTGTAGTCGTACTGAAAGCCGACGGCTTTTGTAAGAGCGTCGATGGCATCCTGCTTGCCGACGAGAAAGTGCCAGCCCTGTTCGGCACCAGCGCGCTTGTAGCGCTTCAGGAACTCAGATTTTTTCTTCGCCGCCATCTCGGGCGTGTCTTTCGGATCGAAGCTGACCGTGATGACTTCGAATTCCTTACCCACATCGAAACTCATCATGCGAAGCGAGTGCTCAAGTCCGCTCAGGACTTCGCCGCAGAGCATCGGGCAATTGAAGTACACCAGGCTCAGGATGACGGGCTTCTTGCCGAAGTAGTCACCGAGACGCACATTGCGGCCCAGGTCGTCGGTGAACGCGAGATCGAGTGGTAGAGGCTGAGTCAGGTTTTGCTGGATGCCGACATTCTTCAGCCCAGGCGGACGCACGTTGGCGGGTGGCGACAGGATTCCATTGGTCATTCCCTGACCGAAGGCCCACGCCGTCAGAAGCGCGAGGGTTGCCGCGAGTTTCGCCACCCGTCCGAAGATTTGATGCTTGCTGCGCACTGCGTTTCCCTTTCCAGCTCGCTGATGTCAGCACCGGCTGGAGCGGTGAATGCTTGCTATTGAGCCGCGGCCTTCCGGGCTGCGGGGCTGGCTTTCGTTTCTTTCGCACCTGCGGTGGGAGCGCCAGCTTGCGCCCCGGCGCCCTGCGGCAGGACAGGCAGTCCGCGCTGGGCTAACAATTCCATCGCCTTGTCGATCGGAATACGAACGATCCCCTGCTTCTGGTCGACCCAGTCATAGCTGGCCAGGGTCTGATCCTGTTTCTCGAGAACGTTGTTGAACTGCTGCAGCTCACTGTGCTCGAGCACTGGCTTGGGGAAGGTCTGATCGATCTTCCCGAGAGCTTCGTGAAACGGCATGGTGCCCCGCGGATCGACGCCGGTCTGGACCGACATCGGGTTGGGCGGCACCTGGTGTTTCCTGTCGTAGGCATCGAGGTAGCGGTACATGCCGACCACGATGAAATAGATCACCACGCCGACGACGGCGAGCCCGGCCATGAAATAGAAGATGCCCTGCGGGCTCAGATCTTCCTGCTCGAAGCTGTCGTGTCCGTGCCCGTTGTGCAGGGTGTCATGCATGTTGATGCTCCGGTTCCAACACCTGTTTCGCGTAGACGTCGTATTGCGGCAGCAGCGGCAATGAGCTCAGATTGTGGCAAAAGTACGCGAGCCAAAGGCCGCCCATCGCGAACGGGATCACCAGATCGGCCCAGGTCACGGTGAAGGTTGCGGAGAATGACGGCTCGATGTGCCAGAACAGATCGACGTAGCGCATGCAGAGCATCCAGCAGGCGAGCCAGACCAGCTTCGTGACGTCGCGTTTGAAGGGCCGCGAAAGCAGGATCGCGAACGGCACCGCAAAGTGGAAGATCACGACGAACAGCCCGACGTAGCCCCAGCCACCACCGAGCCTGCGGATATACCAGGTGATTTCTTCGGGCAGGTTGCCGGCCCAGATGATCAGCCACTGTGAGAACGAGAAGTAGGCCCACACCATGATGAAGGTGAGCATGAATTTGCCGTGGTCGTGAACGAAGTCAGGGCGCAAGAGCACCGACATCGGCTTGTACTTGTAGAGAATGCGCTCGATGACGACCGCGAAGGCCAGTCCGGCCAGCAGTTCTCCGGCGACGAACAGCAACCCGTAGATGGTCGAGATCCAACTGGGATCAAGCGACATCACCCAATCGATCGCGGCAAAGGAAATCGTGAAAGCAAAGATGATGAGGCCCGGACCGCTGACAGCTTTGAAGCGCGCGCTGTTATCGCGGATGGGCGGCTGGTTCTGCTCCGCGGACCACTTGCTGAGCAGGAAGACGATCAGGCCCCAGATGGCAAAGTAAACAATCCCGCGCATCACAAAGCCGTGCCAGTTCAAGTAACTCCGCACGAAATCGTGGTGCTCGAGATGCTCGCGGATCATGGGATTCTGAATCGCGTCGAGCCGCATCGCCCACGGGTAAAGTCTGGGAACACCGAACCACGCCAAAGGGATGAAGAGGAACGCCATCAACGGCAGGGTCCGCATCGAGGCGCCCAGCACGCGACGAATGACCATGCCCCAACCGCCACCCGTCATGTGCCGGATCATGAGGATGGCCATCGAGCCGAGGCAAATGCCCAGCCAATCCATGAACGATAGAAGGTAGCCCCGGAAGAAGACCTGCGGATTCGTCAAGCCGAGGCCGATCGCGATCACGCTGGCCACTGCGCCGATCACAAGCGAACGGCGTCCGATCGTCTTGATGACGGGCGGAGTCGAGAGGTCCAGATTGGCAGTTTGCGTGGCGCTCATTTGGACTCCTCGGCTTTTGGTTCGGCAGGTTTCACGTGCGGCAGCGTAGCTCCGGTCCCTTCGACGAATTCCGGTGCTTGCGATGGAATCGGATGTCCTTGCGCGTCGGCCACGGTTGCGTGCTGGCTCAGTTGCAGCGCGCGGATGTAGGCGACGATGCACCAGCGGTCGCGCGGCGGAATCTGCGAGGAGTAGTCCTGCATGATTCCGAAGCCTTCGGTGATTACTCCGTAGATGTAACCAACCGGGGCTTTCTCAAGCCGCTCGATGTGATACGAGGGCGGCTTGCGCGTGAATCCACGCGATGGGATGAAGCCTTCACCATCACCCACGCGCGAATGACACGGGGCGCAATAGATGTTGTAGCGCTCGCGGCCGCGGGTCAGGACTTCGGCGGTCACGGGGAAGGGCATGAAGTCGCCGGGGTTGTTACCAATCTTGCCGGTACGCAGATAGGGGTTGTCGTCGTACTCGCCACGGGCCACAGTGCCTTCCACCAGCGGACGAGCGGAGCGCTGGTCGGCAAAGAAGTCGCTCTTCGACAACGGATTCTGGCGTGGCTGGACATGCATGTCGAGCCGGCAACCCGATGTCGCAAGAACAGCCAGTACGAGACATGGAAGGAATCTTCGGAGGTGTGCCATAAGCTAGCTGGGCACCTCCGAGATCGAACGCGGCTCGAGCGCCTGCAGAAATTGGCGCGTGCCCGCGGGATCGTATTTGGGATCGGTCGAGAAGATGATCAAAAAGAAGCGATCCTTGGAGGCCATCACAAAACGCGGCACGTTGAATACCGGGTGATACGGCATCGGGAGGCCGTTGAGCGCAAGCATTCCAAGCACAGCGGAGATTCCACCGAAAAGGATCGTGAGCTCGAATGTAATGACGATGAACGACGGCCACGAATGATACGGGCGGCCGCCAATGTTGGTCGGATAGCTTACGGCTGCCATCCAGTACTGCATGAGATATCCGGAGAGTCCGCCGATGGCTGCGCCGATCAAAGTGACAAGCGCCACCCGATTCGTGTGGAAACCAATTGCCTCGGCCAACTCTTCAACGGGAAACGGACTGTACGCGTCGATCTTTTGGTAGCCCGCCTGGTGGGTCTTGCGCGCGGCTTCAACCAACGCGGTCGCCGAATCGAATTCCGCCATCATGCCGTAGATCGGAGTGGTCTTCATTCCTTCACCTCCGCCTCAGGCAACAGCGTGCGCATCTCGAAGATCGAGATCATCGGCAGGATGCGGACGAACAGGAACATCGCGGCCAGGAACATGCCGATGGTGCCGCCGTAAGTCATCCAGTCCCAGCGGGTCGGGTAGTACATCCCCCACGAGGAGGGCAGGAAGTCGCGGTGCAGGCTCATCACGACAATCACAAAACGCTCGAGCCACATGCCGACCAGAATGACGGTCGAGATTGCGAACAAGCCGATTGGACTAGTGCGCAGCTTGCGGATCCAGAGAAGCTGCGGGATAAAAATGTTGCAGAGCAGCAGCATCCAGTAGAAGAACGCATAGGGACCGTGCAAGCGGTTCCACAGCGTGAAGGCGTCGTAGCGGTTGCCGCTGTACCAGCCCATGAACGCTTCGATCCCGTAGCCGTAGGCGACGATCCAGCCAGTCGCGAGCATGACCTTGGCCGAGTTCTGCAGGTGGCGGTCGGTGATGAAATCTTCGAGGCCGTAAAGCTTGCGGATCGGGATGGCCAGCATCAGCACCATGGCGAAGCCGGAGTAGATGGCGCCCGCCACGAAGTACGGCGGGAAGATCGTAGTGTGCCAACCGGGCACGATGGCAATCGCGAAGTCGAAGCTGACTACGGTGTGGACGGAAAGAACCAGCGGCGTCGCGAGTCCGGCGAGCAGCAGATACGCTGATTCGTAGCGATGCCAATGTCGCGCCGAACCACGCCAGCCGAGCGCGAGAATCCCGTAGATGATTCTTGCCCAGCGACTCTCGGAGCGGTCGCGCAAGGTCGCCAGATCGGGCACGAGCCCGATGAACCAGAACAATAATGAAATCGTGAAGTAAGTCGAGACCGCGAACACGTCCCACAGCAGCGGGCTGCGGAACTGCGGCCAGTACTGCATCGTGTTGGGGTACGGAAAGAGCCAATACGCCAGCCAGGGACGCCCGGTGTGCACCAGCGGGAAGATGCCGGCGCAAGCGACGGCGAAGAGCGTCATGGCTTCGGCGAAGCGATTGATCGAGTTGCGCCACGATTGCCGCAACAACAGAAGAATTGCGGAGATGAGCGTTCCGGCGTGGCCGATTCCGATCCACCACACGAAGTTGACGATGGCGAAGCCCCAACCGATCGGGATGTTGATGCCCCAGATCCCGGTGCCTTTCACGAACAGGTATCCGAGAGCGAACAACAACATCATCGTGACCAGGAACGCCGCCCCGAAACCCACGAACCATCCCGTTGAGGTCGGGCGCGTCAGCACGATCGAGCTGATCTTGTCGGTAACCGTACCGAACGTATAGCCAGGCTCGATGACCGGCGCGCGCGCGTTCCTGACTTCGACTTCTTCGGTATGATCTGCCATGACTTAACTGCGCTCCGCCTGAGGCTCGATTTCCGGATTCGGGTTCCGAACTTCCGCCAGGTATGTGGTCCGCGGACGAGTGTTGAGATCGCCGAGTACCGCGTAGTTGCGGTCCTGCGCCTTCAACTTCGCGACGCGGCTGTTCGGGTCGTTGATATTGCCGAAGATGATGGCGTTCGCCGGGCACGACTGCTGGCACGCGGTCTGCAAGGTGCCGTCTTCGATCTGCTTGTCGGCGCGCTCGGCGTCGATGCGATGCTCGGTGATGCGCTGGATGCAGTACGTGCACTTCTCCATGACGCCGCGGCTGCGCACGGTGACGTCGGGGTTGCGCATCATCTTGTATTGCTGCGTGTCCCAGTCCTGGAAGAGCAGGAAGTTGAAGCGGCGCACCTTGTAGGGGCAGTTGTTCGAGCAGTAGCGCGTGCCCACGCACCGGTTGTAGACCATGTCGTTCAGGCCCTCGGTGCTGTGCAGTGTGGCGCCCACCGGGCACACCAGCTCGCACGGCGCGTTCTCACACTGCATGCACGGAACGGGCTGGAAGTAGGCCTTGGGATTGTCGCGATCGCCCTGATAATAGGCGTCGACGCGAATCCAGTGCATGTGGCGCCCGCGAACCACCTGCTCTTTGCCAACGACGGCAATATTGTTCTCCGACTGGCAGGCGACCATGCAGTTGTTGCAACCGACGCAGGAGTTCATGTCGATCGCCATGCCCCACGCGTAACCCTTGGAGTAGTCGTAATTCTGATAGAGCGTGAGCTCGTGCGGCGGCTGCTCTTCCTGCGCGAACTTCGGTTCTTCTTTGTACTTTGCCAGGGAGGCTTCGCGCACGATCGGACGCGTGTCGCCATCGGGCGTGTCCATCGTCTGATAGCCCTGCGTCGAAGCGAGCTTGTATGTCTCTCCGGTCTTCGCCAGTTTTGCGCCAGTGGCGAACCACGGTGCGGCGGTTGTTCGCAAGGGATAGGCGTTGAAGCCAGCGCCCGTTCCTGCTTTGCCGGCGCGCGTGCGACCGTAGCCAAGATAAACCGTGACCGAGTGATCGGGATGTCCAGCCTGGATCCATACGGGTGCAGTCATCCGGCGGCCATTGAGTTCAATCATCACCATGTCTTCGGTGGCGAGTCCTTCGCGCGCTGCCATCTTCGGGCCGACGAGGACAGCGTTGTCCCAGGTCAGCTTCGACATCGGCTTGGGCAATTCCTGCAGCCAGCCGTTGTTGGCAAATTGCCCGTCGTAAATAGAAGGATCGCGCCGGAAGTTGACTTCGAGGGTGTTGGGGTCGGCGGAGTCGGTTGATGGCATGGTTGCATTCTTCGCCGCAACTGACCTCGGTGCGTAAGTAGTGCCTTCGATCCGGCCGTCGTTCAGCGACTTCCGCCAGAAGGCTTCGAAGTCTGCTCCGGTGTGCTGCTTCTGCCAGTAGGTGCGGACGAGATCGTAGCCCTTCACATCCGAAATTCCCGACAGCGCGGAGACGAACTCGTTTGCTGTCCGTCCACCATAAAGAGGTGCGATCAGAGGCTGCACGATTGACACGGTGCCGTCGTAGGCACGCGCGTCCCCCCACGATTCCAGATAATGCGCTTCGTTGACATGCCAGTGGCAGTATTCCGCGGTTTCGTTTCGATAGAGGCCGTAGTGCACGCGCAGCGCGACGTTCGAACTCTTTAGAGCATCTTCGAAGCCGAGGTCGGCGGGCGCATCGTAGGCAGGATTTCCGCCCATGATGATGAGCATGTCTACTTTGCCGGCGCGCATGTCGGCAACGAGATCGCGCAGGGATTCAATCTGGTTGACCGGGTTCGCATCGACGGGGTCGGTGCAGAAGACAGTCTTGCCAACGTTGCCCAGGGCCGCGTTTAACGCGTGCGCGGAAGCGTGAACGGCGGGAGGCTGGTGGTCACCGGGGATGATGATGCTCGAACCCGGGTGTTTCGAAAGCTCATCTCTGATCGGCCCCACGAAACGCATCGTCTCTGGAAGCTCTCTGGGGCGACCCAATATCGGCTGAACGGAATATGCGAACTCCCGTGCCACTGCCTCGATCTCGCTCGCTCGCATGGGGTAGCGATGGTCCGCCTTCGCGCCCGTCGACGTGGGCGTGCTCTCAATCGCATAGAAGCGGCTCATGTTGCGGTCAGGATTGCGACGCGAGGCAAAGTCCCGGATGTAGCGCGTGTTGCCCGGAAATCCTGCGTAGAGAAAGTCGGCGTCGAGTGAAACGATGACGTCGGCTTTCGAGAAGTCGTAGCGCGTTTCGACTGGCTGACCGAATGCAAGCTTCGCGCCTTCGAGCACGTTGTCGCGGTTTACCGGCTCGTACACGTGCCACTTCGCCTGTGGATACAACTTCAAGAATGCTCGCAACTGGTCGGCAACACTCGGCGATGAGATCGTCTGCGTGAGGATGCGAATGCCCGCACCGCCCAAACCTTTCTGCACTGCCAGCGGCCCTTTGATCTGCTTCACGAACTCAGACCACGAGTTCACATCACCCAGATGCATGATGGTCTGCGAGCGGTCGGGGTCGTACATCCCAAGAATCGACGCCTGCGTAAAGATGTCGGTTCCACCGAGACTCGCGGGATGCCGGTCGTTGCCTTCAATCTTGGTTGGGCGGCCGAGATGACTTTCAACGAGGATCGGGCTTCCGTAGCCGCTCAGCGTGGCGGCCGACGCGAAGAACATGGGACGGCCGGGAATCACATCTTCGGGCTGCCGGACGTAAGGAACGATCGGCTCAAGCGGAAGCTTGGTGCATCCGGTCATGCCAGCTAGCGCGAGCGACGCTCCCATCAACTGCAGAAACCCGCGGCGCGAGAAGCTTTCGACCCATTCGGAAGCGCCCTTGGGAAATTCGCGGTGCAACATCTCCTGAAATTCGGGCGATCCCGCCAGTTCTTCAAGGCTGCGCCAGTACTCAGGTCCACTGGTGCGCGCGAGGTGTGCTTCCACGGTGGCGCGATCGAGCTTCTTGCTGGGGCAAACAGCAGGCCCTGAGCCTGTCGAAAAGTCTTCGCGTTTCGTTTTGTGACTTGCGTCCATCTTCAATTCCGGCGGCTTCGCTGACCGCGGGTTGAGTCTCCGTTATCGATGACAGGTGTCGCAGCTCGTAATGTCCTTCACGCTGCGCAGTTTATGTTGCTCGACGAGCGCGGCGCCAAGAGAAGCCTGATCGGTATGGCTTTGGCCTGCCTCGTCCTGTACCGGGGCATCGGCCGTCGGCTGCTGGTATCGCATGTTGAAAACTTCGCGGCGCGGCCGCAGATACTTCTCGGGCGAGCGATGGCAATCGAGACACCACTCCATCTGCAGCGACGCGTACTGATACATCAAGGACATCTGGTCGATGGGCCCGTGGCAGGTGTTGCAGCCCACGCCCTTGTTGATATGAATGCTGTGATTAAAGAATACGAAATCGGGAAGCTGATTGACACGCGTCCATTGCAACGACTGACCGCTGCGGTAGCTGGCGCGCACCGGTTCGAGCATGGGCGCGTTTGTCCAGATCTGCGAGTGGCAGTTCATGCAGGTCTTGGTTGGCGGAATCCCCGCGAAGCTCGATTGCTCGACCGAGGTATGGCAATAGCGGCAATCAATGCCAAGTCCGGTGACGTGGTGCTGATGGCTGAACGGCACCGGCTGTGGCTTCACGACACCGGCGTAGGTGATGTATGGGGAACGCTGCAGTTGGTTCAGTGCCCATCCCAGGAACGCGACGATAAACACTGCGCCATAAATTGACGCCCGGGAGATGGTATTCGTGCTGCGATGAAAGATCTGCATCGAAAGATTTTTTCAACGTAGCGGGAGCCTTCGCAGACGTCCCGGAAAGGGGCTGCAGTGCTGCTTCCCTGGTTACAGGAAGCTGTGATGGCCATCACGGAAACTCGTGATTATAACAGCAGGCTCCCGTTTGTCTCGTCAACGACCTGATTGTTCTGAAATTTTTTTAGAAATTGAGTGCCGAGAAAAGCAACGTTACGTTTTTCAACAGCACCGGGGACGGAGACGTCGAGGTCTCCGCAGTCTTCTGAGAGAGGTTCGGCCCCACTTCGACTGGGAATGATCTGACTTTTGCGCGCCGATTGCAACTGTCATCGAGGCAAGTGCGGTTGCAAGGGGCCGCGGCGTCGCGAAAAAGTGACGTCCTGTCGTCAGCGTAAGTTCATCACGAGCAGCTTGGGCTCGGTCATTTCTTCGATGGCGTAGCGAAGACCTTCGCGGCCTAGTCCGGAATCTTTTACGCCGCCATAGGGCATGTGATCGATACGGAAGCTGGGCACGTCACCGGCGACGAGACCGCCGACCTCGAGTTCCTCGTACGCCTGGAACATCAGCTTCGCATCGCGCGTGAAGATACCTGCTTGTAGTCCGTAAACAGAGTGATTCATCTGCTTCAAAGCATCGTTGAAGTTGGTGTACGGTTCGACGCTGACCACGGGCGCGAAAACTTCCTGGCAGTTGACCTTCATGTCCGGTTTCGTGCCAGTAAGCACGGTGGGCTCCATGATGGATCCGTTGCGATGGCCGCCGCAGAGTAAGCGCGCGCCGCCACGTACCGCTTCCTGCACCCAATCGGTGGCGCGAATCGCGTCGCTTTCACGGATGAGCGGCCCCACGTCGGTGGTTTCTTCGGAGGGATCGCCGGTCTTCAAGTTTTTCACGCCTGCAAGCAGTAAATCGGTGAATTTGCCGTAAACCGATTGCTCCACAAGGATGCGCTGCACCGAGATGCAGGTCTGCCCTGCGTAACCGAATCCGCCGGCGATGCAGCGGTCGGCGGCGTAGGCAACGTCCGCATCACCGTGCACGATCACGCCCGCATTTCCGCCGAGTTCAAGAATGACTTTTTTCTTCCCCGCATTTTTCTTGATCTGCCAACCGACAGCCGCGCTTCCCGTGAAGCTGATCATCTTGAGACGATCGTCGGTGACAAGCAGGGAGGCGTCGTCATTCGAGAGGGGGAGAACATTCAGTCCGCCATCGGGCCAACCCGCCTGCTGCACAACTTCAGCGAGCAGAAGAGAACATAGAGGAGTCTGAGGTGCGGGCTTCAACACCATCGGGCAACCGGCGGCGATCGCGGGAGCGACCTTGTGCGCCACCAGATTCAACGGGAAGTTGAAGGGTGTAATGCCGGCGATCGGTCCGAGTGGAAAGCGACGCACGATTCCCCAACGACCGGCGGTGAACTCCTGCCAATCGAGGGGCAGATACTCGCCGTAGATGCGCGTGCTCTCTTCGGCTGCGACGGTGAAGGTAAAAATGGCGCGATCGACTTCGGTGCGCCCCGCCTTAATGGGCTTGCCGGCTTCCTGCGACAAGGTGCGCGAGAACTCTTCCTTGCGCTGCGCAATCCCCTCGGAGACGCGGCGAAGAACCCGTTGCCGCTCGAAGGCCGGCAAACGACGGGTGGTTCCAAATGCTTTTACGGAAGCGGCGATGGCGGCTTCGGCATGCTGACGTCGCCCCTGAAAAATACGGCCGATGACTGAGCCGTCAAAGGGTGACTTCACCTCAACTACGTCACCATCTTCTACCCAGTGACCATCGACGAAAAAACCGCGCGTGGCGACATCTGCTACCGTCATCTGTGCCATGATGGGTTCCGACCTCCCACATCTGATGCCCGTTAGATTATAGGCCCTACACCGCGGATTCGAGCGGCGCCCGATTCCGCTTTCGCCGCGAGAGCCGGCGTGACAAACATGGATACGATTCTCGAACTCGGCGAAGCGGTCCGCAAGCGTCAACTCTCGCCAGTGGAACTAACGCGTAATTGCCTGGCGCGCATCGAGAAGCTCAATCCGGTTTTGAATGCGTACATCCTCGTGACGGCGCAGACCGCGCTTGAACAGGCGCAACGAGCCGAAGGGGAAATCGCGAGCGGTAAATGGCGTGGGCCTCTGCACGGCATCCCGATCGGGCTGAAAGATCTTATCGACGTAGCGGGAATTCCTACTACCGCCGCTAGCGAATTATATAAGCATCGTATTGCGATACAAGATGCGCCGGCCGTACAGAAGCTGGAGGCGGCTGGGGCGGTACTACTCGGCAAGCAAAATCTACATGAGTTTGCCTACGGCGGCAGTTCGATGATCAGTTGCTTTGGCGAGGTGCGAAATCCGTGGGATGTGAAACGTATCACGGGAGGCTCATCGGGCGGATCGGCGAGCGCAGTAGCCGCGGGATTGGGATACGGAGCGATCGGAACCGATACGGCGGGATCGATTCGCGAACCAGCGGCGCTGTGCGGCGTGGTAGGACTGAAACCGACCTACGATTTGGTGAGCGCAAAAGGAGTGATTCCACTTTCCGAGTCGCTCGATCACGTGGGACCAATGACGCGCAGCGTTGCGGACGCCGCGGTGATGTTGCAGGCGATGGCGGAAAGTCCATTGGGTAGTGACATGCCGGGGGATTTCGAGCAGGCATGGCGAAAGTCCAAGCTAAATCTGCGGGTCGGTGTGCCGCATTCGTATTTCTACGATGAGCTCGACGAAGACGTTGCGCGCGCAGTTGAGGCGGCACTGCAGGTGCTTCGTCAAATGGGTTGCACGGAGAAGGAGATTCGACTCCAGGTGAGCACCGACAGGACGCTCCAGGCAGCCGAAGCGTATGCGTTCCACCGAGACACCGTGAGGGCGACTCCGGAGCTTTATCAAGCGGAGACAGTGCGCAGAATTCAGTCCGGAGCGAACGTCACACCCGAACAACTTGAGAAAGCGCATGGAGAATTGAAGGAGGCGCGGCACCAGATCGTGAAGATCTTCGATGACGTGGACGTCTTTGTGACTCCGACCGCGCCGATTCCGGCGCCTTCGATTGAGGAACTGAAGAAGCATCCGCAGCAGTTGCGTCCTCACGAACTGGTGTTGTTGCGCAATACGCGGCCGTTTAATGTGTGGGCAATTCCGGCGATCTCGGTACCATGCGGATTTACGCGCTCAGGGCTGCCGATCGGGTTGCAGATCGGCGCTGCGCACGGGCGGGATGATTTGGTGTTGCGCGCGGCGTACGCGTATGAGCAGGCGACGGAGTGGCATAGGCGAAGGCCCACGCTCTAGTGCAGGGAAGCTCGAAGGTCGAGCGTCGCGCTAGTGGGATTCTTTTGGCGGAGGGCGGGGCGCCCTCCGGATAGCCGGCGGGACCCTTCGACTCGCCAATGGCTCGCTCAGGGCAGGCCGCCGGCGCTACTGACTGCGGAGCTTCGCTCCGCCGGGCGGACGAGGCGTCCGCCCCCACGTGGGCAGTGCAAAGCCTGTCAGTAAAAGGCCGAAGGACCGGCGAGCCAAGCGGCACGACCTGGTGCTGCTCGGGTCGAAACATGCTGATAACCGCTCCCGAGTCGAGCTGACTTTAGGTGCATAGTACAGTTCCTAGTCGATGGTTCGCACGTCATCCGGCAGCATCAGCACGTAGGTGCACTGTGAATTGGCCTGTGAGCAGGACAGCACTCCGCGGCGAAGGATTTTCGTCGGCGTGTCGTCGGGGAAGTTCATCGCGAACTTCACATGGCGCAGGGTGTCGTCGAGGCCGCGCAGCTTCTCTTCGCCGCTGACGAATTTCACGCCGTCCACGGCTGCTCCGCCGCCGGTGCCCTCTCCGAGAAGAACGAAGGACTCGGCGTTGCCAGTGAGCGTCGGATGATCTTTCAAAGTCAGTGTCCGGTTAGCTTGCAATTCAGCTTTATGTGTCTTGACGACGGAGTCGACCTTGTCGTCTCCGCCGAGCAGATGCGCGAGGCGACCACGCGTCTCCGGCGTAGGACGCAAACCGCTTAGAGAAAGCGCGTATGTGTGGATGGCTTTTTCTTTTTCCCCGCGCTTCTCGTAGATCTGCCCGAGGTGATCGCCGACCTCGCCGTGTTGGCCGAGCGACCACGCGGCGTTGACGTACTTCTCGGCTTTCTCGAGATTGCCTTCGGCGAAGTAGACCCAACCCAAAGTGTCCCAGTACGCAATCAGCGATGGAACCAGGGCGAGATCACGCTGGCTCAACTGATCGAGCGACAAGTTGCGCAGTGCCGCAGCCGTCGCGGCCACCGCGGACTCGGCGTACTGCTGCGCCTTGTCGAGGTGAGCATTCTTCAGTGAAAGCTGGTAGGCGATGTTGTTCCATACGACGGGCGTTGCCGAGATTTGGACCGCGCGATCGAATGCGGCGAGCGCCTTGTCGTCCTGACCAAGGTTTAAGTATGCGTCGCCGAGGCTGACCTGCAGGCCGGGATCTTCAGGCGTGAGCTGAGCCGCTTTCTCAAGCTCCGGCGCAGCTTCGTCATACTTGTGCCACTCAGCGTACATGCTGCCCAGGTTGCCGTGCGCAAACTTGTCGAGCGGATTGATCTCGAGCTGCTTGTGGAAGGCGCTTGCCGCCTCGTCATACTTGCGTTGCTGCCAATAGGCACGGCCCATGTTGTTGAAGGCGAACTCGTCGTAGGGATTGACGTCGACCGCCTTCTGAAAGGCTGCGATCGCGTCGTTGTCCTGGCGCATGGCAAGGTAAGCGAGGCCGAGGTTGTTCCACGCGTACTTGTGCTTGGGATCGACTTCGACGGCTTTTTTCAAAAGCTCGACCGCGAGCGGAAAGTTGCCGTTCTGCATCGCCGCTCGTGCGCTCTCATCGAGTTCATCGGCCTTCATCCCAGGCGGAGGCGCAGGAGCCCCGGCCACGGTGTTTTCAAGAGAAAGATGCTGACCGAGATCAGAGAGAACGGCGCGACGGAAGGCGAGATAGTCGCTGGTGCGGGGCGCGGGAAGCTCACGCTCACGCATGATCATGACCCGCTCGGCGGTGAACGTTGAACCTTCGATTTTATAGCTGGCCTTGTACTCGCCGTAGTCGCGCTTCAAAGAAAACGGAAGCGGCGCGTGCGCGACAAATTTCGCCGGAAGCTCCAGCTTGACGCGATAGGTGAACTCTCCGGGCGGACCGAATTTTATGGGCTCGGAATCGGCAGCGGTTTCGTCTTCGTCAGCATCGGCAAGGCTGAATTGAGCCATCGGCAATTCGAGGTCGGTCTTCTTTTTCGACCAATCCAGGAAATTCGGCTTGGAGATGTCGTAGGAGAACTGGAAGGGCTCTCTGGTTGCGGCCGGATCACTGACCTTCAGATTCGTAATCTCGCCGTCGAGACCGCCCATCGCATTGATGTTCTCGACGAGATGTTGCCATTGCGCATTGGGCACACGGCGGAACACTAGGCGCATCAGCAGTTCGGTATCGCCACGGACGACGTAGCTGATTTTGGCATTCAACTTTCCGAGCTCGTTGATCGACCCCTCGATGGTTTGCAACTGCGTGCTCGGCATCGGCGTGTCTGCGGGAGTTTCTTCCAGGTGCGACGTGCCGCTTGCGGGAATGACGAGTCCCTGCTTTTTGCGGATGTTGAATGACAGGAGCCGGAAGGGCGCGACCTCGGTGGTCGTGTCCATCCAGACTTCCTGGCCATTGAGCGGCAGCAGGGTGATGACGTGATCGAATTGCGATGGCGATGGAATGTCGGGATCGAGTTTGCGGCTCGAGTTGATCAGCACTGAGGATGCGTGCAGCCCTTGTGCTTCGAGCAAGGACGAAAGCAGCGTGTGCTTGTCTTTGCAATCGCCGTACTGGTTGTGCAGAACGTCAGCAGCAGCGTGGGGCTGATAACGGCCCAGGCCGAGCGAGAGACTAACGTAACGGAAGTTCTTGGCGACATAGTCGTAGAGCGCCTCGACCTTGTCGAGATCCGTATTCAAACCCTTGGTCAGTTCATCGGCCTTCGCGCGGATTTCCGGCGTCGGCTGGCGGCGGTCGTGATCGAGTCCGGCGTACCAGCGCCCGATATCTTCCCAGCTGGCGAAGGTTGAAAGCTGCACGGCAGGGACTTCGTCATCGGGGCGGCGCTTCTTTTTCTTCTTCTTGTCTTTGTCCTTGTCGTTGTCTTCGCGCTCTAGGTGAGAACTGGTCCAGCGGTAGATTCGGCGGTCGCCTTGCTCGGTGATCTTGGGATCGAAGCCGGGCTTCGTTTTCAGCTTCAGCACGCGATCCCGGGGAACGTTCACTTCAAGCTGTTCGTCGAGGACGATGTTGTTTTTATCGAAGTCGTACTCGGTCCAGAATTGATTGGGCGCGAGCGGCGTGTGAATCACGGTCGCTACGTCGTACTCCAGAACTTCTCCTGGGCGAAGGCCGGGGACGGTGATGTGCTTTTGTCGGTAGTCGGTGTAAACGGGCGCTTCGCGCTCGACGGGTGCGGTCAGATCCTGAACTGAATCGGGCGGAGCCGTAACTACGCTGCCGTCTCTTTTCCGCACGCGGACGTAGGGAATTTCGACCATTTCATTGGCGGAGTTGTAGCCGACCAGAACCTGTCCCCACTGCTCCACCCCGGCCTCGCTTTGCACGCGGACTCGCGCGATGGTCTCTTTGCGGCCGGTGCCGTCTTTCTCGAAGTGGTACAGGGTGCGCACCTGCTCGATGACGAATCCCTCTCCGGAATAGTCCTTTTTATCGGTGTTGGCTTTCCCGGGGATGGTGGGAATGCCGGAATCGGATGGTTTCGGTTGTGCCTGCGGCGTGTCGGGCAGCTGATGTTCCGGCGTTTGAGCTTGCGCAGGGAAAGAGAAAGTGGATATCAGTAAAACAAGGACCACCAAACGGCTCATAAAGGGTATCGTTCCTTGGCCGTTTGTACCGTATGGCGGAGGCGTGCGCAAGAAAAACCCGGCGCGCTCAAATAACCCCGGTTCACAGCACAAAGGCAAGACTTTTCGACTGTCTACCGACAGCCCACACACAATAAATTCTACACATCCAGCTCGGCCCTGACGGTCCCCTCGTCAAGATCTGCTTCCATGCGGAAGCCCAGCTTTTCGCAGATCGTGCGCATCTCACGGTTCTCGCCGAGGATGGTCGAGACCACGCGCTTGAGCTTTTCGTCGCGGGCGACGGAGATCAGCCGGCGATAGAGCTCGGTACCCAGACCCTGGCCCTGGTAACGGTCGTCGACCAGGACGGCCAGCTCGGCCTCATTTGCTCCGCCACGTGTCTTGCTCAGCCGCCCGATGGCGATAATTTGCGGCCGGTCGTCTTCCGTCTTGTGCTCGACCACCAGTACCATCTCGCGGTCATAGTCGACAAAGCAGATACGCGTCAGGCGCTCATGCGACGTGCGCGTGCTCAGCTTCATGGGCTGGAAGTAGCGTAGATAGACGGTCCTTTGTGAGAGTCCCTTATGCAGGTCGATCACCAGCGGTTCATCTTCCGGCCGGATCGGGCGAATCATGACGGCGATGTCATTTTTAGTGGTCCACGGCTTCACATACTGCACCGGATAGGGTCGTACGGCGGAACGCGGCAAGTCATTCTCGCGGACATCGGGGCGGTGCAAAACGATACGGGCGTCGAGTGCGGTGATCTTGTCGGGTGAGACGAGCAGAGGATTGATGTCGATCTCCTTGATCCAGGGTTGCTCCACGACGAGGTGGCTGAAGCGCACGAGAAATTCTTCGACCGCCGCGAGATCGACCGGCGAGCGTCCGCGTACCCCCTCGAGAGCCTTGAAGACCTTTGTATGCTCCATCATTCGCCGGGCAAGGGTCGTGTTAAGCGGGGGCAGGGCGAGGGCGCGGTCTTTGAAAACTTCGACCAATTGCCCTCCCGCACCAAACAAGAGCACCGGGCCAAATTGCGAGTCAATACTGCTACCGATGATCAGCTCATAGCCGTCGAGCTTCACCATGGGCTGAACCGTCACGCCGAGGAAGTGGCCTTCTCCAGCTTTCTCACGAACGGAGGCTTCAATCGTTCGGTACGCGGCGCGAATGGCCTCACTGTCGCGCAGATTCAGCGCAACACCGCCGACGTCGGTCTTGTGCGTGATCGTCTCAGAAAACAATTTGAGAACAACGGGGTGGCCGATTGACTTCGCGATCTCGACGGCTCCGTCTTCAGTGCGGGCAATTTCAGTCCGGACCACCGGCAATCCGTACGCCGCAAGCAGCTGTTTGGACTCGGCCTCGGTCAGCAAGGTTCTTTGCGAATTGCGAGCGTGCTCGATGATGCGCTGCACAGCTAATGGGTCGGCAATGTCCGCGTCGCCCCGCAAGACCGGGGTCTCATACAAACCACGCAGCGCGTAGCTGTAGCGCCACATGTAACAGAAGACTCGGGCTGCGGTGTCAGGAAATGGAAATGTCGGGATGCCCGCTTGGTTCAGGATTTCAGTACCCGGTGCTACCGCGTTGCCGCCCATCCAGCTCGCGAGCACGGGCTTGCCCACGGAATGGGCGTAAGGCCTGAGGTGTTCGGCGGTAACGGTAGGTTCTGACATTCCTTGTGGGCAAGTGATCGCGAGCAGACCGTCGATATTCGGATCCTTGGCGGCAATTTCCAGAACTCTCGCATAACGCTCGGGCAACGCGTCGCCGAGCATGTCGATCGGATTGTTGTGGCTCCAGTGTGGCGGTAGAAACTCGTTCAGAGATCGCATCGTTTCCATGGACAATTTAGCGAGCTCGCCGCCGTTCGAGAGCAGGCCGTCGGCCGCCAGCACTCCCGGCCCGCCTGCGTTTGTAACGATGGCCAGACGCGGGCCCTTTGGGCGCGGCTGCTTAGCTAACACTTCGGCCATATAGAAGAGATCGGCGATCGTCTGGACGCGGAGAACACCGCAGCGACGAAACGCTGCGTCGAGGACTTCGTCACTTCCGGTGAGCGCCCCGGTGTGCGACGCTGCAGCCTGGGCCGCCGCATCGGTCCGTCCGGCTTTGATCACGATGACTGGCTTGTTCAGCGAGACTTCGCGCGCCGCCGAGAGGAACGATCGGGCGTCGCCGACCGACTCCATGTACATGACGATGCTCTGGGTCCGCGGATCATTCCCCAAATAATCGATCAAGTCGCCCCAATCCACGTCGAGCATGGATCCCACCGAGACGAAGGCGCTGAAGCCAACCATCTCTTTTTCAGCCCAATCAAGAATTGCGGTGCACAGCGCGCCGCTCTGGCTGATGAAGGCAACGTTTCCTGGGCGCGCGATGTGAGACGCGAAAGTTGCATTGAGTCCAAGGATAGGGTTCATCACGCCCAGGCAGTTGGGCCCGATCAATCGTAGGCCTGTGCCTTGAATGCGCTCAAGAATCTCGCGCTCGAGTTCTTTGCCTTTCTCGCCGTGCTCCTTGAACCCTGCAGAAATGACGATGGCGCCCGGCACAGCGGCTTCGACACATTCGCCGATGATCGCGGGTACGGTGACTGCCGGGGTAACGACAACGGCCAGATCGACGGGCTCAGGGATGTCGGCGACGCGCTTGTACGCTTTGATCCCAAGGACGCTGGCGCGCTTCTCGCTTACCGGATAGACGGTGCCGCCAAACGGACTGCTAACCAGACTCCATAGGACGGCGCGTCCGACGCTGTTTGCGCGATCGCTGGCGCCGATCACGGCCACGCTGCGTGGAGCAAAGATTGCGTCGAGTGGATGACCCTCCGATCTCCAGATATCGTGGGCGAGGTCAGTCGCACCAGGTTTCGACTTACGTACTTGGTTGACCTTTCCGGACCGCAACGTAGCCATGACGGGACAAGTCTACTGCCGCGGAGTGGGCGGCGGATGTGATCCGCGAACCTGCGCTTTTACGAGCATTTATAATTTCGTTAATGCCGACTCGGTAAATATTACATATGAATTGCCGTCGAGGTGTTCAGCGAATAGGGCTTTCTTGCATAAAGCCGTGTCTCATGTGACAAAACAGCAGGAAATCCGCGGCGAATTGCCCATCAGGTTGTTCTCATAAGCGAAAATTTGACAAATTCCGGCCAAAAACCGTAGTAAAATCCGCCGCAGTAAAGGCTCCCGGCCCACGTCGGCCGGGATGAGGGTAAATCGCCGTGGGTTCGTCTCTGTCACGGTGGTTCCCGCCAGGAGGGTTTCATGGATTCTCGGGCCCCCGAAAGTATGTCCCCCACTGCCTCATCCGCCAGCAACGCAAAAGTTCATCCACATGAAGGACGCAACTTCTGGGTCCTGACTGCGTACGGCATTTCAGGTCTCGCGTTGTTTGGCGTGCTCGCTTATTACTTCAGCGACTTCGTTTCACACTAGTCTGCATTCATAGCCGCGCGCACTCGCCGCGCAAGCTAGCGCTGGAGTGTATCCACACGACGACATTGAACATCTGGCAGATGGCCCTCACCTACCGTTGGTCTGCGCGTGCTACAATGACCCGCGTTTCAGCGTGCTTCCGAGGTATAAGTCAGCCGGCAGCTCCCCACATTTGTCATACAGCATTCATTAAGACGGACCGATTCTGTGGCTCAAGACTCCTCCAAGCCCGCCATTACGTACGCCGATGCAGGCGTAAACATCGATCGAGCTAACCGGACCAAGCAGCGCATCAAGTATCTCGCGCACAAAACCTTCACCAAGGGCGTGCTCAGCGAAATTGGTGGATTTGGTGGTTTGTATTCCGTCGCCAAAACCTATGTCGACCCGGTGCTGGTATCGAGCGTGGATGGCGTGGGGACCAAGCTCAAGGTCGCGTTCGACATGAAGGTGCACCACACGGTGGGCGGCGATCTTGTCAATCACTGTGTGAACGATATTGTCGTACAGGGTGCTGCGCCCTTGTTTTTCATGGACTATCTCGCCACCGGAACACTCGAACCGGAAGTCGCCGAGAAGATCGTGGAAGGCATCGCGGAGGCCTGCAAGCACAACGGCTGCGCCTTGATTGGCGGCGAGACCGCGGAGATGCCAGGGTTCTACCCGCAGGGCGAATACGATCTGGCCGGATTCATTCTTGGCGTGGTGGAGAAAGAACGGATCATCACGGGCAAGAAGGTCGAGATCGGCGACATCATTCTCGGCTTGCCATCGAACGGTCTGCATACCAACGGATATTCGCTTGCGCGCAAGCTGCTGTTTGAGGTCGGCAAGTACTCGCCGGAGACGTACGTCAACGAGATCAAGAACAAAGTCGGCAGCGAATTGATGCGCCCTCACAAAAGCTATTGGCCCTCGCTGAAAAAGATGCTGGATGCCGAGTGCATCTCCGCGATGGCCCACATCACCGGCGGCGGGATTACGGAAAATCTGCCGCGCGTGCTGCCTCGCGGCGTGGGCGCCGTCATTGATATGGGAAGTTGGCCGGTGCTGCCGATTTTTGAGCACTTGCAGGTTCTCGGCAATGTCCCGCCCGACGAAATGTTGCGGACATTCAATATGGGCCTGGGAATGTTGCTGGTCATCAATCCCAAAAAATTCAAGAAGGCGCAGACGCTGCTCGAGCGCGCCGGAGAGAAGTTCTACAACGTCGGCCGAATCGTGAAGGGCGACCGCAAGGTGATGTACACGTAAGCCTGGGTGTGATCGCGATGCCTGCCGAGGTCCCGCAATTCCTCATTCCTGGAAGAATCGCCGATCCAGCGGCGGAGATAACCTGCTAGCCTGAACACGAGCCCGCGAATAAGAACCTATGCATAATCTCGGCATCCTTCTCTCTGGACGCGGATCGAACTTCGAAGCCATCGCGAAGAACGTAGCCTCGGGAAAAATTTCGGACGCACGTATTGCGATTGTCATCTCGAATAAGCCTGATGCGGGAGGCCTGGAGACTGCAAAGCGTTTGGGCCTGACGGCCGTCGCGATTCCGTCGAAAGGCGTGGCTCGCGAAGGGCACGATCGGGCTGTGGTGGCGGCGTTACGCGAACACAACGTGGACCTGATTTGTCTCGCGGGATACATGCGTTTGCTTTCGCCTTGGTTCCTGCAGCAATTTCCACGCAGGATTTTGAACATTCATCCGTCGTTGCTACCGGCGTTCCCCGGACTCGAAGCGCAGGAACAGGCGTTCGCCTATGGAGTGAAAGTGTCCGGGTGCACGGTGCACTTCGTGGACGAGGAACTCGATCACGGCGCTATCATCGTGCAGAGGGCGGTGGAAGTACGCGATGACGATGACGAACACACGCTCGCCGCGCGCATTCTGGAGCAGGAGCACCTCGCGTACAGTGAGGCGATCAATCGGGTGCTGGGGGGAGGGTATGAGGTCGTGGGGAGGAGGCTGGTCAACCGATGAGGGGCGTCCAACGCGCAAAGAAGGCCGTTTGCACGCCAGCGGAGAGTGGCTCACCGATATTGGATTTCCATTGGTTTTTGCGCGACGTTCGACTCTCCAGCCTCGGGGACGCCGACGCGAGATGCCGCGAACGCTCAGTCGCCATAACACCGCAGTCGCGC
>Ga0126381_100001911_pt1 | contig 22399 bp, 24 predicted proteins | sample PanSoiMetPlot_28_FD_96465 | JGI IMG/M metagenome (GOLD analysis project Ga0126381, IMG submission 96465) | Tropical forest soil microbial communities from Panama - MetaG Plot_28 | ecosystem: Environmental > Terrestrial > Soil > Tropical forest > Bulk soil | place: Panama | collected 2016-02-17 | reverse complement strand
GTGTTACCGATGTATTGACCCAAAAGTGTTACCGATGTCTATCCCGTTCCTCGGGCAGGGGGAGACGGTGAACGGTAGACGGTCGACGGTAGACCGCTTCCTTTGGAAGCGCTTCCATCAGCGCGCGACAGCTGTCACTTCTGAGGGTGTACAAAGGTGATCTGGGACTACCAAAACTGCAGATGTTGGGGAAGGCCGAACCAAGGGAGAGCCTGGAGCAGGCGGAACGCTTGGAGCGGAGGAAGGGGGCGCGGTTTCGAGGCTTGGCGGGGTCACGGGGCCCGGCGGGGTCATGGGGTTCGGTGGCGTTGCCGGTGCCGGGACAGTGTTGGGCGCTGGGGATAGATTCGGAATAAACACCGGCCCCTTCAGGCTCCTTTGGGATTCGCGGAGCTGTTCTTCCAGCTCAAGTTTCCGGTCCTCGAATTCCTGCTTACGATCCTCCAACTCCTGTCTGCGATCTTCGAGCTCTTGTCGGATTCGCTCTTTCAACTCTTGCGCGCGCTCACGTTTAGCCTGTTGGCGTTCCTGGTCCCGTTGCGCTTGTTCCTGTTCGCGATCGGCGTGGCGCTGGGTCAATTCTTTTGGAAGCATTTTCAAGTCCTCGAGGCGCCTGGGTAAACGAGCAGCGTCCAACCCATCGGCGATGACCGCGTCCAGATCCTGACCGCCAATCATGACCTGCCCGTCAGAGATCACGACTTTGCCGGAGCGGCTTCCACCACCGACCACGGCACGCAGCGCTGCTTTACGCATTTCCGGGTCCGGATCATCTTTGGCGATTCTCATCAGAAAATCTTTTGCTGGTTTCGTTCCGATCCGACCGAGATAACGCAAACAAGTCTCTTTGATGCCGCGTTCATTAGCAGAATTGTAAACAGAGATGACCTGATCGGCGACTTTTTCGTCAGAGCGCCGGACCAGCATTTCCAACGCGGTCATTCGGACCAACACGGACGGATCTTTTGTGGCAAGTTGCCCTAATTTTTCTCGAACCTTGGCATCTCCCAATCGTTTATGCCCGAGATGATGCAGGATCGAGATCTTGGTCGTTTCGTCTTGGCTCGTGTCGAGCACGCCGATCAGTGCTTCGGCCGCCTCCGACCCGTTGAGAGCGCACAACGAATGGACCGCCTCCAGCCGGACTTGAGGATCGGAATCATTTTGGGCGAGATTTCTGAGCAACGCGATGAGTTCGGGATCCGACTTTCTCTCGGCATTTTGTCCGGGCGTATCTGGGCTGTCGGCGTTTGAGGTGGCAAGGTCTTGCGGGCAATCCGGCGAATCCACTGTCGCAGCATCGATCGTCTCCCCAGCTCCAGTTCTCGGCGCGAAAAAAACGCCAGGCAGCCATAGCAATGACGCAATCGAAACTCCGGTCAGACTCGCGCTCGCCAGGAAAGTCATCAGCCATGAAGGTCTCAAACGACGATCTCGTCGCGCATCCAGAATTCGAGCAAGACGACGATAGAGCTGTTTTCCGGTGCGACTGACTCCGGCAACTAGTAACGGCGACTCAGAATGATGCACCGCGAGCCTGGTCAGTAAATCGGCGTATTGTTTGGGTCGTCCATTGGCGGCGAGCACCCAATCGTCGCAGGCGGTCTCACGTTCGAGCTGGAGCTGGTGGCCGACAAACCACAGGAAGGGATTGATTGGAAACAAAGCAATGAGCAGCTGTTGAAAAAGATTCGCCCAATCATCGAGTCGCTCGAGATGAGCAATTTCGTGGTGTAAAACGTCGTGCAGCTCACTTGCGGAAAATCTCTCCTTGAATCCAGCCGGCAAAAGAATCTTTGGTGACCACAATCCGATTGCTACCGGCGAACTCACGGTGGATGACACCGCAAGCTGGATCTTTCTCCGATGGGGAATGTTCTCCGGCCATTCAAGCGGGCGACTTGCGCAATGCAAATTCCAAAGCGACACCATTGCGTAGCCTAGTCGAACGAGGCAGATGGCCGCAAAGCCGGCCCAAATCGCAGCCAGAATAGCTGGCCAATTGATTTTCCGTAGCCACATCAAGTCGAGGGCCAAACTGGGAGGTGGACTTACAGAAGCAGATGTTGCCGACGAAACATTATCTGCCGCTGGAATCTCTGGAACATCGGCAACCGAAACGCCTAGACCTAATATGACCTCACGCTGCGGCGCAGGTTGGTGATACGGTTTCCAGATTGCCAGAACCGGCGTGAAAGCCAGGACTAGGAGCAGCAGAAACAGAATCCGGTGGCGCGTTGAAGCGCTCCAGCGATTTCGAGTCAGGAAGAACACAATTGCCGACAGAAAGACACCCGTCGAAAGAATGAGACCGTTGAGCAGGTGCTCGGCGATGATTTGTGAAAGGTCCCAGTGTAGAAAGAGATTCATGGCCGTTCCTCCTGCTGCATAAGGCTCTGGATCCGTCGCAAATCCTCCGAATCGAGTTGTTCGGTCTCAAGAAGATTCATGACCAGCATCTCAGGTGAGTTATCAAAGAAGCGGCTCAGGACATGCTTGATCGCTTTGTTCTGCGCCTGACCACGATCCACGGTCGGATGATAAACGAAGGCCTGACCCTCTTTAGTGTGACGGACGTACCCCTTTTGTTCGAGAATACGGAGCGTTGTTAGAACGGTGCTGTAACTGAGACCGAGACGGACGGGAAGTGTGTCGACTACTTCTGCGACAGTCGACGGCCCACGTCTCCAGAGAACCTCCATTGGCCGCAGCTCAGCATCGGTCAATGTGGGGGACTTCTTGCGCGCCATAAGTATTAAAGAATTAGTAGACTAGTAGCAGATGCATTGAGAGCGTCAACTAATTCTTTAGTAGCCGCTGGCGGGGCGCCGCTCGCGGCGCCCGGCGAGTAGCGCTTGTGTGCCAAATCCACGAAGGCGTCGCAAAGCGACGCCTCTCCAAAAATCAAAATTCCATTGAAGAGAGCTAGTGGCGCGGTAATCGTAAACGCGACATGATCCGATTCACCAAGATGAATGGTGCGGGGAACGATTTCGTTCTGATCGACAATCGTTCTGGCGGGGTTCAACCGAGTCGTGAACAAATTGCTTTCTGGTGTGATCGCCACCGTGGAATCGGTGCTGACGGAGTTCTGTTGGTTGAATCGTCGGCTTCAAATGCCGATTTTCGGATGCGCTATTATAATAGCGACGGCGGCGAAGCCGAGATGTGCGGCAACGGAGCTCGTTGCTTTGCACGATTCGTGAATCGTGTTGCCGGACCGTTCTCCGATCTGAGCTTCGAAACGATCGCGGGAGTTATCCATGCCGAGTTCGATGGAGACCTTGTGAAGCTCGGCATGAGTAAACCCAGCGATATCGCTCTTCATCGAACACTCGAGATCGACGAGCAAAAACTGATCTCGCATTTCATCAATACCGGTGTTCCGCATGTTGTCGTTTTCGTTGACGACCTTGAAGCAACTCCGGTTGATTTGTGGGGACGCCATATTCGATATCATGCTGCCTTTCAGCCGAGGGGAACCAACGCGAATTTCGCCCGAATCATCGCGCCGGGAAGGATTGCGATCCGAACCTATGAACGAGGCGTTGAAGCCGAAACTTTGGCCTGCGGTACGGGAGTTGTTGCGAGTGCCCTGGTGTACGCGGCTTTGCACCCAGGCGGCTCCTCTGTGGAGGTGTCCGTGCGCGGCGGGGATACGCTCAGCGTCGGCTTTCGCCTGGTCGGAGAAAATGTTTTCGACGAAGTGATTCTCAAAGGCCCCGCCGATTTCACGTTCGAAGGCGAGATTTAGGGCACTGTTATTGCTCGGCTCTTGATTGCCGAATTCTAAGGCGAGTTCCGAAGTCGCGAAGCGACGCCAGATCATAGCCAAGGGGGTAATCCGCGTCGGTGGCGGCCGGATCACCCTGGCTTTCATTTGTTATCGCGTTGCGACAAGCGACCCGAGACAGACTGCAGTGTTTCATCTCGACCGATTTTGTCTCGGGTTCAAACACACGGCCGCAAATTCGAATAATCGCATGACGCGCGGCGTCAGGTGCGGTATACGAAATAGGATAGACCATGTTCACCGGTACCTACACAGCGATTGTTACTCCGTTCAAAAATGGGCAACTCGATGAAGCTGCTTTTCGAAAGCTTGTCGATTTTCAGATCGAAAACGGAGTTAACGGTATCGTGGCGGTGGGAACCACCGGTGAAGCCGCGACGCTTGATTATGATGAAAACATGCGCGTGGTCGAGTTAGCCCTGGAACAGGCAAATGGACGTTGTGAAATTATTGCGGGAACGACATCAAATTCGACTCATAAAGCGGTCGAATTGACCAAGGGTGTCGCTAAACTCGGCGCGAATGCGGTGCTTGTCGCTAGCCCATACTATAACAAGCCGACTCAGGAAGGGATTTATCGGCATTACCGAGCGATTTCTGAAATTGGTCCAACCAAGTTGGTTCTCTATAACATTCCAAGTCGCACAGCGAGCGAGATCAAAGTCGAAACGTGCGCGCGGCTGGTACAGGACTGTAAGAACATTGTTTCCATCAAGGAAGCCGGCGGATCGACCGAACGTGTCGCCCTTTTGAGGAATGCGTTGCCCAAAGAATTTACAATTCTTTCCGGAGACGACGCGATGACAGTCCCCTTCATGGCAATTGGAGCATCGGGCGTCGTAAGTGTCGCGTCCAACATCGTTCCAAAAGAGATAAGCGAACTAATAAATGCTGCTCTTAAGGGCAGGTTCGATACGGCAGGAGAACTTCACCTTAAATACTTTCCGCTTTTGCAAGATCTGTTCATCGAATCGAATCCGATCCCGGTAAAGACAGCTCTGTTTCTGATGGGGATGATCGAGAACGAGTTTCGGTTGCCGCTGTGTGAAATCGGTAAAGCCAATCTCGAAAAACTGCGGACGACGTTAGCTCACTTCAAGCTGCTATGATCCGCGTGCATGTGCACGGCGCCTCGGGACGTTTAGGACAGGCAATCGTTCGAGTTGCGGAATCCGAGGGTAAATACCGGCTCTCATTGTCGGGTCGAAATGACGATCTAGCCCCGTTATTAGCTGACGCGGACGTCGCCATCGAGGTGAGCCAGCCAGAAGGTTCTCTGACAATTGCCCAGGCGTGCGCCGCTGAGCGGAAACCGTTGGTGATTGGCACTACAGGGCACTCGGCTGTCCAACTGGTTGAATTGCGTTCCAAACCGATCCCCATTCTCCTGGCGCCGAACTTCAGCGTGGGCGTCAATCTGCTCTTTTGGTTAACGGAAAAGGCGGCTGCCATTCTCGGCCCCGAATACGATGCCGAAATTGTAGAGATGCATCACCGGCTGAAAAAAGACTCTCCGAGCGGAACGGCCAAACGGCTCGGCGATATAATCGCAGCGGCCAGAGATCAAAAACACTCCGTCCAACATGGGCGTGTCGGAATCGTCGGTCCTCGACCGGAGAATGAGATTGGAATGCACGCCGTTCGAGGGGGTGACATTGTCGGAGAGCACACAATCTATTTTGCTGGATCTGGAGAACGCTTGGAATTGACCCACCGCTCGTCGAGCCGTGAAACCTTTGCCAGAGGAGCATTACGCGCGGCTGAATGGCTGATCGGCAAGCCGGTTGGGTGGTACGAGATGGCTGATGTTCTCGGGTTGCGGAACGTCGGAGAGCGCTGAATTCCCTTGCTCTAAAAGGAAACCGAACAGAAGGCCGCAAAGATTGTAGAGACACTGGATACAAATCTTGGAAGCGGATGCTCCATCGCGCCAGTTGATTGCTGAGTCAATTTCCCTTTGTACTGCTGACGTGCAACTTCGCACAATTTCGCGAGGAAGTTCAGGCAGCAATTTTTGTAAGTTGTTGAACATCAGCGTGAGAGGCGGCTAGTAGTGCGGTGATGATTCTGCGGCCCTTGGGGGTGAGTTGATAGCAGTGAATGCGGGGCAGTTTTCGCAGCAGTCCGTGCGCGCGGAGCAAAGCAAACAGGCGGGTGATAGCGGCACTGCGCCGTCGAAGCTCGGCTTTGGTCGTGTCGGTTTTGATTGGCGGGAAAAGCAACGCACGCAGATCAGCGTTGCGGATGCCACTAAGAGCAAACTCACCCCGGCTAAGGGCTTGGAGTAAGCGGTAATCTTTAGGAGCCAACGCGTTGAGCGCGCGATAGCGCTTAGCGTTTTTAATAACCGGTTGGCAAACTTGAGCTGCCTGCTCCAAAAGGCAGTTTGAACCGGTCACACTGGCCAAGGCTTGAAGATAACGTTGGTTAGCCGCCCGGCATACTTGGCCGCGTCGATACATGTCGCTGACTCCTTTGCGCAAGATGCGCCAGCTCTTTTGCCCCTTGGAGTCGCCTTCTTTAGCACGATAGATCCGAAACTCCCTGGGCCGAACAATGGTGGTCTCGACTCGTAGAACGCTGCCCTCTTTATCGTACATCTTGAGCGAGTTGCCATTCAGGGTGTGGCGGATGCGCACTCCTTCGGGGCGCTCTTGGAGCCCAGAACTGATTTGTGCCTCTAGGCTGCCATGCACCTTACCACTCAGGGGAACTTTCCTGCCAAGGAAGCGCAACACATCGGGACTTTGGAAGCTCGTGATAGCGTGACCTAAAAATTTCGGATAGAGCATCTGCAGATCCTTGCCGGAGCGAAAAATCACATCGGTTGCATACTCACTTTGCGAAGCGCTCCAGTAGTACTGTAGCCCCGGCATCGGAGCGGTAATCTGGGCATGTAGCGGATGAGCCAGTTCCAAAAGCGATCTCATCAAAGTGGGCCAATCGCTGCATAACTGTTGATCCAGCAGTTTTTGGGCTGCTAACCAATCTTCGATCCAAACAAAGCAGTTATCTCGCTGGCGGTAAGCGATGCCTGCTTGATCCATCTGCCGGGCCAGCCATTGCCGGCCGTTGATGCAGACGTCGACGCTGAAGGGAAACCAGCTTTGCACTCGGATGTGCATCCGCCCCATTTTAGGGTGCTGGTAGTAATGGTACAGATGGGTGCACTTGGCAGATTCCATCACTAATCGCACCGTCTTGCTCTGGTGATCACTTCGCACCCGGAATGAAAGACAGGGTTCTACGCAGCTTAACAGTGCAATTGGGCCCTCGCTGATCAGCTCCCTGGCAAGCAACTGTTCAATTAGCGTCTCTTTGCTCAATTGCGCACTGGGCAAGTAAATGTTGGGCCTTCCAGCCCGTTGGAACTTCTCATAAGCAAGCTGCTTGAGCCGATCGCTGAGACTTTGGGCAAAGCCTTTAAAATGCTTAATCAGTACCTTGCAGTAGTTCAGGTACACTTCCGGCCCGTTGGGACAAAACAGCGGTCGAAGTGTCGCCCGAAAACGCACCCGGTCCAGTCCACTGATAAATCCCGTGACATACTGACCGAAGCGCTCGATAAAGTCTGTTGGAAGACCGTGCTGGTTGCTGGGGGTTTTTCTTTTCACACAGCAAAACTATCCACTCCAGGCGGTCTTTCACTTCTCACTTCTTACTTCTTACTCAATGCCGCCTCTACACCCACCCAGACCTAATGTGGTTGCGGCTTTGCCGCGCTGTGAGCTTCTGTTCGTTTTCCTCTTCTGAGAAATAGGCATGGCCATGCGCTCAGGAATCGCATTGGGGTCTAATGTCGGCGATCGGCTCGGGAATATCCGCAGGGCCATGGAATCAGTTCGAATGTTGCGTGAACCGGGCACGCTTGTCTTCTGCTCATCGATTTATGAGACTGCTCCAATCGACTGTGAACCTGGCACCCGCTCCTATATTAACGCGGTTATGGAGATCGATTTCCCAGGCACACCCAAACAATTGCTGGCGCGTTTGCGCAAGATCGAATCAAAGATGGGCAGACCAGAACGAAGGCCGCGGAACGCCCTAGAACGATCGATCTAGATATTCTCTACATGGGCCACCTGCGGTTGAATGACCCAGAATTAACTCTGCCCCACCCGCGAATGCTCAAGCGCCGTTTCGTGCTTGTGCCGCTCGAGGAAATTTTGCCCGGGCTGATTTTGCCCGGTCAAACCGGTGATGTTCGGATGCTTCTTGCAGAGCTGCCCGATCTCGGCGAAGTAACAAAAGTTGCAACCGAAGATCACCCCTGGCCTGATTCGTAGTCGCAAGGGCAGCAATCAACCGATCGCCGCTCTCACCGCCTACGATTACCCGACCGCGAAACTGTTGGACGAGGCCGGCATCGACCTATTGCTGGTAGGCGATTCGGTCGGCACCACTGTACTTGGATATCCGGACACGACTCACGTCCGGCTGGAGGAGATCATTCATCACGTCCGCCCGGTTGCTCGAGCTGTTTCGCACGCACTGATTGTTGCTGATCTCCCGATTGATACGTATACCACTCCTGAGCTGGCAGTCGCGAGCGCCAGACGCTTGATTGAAGCGGGCGCAGAAGCAGTCAAACTGGAAGGCGGTCAAGCCTGCTTCGCACAAATCCAGGCAATTACAAACGCCGGGATACCGTTCCTCGGTCACATCGGTATGTTGCCACAGCATGTGCTCGAGGAGGGCGGTTATAAGATCAAGGGCAAAACACCGGAACAGCGGGAATTTCTTTTAAAAGAAGCCAAAGCGGTAGAACAAGCCGGCGGATTTGCCGTAGTGCTCGAACTAGTCAAGTCGGACGTTGCCGCTGAGATCAGAAAAGCGGTGCCGATTCCAACAATCGGAATTGGGGCCGGGCAAGATTGCGACGGCCAGATCCTTGTTACCCACGATCTGATTGGATTTTTTCCGTGGTTCACACCGAAACACGTGAAGCCGGAAGCAAACGTTGGCGAAGCGATCAGGAAGGCGGCAAAGGCGTATATAGAACGGGTCCAGCACTGAGATCACATCAAAACACGGGAAGGACCCCACGCAATGACGCAAAGAAGGATCTCACGCCAAGGCGCAAAGACGCAAAGGTTCGGAGAGGTGAAGAAATCTGGCTTTGGGTCTATAACCGGTTGGGCCAGGCTGACCTCTCGCCGCTGATATTACCCGATCGACCGAACGAGTTTCTCTTTTCCCAAATCCAAAAACCTTTGCGTCTTGGCGTCTTGGCGTGAGATCCTTCTTCGCGTCTTGGCGTGAGGTCCTTCTTTTGCGCCTTGGGTGAGGATCCTTCTCTTGCGTCTTGGCGTGAGGTCCCTACTCCGATTCGTTGAATCGTTTTTGCCAATGGAACGATTCGTCGGTGACAGCGTCTTCGATGCGTTGGATCCGCTGGTTTAGTCGCGCAAGTCGGGATTCGAGCTTTTGCAAAGAGTCGGATAACGACTCCTCTGGTTCTGCCGCTGAAGATTGAGCGAGAGGATTATCGCTGGTTGCCATAAGCCTGCGTTTTACTTGGCTGAGTTTGCTTCTGGGCGTTGGAATCGCCGAGGATAACCTCCAGCGCGTCTACGCGTGACTCCATCTTATCAAGCATCTCAGAAATCCGTTTCAGGGTAGCCAGGTCCTCTTTTGCCAAACGCTGTGGACGAGGATTGGACCGAAGGGTGCAAATCGTTTTTGAAACCAACCCGCCAACGATCGCAACTAGCGGAATCGTGACCCACACCCACTCCGCTGCAGATGCCAGTGGGAGGCAATTTGTCAGTTCTATAATCATGTTTCTGTGCGGTTAGGTGGGCTTCTATTCTAAGTTGTCAAACCGCTCTTCCCAATGAAAAGCTTCGTCGGTCACAGAGTCTTCGATGCCTTGGATTCGCTCATTTAGCCTCGCGAGACGCATTTCGAGCTTGTGCAGACATTCAGTCAACGAGTCAGGAGACTCTGGCTCAGTGGGCATCAGTAGAGGATGATCGCTGGTTGCCATAAGCCCGCGTTCCACTTGTTTGACTCCTGTTTTGCGCGTTCGACTCGCCCAGGATAATTTCCAATGCTTCTACCCTGGATTCCATCTTATCGAGCATCTCAGAAATTCGTTTGAGCGTTGCCACATCTTCTTTGCGAAGGCCTTCTGGACGCCGCCACTGTCGCAGTTCGCGAAGGATTTTCGGCGCAAATACGAGGAACACGATCATGACTGGCGCCATCACCACCATAAAAGCAACGAAAGCTCTGGCCCCTGCATCGGACCCGTTCGCGGCCACGAGTAATCCGCTCGTCAATAGTTGGGAGATCATAGGTCGGTCGATTGTTTGCGAATGTCTGGTCCAACTCAGCTCAAAACTACAAACGCCAAACTACCAGAGAGAGCCGCCACGGCAAGAAGTCCGTACGCAACCTGCTCGCTAAAATAACCCCAAAAGCCTTCGGCGCGCTTGCCCCGAAGCGAGTTTGGTTTTGTTTTCGGCTTGACGGTGAGCCCAAGACTCAGCCGGCCGAAATTGACATAGATAACACGGTGCAATTGGGCGCTGGGTCCGCCCCGGTCTGGAGCAAATCCGTGCGCCAATGCCAGCGCCGCGAGAGATGATGTCGTAGATGTGTTCATTGGATGAGTGCGGGTAGGAGGAGGTTTACGGGTTACGGATTTCGGTTTTCAGTTTTCAGTTTTCAGTTCTCGGCGGTGTCGGCGTTGACGGCGCTGTCGGCGATTTATCCTCCGTAGCTTTAGCGGAGGAGGATGGCGGCGTTTCCTTAGCCTGCTGCTTCAATGCTTCGAGCTCTTTCTCGATTTCTTCGGAGCGTTCGAGTTTTTCGAATTCTTCTTCCAGGGTCGGTTTGCGGCCATAGTTGACTAGTTCGGCCTCTGCTTCCATCCGATCGATCCGCTGTTCGAACTGATCGAAACGGACCACGGTGGCGGTGCTGTCGGCACTGCGCATCTGTTGTTCGGCACGCCTTTTCTGGCGGGCATGCAGATGTCTTTGAGCCAGCACCCGTTGTTTCTCACGGACGGTGCTCAACTTTTCTTCCAGCTGCCGGATATCGGCTTGATACTTCTGAACAATCTCATCGAGTTCGCCTACCTCCCGATCGAGAGCGGCGGCGTTCTCGGTAGCTTGCCGCTTTAGTAGTAAGGCCTCGCGCGCTAAGTCCTCACGTCCCTTACTAACCGCAAGTTTAGCCTTCGCTTCCCAATCGGCGGCCCGATCTTTCCACTGCTGCAACGACTGCGCAGACCGTTTGCGGGTAGCGATTGTTCCGGCGCATGACGCCTTCATCTCAATCAAGGTTTCCTCCATCTCCTGGATCATGAGGCGGATCAGCTTTTCCGGATCCTCCGCTTTCTCCAGCATGGCGTTCACGTTGGAGTTCACGATGTCTTTAAAACGGGAAAAAATACTCATAAGGTTGGGTAACGGGTTTCGAGCTTTACGCTCTTGATTTCGCTGTGGGGTTTAGAAGCAGCCGATGTGCCAAGCTAGGGAGTATGAGCGTAAGCTATTGCGGATGAAGGACCTATGTTTCATTGGCTGTTTGACATGTTAAACTGCTGTACGGTTGTAATAGCCATTATATAGTCAAACAGACCTTAGACTGGTATCTCAGACCTACATCTGGTATAATGGGAGGGTGGCACGCGCACGAGGCTGAGTTGAAGCTCAGCCCTACCGGCGATCGGCTATATTTACGTGATCGGTAGGGCTGAGATTTATCCCAGCCTCGTGCGCGTGCCACCTCCCATAACACCTCAGACTTTACCCGCGCCGGATCTGGTTGAAGCCCTTGGCCAGTCGGATGTTTTTCTCCAATTCCAGCAGGACACCGCCAAAGTCGCGCCAGTCAGGCGTCCGGTCTTGCTCATCGGAGAACGAGGCACCGGCAAGGAATTGGCTGCGGCCAGAATCCATTTCCTGTCGCCGCGATGGAGCGGACCATTCCTGAAGCTCAATTGTGCATCACTGAGTCCTGATCTGCTGGAGACAGAACTGTTCGGTCACGAGGCCGGTGCATTTACCGGCGCGATCCGACAACGGATCGGAAGATTCGAAGCCGCTAGCGGTGGAACGCTTTTTCTCGATGAGATCGCACAGATGCCGGCGTCGTTGCAGGAAAAGATCTTGCGGGTGGTCGAGTATGGCTCGTTTGAGCGCGTAGGCGGCTCGACAACAATCACTGTTGAGGTCAGGCTGGTCGGCGCGACGAACGCAAATCTGATGGAGCTAGCTGATCAAGGAAAGTTCAAGCGGGACCTGCTCGACCGGCTTTCATTTGAGGTCTTGTTTGTACCGCCGCTTCGCATCAGACGAGGAGACATTGAGCTTCTTGCGAATCATTTCGCATCCCAGATGGCGTTGGAGATTGGGCTCGCCAAGACTCCACGATTCTCCGCACGGGCGCTCCAAACCCTTCGCAATTATGGATGGCCGGGGAACGTTCGTGAACTGCGAAACGTGGTCGAACGCGCGGTATATCGGGCGGAGGGATCAGACATCGATGAGATCGATTTGAATCCGTTTAGGCCGCCGTTTTCGGTTGCGTTGGAGGGCGGTCCGGCAGTGGCCGGATCCCCGCCGTCATTGCAGGAGGCGGCGCTTGATGTCCCGACCAACACGACGATCCGGCCAAGGCCGGACCACTCTCCAGAAACGGATCTGTCTTTCAACGACACAGTGGCGCGATTCGAACTCGATTTGCTCAGAAAGGCACTCCGAAGCTCACGGTACAATCAGCGCCACGCTGCAACCCAGTTAGGTATGACCTATGACCAATTTCGCGGGGTGTATCGGAAATATCGGACAGCTTTGGAAACGGACTGAGGGATGGCAAGTGATGGGTGCTTTTCGCCACCCAACCGAAAACCGATAACCGAAAACTGATAACCTTGAAACGTGAGCGCGAGCTCACGTTTCTAGAACTTGCCCCATCTGGCGGAATTTCTCGTACCGGGAGTTCAGCAGATCTTTGATTGATTTCTTCTTAAGCTCGCTCAGATGGGCCAGGATAGCGTTCTTCAGGTTTTCAGATGCTTGACCGTGGTCGCGATGCGCGCCGCCTAAGGGCTCCGGCACCACTTCGTCAATGACGCCAAGCTCTTTCAATTGATTGGCGGTCAAACGGAGCGCATCGGCGGCTTCGGGTGCATGGCTGCCGTGCCTCCAGAGAATCGCAGCACAGCCTTCCGGGCTGATCACCGAGTAGTACGCGTTTTCAAGCATCAAAACTCGATCTGCTACGCCAATTCCCAGCGCGCCGCCGGATCCCCCTTCACCAATTACGACTGCCACAATCGGAACGCGCAGAAGCATCATCTCACGCAGATTCACAGCGATCGACTCAGCGATATGGCGTTCTTCTGCGCCGACGCCTGGATAAGCTCCGGGTGTATCGATGAGAGAAACGATAGGTAATTGGAACTTGTGCCCCAGGCGCATCAATCGAAGTGCTTTGCGATAGCCCTCCGGATGGGCACTACCGAAATTGCGGCGAATATTTTCTTTGGTGTCACGCCCTTTCTGATGTGCGACGACGACGCATCGATGGTCCCCAATTGTCGCCAAGCCGCCCGGCATCGCGCGATCGTCTCCGAAAAAACGATCGCCATGCAGTTCAAAAAAATCTGAAAAGGCCGATCCCAAGTAATCGAGTGCAAATGGACGAGCGGTGTGTCGAGCAATCTGGACCCGCTGCCAAGCAGTAAGCCCGCTGTAGATTCGCCGCTTTGTCTCCAGGATTTTCGCCTCCATCGCTTCAACTTCCTTCTCCAGATCGATCGCTTGCAGTTTGGAGTGCTTCTTCAGCTCTTCTAGCTGCTTCTCTAATTCGACGATCGGCTTTTCAAATTCCAGCGCTTGGATTTTCATTGCACGATGATCGGCGTCTCTCTTCCGACAAGAGCGAATAATTCTTCCATGTCCGGCGGCGTCAGCATGATTCCGGAATTCGGTTTTTGGATATTTGGCGCTTGCGGATTAGTTTCAGAAAACAGGACGACACCGGGATGATTTACTACGATCCAGCGGCTGCTGCCCATGTAGTTCTTGGTGCCAAAGGCTACACGGGTTCCCCCGGCCCATGCAATCTTCTCGTGCACCTTGTATTGGCCCGGGGGCACTTTTGCCGGGAGGCTGAACTCGATGGGCTTGTACCAGCGGAAAAATGCTCCGTGATTTAAAAGGGTTACGTCTTGCGTTTTCGTTCCGATAACCAAGCTGAACTGCCCCTTTGGAATAATAAATTTTGTTCCAGGCTGGATAATAAGACTCTCGAGGCCGTTTGCTTTGAAAATCAGTTCGACGGGCGTCTTGGTTTTTGCAGCTATCCTGGCAACGGAGTCGCCTCTTACCACGGTGTACTCGCTCTTATCCGGACCAGGTTGTGTTGAAAAGAAATCTTGTATCTTGATGTCACCTAGAATCCTCCTCGCCTCATCGGCTTTGCCGGATTTTGGAAACGACTGAATGAGCGACGTTAGCATCTGCTGCGCATCACTTTTAGTACCTTTAGCGAGCTGTTGTTTCGCCTGATCCAACATCGCAATTCCAGGATCAGGTGTAGGCGCCACAACCGCTTGGCCTTTGGCCGGTGGTCGAGTGTCCAGCTTCTTAAAAAACAATCGGTAGCCGAGCAACCCGCCTCCAACGAAAATCACCAACGACAAGCCAACGACGACCAGCAGCTTAATGAGAAGCTTCATGGACCAGCGCGCATCTCCTGAGAAACGCGCGCTAAAGTAATCCTTTTCGACGAAAATCCCTGAGGTTGCCTCCAGCCGACTGTTGGATGATGTCGACTGTAAATTTCAGCAAGCAGATCTCCCACCCCTCGTCGACCCCTTGAATCACTGCACTGGAGCCTCTTTCGGACTCAGGCAGCTGAGAGCGGACACGATCGATAACGGCCTCGACCGAATCGTGAATTAAAATTTCCGAAACATCGCTCTTGCGGATCTCGAATCCATATTTCAGCAACGTCGCATTGTGGGCGCGAAGCATCTCCGCGAATTGATGCGCTTTTTCTCCAAAACCTTCCAATGTTAATCTGGCAAGGTGATCCGGGGTCAGAATCTGCGGCCGATCGGCCCGGATACGTCCATCACGGATCCTGATCTCATTCACGCGATCCATGAGCTCGGTGATTAGATAGAAGCGAAAATTGGTCGCTCCGAAGGTTTCGATCCTGCGCTCTGGCGAAAGGATGACCTTCGTGTTCTCGACTGCGTACTGAACGTCGTGCTCGGAATACATATTAGCTTTCGGCGTTCGGCGTCTCGCGTTTGGCCTTCCGCGCTCGCCATTGTGCCAAACTCGAAATATAGCACAACTTTTGCCCGACCAAGGCAGGACTAGCGTTAGCGATCTGCATTATCGAAGAAAGAACAAAATAACAAAAAACACGGTGGAATATTCCACCGTGTTCTCAAAAGCAAACTTTTGCCTCCGCGCAGACTTTTGCCTCGCGTCGAGGCAGGCGGCGGAACGTCTACTTCGCACGTTCTTCAATGTATCGAATGACGTCGCCGACAGTTTGCAGCTTCTCGGCATCTTCGTCAGGAACTTCGACCGAAAACTCTTCCTCGAAGGCCATCACGAGTTCTACCGTGTCAAGCGAGTCGGCGCCGAGATCCTCAATGAAGGAAGCGGTGGGGGTCACCTGCTCAGGATTCACCCCAAGCTGTTCGACGATGATCTCCTTCACCTTTTCTTCGATAGATTTCTCTGACATAAGATCGCGTTTCTCTCCGGTTATGGTTAAGACGTGGCTACGGATAGTCACTAAGTCCGGTGATGGCAACTAAATTAATTAGGGCAAATAGCAACTCCTTTTTTAGGGAATTCAGGGGTCGGGAGTCAGGAGACAAGAGATTTGGGCATTTTACCTCCTTTCTCCAGTCCCCTGTCTCCTGGATTCTGTCTCCTGGATCCTGTTTTTAATTGACCTCTCCCGCGAAAAGGTGAACCTAGTGCACCATTTCGGTGAACATGACGGACCCTGATCCCTCGCTAGATCTTCGTATCACGCCCGATTGGTTAAAAGAATCGGAGCCGGCCAACCGCTACGCCGATTATGAGGGCGATGAAATGGAGGGCCGTTATGACCGTCCGAGGCGGGATCGGCGAGAGGATCGGCGTCCTAGGCGCCCAGCAGACCGCGAAAGAAACCATCCGAGAAAGCCGTCCGGGCAAGACCGGCCCAGGCAAATGGCTCCTCAGCGTACAGACCGGAGTCAACCCAGGACAGGTGACCGTCCGCCTCGGCCACAGGGACGCTTTGTCAGACGAGACGAGCCTCGTCCCGAGGTAGAGCCAGCGCCGGTACAGATCGATTTTCTGCCGGAGGAACGAGCATTTTCGAAGATTATCCAGCAGATTAAGTCTGGTCATGTCGCATATCCGCTTTTCGGCCTGGCTCGGATGTTCCTGGAACGCCCGGAGCGTCATTCCATCCGGGTCCGGTCATTGGATAATCACACGATGTTCTACCAACTGGGCGATCGTGGAGCGGTAGCGATGGAAGCCGGTGCGTTGGAGCGAATCGCTTTCAACGAGACTAAAGATACTTATTACGAGACACAGATCGTCGAAAAGGAACCGATCAAAGGAAATTTCACCTCCGTCGCGCGCTGTACGCTGAGCGGCAAGCTACTTGGGCCGACTAACTATCACGCTTTTCAACCGCAGCTTCGTGCCCTGTATGAACAGCGGTTCAGCCGCAGAATGACTTTTGAGGAATATCGGCGAACGATCGAGATCGCTAGCGATCCACAAGCTGTCGACCAATGGAAAGAAGATGCTCGCAAGGTCGTGACATATCGAACTAAGAGCGAGCCCGAGCCGGTTGTGTTCGAAAATCTGTCGGCAGTTGAGCAACATTTCCGCACCCATTATTTGGCAACTGTCGTGCGCCCCTGCCTGGCAGCGGAGCTGCCTGGTGACATGATCCGGCATTTGCCGGACCGGAACATTATTGCTGCTGTCCGAAAAGCGAGAGACCGCGAAAACAGGTTTCCAGCCCAAATGGCAGGTGCTCTCCGGCATGGCTTGAATCAAGCCGGTCTTCACGTTTTCCGGCACAAGAAACGTATTCTTTATATTTCGACTGCGCGCCCGCAGGTCTTCGATCCTAATCAGGCGTCTGTCTCACCGAGTTTGTCGGCGATTCTTTCAACGATCCGTTCATATCCGAGGATCGCGCGAAAGCAGTTGGCTGAAAAAGTGCTCAGCAAATTGATTGGCCAGAAACCAATTGATGAAGCGAGCGAAGAATATCAGCACGCAAGAACCAGCCTGGCGACCGACCTGATTTGGTTGGCCAAAGCCGGACACATTATCGAGTTTGCGGACGGAACCTTAGATCTTCCGCTGCCACCAAAACCGGTTGCCAAACCCACCAACGAAACGGCGGAACAACCAGGAGCAGCCGCGACCGCAATTGCTGAGGTGCCCGAGCCGTCCGACGCCCCGACGGAAGTTGCAGAGCGCGAGCATCCCGTCGCCGTAGAAATCGCTGAAGCCTCTCCAACGGCAGAACCGCAGCCGGTGACGACAGAACCAGTCGAAGCTCCGGTCGCTGAAAGCGAGCTCGGGCCCGTATAACCCGGGATTCACACAAAGGGGCGAAGAAGGACCTCACGCCAAGACACAAAGAGGGACCTCACGCCAAGACGCAAAGACGCAAAGGTAAGAATTTTCGGTTTTAAGAAAGGTGCATCGATGCAGTCTGACGCACGATATGGAGGCCAGACACCGAAATGACCGCATGTGCCATCCACATCCCCGATAAACATGTGACGCACACTTCTTTCGGGACCAAGAAACTCTTACCTTTGCGTCTTTGCGTCTTGGCGTGAGGTCCCTCTTGTGTCTTGGCGTGAGATCCCTTTTGCATCTTGGCGTGACCTCCCTGCGCTTAACGGTAGACGGTAGAAGGAAAACGGTAGACGGTAGACCTTACCTATGCGCCTCATTCGCTATCTTGCCCAGGAGGGTGACGTACGTTACGCCGCCGAACATGCTGACGGTCGTTGTTTCGATATTCACGGAGACATCTTCGAACAATTTGAGGTTACCGACCGCGAAGCCTCAATGGTAAAGCTTTTAGCACCGATCGAACCTCGTGTGTTTCTTTGCATCGGCCTGAACTACCGGCGCCATGCCGAGGAAACGGGCGCTAAGATCCCGGAACGGCCAGTGCTATTTATGAAAGGGGCTAACGCCGTTCAAAATCCCGGCGATCCGATCGTTTTGCCCACCCATTTGGCCAGCCACGAAGTGGATTACGAATGCGAACTGGCGGTTGTGATCGGCAAAAAATGCAAAAACGTCCACAAAAAAGAGGCCATAGATTACGTATTGGGATACACCGCCGGCAACGATGTCAGCGCCCGTGATTGGCAAAAGAAGTTTGGTGGAGGCCAATGGTGCCGCGGGAAAGGTTTTGATACGTTTGCACCGCTCGGACCCGCGATCGTCACGACGGATGAAATTCCTAATCCTAATTCATTGGCGATCACCACTCGAGTTAACGGCGAGACCCGACAATCATCAAATACGTCTGACATGATCTTTGATGTTCCAACACTGATCGAATTCCTCAGCGGTAGCACGACTCTGTTGCCGGGAACCGTTATACTGACCGGTACGCCACAAGGCGTTGGGATGGCCATGAAGCCGCCTCATTACCTGGCTCCCGGCGATATCGTGGAAATCGAGATCGAAAAGATCGGGGTATTGAGCAACCCGGTTGAAGCGGAGGAATGAGAGCGAGCGTGGGGTAAGTGCGAGTTGAAAACAGGCCTCAATACATGGCAGGCTGTAGGACAACTAACCCAGGGCTAAAGCCCTGGGCTGACATCTGATGACGCTTCGCAACAACCAGCAATCGTTCGAACTCAGTTCTCAGTTCAAGCCGCGCGGCGATCAGCAGCACGCCATCGACGAGCTCGTGCGGTCAATGCAAGCGGGGAACCGGCACCAGACGCTGCTCGGCGTTACAGGGTCGGGCAAAACGTTCACCGCGGCGAACGTTATCGCTGCCTTGAACAAACCGACCCTTGTCATCTCGCACAACAAAACGTTGGCAGCCCAGCTTTACAGCGAGTTCCGTCAATTCTTCCCGAACAACGCAGTCGAATATTTCGTTAGTTATTTCGATTACTATCAACCAGAGGCGTATATCCCCCGGACTGATACGTACATCGAGAAAGATTCATCCATCAATGAAGAGATTGAGCGACTTCGTCTCTCAACTACGACCTCTTTGCTCTCCCGGCCAGATGTCATCGTTGTAGCAAGCGTCTCTTGTATCTATGGGTTAGGGTCACCGGAAGATTACGAAAACATGGTTGCCGTTGTCATCCGCGGGCAGTCACTTTCACGTGAGTTGTTCCTGGCGAAGCTCGTGGACATGCTCTACGAGCGAAATGACATCGCGTTCGAACGCGGAAGATTTCGAGTCCGTGGCGATGTAGTGGAGGTTTTCCCAGCGACATTCGATGAAGAGGCGATTCGAGTAGAATTTTTCGGTGACGAGGTAGAAGCAATCACACGATTTGACCCACTGACCGGTCACGGGAACGAAAGTCTGGGTCGATTTCCTTTTTATCCAGCAAAACAGTTCGTGACTCCCTATGACAAGATGCAGCGGGCGCTACGTACGATTCGCGAAGAGCTTGATGAACGAATCAAGTGGTTCGAGGCGAACGGTAAACTCCTGGAAGCGCAACGAATCAAGATGCGCACCGAATTCGATCTCGAGATGATGCAGGAAATGGGCTTCTGCAGCGGAATCGAGAACTATTCAAGGCATCTGAGCGGACGCGCAGCGGGATCGCGCCCCTACACTCTACTGGATTTCTTCCCAAAAGATTTTTTGCTGGTGGTAGATGAATCGCATGCGACGATTCCGCAGATCGGAGGGATGTACGAAGCGATCGTTCTCGAAAAACTGTGCTGGTAGAATACGGATTCCGGCTTCCAAGCGCGCTGGACAACCGTCCTTTGAACTTTCCCGAGTTCATGGAGATGACCAACCAGACGTTATTCATCAGCGCCACTCCTGCCGAGTTCGAGATCAAGAATAGTGTAGTGGGCAACGCAGGCTACATCCCTCATACTCGCTCACGGATTGGTCAGGAAGAAACCGAACCGGTCTTAGTTCCGATGTTGACAGGAAAAGGCCCGCACACTCTTGATGTACACACCCCAGGTGCTCGATTGATCATCCAACAAATTATCCGACCAACTGGTCTTCTTGATCCGAAGATCGCGCTCTATCCGCTTAAAACGCAAATCGATCAGACGATCGAGCTCTGCCGGCAACGCGCGGAACAGGGAGAACGGGTACTGATTACCACCCTGACGAAGCGCACCGCGGAAGACTTAGCCGACTATCTTCGCGATATCGGATTGAAAGTTCGTTATCTGCACAGCGAGATCGATGCCATTGAGCGAGTCGAGATCCTCCGAGCACTGAGATCGGGCGAGTTCTACATTCTGGTCGGCATCAATCTGTTGCGCGAAGGCCTTGATCTCCCGGAAGTCAGTTTGGTTTGTATCCTGGACGCCGACAAAGAAGGCTTTTTGAGAAGTCAGACATCGCTCATCCAGACTGCGGGGCGGGCCGCCAGGCACATCAACGGAGAAGTGGCGCTGTTTGCTGATACCATGACCGATAGTATTCAGAAGCTCATCGCAATCACCGAGTACCGGCGGGCCAGACAGATTGAGTACAACGAGCAGAACGGGATCACCCCGGCAAGTGTAAAGCGAGCAGTTCAAGAGAGCTTACACATGCTGCTGAGAGGCCGCCAGGTCGAAGAATCGGTAGTGCGCGAGAGCGGGCGCGACTTTAACATCACCGAAATCTTGCGCGAGTTGGAAGAAGAGATGCAGATGGCCGCCGCCAACCTGGAATACGAGCGCGCAGCCCTTTTGCGCGACCAGATCATGGAGCTAAAGAATGGGACCGGCGAAGCCAAGATCGCGCCGAAACGAAGACCGGTGAGCTATGGTGGGCCGAAGAAGCCGGTGCGTAAACGGCGCTGAAGGGCAAGGGGTAAGCCACGGATAGGGCGGATGGGAGCTTTCGGATCGAGAGGCAGTTAACGGTGGACGGTCGACAGGCAGCAGCACGCCTACGGCGTGCGCTCGATCCAGCCGTCTTTCAAGCGGATAATCCGTTTGCCGTAGCTGGCGTTTTCCTCGGAGTGAGTGACTTGAACAATCGTTGTTCCTTCGTCGTTCAGTTTCCGGAATAGCTGCATGATCTCGCGGCCCTGGTCGGAGTGGAGGTTACCGGTCGGTTCATCCGCCAAAATCAGTTCCGGTTTGGCGACGATCGCTCGCACGACGCCAACCAGCTGTTGTTGTCCTCCCGAAAGCTGGCTTGGAAACAGGTCGCGTTTTCCGACGATATTGAATCGATCCAGGGCGTCGCACACGATCGACTCTCGCTCTCGTTGTGGAACGTTCCGGTACGACAACGGAATCTCAATGTTCTCGTACACAGTCAGATCATCGAGGAGATGATACGACTGAAACACAAATCCGATGTGCTTCTTCTGAAGAGCGAATCGGTCTTTCGGTTTGAGAGAGTGTACCGGCTGATCCAGCAAGAAATACTCCCCTTCCCACTGGCCATCATGCATCCCAAGGATATGCAGCAAGGTTGATTTCCCCGCTCCCGATGGCCCCATGATGGAAACAAAGTCGCCTTGTTCAACGTTGAGGCTAATCTGACGGAGAACATAAAAGAACCCGTTCTTGAGTTTGTAAGAGCGTTCGACGTTTTTGAGCTGAATCATGGGGGACTAGGGTTTTCCGTTTTGAGTTTTCGGTTGATAGGACGTATGGGACGTGTACGACCTATGCAACGTATAGGACGTATGCGCTGCCGGCGATGTTGGCGCTGTTGGCATTGAGGGCGTTCCTACTCCTCTCTAAGAGCTACAATTGGATCGATCTTGATGGCGCGACGGAGCGGGAGGTTTCGCAGTCGTTGCATTGGTCTTATGGGACCTATAGGACCGATGGGATGCCTCTTGAGTTTCCGTTCTTCGTTTTTCGTTGAGTTCTTCGATTCAGGATGCGCGGTATTCAGTTGTCGGCGCTGACGGCGATGTTGGGCTCTTCGGCCGTTCCTACTCCTCCCTAAGTGTGTGAATCGGATCGATTCGGATTGCTCGCCGTGCGGGAAGCCAGCTGGCAAGCAGAGCGGTACAGCCGAGGACTCCAATTACTCCAATAAACGTCCAAGGGTCTGTTGCACCGACACCGTGGAGGAAGCTGGTCAGCAAGCGCCCGAGAATAAAAGCTAACACAATTCCAAATGCGAGACCGATGCCAACCAGCGCCATTCCTTTGCCGACTACCAACCGGAGTACGTTGGTTCTGGTCGCGCCAAGCGCCAGGCGAATCCCGATCTCGCGGGTGCGTTGAACAACAGAATAACCGAGCACGCCGTACAGCCCTATCGCCGCCAGAATCAAGGCAAGGCCGGAAAACAGTCCAACCAGCGTCATCGCAAGATGTTGAGTTTTCAGGCTGTTCGCTAACCGCTGATCCATTGTCTGGACATTGAATATCGGAATATCCGGATCAACCG
>Ga0126381_100001910_pt1 | contig 22403 bp, 24 predicted proteins | sample PanSoiMetPlot_28_FD_96465 | JGI IMG/M metagenome (GOLD analysis project Ga0126381, IMG submission 96465) | Tropical forest soil microbial communities from Panama - MetaG Plot_28 | ecosystem: Environmental > Terrestrial > Soil > Tropical forest > Bulk soil | place: Panama | collected 2016-02-17 | reverse complement strand
TCATAAGCCGAGCGCGAGGCAGAGGTACCAGCCGCCCGCGAGCGCGACCACCGCGCCAACGCTGCGCGTCACGACGATCCCCTTCGGGTATGTATTGAGAAGCCCGATGCCAACTCCGAAAACATGCAGCAGGCCCGTCGCGAGCACGAATCCGACGCTGTAGCCGACGGGATCGGCCGCCGCCGGCAATTCCACGCCGTGCGCATATCCATGGAAGACCGCGAAGGTCGCGACGATCGCACAGGCGGCCCACACCGGTGCTTCGATCGCGAGGCCGACACACAATCCGAGCACCAGTACCGACACCGCCGTGCCAAGCTCAACGGGCGGCATCGGGACCGAGAACATGCCGAGAATCGCGCCGCCAACCATCATGACGGGAAAGGTTACCGGTAACGCATAGATGAGAGGACGACCGAGAAAGGCTCCCCAGATCCCAACCAACACCATGGCAAGCAGATGATCACTGCCACTGAAGGGATGCCTGAAGCCAGCCTGGAATCCGCCTGGAAGCCCAGCCCCCACATGGGCGTAGGCCGCTGGCACCGGAGCGACAAGCGCAATCGTCGCTGCAATCACCGACGCCATCGACCCGCCCGTCCTAGTGGTTGATGGCGTGGGCATCAGGCGGCGCGAGGAACGGAAACTCCGTCGTCGAGGGCTCGTGCTCACCGTGATCGAGCCCGTCGTCAATGCCCGTGAGCGTTCCCTTGACGAGGAGCGAGCGCCACGTGTTGGACGCGTTGTAGGTCGGCGTCCGGCCGCCGCAGTCCCCACTGAGATCCGCGCGTCCGGCGAGACTCGCCAGCTCAACGGCGAAGAGCTGCGAGCACCTGGCCGACGCGGCGTTCACCCAGAGACGATCGTCGTTGAGGAGGAGCGCAAGCGGCCGATACCGCTCGGCCGCGTCCGACGTGCCGTCAAACAGAAACTGATTGCCGCAGCTGCCATCGAGCCCGTCGTAGAAGGCGAGGCCCTTCTGCATGTCGGCTACGAACCCGGCCGAGGTCGCGGGCGTCGCCCGATTCCACGCCTCCTTCAGCGTGTCGCTGACACCATCGGCGTCGGTGAGTCCGAGCAGCGCATTCTTCGAGAGCGGTCGCCCCAGGCGGTCAAATCGGCGACCCGCCATCTCCGTCGAGGCCCACACCGCGAGCATCCGCCCGCCGCGATCGACCGCATCAAGATCGACCGAGATTACGAGCGCGGAGGTGGTCCAATGTGCGAGGAAGTTGGTCGCGGGTCCGTCGTCCGTATGCCGCCACTCGTAGAGGATCTTCTGCGCCGTTGCCGGATCGAACCTCGGGCACCCCGCCGCGTCTCTCGCGACCTCCTGCTTCAGGGCCGCGAACGCTACCTGATACGCCGCGCGCGTCCCCCTCACGTTGTTAAAGAAGGGATCATCGCGAAGTCCCGCGAACACGCGAAACCGGTGCCGTGCGCCCTGCAGGCCGCCGACCTGGCGCGCATCGCCGCGCGCACGGTCGAGGCTCCCGAGGCGACAATCGGCGAGCGCCGGCTGCGGGAACCGGCACACGACCTGTGTCGTGTCGGGCGTCTTGCCGAACTCAGCGCCGCTGTCAATGTGGAACACGTAGCTGAGCCTGTCCGAAAAGCTATGACCGACGATGTCCATGACGAGGTTCAAGTGGCGTCCGTCCGCCGCAGTCCAGGCGTACATGTCGCCGATGTTCGCCTGTGGATTGGCGATGACCGCGGGGGTATCCAGGTGATTTGACGCCACGGTGGACCCGCTCCACGCCCCGAGGAGCAGAAAACCGAGCGCTACTACAAAGTAAATTCGCATGTGTCCGCCTCCGCGAGTTGGTCCTACGAAGCTGCCTGTCTCCACAGCACGCGCGCCTCCTGCGCGATGACGCTCGGGTATTCTTCGGGAAAGAACAGCCTCGCCTCCGCGAGGCGTCGAATGCCCGTGATGCGCGGCATGATCTGCGCGAGGTATTTCGCGTTGTCGCTCGAGAAGATCGTGTCCGCCATGCCCCAGACAATGCGCGTCGGCACCGTGCATTTCCCTAACGCGGGTTTGAGCCCTTCGAGGGAATTCCTCTCGAGACCCACGAGATAGCGGTTGACGAGCGCCTTGCGTTCGGCGGATGCAACGAGCGGCCCGAGGTACTGCCCGGTCGCCGCGTTGGTCGGATGCGCGGGGTCCGTGTAGCACATTCCGCCAAGGCCGGCGGTCCGCGAGCGCGCCAATGCCTTGTCCTTGACCCACGGCTCGAGATAGAGCTCGGGATAAAGCCCCTCGCGCGCCAGCCTGATGAGCGGCAGCAATGCCGCCGGTGGACTTTGGATCTCGACGTCGCAGTTTGTAAGGAGCAGCGTCCGCACGCGCTCCGGATGCCGCGCGAGAATGAGCTGAGCGATCGCGCCGCCGCTGTCGTTCGCGACGAGGTCCACGCGGTCGATCGCGAGCCCGTCGAGAAAGGCAATGAGCATGTCAGCCTGCGCGCCGGGCATCAGACTTTGCCCTGGAAGCACTTCTGTGTAACCGAGCCCCATCGCATCGGGCGCAACGCAGCGCCGCTCTCCGGACAGCTGCTCAATCACGGCGCGCCACTGAAAGCTGCTCAGTGGGAATCCGTGCAGGAATAGCGCGACGGGCCCCGTACCGCGCTCCACGTAAGCGATGCGCCCGAAGCGCGTAGCCACGAACCGCCGCTCGCGGTCATAGCGACGCGACAGCGCCTCGTCCTCCGCCGCACTCGTTGCCGAGAGCGCCTCGCCGGGCGCGCGGCCGACGAAGGTGCTCGCCATGAGCGCCCCGAGCGACATCGCCATCACCTCTCTGCGTCGCATGCCTCGCTCTCCTGTTGGAAAGCAGGAGCAGATCACGAGGCCGGCAGCCCCCGCTGTCAGAATGTTTAGGGAGTAGGCTGCCCGGCACGCGCCCGCACCGAAACGCCGTGCGCCGCCCGGCTCAGTGCAACTGGGTCGTGCGGCGGAACTCGGCGGGGGTCCGCCCGTAGAGCTGGCGGAACGCGGAGGTGAAATGACTGTGGCTGGAGAATCCGAGATCGAGGCTGAGGCGGGACAGATCCTCGTTGCGGCCAAGGAGATGCAGCGCTCGCGCCAGACGCAGCCGCAACTGATACCGGTAGAGCGGCAGGCCTTCCACCTGCTGGAACACCTGCGTGAGATAGACGGGTGATACGCCGCCCACCTCAGCCGCAATGTCGCCCAGCGTCCAGCGCCGGCCGAGATCGGACGACAGGACGAGCTTCGCGCGGTCGACGAGCTTCCGCCGACCGTAGCTGCCGCGCGGCGCGTGCGAGGTGCGCTCGCCGAGCGCACGGCGCACGAGCGTCAACACCAGCGTTTCCCCTTCGAGCGTTTCAGCACCCTGCGTCTTGAGGCTGTGACGGATCAGCGCGACCAAAGCCTGGGTGCGCGCGTCGATCCGCAGCCGGTCGCGGCGGAACGTCACTACCGCCCCGTCGCGGAGCGCAAGGGGCGGCGCGAGCTCGCGCAGCCACGTCTCGCCGATCGCGAGCGACAGGCATGCGTCGCCGCCCTCGACCGGGTGACTGATGTGGTAGCCCTCTGCCTGATTGAAGAAGAGCAGCTGATTCGCCTCCGCCACCGAGTCGCTGCGACCGACGTGACGCACGTAGACGCCGCGATACGGGAACACGAGGCAGGTCGTCTCCGCAAACTCCTCCGCGCTCCGGTGCCGGCACGTACCCGCGCACACGACGTCACGCACGGTGAGCGCCGGCGTGCCAAGGAGCAGTTGCGTCGAGAGTTCCATCAGGGTGATCCAGCTGCGTCCGATTGTAGGTGCAGATGCCTGGCGACACGAGTCCTGCCGGGCATTCGGCGAAGAGCCCACCCGCCAAGCTTCCGTGAACGATCGCTAAAGATCATGACAGCGGGTCAGCGGGCATATCTATAAGGTGAGCATTATGTCGGATCAAGCACAAAAGGCGCGGCAGTTCCGTGAGCTGCATGTCCCCGGTACGCCCCTCGTCCTGTTCAACGTCTGGGACGCGGGGAGCGCGAAGGCAGTGAGCGCTGGCGGTGCGAAGGCGATCGCCACGAGCAGCTGGTCGGTCGCGCATGCGAACGGATGCGCAGACGGCGAGCAGCTGCCGCTGGTCTTTGCGATCGAGAACCTGCGGCGCATTGTGCGCGCGACCGATCTGCCGGTGACGGTGGACCTCGAGAGCGGCTATGGGGAGCCTGCGGAGGCCGTCAGCCGCTCGATCGCGCTCGCGATCGACGTCGGCGCGGTGGGATGCAACCTCGAGGACAGCGTGCCCGCCGACGGCCAGCTGCGAACAGCCGCCGACCAGTCGGTACGCATCCGCAGCGCCCGGCAAGCGGCCGAGGCAGCGCGTCTCCCCTTCTTCATCAACGGGCGCACGGACGTCTTCTTGCAGCGCGCCCCTGCGCAGCACGACGACGCAATGGTGAGCGAGGCACTCGAGCGCGCCATGCGATACCGCGACGCGGGTGCCGATGGACTGTTTGCACCGGGTCTCGTCGACATCCGTCTCATTGGACGGCTGGCCGCGGCAGCGCCGCTCCCCCTCAACATCATGCTCCAGGAGGGGACACCGCCGCTCAGGGCACTGGCGGATCACGGCGTCGCACGCGTCAGCCATGGTCCCGGGCCTTATCTCATGGCAATGAAAGCGCTCGAAGCGGTCGCGCGCGCGGCCGCATTGAGCTGACGTCGCGGAAGCATCAGCCGCGGCTGGCAACAGCCGCCGCCTCGTTCGCCGTGATCTCACGCGCCGCAGGAGTCACGCCTGTTAGAGGCCGTCGCCGAGCGTCAGGTGTCATCGCCCGCCACGGCCGACTCCTGCGCTTCCTTGAGGCGCTCGGCACATTCGGTGCAGCAGACCTCGACCACCTTGCCTCGGAGCTTCACCTTGATCGAATTGGAATCCAGCTTGCAGTCGCACGCTGCACAGGTCTTCTCGTCCACAAAGGCTCTCCCGCTTTACTGCTGATCTGCCGAGCGTCAAGTACAGCAAGCGCGCAAATCTAGCGCTGTCAATTTCTTTAGCTATCGCCGGCGAGCGACGACGACTTGCAGCCTATCGGGACGGCGAGCGCCTGGATGAATGAGCGGGTGCCGATCGTCCACCCGAAAAAGGACTCGACGTTGAACACCGTGGCGGTGTGCGCCTCGGGTGGGCCAGCCTGATAAGCCCCATCCGTCACGAGCAAGGGCCAGTATTCGTGAAAGTAAGCATCGCGCAGCGTGGATTCCACGCACACGTTAGTCGCGATGCCGACGAACACCAGATAGCGGATCTCGCGTGCTCTGAGAACGGAGTCGAGCTGCGTCCCAGCAAACCCGCTGTATCGTGTCTTGAGCACGACGATGTCCGAATCCCGCGGCGCAAGGGGCTCCACGATCTGGAAGTCCCACGTGCCCTCCACGAGCAGTTGCCCCTTGAGGTCCGGCCGCGTCCGCATGAGGCGCAGCGCCGTCTCCTTGCGAGGGTTTGGGGAGGCGGCACCGCCACCGTTGCTCAAGTCCGGCTTGTAACCGGTCTGCAGGTAGACCACTTGCACGCCGGCAGCCCGGGCCGCCTCGAGAAGCTCGCCGATGCGCCGCACGATCTCATCCGCGCCGGAGATATCCACGCCCGCGAGGTCGAGCATGCCGCCGGGGCTCGCAAAGGCGTTTTGCATGTCAACGACCACCACAGCGGTGCGTGCGGGATCGATCTCCAGGGGTTCGGGGCGCGTGTCGAGGGTGAGTGCCGGCATGCCCAGTTGGCTCCCGCGCTGCCACCTGGACCCACTATAACCGAGCGGCACTGACGGCCGCACCGCCTTGCAGGGGGTCCGAAAAAAATGCCTAAACCCTGAAACTCGATGAGCCACCAACGCGTATCAACCCCTGTAATGGGCGGCAATGACACCCCTGGAAAGTTGCGATGAGCGGTATCCTGTCCGGCGCCGTGATCGGTGCGATCGCCGGCTATGTCGTCGCGCGGCACGTACAGGAAATTGAATGGCTTCTGCGGACACTGATCGGCTGATAAAGAGGTTGTGAGCATGTCACAAGAAGTCCTGATTCCAATGCTGGGCATGCTGATTCCGATTCTGAGCGTGACTGTGAGTCTGGCTGCGCTGATCGTCTGGATCGTTATGTGGCACCGGCGCCGGATCCACGAGGTTGACTGTCGCCACAAGGAGCGCATGGCCGCCATCGAGAAGGGTCTGGAGCTGCCGCCGGAGTCGCTTCCCCAGCCCGCGCAGCCCCAGAAACCGCCACGCTCACGCTATCTCCTGCGTGGTCTGATCTGGCTCGGTGTCGGCCTCGCCATCGTGTTTGGCGGCCAGGACTGGTTGCGGGACGCGATGGCCGGAGCCGGCTGGGTCGCAGTCGCCATCGGTGCCGCCTATCTGATCTTCTATTTCGTGGAAGGATACAGGGCATCGGTCCAAGAGAGCGCCACGGCCGCGTCTGGCCCCGCGCCTGCGTCCGGTAGCGATCAGCCGCATTGACTCAAAAGGACGCGAGACAATCGAGTGGATGAATCGGGCAATGCATCACTGTGTTGACCGATGCCCGACTCATGGAGCTCGTGCGGGCGGAGCGCCGCGATGAGGCCATCGCCCTGCTGCTACCCGCCTTTCGACGCAGGGTTTTTGGGTTGGCGTATAGCTTTCTCCGCGACCGCGAGGCTGCAGAAGACGTGACCCAGGAGGTATTCATCAAAGTCTGGCGGGCCCTGCCCGGATTCGACGGGCGCGCCTCGATGTCCACCTGGATTTACACCATCGCCCGAAACGCGAGCCTGTCTGCGCTGCGGGCGCAACGCCCGCAAGCCTCTCTCAGCGATCCGGAAGTGATGGAAGCGGTGGAATCGATCGATCCTGTTCCGTCAGCCGATACCCTGCTCGACCGTGCTGCAATCCTGCGTCTCGTCGATCAGCTTCCCACCCGACAACGGCAAGTTGTCATGCTGTTCTACATGGAAGCGCAATCGCACGAGGAGGTAGCTGCCCTGTTGGCGATGCCCGTTGGAACAGTGAAAACCCTGTTGCATCGCGCACGCGCCCGGCTGAGCGCAGCCGCCGGCAACGTGAGGGTGACCGCATGAGCGCGCCTGATTCCGAGCTCGACAAACACCTGCAGGCGCTCTTTGGTGGCCTCGATACTGCGGCCGACTTCGACGCCCGTCTCATGGCACGTTTGCGCGCCGAATCGCAGGCAGACGCGGCCGAGCGGACGATGCGGGCAGGGCAGGAGGAACGCGCACGCTATCGGAGAGCAGTTTCGGACCTGCGGAGCTGGCGTCGGCTGATGCTGCGCCTGCCGACGCTCGACACACTGGGACTCGCGCTCTTGCTGATGGTGGCCGTCGTCACGACCTGGCCGCGTCTCAGCCGCAATGTCATGGACATTTCGCAGCAGTACGGCCCGTATATCGTGATGTCGCTCGGTATTCTGGTCGCAGCCGCGCTGCTGCTTGGAATGTGGGCCGAGCAGACTCGCAGACCGACCCGGTCGTTGTGAGCGGGGCAACTACACTCGGTGTCCCGAGCCTCACGGTCCGGCAGACATACGGCCGCACTACCGCTGCGCAATGTACTTATGCGTTTGCTGCGCGAGCTGGGAGGGCGTAGGACCACAAACGACGCACGGTGGTCGGCGCGGACTGCTCGACCAGCACCCCCTCGGGTGCGAATTGTAACGGCAACACCTTCCCGGGCGTCTACGAGGCGCTCGGACGGTATTTGTTCGCAACGCTGACAGCGACGTTCTAAGACGGCGGGCCACGAGGCCCGCCGCCCTCTTTGCTACGACAATCGTGCGACGCATGCTTCGCCCCGAAGCGAAGTGTTGGTCGTCAGCCAGAGGTACATTCGTCAATAGCGCATCAGCGCCGGCTGGAACGACATCCCGCAACGCGGATTGGGCGCGCGGATCCCCGCAGGGAACTGACTATGAAAATGATCGCAGCAATCTCGACGACCCTGGTGAGTATCTTACTGCTTGAGCCCATAAGCTCTCCCGCACAAAGCGCGGATTATTCGCGCTACCTGTCCCCATGGAAGACGCCCTGGGACTACGAGGGCCCGCGGGGTCCTGAGCACTGGAGCGCGTTGGATCCGGCGTACGCGGCCTGTAACCTCGGCAAAGCCCAGTCTCCCATCGACATTCGCAGCGTCGCGAAGGCCCATCTGCCTTCGCTGCGATTTGACTACAAGCGCGAGCCGATCCGCTACGTGATCAATAACGGGGCCACGATCCGTGTCAACTATCACGACCTGCCGGGATCCGGAAGCTATCTCGTGGTTGGTGGCAAGCGCTACCAACTGACCCAGTTCCACTTCCATCGCCCAAGCGAGGAGTACATTCATGGCAGACAGTACGAGATGGTGCTGCACCTGATGCACAAGTCCAGCGACGGAGAAGAGGTCGGCGTCGCGGTCCTCCTCAAGCCTGGCAGGATCAATGCCACTGTGGCGCAGATCTGGAAATTCATGCCGGCGAGCGAGGGGCAGACGGAGGCCCCGGGGGTTTCAGTCGACCCGGCAGAGATGCTGCCGAATACGCTCGGCTACTACCTCTACAGCGGCTCCGTCACGGCACCGCCGTGCACCGAGGGAGTCAAGTGGTTTGTCCTGAAGACTCCGGTCGACATCTCGGCGGCGCAGATCGCTGCCTTCGCCAGGCTCTATCCGAATGATGCGCGCCCGCTGCAGCCTCTCAATGGACGGATTGTGCAGGAGAGCGACTGAGGGCAGACGCTCCAGCCGGCGGTTCGGGTTTTGGCTCCTCGACCAACGCTTCGCTCGGAAACGAAGTGTTGTTCGCTAAGCAACGATAGATTCACGCATGTCATGCAGGTCCGACAGGCGGAACTGGCGAGCGAATAATTTGGTTTTGCGGCACCGAATGAGGATGGTAGTGCCGCTCAGCACCACCCGTATCCGCTCAGCCGCGCCTGACAGCGCCCACGAACCCGTGGTGCGAGCCGCGCTGGAGAAAGCGAACGGGGCTGGTGGGGCCAACGAATGGATCTCCCCAGGGATCGTGCTCGTCGGCGAGCGCGAGCATCGGCTGTACATCCTCGAACCGAACAAGATCGATTACATTGCATCCCACGGAAACTATGTCCAGTTCCACGTGGGCAGCGCGAACTATATAAGTCGCGACTCCATCAAGCGTTTGTCACATGTCCTTGCCGGCAGTGGCTTCATACGTATCGAGCGCTCACTCCTGATCAACGTTCACGCGATCTCGTATGCAGAACGGACGGGGCGCGGCCGTTACTCGTTCACGTTGACTTCCGGGTCGTGCCTGCAATCTGGCGCCAGTTACCGCAGTACGATATTGCAGGTATTACCTCTCACACAGATTCACGGCGCCCACCGCGACGCAAGTCGCTAGTGCACGGTCCACTGCGGTACCACCTGGGTGAGTGAGCAGGCTCGGACCAGGGCACAGGCGTCGATCGGCGTCATCTGCCGCTCTGGCGGGCGCGGTAAACTCACTCACGGCGCATGTCGGGCAGGGATAGAACGAGATTGTGCGGATGAAGGGTCTCGGCACTCTGTGCGGTGTGGTTGTGGCGCTGGTCGCCAGGGCAGCAGTTGCGGTTGCGCCGGATACGACCTGCACGGCCTTTGTCGACGTCGCAGTGGTCGACAGTGCCGCACCCGTGGTGCAGCCGCATCGCACGGTCGTCGTCCGCGGCGAGCGCATCGACGGCGACTATCCGGACCCCCATCCGGTCCAGTCTGCATGCCTGCGGATCTCCGGTCAGGGCCGTTTCCTGGTCCCGGGCCTGACCGACAGCCATGTGCACCTGTTCGGCTATTCGAAGGGCGGCGAGGGCGAGCCGGCGACCGAGGGCGCGATCCTGCGCATGCTGCTGGCGAATGGCGTCACGACCGCAGTGATCATGGAGGGTTCGCCGGCAACCCTGCGTTTGCGCGACGAGATACGCGCAGGCCGTGTCAGGGGCCCCACCCTCTATTCTGCTGGACCGCTGATTCAGGCGCCCGACACCGGCGCACCGCCCGGCCGTCGCACCTTCCAGACGCCCGAGCAGGTGCGACGCGAGATCGAAGAGGAAAAGCGCCTGGGTTATGACTTCGTGAAGGTCCACGGTGCCATGCCGGCCGAGGCCTACGCCGCGCTGATCGCCACCGCGCGCCGTGAGGGCCTGCCGGTGGTTGGTCATATCCCAGACAACCTGGGTGTTGACGCCGCACTCGACGGCGGCCAGAAGATGATCGTCCACGCAGAATCCTATCTGCAGACCTATTTCGAGTTCCATCGCAAGCTGCCAACCGAGCCTGCCGAGATCGACGCCATGGTGCGAGACGTGACGGCGAAAACTGCGAGGGCCGGGGCCTACGTGCAACCGACACTGTCGGTATTCCGCCAGATCATCAGCCAGGTCGCCGACGCCGATCCCCTGCTGCAGCGGCCGGAGATGCGGTTGATGCCGCCGGTCGCAATCGGTGACTGGCTGCCGGAACGCAATCCGTACCTGCAGCACTGGTCCTACGCGAACCTCGACTACTTCAAGGCCCAGTACCGCGTGATGCAGCGGCTGGTGCGCGGCCTGCGCGACGCCAGCGTACCCCTCCTGGTCGGCACCGACGACATGGTGCCCATGCAGCTCCCCGGGTTCGCCATGAAGGACGAGATGGAACAGATGCAGGAGGCCGGCCTGACGCCGTTCGAGGTCTTGAAGGCGGCAACGGCCACTTCCGCGAAGTTCCTCGGCCGGGAGAGCCACAGCGGCGCGGTGCGGGCAGGCTACGATGCCGACCTGATCCTGCTCGAGGCTGATCCATTGGAGGATGTGTCCAATGTCTTCCGCCAGGCCGGAGTCATGCTCCATGGCCACTGGTCCGACGAAGCCAGTCTGCAGCACGACCTTTGGGCACAAGCTGTCGCGCCGAGGTGAGCTGAAGCTGACACGTCAGCCCATTCATTCAGACGCGTGCAGACCGAGCAACCCGTCGCGCACGAACTATGCAAGACTGAGCCCCTCCATGCGCGCGCTGCCCTGCCTGGCGTGTTCCGCGGTATTGCTGCTCGGCGGCTGCACCCGTTCGAGTCCGCCACCGGCGCCGCCACCGCCACAGGTCGAGGTGCTGGTCGTGCACGCACAACCGGTGCCGTTGACCCGCAATCTCGTGGGGCGTCTGTCCGCAACGCGCTCCGCCGACGTCCGCGCCCGCGTTGCGGGTGTGCTGCTGAAGCGCCTGTACCGGGAAGGCTCCGACGTCAAGGCGGGGCAGCCGCTCTTCCAGATCGATCCGGCGCCGCTGCGCGCGGCGCTCGATGGCGCGCTCGCCTCGCTCGCCCAGGCCGAGGCCAACGCCGCCAACGCGCACGTCACTGCGCAGCGCACGCGCGATCTGCTGCCGAGCGGCCTGGTGTCGCGCTCGGATCTCGACAACTCAGAGGCCGCCGAGCGCTCGACGGCCGCAGCCGTCGGGCAGGCAAAGGCGGCGGTGGGTACTGCGCGCATCAACCTCGGGTATGCCACGGTGACCGCGCCGATCGCTGGGCGCGCCGGCCAGCAGGGTGTCACCGAGGGAGCTCTGGTCGGCCAGAGTACTGCGACACTCCTCACCACCGTCGAGCAGATCGATCCGATCTATGTCAACTTCGATGAGCCGGCAGTAGATATCGAGCGGCTGCGGCGTGCGCAGGCGGCAGGCAGCATCACCATGGCGCAGGGTAACCAGGTGAGCGTGCAACTGACGCTCCCCGACGGCACCCCCTACGCCCACACCGGCACACTTGACTTCCTCGACGTCAGCGTCGATCCGGCCACCGGAGCGGTCGCGCTGCGCGGCATTATCCCGAACCCCGACCACCAACTGCTCCCGGGAATGTTCGTCGGCGTACGGCTCACTTCCGGCGAGGTACGTCGCGGCTTTCTCGTGCCGCAGGCGGGGTTACAACGCGATGCCAACGGTCCGTACGTTCTCGTTGCCGCACCGGACAACAAGGTGGCGCAGAAACCCGTGACCGCGGAGAGCCTCGAGGGGCCGAACTGGGTCGTGACCGGCGGACTGGCCGACGGTGACCGCGTCATCGTCTCCGGCACGCAGAATGCACGCCCGGGCACGACCGTTGCGGCGGTCACCGCGGCAGCAGCGCCTGCGGAAACATCGCCTGCGGCGGCGGACGTCGCCCCGTCCGCCGGCGCTACGTCGCGCTGAGTGTCATGCCAGAGTTCTTTATCGACCGCCCGGTGTTTGCATGGGTGCTCGCGATACTCATCGCGCTCGGCGGCACGCTGGCTTTGCTGCGGCTGCCGAGTGAAGCCTATCCGGCGATCGCGCCGCCGCAGGTAGCGATTACCACGACCTACCCGGGCGCGAGCGCCGCCACGGTGGAGAGCACCGTCACCCAGGTGATCGAGCAGCAGCTCACCGGCATCGATAACCTCCTCTACTTCACCTCGCAGTCCGCCTCCGACGGCTCCTGCACCATCACCCTGACGTTCATAAGCGGTACCAATCCCGACATCGCCGCCGTGCAGACCCAGAACCGCGTGACGCTCGCACAGCCGCGCTTGCCAGCCGAGGTCAACCAACAGGGAATCCGCATCGCCAAGGTCGCCGCCGGGTTTCTCGGCGGCATCGGACTCATTTCGAGCCCGGGCGGTCCGAGCGCCGAGGCGCTCAACAACATCGTCGCCTCACGCGTGCTCGATCCGATCCAGCGCGTCCCGGGCGTCGGCGCCGCGGTGCAGTTCGGCTCCGAATACGCCATGCGCATCTGGCTCGATCCCGACAAGCTCAAGGCCTTCAACCTCTCGGCTTCCACGGTGCTCGCGGCGGTGCAGTCGCAGAACGCGCAATTCGCCTCCGGCTCCATGGGCGCCTGGCCCGCGCTGCGGGAGCAGACAACCACGGCCACGGTGACCGTGGAGGGACGCTTCAGCTCGCCGGAGCAGTTCGAGCAGATTCTGCTGCGTACCGACCCGAACGGGGCCTCGGTGCGACTGAAGGATGTGGCACGTGTCACGCTCGGATCCGCGCAGTACGGCTTCGAGAGCAGTATCGGCACGACGCCGATCGCAGCCTTCGGCATCCAGCTGGCTCCCGAAGCCAACGCGCTGGACGTCTCCAGGGCGGTAACCGAGAAAATGAAAGCCATCCAGGGGAGCTTTCCGGCCGGAGTGAAGTGGGTCTGGGCCTGGGACTCCACACCCTTCATCCGGGTCGCGATCCGCGAGGTACTGATCACGCTCCTCGAAGCGGTGGCGCTGGTATTTCTGGTGATGCTGGTCTTCCTGCAGAATTTCCGTGCGACCCTCATTCCAACGCTGGTGGTGCCCTCGGCGCTTCTCGGCACGCTCATCGGTATGTACGCGGTCGGATTCTCCATCAACCAGCTGTCACTGTTCGCGATGGTGCTGGCGATCGGGATCGTGGTCGACGATGCCATCGTGGTGGTGGAGGCGGTCGACCGCATCATGCGCGAAGAGCACCTCTCAGCGAAGGAAGCCACGCGCAAGGCGATGCAGCAGATCACCGGCGCTATCGTCGCGATCACTTCGGTGCTCGCCGCGGTGTTCATCCCGAGCGCCCTGCAGACCGGCAGCACCGGGGTCATTTACCGGCAGTTCGCGCTCACCATCGCGCTGTCGATGGGGTTCTCCGCACTGCTGGCGCTGTCGTTCACACCCGCGCTGTGCGCCTCGCTCCTGCGCCCTGAGCATCTGCACGGTAACGTGGTTTTCAACTGGTTCAATCGCGCCTTCGAGAGTACGCGCGCCGCCTACGTCCGCCGCGTGTTCCAGTCCGTCGGTCACGTGCCGCGCTGGATGGCGGCCTTTGCAGTGCTGCTGGCCGTCGGCGCGCTGTTGTTCATCAAACTTCCCGGCAGCTTCGTGCCGGACGAGGACCAGGGCTACGCGCTCATTGACGTGCAGCTGCCGGCCGGAGCCAACATACCGCGTACACGCGAGGTGATGCAGCACATCAACGCCATCATTGAGCGCAGCCCGGACGTGGACTATGCCTTCCTGATCGTCGGTTCGAGTTTCACCGGCTCGGGTGAGAACGCCGGCCGCGCGTTCGTGCACCTCAAGCCCTGGGACCAGCGACCCGACACCGCGGCGGCGTTCATCCGCTGGGCGAACGAGACGCTGCCACGAGAGATCCGCGACGCGCACGTGTACGTGCTGAATCTCCCAACCGTGCGCGGACTGGGCTTCTTCGGCGGCTTCGACATGTACCTCGAGGACCGCGCCGGCCTGGGGCGCGAAGTACTCACCACCGCACAGGAGACACTGCTCGCCAGGGCCGCCGCTGACAAACGCACACTGACCGGTGTACGCGCGAACCTGCTGCCGCCCGCACCTCAGGTACATCTGACAGTAGATCGCGTGCAGGCGCAGTCGATGGGGCTCTCGGCGAGTGATGTGTACACCGCACTGCAGCTGATGCTGGCGCCGGTGTACGCGGATGACTTCATCTACCAGGGAAGGATATTGCGGGTGCTGCTGCAGGCAGACGCTCCCTGGCGCATGACGCCAGAGGCGCTCAGACACTTCTACGTCGCTAGCGCGGGCGGCAGCATGATCCCGCTGGCGAACGTCGTCCGTGCCGACTGGGTCGTCGGTCCGCCATCGCTCACGCGCTTCAACGGGTACGCGGCGGTGGAGATTACCGGCAACAACGCCCCGGGCCGCAGCTCCGGCGAAGCGATGCAGGCCATGCAGAGGGTCGTCGACGCCGACCTGCCACGCGGCATCGCCAACGACTGGGCCGGTCAGTCGCTGCAGGAGCTGATCTCCGGAGAGCAGGCCCCGATGCTCTTTGCCCTGTCAATTCTGGTGGTGTACCTGTGCCTGGCGGCACTTTACGAGAGCTGGAGCGTTCCGGCCGCGGTGCTGATGGCGGTGCCGGTTGGGCTCGTCGGCACCGCGGTCGCGGCGCTGTTGCGCGGGCTGCCGAACGACGTGTTCTTCAAGGTTGGCCTGATCACGATCATCGGCCTGTCGGCAAAGAACGCGATACTGATCGTCGAGTTCGCTGTCACCGCTCACCGAAACGGCAAGAGCCTGCACGAAGGGGTGTTGGAGGCGGCACGGCTGCGCTTCCGGCCGATCATCATGACGTCCTTTGCGTTCATCCTCGGGGTCTTCCCGATGGTGGTGTCCACCGGCGCTGGCGCCAACGCGCGCCACGCCATCGGCACCGGCGTCGTGGGCGGCATGTTGAGCGCGGCGCTGCTTGGAGTGCTCATGATCCCGGTGTGTTTCGTCGCCGTGCGTCGCCTCATGGGAGACAAGCTCGATGAGCCCGCACCGGCCACGGGCGCGGGCACGGTCGCTGGACCCGCGCAGCAGCGCGACGAATAGCGCGCCCTGGCACGGGGCGGCGTATCTTCGTCATACAAAGGAGACCTTCATGAAAGCCACCTGGCATGGTCACGTCATAGCGGACAGCGATCAGACGCGCGAGCTCGACGGCTACCAATACTTCCCGCCGGACTCAGTGCGGATGGAATTTCTGCAGGCCGCTCCCAAGACGGCGGCCGATGATCGGTGTCCTCACAGTGTGCGGTTTTTCAACCTCTCGGACGGAACCCACTCGAGTGAGCGCGCGGCCTGGAGGTACGAGGCGCCGCGGACCTCCCATGCCCGGGTAGCTCACTGGGTTGGGTTTTGGAACGGAGTCCAGCTGCACTGCTAATCCGGGACGTGCGGGCGCCAGTTGACCCGGGTGACACCCCACGAGTACGGTACCGGTGCGCTCGCGCTGAGCACCGCTCAATCCGCGCCTTACGGCGTCACTTCGGGGGTCGGCGACGAGTGATCGATGTCTGCCGTACGCCCCGCCGCAGTGGCCGGAATGTTCTATCCGGAATCGCCCGGAGTTCTGGACGCGGAGGTTCGTGCTTACCTCGGCCAGGCGCCACGCCCGGCGGAGGCGGCAGCGCGACCGAAAGCGCTCATCGTTCCACACGCTGGCTACCTTTATTCGGGGCCGATCGCAGCCACCGCGTATGCACGGCTGTCTGCCGCGTGTGAAGACATCCGCCGCGTCCTGCTCCTGGGTCCGGCTCACCGGGTACCGCTGCGAGGACTCGCGGTTCCATCCGCTGACGCCTTCGCCACCCCACTGGGGGAGGTCGAAGTGGATCGCGCCGCGGTGACTCGTGCCCTCGACCTGCCACAAGTCAGCGAGAGCGATCGCGCACATGCGCTCGAGCACTCGCTCGAGGTGCAGCTGCCTTTCCTGCAGACGCTGCTATCCCGGTTTCGTCTGGTACCGCTTGCGGTCGGCGATGCGACCGCCGCGCAAGTGGCCGAAGTCATCGATTTGCTGTGGGGCGGAGCGGAGACGCTTATCGTCGTAAGCTCGGACCTTTCCCACTATCACACCTACGATCAGGCACGTACGCTGGACCAGTCGAGCGCACAGAGGGTCCTCGCACTCTCGCCGACACTCGACGGCACCCAAGCCTGCGGCGCCCTGCCCATCAACGGCCTTCTGACCGTGATCCGTCGTCGCTCTTTGCGACCAGAGTTGCTCGACCTGCGTAACTCCGGCGACACCGCCGGCAACAGGTTGCGCGTGGTCGGTTACGGATCATTCGCCTTCACCGAGGTTCGTGCGTGACTGATTTCGACCTCGGCTGTGTGGTTCTCACGCTCGCACGTTCGGCGATCGCCGAAAAACTCGGTCTGGGTAAGCTCGACACCATGAATCACGCGAGCCTCGGGGAGCCCGCCGCGACGTTCGTGACGCTGAGACAGGGGGCCGAGCTCCGCGGCTGCGTCGGCTCGCTGCATCGCAGGCGCGCCCTGCATGATGATGTGCGCATGAACGCGGTCGCTGCCGCATTCCGTGACCCCCGTTTCGCGCCGCTCGCTGCGCGCGAGCTGCCACAGATCTCACTCGAGGTTTCATTGCTGTCGGCGGAGGAGCGTATCGAGGTGGCCTCTGAGGAGGAGCTCATCGCCCGGCTTCGCCCCGGGATTGATGGTTTGATCGTGGAATATCGGCGCCATCGCGCCACCCTCCTCCCCCAGGTCTGGCAGCAACTGCAGGAGCCGCGAGAGTTCCTGGCGGCATTGAAACTCAAGGCGAGGTTGCCGGAAGATTTCTGGAGCACAGACCTGATCGTCAGCCGCTATGAGGCCATCACGTGGAAGGAGCAGGAGCAGGACGTTGCGGGGCTAGTGCAATGAGCAATCACCCTGGGCGCTGGTGGCATCGGCTCGACGATGGCCGCATCCAGTGCGACCTGTGCCCGCGCGACTGCCGTCTGCGCGAGGGACAGCGTGGCGCCTGCTTCGTACGGCAGCGCGAAGGCGATGCGATCGTGCTCACCACGTACGGCCGCTCTTCGGGCTTCTGCATCGATCCCATCGAGAAGAAGCCCCTCAATCATTTCTATCCTGGCTCGCGGGTGTTCTCGTTCGGCACTGCAGGCTGCAACCTCGCGTGCAAGTTCTGCCAGAACTGGGACATCTCCAAGTCCCGCGAGATGAACACGCTGATGGATGTGGCGTCACCCCAGGCGATTGCCGTCGCTGCTGCGAGACTCGACTGCAAGAGCGTCGCATTTACCTACAACGATCCGGTGATCTTCGCCGAGTATGCGCTGGATACCGCGGACGCCTGCCATGCGCTCGGCATTCAGACCGTCGCTGTCACTGCCGGCTACATCGGGGTCGGGGCGCGGGCGGAATTCTACGCGAAGATGGACGCCGCCAATGTGGACCTCAAGGCCTTCACTGAGGAGTTCTACCAGAAGCAGTGCGGCGCGCATCTGCAGCCGGTTCTCGATACGCTCGTCTACCTGCGCCAGGAGACCAGGGTCTGGTTCGAGGTCACGACACTCCTCATTCCGGGCAAGAACGATTCCGACACCGAGCTCGAAGCGATGTGTGCCTGGGCGGTACGTGAGCTCGGTTGCGATGTGCCGTGGCACTTCACCGCGTTCCATCCGGACTACAAGATGACCGACGTGCCATGCACTCCCGCGACTACCCTTACGCGGGCGCGCGACATCGCGCTGCGCGCCGGGCTACGCTACGTTTACACCGGCAACGTGCACGATCGCACCGGTGGCACGACATTCTGCGGCGGCTGCGGCCAGCCGCTCATAGCCCGTGACTGGCACGAGATTCTGAGCTATCAGCTGTCGGCCGATGGCTGTTGCTGTCGCTGCGGCACCCGGCTGCCGGGCTGCTTCGACCGGTTCGCCGGGCACAAGGGGCGAACGCGTGTGCCGGTGAGACTCAGGGTCGAGGCAAGCCCGACCGCGTAGAGCCGTACAGCGCAGCGTCGGCCGCGATACCTCAGTGCTGGGCGCCGCCGCCCTGTGGCGCCCCGACGGCGATCCAGGTGCCGGCCCAGTTTCCCGCTTGATTCACTTCAATGTGCTTGCTGCGGCTGTTGTCGGTCCAGCCCGTCGCGTCCACCTCGGGTTGGAAACTGTTCCAGGAAACCTTCGCCACCCGTGCTGCGATTGACTCCAGCACGATAGTGCCCGCCCCGGTCAGGTCCAGTTTGCTCAGCGAAAGAAAGACCTTGGGTGTGCCAGCAAACGCCGGCTGAAAACTGATCACGTCACACTGATAGCCGATTCTCGAGTTCTTGGCAGTCCCACATGTCCAATGCCCTGCCAGAATTTGTGTCTCATCGGCGGAAGTCGTCCCCATCAGGAGCGCGAGTCCCAGGGCCAGGGAAACGGCCTTCATGTTTGTCATGGCGCCTTCTCCTTACGGCGATGTAGTCCTCGTGTCGTGTCGTGCCCGAACGTGTCGAGCGTGCGTGTCAGACAAACCGAAAGCTTACGAGATGTTGGCCTGTTGGGGAATCAGACCTAGGTCCATGCAGTTCGCGAGTCAGGTCACGGTCAAGCTGCACGCTGACGACACAGAACCGTTCGAGCCTCAGCTTCGCTCGCACCACTTGCCCGCGGGCATGCTATAACGACTCAGTAGTGGGCGCCCGGGACGCGGCGCTGCGGGTGCCCACCCATATCCCGTTCACCCGCAGGCGCGCCACGTCGCCGAAAGACGACAAACGCCAGCAGGGCGACGGCGATGGAAATCACACTCGTCCAGAACTCAGCCCGGTGCGAAGGCGTGAATGCCATCGCAATCAACACCAACGCCATCCCGGCAATGGCGACGTAGCTCAGCCAGGGAAACAGCCACATCGGCAGTGCGGGCGGGGGTGCACCCGCCGCCTCGCGGGCTCGGCGCGAGCGCACCTGCGACACACCGATGGCGAGATAAATTACCGCGATAATGGCGCCGGAAGCATTCACCAGAAAGGCAAACACGACACTCGGCGAGAGAATCGCGGCGATCACGCCGGCAAATCCTACCGCGCTGGCCAGCAGCACGGCACGCGCTGGCACATGACGGCTATTGGTGCGCACCAGCCAGCGTGGTGCATCGCCCCGGCTGGCGAGGACAAACAACACGCGGGACGCGACGTAGAAGGATGAATTGAGGCACGACAGCACAGCGGTGAGGATGACCGCCGCCATGATGGTGCTGGCGTAGGGGAAGTGGATCTGGTCGAGTGCAAGCGTGAACGGCGACTGACCTGAGACCACGTGCGTCCACGGCACCGCGCAGGTGATCACGAAGATCGAACCCACATAGAAGATGAGAATGCGGCTGATGATGGCGGAAGTCATGTTCGCCACCGCACGTGCGGGTTCCGGCGACTCCGCGGCGGCAATCGTCACCACCTCGGCACCCATCATGGACCAGATGACGGTGGTGACGGATGCCAGCACTGCAAATGCACCTCGCGGTGCAAAGCCGCCATGAACAACGAGATTCGAGAAGGTCGGTCCGCTCGGCGAGCGATAGCCGCAGACATACGCTCCGACCACGATGATGAAGGTGACGATAGCCGCTACCTTGATGGACGAGAACCAGAATTCGAACTCACCATAGGCGCGCGCGGACATGAGGTTCACGCCCGTCATCGCTATCATCAACGCCGTACCGATCTCCCATGAAGGCAACGGCAGCCAGCGCTGGATGATCCCGGCTCCGGCGATGGCTTCGACCGGGATCACAATCGCCCAGAAGTACCAGTAGAGCCAGCCGACGGAAAATCCTGCCCAGTTGCCGAGCGTGGCGCGCGTGAACTCGGTGAACGAACGCACCTGCGGCATCTCCACCGCCATCTCACCCAGCATGCGCATGACCAGCAGCACCAGGACACCGGTCAGCACGTAGCTCACGATGACCGCGGGCCCCGCCGCGGCGATGGCCACGCTGCTGCCAACGAACAGGCCGGCACCGATGATGCCGCCGATGGTTATCATCGAAACGTGGCGCGGCCGAAGCGAGCGGCTGAGTTCGTTCTGATGGCCCGAGGTTTCGGTGCCTGTAAGGTCGTTCATCAGCACCGAGTATACCGGTCGTGGCAACCCGAGCTGCGTTAATTACCCGCCAGGCCTGCAACTGCAGGGCCGGGGCGGCCGTTGGCTACCACGTCACCCGCGCGCTCCGGCTGCAAGAGCTGCGGCGGCCGCAAGCTTATGTTTAGCCTGCCACGGCGGCCCGACCGCTCGGCCCATCGCGCGCAGGAAAGCAGCGACTTCCTGGCCACCAAGGGCTGACGCCGCGTCTTGAAATACGCGCTCGCGGTCGTACCAGTGCACGGACCAGCCGCGCGCCGCAGCCGCCGTTGCCAGGGCCTCCCGATACATGACTGAGTCGGCGACGTTCGCGGCACGGGTGTCGATGATCCGCTCCTCGGTCGTCGCGGGAAGCCTGGGGCACACGCGGATGGCGATGCTCGCAACGGGCATGGACACGGCAACGGACAGCACCTCCAGGCTCTCGCGCGCGCCACGCGCGGCGGACTCACGCACGCGCTCGACGAGCGCAACGGCGTCGGCGAGCGAAATCGTCCGCGCCCAGGGGCTGTCTATATAACGACCCACCGCCCATGACCCTTCGTGGTGATACGGATGCGTCGGCAAACCGCGAGTGAGGTCGATGCGCCGCCGATCGAGCAGCTGGCCATCGGGCGCGATGCTGACGAGCACTGCCGAGTTACCGTGCTCGGCTACGCCGACTGCCGCTTCACGCTGCACTTGTGTACCTCGCCATACGCCCTCCCGCGACGCTCGGCACAGAGGGTAACACCGGTCACGACGCGGTCCAGCGACCTGCCGGGGTGCTCGTCGACAGCCGCGCCGCAGCAGACGCTCGCCATACCACCCTGACGTCCGTGGAATACAATGTCTGCGTCGCGCCACTCACCGCAGGCTGCGTTTCGCACAGCAACAGGAGGCTCTCATGTCGATTCTTTCAGACGTTAAGGACATCGAAGCCAAGGTCCGGGAGTCAATGCAAAACGGTCCCGTCACCCCGTACTACACGTTGCCGCTGGACAAGGTCTATGACCTGCTGAACGCAGCTCTGGCTTCGGAGATCATTTGCGTGCTGCGCTACAAGCAACACTACTACATGACAACCTCTATCCATCAGGAACAGCTGCAAGGACTCTTTAAGGAGCATTGGGAAGACGAGGAGAAGCACCTGGAGCGAATCGCCGACCGCATCAAACAGCTCGGCGGCGTTCCTAATCTTGATCCCAATGGCATCAACAAACGGGCTTTCTCCTCCTTCCAAAGCGGTCACACGTTGGCCGATCTGCTGCGCGAGGACCTGCTCGCCGAGCGCGTAGTCATCAAGATCTACGGCGATATGGTGAGATTTTTCGGCGACGCCGATCCAGTGAGCCGCCGCATGTTCGAGGAGATACTGCAGGATGAGGAAGACCACGCCGACGAGATCGCCGACCTGCTCTACACCGTCGATCCGAAGACGGGCAAGACCGTCGAGCAGTTTACTGGCGATTCAGTGACCAAGCGGTTTGAGGGTTGAGCACCCTGCACCGAGGCGGTCGGACACGCGGCGGCACGGATCGCTCACTGGAATCGAGCGACGCTGATCGGGCCGGATATCCGCAAGGGCGCTCACAGAAGCCAAGCTTATGGTCCGCCGCTGATGTGGACCGTCGTCGAGAGCGAGAAAATCGGCTGACCGCGATCGTGGAAGACCGCCTCGGCGTACAGGGCGGTGTAGGCATCGCGGGTCGGGTGTTCCTCGCATTCGTAGGCGCCAGCTGAGAGCCGGCAGGCGTGGGAGCGCCAGCGAGCCTGACGAAAGTCGCGCGTGGTGCTGCTCGCGCTCCACGCGAGCACGCGCTCGGGTGGCTGATCGGTGCGCACGATCAGCTCGAGCCGGTCGCCCTGCTGCGTGAAAACTCCGGACAGCTTCGGCAGCGGTTTGCCCTGTGCGGAGTAGCGATTGAGGGCAGCGACGCTGCCGATGAGTCGATCGACATCGCGCAGGTCGTGGGTTTGATTTGGCAGATAGAGGACCCGCTTCTCCTCCGGCAGTCCGCTCCAGTAGACGTTC
>Ga0126381_100001909_pt1 | contig 22404 bp, 24 predicted proteins | sample PanSoiMetPlot_28_FD_96465 | JGI IMG/M metagenome (GOLD analysis project Ga0126381, IMG submission 96465) | Tropical forest soil microbial communities from Panama - MetaG Plot_28 | ecosystem: Environmental > Terrestrial > Soil > Tropical forest > Bulk soil | place: Panama | collected 2016-02-17 | reverse complement strand
GGGTATCCCGCTATTTGAAATCAAATTTACGAATTGATTAGCAGGGCACGTCCCGCCAGGAGTCTGGCCGTTGAGCTTGGTCACGGTCGCGTTGTAGGTCGTTCCCGCAGCGGCGAGGGTGAGATCGCCCCCAATGGTTTCGGCCTGCACCGCGTTGCTGGTGTTGTAGCCGATCAGTTGCGGAGGCGAGCCGACCGGATTCGGCGGTGACAGCGAGGTTCCCTGCGAGAGCTGGCCGAACTGCGCAGTCGAGCTGTACGGCACGAACGCCGAGTAAGGCGCTGAGCAGTTCGACGACTGGCCTTGCCCGGTCGCCGGCGGACAGATTGTCACCTGGACGAGTAGACCCTGCGGCATCGATATCGCGCGAATCGTGCCGGCGGCATCGGTGTTCGTCGTCGCGATGGTCGGGTTGATGACCACACCGTTGATAACCTGAATCTTCTGGCTGTTGAGCGTGATGGTGCCGTTGACCAGCGGCGTGCCGTCGGCCTGGAGGATGCTCCCGGTGATCGAACACATCGGGGGTCCGGTCGGCGTGGGTGTCGCGGTGGGCGTGGCAACTTGGGCTTGCACCGAGCTGGGTCGTACCCGCACCTCAAGCTTCAGCGCGAGAAGGATCGCGACCAGAACGATCCATATGGCTACCAGCCAGCGCATTCAGTGCTTGGTCGCGCCCGACTTGGGCGGGTCCTTGGCGTTGAGTTGCTTCTGCAAGTCTTGGATCTGCTTCTGCTGCTGGGCGATGGTGTTCGACGCCGCGCTGACTTCCGCGTTACATCCGGTCCTTTCGAGCAGGGTCTGCACCTGATTCGGATCGGTGGGCAGTCCCTGCGGTGCGGTCTGGGCGAAGGCCACGGTGGCGGAACAGATGATCCAAAGAACGAGTGCGAGAGTTTTCATACATTACCCCAACAGTGCCAAGCGATGTTCGATCCGGCGACACTAGTACCAGTGGTCAAGGTAACGCCGCTAGTGCTCGGGTTGGCCGTACACCAGGTCCCGATGGTCACGGTCGAACAGGTACAGGGCGGGACCTGCGGGAACGCCGCCGCGAACACTACTTGGCAACTCGTGACGGTTCCGCTGCCCGCCGTGATGAAGCCGGCCTCGTCGGTCGAGGCGGGCGTGACCGAGGGGCCGGTTCCACAACTCCCTGGCGTGGGATGGCTCACGTTGTTATTGGCGCTCAGGAAGTGCTGGTTCCCCAAGACCTCGACGTTGTTCCCGTTGGGCGCTGACAGGTAGAGCATCGCGCTGGTCCCTGCGGCTTGGATGAGCAGACCATTGGGACATCCGCCCAGCACGAAGTTGCGGTTGGCTGTGTAGAAAGGCGATCCGCTGGGCGTAGCGCCGGTGCCCCATGTCCCCATGTCGGTTTCACAGGTCCCGTTGGAACCTGCGAGCACCGCCGCTGCGCTGGCGCCCGCGTTGTTGTTGTAGACCCGCGCCTCGGTGGTCGCATTCTGGTTGACCTGAACATCGAGGTTCCAGGCCGGCGCTGCGCCGATTCCGAGCTGGGTGAACTGGGCGACGCCACCGGTAACATTGCCCAGTGTCGCGGCGCCGGTGTGCAGGGTGCCGGTAGTCGTGATGTTCCCGCTGGCATCTATCGAACCATTGGGAAAGGTGAGGACATTGCCGGTAGTCCCGTTCAGGGTCAACGATGGCGCGGTCGTCGCGCCGAGCTGGGTGGCGCCGGTGACATTCAGTGCGCCACTCAAGCTGGTGTTCCCGGTGACGTTGAGGCCACCGTTCAAGGTCGCCAGGCCGGTCACCGTGAGGGTCCCGCCCATTGTCGAATTGCCGCTTACGTTCAAACTCGAAGCGACGACGTTGCCGCCCGAGCTGAGCTGGATGCCGATCAGAATGGCCGAGATGTCCGCGCTGGCCGCGACCGGGATCAGGACCGGCGTGGGATTGCCGCACCCGCCGGCGCTCGGCGCGCAGAACACGAACTGCCCCTGGATGCCCTGCACGATGGCGATGGGCCTCATCGCGCCGGTCGCGTCGGTGATGGTGCTGATGGTCGTGCGCGGAATCGTGACCCCGCCCTGGAGGGTCTGCTGCACGACGCTGTCGAACTGGATCGTCCCATTCACGATGGCGCTGCCATCGGGATTAAAGACTTTTCCGCTGATGGTGCAGTTCGCGGCCCAGCCCAGCGCGGGCCAGAGCAGGAACGCGAGCGTGGCGAGAAGCTTCCTCATGGAAGTGTAAACTTGGTTCCTCGATTGACTCCTGTCGGTGTCGCGGTCGGAGTCATGGTCGGTAGCGGCGTGAAGTTCCACGGTGAGGGCGGTGGCGGCTGACGCCACGGCGTTGGGAAAACCGTCGGCACTGGCGTCGGTGGTGCCTCACGCGTGACTGGTCCCTGCGCAAGCACAGTCCCAACGAATAGACACATGGTCAAGATGATAATGAGTCTCATGGATACCATATGGTTTGAGCACAATACGCCTGAGCACCATGTATCTGGAGATAATCAACATAGACAATTTCATGGTAGCTCGCGGTGTTGTTGACGTGGATGGCTAGCTGGGGAGAACCAGCTCCACCATCGACCGTGACGGTATATGCTGGTTGTGGACTGAACATACCGCAGTGCAATTGCGTCAATGTGGTTTGTCCAATCCATTCATTGCCACCAGCATCAAAGTCCACCGCGTAGGTGCAGACCTTCTTGGCGTAGGAATTGGCGTTGGTGTCATCCCAGACTTCAATCGTCATAAGCCCACTTGAGGTGACATTCCAATAGCCCGCTGGCGTTTGAAGGATCACCGCGCCCGTACCGGCAGCCAAACCAAAGATTTGGTGACAGGTAGAGACTAGCGGCATCTGCACTTGGGTTGTGTACGGGTTGGGAGTAACCAGACCAGTCTTCATGAAGCTGTTGCCACCCGAATTTCCGGGGTTGAAATCGAAGATGTGATTGCCACCTGTGTATATACCAATCGGTGCAGCGGGATTGACGTCGATATTCAGCCCGTTGGTCGCGTTGGTCAGAATCCGCACACTGTCTGGCTGATCTTCCGGTATGTCAGGCACAAATGCGCTGTTGTACATAGTGAAAGCGGCATACTTAGCGGTGGCTTGGTCATCATTGAGGTAGTAGGTCGAGGAGCCGGTGGTGGTTTTGTTCTGGATGCTCACGTTGGTGTAGGTCGAGGTTCCTGATGGAACCACCGCAGTTAACGCCTGCCCCGCTGCAGTCGGTGTGAATCCAACCCCGATGCCCTCAGTGGCGGGCATGGTCAGTCCGGTATTGATGAAAGTCGCGGTTTGCGTCGGTGTGTAGGTAGAACCTGAAACCAGGCCAGCGTTGACGTAGATTGATACTCCTGCATTAGCAGCGGTGTTCGGCGAGACGATTGCTGCGCCGGTTGAGTCGGCCATCCAGCCGGTCGCGGTGTTGTGAGCACCCGCCGCAAGCTGGACGTTGCCACCAGCGGCGTTCAGTGAACCGGAAGGCAGCTTGATGGCCGTGCTTGCAGTGTTGTTCAGCGTGACAGTCGAGGCCGCGACCACGTTGGGTCCGGTGCTTGTCCAAGTCGAGGTATCAGGAAAGGTCAGCGTACTCGCGCCGCTCATCGTCAGATTGGATACGTTCGTCGTCCCAGTGAGGGTCGGCGAGGCAAAGGTCGTCTTGGTCAAGGTGAACGCGCCTGCCGCGCTAAGGGTCCCGTCGCCACTCATGGTGACAGGACCGAATGCGGTCGCCGATTGCGCTACGTCGATCTGACCCGCCGTGGGCGCGGTGCTCGACCCACGCCCGCCGTTGGCGATGCTGAGCGGGACTGTCGCGGTCGCCAGCGCGGTGAACGCCACGCCGGAAGTCTTGGTTACCGTGATCACCCCGGCGTTGGTGATGGTCGCATCCCCCGAGATGGTCTGTGGCGTGTAGGCTGTCGCTGATTGTGCAATCGGAATCTGCGCTGAGGTCGGCGCGGTGCCTGACCCATGCCCACCATTGGCCACGCTTAAAGGAACTGGAGCCGTGGCCAAAGCAGTGAACGCAACCCCAGTGGTCTTCGTGCAAGTGATCGCGCCCGCAGACGTGACCGAACAATCTCCGCTCATGGTGACCGGGGCGTAACTCGTTCCAGAGTTGGCAATGAGCATCTGGCCCGTGGTCGGTGGGCTGGCTGTTCCAGTCCCGCCGTTAACGACTACGAGCGGGATGCTGGCCGTCGCCAGCCCAGTAAACGCAACCCCGCTGGTCTTGGTGACGGTGATGGTGTAGTTGCCCGCGCTGGGCCGCGCCAGGGTGGCATCGCCGCCGAGTGTCTCTGCTTCCGAGTTATTCGCCGATGCGTAGCCGGTCATCTGCGGCGTGGTGCCTGCGGGATAGCCGGTGCCGCTGGGAGGAACCGCGCAAGTGGGGACTCCGGTCGGATTGCCGATGGCGTTGACGAACTGGTTGGCTGGACAAGTGCCGCCGGTGACGGTGCCGTTGGCGACCGAGCCACCACCACCGGGAGTGACGATCTGCGCGGAGGCCCATGCGGGCCAGAGCAGGAGCATCAACAGTAGCAGTAATTTTTTCATTTAGCCGGTGATGTATGTGCAACTTCCCAAGACGTAGAACCCATTGTTTATTGGTCCATTAAGAGCAGCTATCGAGTTGTTATTACCGCTCACATAAAACTGGAGGATGGTGCTGCTGGCCCCTCCATCTTTAAGTCCTACGAATGTGTAGTTGGTGGGGAGTGAGATGTTGGTCCATCCTGTCAGGACGCACGCATCCGATTGACTTTGAGTAGGGGATACGGCCAACGGCAGTCCCGAAATCGCCATCTGTCCAGCAGGCTGGGACGCAATGGCTGAGATGTAGACCACAAAACTCACATAGACCAAGCGACCAATTCTGTATGCGATGCCACTGTTGCTTGAAGTCATTGACCCCGCAGTTGTTAATCCGTATAGAACCGGAGTCCAAGCCGTTATCCCCGAAACATCCGAAAGATTGGTAGTCGCAAGCGTCGTCGGCGCATAGGCGCTCGTGCTGGTGGCGACCAGTGCCTGCCCCACCGTCGGCGCAGTCGCGGTGCCGGTCCCGCCCGAGGCGATCTCCAGCGGATTGACCAGATGGAACCCGTTGGTCGCGAAGTACCCCAAGTTGGTCGCACCCGAGTGGAACTGGATCTGCTGGCTGTTGTTGGCGACGATGAAAACGCCCTGCCCGCCGGACAGCACGAGCGTGTTAGCATTTGAGCTGCCGCTGCCGTTCAAGAAGAGGTTCCCCAAGTTCGTTCCATTCTCCAGTAACAGTCCGGTTGTGCCAGTAGCATTGCCATTAAGAATGGTGATCTGGGTGGCCGCAGCCTGATTATTTGTAATGTCGAGCGGGTCGCCTCCAACCACCTGCCCGATTCCGATGGCCTTGCTGTTGTTCAAACCTGCCGTGGTGTAAGTCGCGAGGTCGGGGAAGGTGAACTGGGTCGTCGCCTTGATGGTCCCGTCGTTGATCCCGCTGTTCGTCCAGATCCCGCCGTCTGGTCCGGTCAGGGTGCCTCCAGCGCTCACGGTGACGCCGGTCGAGGCCGTGAGTTGGGTCACGTTGGTCGTTGCGGCCGTGACCGTGCCGGTGAAGGTCGGGCTGGCAGTCGGCGCGTAGGTCGTACAGACCATCTGGTAGGCGTTCGCCCCAGTTCTCGTAAACGAGCAACTGCCCGCGCCACCGCTCACCGTCTCCGATTCAGCCACTCCACCAGCGGTGTAACCGACCATTTGCGGCGCGGTGCCGCTGGGCACTCCGGTGATAGCTGGAGTCGCGCAGGTCGGTACGCCGGAAGCGGAGATCACATTGACGAACTGCCCGCCTGAGCAAGTCCCGCCTGGAGTTACCCCGTTGATCTTCGGGCAGGTTATCGCCCCTGCGCTGGTAATCGAACAATCGCCTGTCATCGTGACAGCGCCATAGGCACTGACAGATTGCGCTACAAGGACCTGGCCTCCCGTCGTCGGGGCAGTGGTCGTCCCCGTGCCGCCCAGGCCGACAGTGACTGGCGCGGTGAGGCTCAGGGTCGTTGCTGTCGCCGTCAGTCCGGTGCCCGCATTGAGGGTCGCCAGGGCGCCGACTGCGGTTCCGTTGATCTTGGTGATGGTCGCCGTATAGGCGTTGGGTCCGGTGCGGGCGAAGGTGAAGTCACCTCCGACCGTTTCCGACTCGCCCGTGTTCGCGGCGCTGTATCCGACCACTTGCGGTGGTGCGCCAGAGGGAAGGCTGGTCGCACCCACACCTGGGTTGGCTGGGGCGAGCATCGGGCTGACGATCTGCGCGTTGGCTACGCCGCCGCAAAAGAGCATCAGCAATGCGAGGATCAGGATCATTACATTCCTTACTGCATCTGAGCTGAGAACCAATTATTCGGCCCGTCAGTCGTCAGTGCCGTGCAGGCAGCGGGGTTGGTGGAAATGATCACCAGTAGGCCGGTGGTCACGATGACCGGATGGCTGGTCCAGTCGAAACTCGCGGTTCCGTCAGCTTGGTTCCCGGCACCTTGGATGAACTGACAGACGATGAGTGGCGTGCTGGCGGTAAAGGTGCCCTGCGCGGGAGTGGTCTGGGTGTCGAAAACCATCAGCCAGCGCGGGTTCTGCGTGTGCCAGGTCACGCTGATCGCGGTGCACTTGTTGCCGGTGAACTGGTGCGAGCCTTCCAATATCCCTGCGGTGGTGTGCTGGTTGCCGATGACGTTCTGGGCCTGCGCCAGCGCCGGAAGCAGGCAGAGCAAAATGGTGATGATGAGCTTTTTCATGTGGTCCGATACCAGATGGTCCCCCGCCATTGGGCAGTTGAGTCGAGCTGGGCAGGCTGCACCGGCTGGGACGGCGCGTTGCTCCCGCTTTCCACCAGATAGACCGAGCTGGCTCCGCCGTCGGCCTCCAAGCTGAGCTGGCTGTAGCCCCCGCTGAGCGTGATCCCTCTGTAGGTGAAGACCGCCCCACCCCAGTTCGGGCCGTCCGCGACTGGTACAGGCAGATTGATCTCGACGGTGTTTCCGGTAAGGGAGGCAAGAATGAAGTTCCCGACTCGAATGAAGTGTCCACCGCCGAAGCGCGCGATGCTGTCATCCATCAGCACAGTCCGCTCGCCAAGGGCGAGCGTGGTGAGCGTGTTTTGCAGCCGACAGGTGTCCGCCACCCAGACATTCAGCGAGGGGATCCACGTCAGCATGATGTGGGCACCAGGCTTGAGGTTGTTGGGCGAGGTGATCAACTGGACGTTGCCGCCAGAGGCGAGGAAGAACCCGTCGCGGGATACCAGCATAAGCTGGCCGACGAAATTGCGCGGGCGGTTGATGGTAGTGATGGTGCCATTGCCAGTCACGACGTTCATAAAGCGGGTGGGCACCAACGGATCGACCGAAGGGAGATAGTCGGCGCTCTCGGTCGTGCCCATCGAGTTCACGCTCTCGCGGAATTGCGTGAAGTAGGTGATGTGGTGCGCTTGCAGTTGCTGGAGGTACTGCATTACGCGCGATACCGCATCACGCACTTCGTGAAAGTTCTTTATCTCGCGCAGTTCGGGGAGCGAGGGCGGTACGTAGTCTTCCGCCTGATACGGCATCAGCGCACCCCTGCGATTCGACCTTCGAAGGCCATCGCCATGATCTCGCATGGGCCGTTGGTCGAGAGCTGAACTTGGTGATAGCGATCAGTCGCGCGTAGATTGAACCAGCCATCGGTCGCGAGGATCGCGGCTGCATCCACCGTCGGATAATCGCCCATGCGATAGCAGTGCATGGGGATCAGCACTTGGCTCTGGGGAATCGTGCCTTGGTCATATGCGACCCGGACCTTCTGGAGCTGGGTCATCGAGTCCGCGTCCCCTTGATAGCCGGTCAAAATGAACATCGTTGTGGGTGTGCCGGTCCAAGCCATCAATGCGCCGCTCGCGGCATCGAAATAGGAGCCCATCGAGCGACCTGGCTGCGTGTTCCAGATCACTAACGGTGTATTCAGATAACCGGGGGCCCATCGTCCGCTGCGGCTGTTCCACGCAACATAACGATCGGGGACGCCCGCATATGGCGGGTTGTTTGAAACGTAATGCCAGTAAGCGGTGGCGGTGGCCGGGTCGAACCAGCTCGAGGTCAGGTTGAGTTGGTCGGGGTTGCCATTGCTGTCCTTGTGAACTTGATTGAAAAACCACTCTTTGTGGCTGTTGGGGATGCGTGTTGGCGCCGAACCCTGACAGGTGTAGAAGTCGTCGGTCCCCAGAAATGCGACTGAGGTCGGCATCGGACACACGCAGCCTTGTCCCCAAGTCCCGGTCAGATTCGAGAGGATCTGACTCGACCAGACCTGCGTACTGCCGACGTAGGTCAGCAAAAACATGCTGCCCAGTTTCCAGACCAATTGATTTCTGAACAAGGGCGCGGCCGCGACGATGTTGCCTGGATAGTCGTACAAGAACCCCGAGCCGGCCTGCGTCTGGGTGTTGGGCGTCCAGTTGTTGTCGGTGCCGGCGGCTGAGTTGAACCATTCGTTCTTTTGATATGCGGCGCTGAACCCGGCCACAGTGATCGTGGAGACGGCGTTGGCCGGCGGTCCGCCGCCAAGGGCCGCGAAAGTGCCAGTCGGGCCCGCTGCGACCTGCATCGCCGCATTGCCGGCCGAGGTCGCGATCACGTCGTCCGCGAACTGGCTAAAGCACCACGGATATGTCGCCGTGTACCCACTTCCGATCTGGGTCCAGGCGCCGCTCACCAGGCGAAACAGTCTCGTCGCCGTGCCGGCGATCAGCGAGGTCGAGCCGTCGCTGTAGAGCGCGATGTAAGCGCCGAGCGGAGGCTCCTGGACACCGGTGCCGGTGACTGGGAGCGCCGGGGCGATCTGCACCGGACTTTGCCGTGCGCGATAACCCTTTATGGTGGGCACGGCGTTGCTGGCGTCGAGGATAATGCCGGGCGTCGTGATGTTGAGATCCGGCGCGAAGTCGAAAAATGGAACTTCCTGCCCTTGCCCTGTTTTGCGAACCGGCATGGTTTACCAATCGCTCGGCGGGATGCCGTGACGCACGTCCCGCTGGCTAGTTTGCTGTTGCAAATCCAAGAACTCCTGGTTGGCGACGTCGAAGGCCATCTGCGCCATCTGCTGGTCCCCAACGACGACCTCCAAAATTCGGCCCTCGGCGTAATGACGGGTCATCGCCTCGGCGGCGGTTGTCCAGATGTTTACATCGCCGGCATTCTGCGCGATGGACGGCGCGGAGCGATACGAGTAGGTGAGCGGATACAGGCCGATCGGGTACGGCCAGACATAGAGCTGGTTCTGATAGTACGCATAAAAAGTCGGATAGGTGGTCGGCGGTGTGGGTCTGATCATGTCCATGTCGCGCAGTTCGGCGTAGGAGCATGGCGCCAGCTCGACTCGCATGGTGCGGGCCCAGGTGCATTCGACTCGAGTGAAGGCGACCAGGTCGATTGGCGGATCGTACTGGTTGCGGTTGTAGAGCGTGGTCAGTTGGGTGTTCGCGTGAAAGCCGCCGATGATCTGGCCGTTGTTAATCCAGCGCACGCCCCCGGCCGAGGGCCCGCCGGCGTCATCGATGGTCCCAGCTGTGCCCGCCGGCGGCGGCGGAATCGGCACCTGGCCGGCGCTGGCCGGCGGCACTACGAATGGGGTGTTAATAACGGACTGAAAGTTCGGCTGCGTGGCCGGGTCCGTCAGACCCGCGTTGGCCGCGACAAAGTTCCACTGGACCCCGCTCGGGTCGGTGTACTGGATAGTAGTGCCGGCAGTGGTCTGCACGCTCGCGGTCCAAACCAGGGACGCTGAGTTATCGGTATCGGTGAAAAAAAATGGCCGCCGCTGCCAATACCGCATCGCATCCTGCAGATAGCTGGTGACAACGCCCTGCAGGTTGGGGCGGTTCAGGTCATCCAGAGTTCGCTGCTGGAGCGCGCCGAATGTTCTCTGGTCGGCCTGGATCTGCGGCCACTGTTGACTCATCGAGCATCAGAGAAAAATTGGGCGGGGGCTGCCTTCAAAGGAGTAAAAAGGCTGCACACCCGCCCGCCGCCAACTCTTTACTTACTCTCGGAGGTACCGCTGAAGCCGGCCGGATTCGGTTCGCCAGGCGCAGGCCCCCCGTTTATTCCCCCGCCCGAGCGCATGTTGGGCGAGTCGAGCAGGTCGGCACCGCCCTGCGACAGGTGCGCCGCATGGACCTCTGGATAGTCGCCATAGACACCGCCACCCGACAGGTCCGCATCCTGGGGACCAGAGCCGCCGGTCGTCTCGTTATAGACGTTGCCGTGGATCATCCCGCCGTTCTTTTTGTCGGCCATATGCCTACCTCTTGTTGATCGTCTCGTCGTGATTGCGATCTTCGCCCGCCAGGTCGCGGGCCTGCTCGTTCCAGCCCCAGACCGCCTGCTCGACCTCCTCATCCGCCGCCTGGAGGTGATGCCCATGCGGCTGCAACGGATGCGGGTAGTACGCGGGAACGCACGAGTCGGGATCGACGGTGCGCACGCCCGGCATCTTGGGCGTGGTCTCGTCGTTGATGCGAACCTTGACGCCGTCATCCGGCGGTTTCGGTCTCGCCATCGCCCGTCCGATGTTCGGTGTTTTCATCGGCTAGTCTCTTGTGATGTCGAACTCGAAGTAGACGGTCACCGCAGACGCGCCCACGTTCGCACCAGCCGCCGCAGCGGCCCTCAGGAAGATCAGGTTGGGCGCGACGTAGTTCACCGCGCTGCCCACCGACGCACGCGCAGTGGTTGCGGAGGTGATGATCGCCCCGGCCCGGAAGCCGGTAACCGCAGTGAAGAACGAGGTCGGCGTGGGCGTGGTCGAGTCGAGCAGCGACATGGTCAAAGTCGCACCGCTATCGAGCGCGGGACTGTCGAACCAATATGAGATGACATGTGCCGCGCTGCCCGCCGCCATGTAGAACAGCGGCATGGTGTCGTTGAGTGCAATGGTCACGCCCGCAGGGATGACAATGGAACCGAGAACAGGCCGCGTGGTTCCCGGCACAATGCTGGGCGCTGCCTGCCCGCCACCGGCAAGAATCAAATTGCTTGAATAAGTCGCCACGTCATCGCCCTCCTACTGCGCATTGGTCGCTGCGGACCCGAGCGGATCGATGTCTTGACCGAAAGTGTCGATAGCCGAAACCGCGAAATCTTGGGCATTGAACTGGACCTTTACGAGTCCCCAGATACAGCTCACACCGATCCCGATCTGCCTTCCGAAATCTCTCAACTCTTCCAGCCATCGAAATTTTTGCGCCTCGCCTTGGCCGCGACCGAATGCGAGGACTGCGGCCTGCGCGCCCAAAAATACGGCTCGCTTGGTGTTAGCTACTGCGGCACCGGCATTACTCACTGCATTAGTCACGCGTGAGTTTTCATGCATGAGAACGCCGTGATATTGGCCAAGTGCATTCCACCAAACCGGATTGTCACCGATGTCACCGCCTGTGAGCGCCGCTTTCTCGAGGTCAAGCCACTGGCCAGTCGAAGTGTTCTGTCGCATGTCGGTCGTCTGCGATGGGTGCATGACGCCGATGTACAGGTCACGACCATTGATCTTGATCGGCCTGATGCCGTTAGTCAGCGACTTCGCGGTGCGAACCGCAGTGTCCCAGAAAGTCAACTGAAAGCTGTTCGTGCTCGTGAGTGTGGCCGCATCGGTGATGCCGGTCGGCAGAATCTGTCTGGTTGTGCTCAGCGGCGCCTGAAGCCCTGTATATCGAGCGTCCACTTGCGGCGTATATGAGCCAAGCTGATTGGCCCCCGCATGATCACAACGGGCCGCGTACCAATCGGCCAGGCGGGACCGTCCGGTCTTGCGCCGATCGAACAGCACGCGCTGGTTGGATATAGGTCCTGCCAGCAGGATGGCGTGACACAGTTCGTTGATGATTAACGCATCGGCAAAGGTGTTGGGGGCTTCCTCGTTGCCGGTCAGCGAGGTGAGACCCATCACGCCAGCGCCTGTCAGTAGAGTCGATTCACCAAAAGTGACCTGGTCGCCCGCATGTTTCTCAAGCTCGTCGCGGACCATGACCGCTGACGTATCTTCTTTGCTTGAGATGCGAAGATAAAAACTCCATTGACTGAACTGAACCATCATCTGTTTGGCCCAGATTTTGACGGTCAATGGGTCACTACTTTGATAAGTCCATTCCGCCACGGCGAAACTCCGTGTGTAACTAGATCGGAGAGTTGTTGGCGGCGATAAACTCTCCGAGCGTTAAACCCAAGCGAGCGCGAACGCTCGCAGAACACTTTCAGTGATGTCCCTGTTTGGTTTAACGCCCGAGGGAGGATTTCACGCGCTCAAGCACGGCGGCTGGATGGGCGCGCTAGCTGCTTTTAACGTCAGGCGCAGCAACCGGAGGTGACGAGGCTCCGATTGGATGGACCCAATACGCCGGCGGAACTCAGATGTCAATACGGGATCCCGCCGCGCGGTTTGGCCTTGCGACCTGGTCCGCGTGACGGCGCCTTCTTGTGCTTTTTCACATGCTCGGGGAGTTTCGCGGTTTTGGTCCCGGCGAACTCCTTCAACTTGCCCTCGGCCAGACCGGTATCGGTTTCCTCACCGGCCCGCGCTCGCGCCAATTCGGCGCCGAAAAAGCCTTGTTGAGCTTTAGACTTGGCTGCCATGACTGCCTCCCTTAAGACTCGTAACGAAAAGGTCCATAACACCACGTCTCGTCGGCGAGGAAATGCCAATTGGTGTGGCCGTGCTCGCAAACCCCGGGCGGCAGGCCTTCCTTTCTGGCAAACCACTCCGTGACGATCAGTTCTCCGCAGTCGCCCGAGTCCTGCACCTCGGAGTCATCGCCGATCTGGGATCTCGGGATCCAGATTTCTCTCGAGTCCACCAGACACTGCACGGCGAGCGCGGTGCTGCGAATCGCCTCGACGCCGGCGTAAATGACGGTGTCGTCGTCCACTATGCTGCGTTGAGGTCGGTGAGATCGATCTCGCCGACCCGCTTCTCGAACAGTTTGCCGGTGCGGGGATCCTGGACCATCGAAAGATACTGGTCCTCGGGCATATTCCCGACAAAGGCCTTGAATTCGGCGTTACTCAGCTGCTGCCAGGCGAGGTTGGCATTTTGCTCGCCGCTTTGAATGCGGCCGAGACCCTGCACCGCCTGACCGCGCTGGATCTGATCGAGGCGCTCGTTGCCCGAGGGGAGCACCTGCGGCTGGGCCGCGCGCCTGACCTGGCCGTTCGATTGCTGTTGCTGTTGCGCTGCGGCCTGTTGTGCGGCCAGCCACTGCGGGTAACCCCAGGTATCGGACAACCGTACTACGGCATCCGCCACGGGGATCCCGAGATCCTTTGCGCGCTGCAACAACACCAACTCCTCGCGGGCGGTGATCTCACGAGCTGCCTCGGGAGAGAAGAGCTGGATCTGCCGCCCGTCCGGTAGGTCAAAGACACTGGACCACCAAGCGGCGCGCGCGGCGCGGGCGAAATCCACGCGGGTGTCGTAGTCTTGGAAGCGCATCCTGGCCTGGGGCACCTGGAAGCTGAGCCAGCTCTGCATTTCCATGTTGGCGTTCTGGGTCTGGTTGGCCTGCGCGAGCTGCTGGAACTGCTGCTGCATTTGCATCAGTCCCTGTTCGGCGCGAATGGCGCGTTGCTCGGCGTCCCATGCGCGCGCGCCACCGGGGTCGAGTTCCGGGTCTGGTCGTTGCTTGCGCTGGCGCTCGGCCTCGGCCAGTGCAGCGGCGTTGGCGGCGGCTTCCTGCGCCATGCGCTGGCGCTCCTCGAGCCTGGCCCAACGCTCTTGATACTGGCGCGCCTCAGCGAGCTGCTGCTCAGTGGTCTTGAGTCGCTCGTTGAGCTGGTCCATCCGCTCAATGGCGACATATTTCTCCTTGGGCTTGCCCTTGGGGCCCGCCTCGGGCAGTTCCGGCAGTTTGGGTTCCGGTTCTGCGGCGGGCGCGGGTTCTGGCGCTGGCGCCTCTTCCCCGGCCTCCTGCGCCTTAAGCGTCGCTTCCTCTTCGGGAGTCAATGCGACGTCATCTTGCATCGACTCCGCTATTGCGGCTTTCTTGGCCATGGTCCACCCCTTTTAACGATCCCCAGGTCAGGTCGAGCTGGCGACCGTCTTTGATCGTATCTACCAAGCGCTGCAGCGATGCAGCGTCAAACTCCACCTCGTCGCCCTTCACCGATTCTGCGGCCTCGAGGGCTTCTTGAGTCGCGTCGGCGAGGTTGTCGGCCCACCCGCAAGCGGCACCAATTTCACGGATTTCACTGGGACTGACGGCGTAGTCCACCCCAGCAATCTTGCAATGGCCGTGAAGCGCGACCCTACCGGTGCCACCCATGTCCACTGCGAGCGCGTGTTCCGCGCCTGCTTCCGATCTGAGCACGATTTCGACCGCATAATCTGCCTCGTAATCTGGTTCGACCGGTTCGCCGATGGCGCAGCCGAACATCATTTCGCCCCAGTTGGTGGCGATATAGCTGTGAACGGAGCTGGGCGGTTCAGGAAAGCGGCACGACAGGTCGATCAGATAGGAACTGCCGTCGTCGCACTCGCGGCTCTCTGTGCTCAGTGGTCCTCGATAGCTGTATTTGGCGAGGACGCCGGATAACTTATCGAGCACAATTCGCATACGCCTGGGGAGTTTAAGCGTCGTGCCCGCATATCCGGCGTCCTTCGATTCGTAACCCCACATGATTCGCTCGGGGAACCCACCGTTGCAGGTCCACGCGGGATCGGCGCCGGGCTCAACACACAGACCGGATTCGATGGGCGGTTCCACGATGAAGTCGGCCACCTGTGCATACGGTCCAAGTGACAGTTCCCACTGGGCGAGTTTGCGCTTGGACTGCGGATAGGTGCGGTGGTGGAAAGTTTCGACGTCGCCGCGAAAATAGCTGAACTTGATCCACAGATCGTCCTGGCGCTCGAGTAAGCGCCGCAGCGTGTCGAGGCCGTGGATCAGAAACCCGTCGCTGTAGTCGATCCCTGCGCTTCTGAGTTCGCCTTTGAGGACCCAGCGGTCGCGCTCAAGGACAGCGGCCCGCCCGGAACCGAACACAGGCATCCCGTGGCCACGAAGATATTCTTGCAGCCCCGGCTGACCAACATCCGTAAATACAACCAGGTCAGCTCGATCGAGAGAATCAAAAAAATCGGCAACGCGCTCGACACCGTCCAGACCCATTCCAGGAATGTAGTCGCGCGCCACCGAGAATCCTTTTTCCCAGGGAACGAAATATAAGACATTGGCGAACTCCCCCACGACGCTTTCGGCAACGTGCGTGTATGATGCCGATGCATCCCAGATCAGGACGGTCTTGCGCGAAACATCCATCACACTATGCCGGTGTTCCCGGTGGTCCCTGCGGCCCCATTGGCCCTTCCGGCCCCTGTGGCCCGGGAGGTCCCTCCGGACCGGTGGGGCCTGGATCACCCTTCGCTCCCGCTGGACCTGCCGGTCCCTCCGGTCCTGCCGGTCCCGTCGTACCATGAGCCGTAGCTGCCACCGTCAGTTGGCCTGCGATGCCACTAGCCACTTCCTTCGTGAAAAAACTCAGTCGTGCCAAGTAGTCTTGGTAGGTTTGCCACACCTCCTCCTCAGACCCTGGGGCGGTGACCGCCTCCGTCAGTAAGGCCGCAACGGCACCGGTCACTTGATCCGTGAGATGGCCTAGCCGGTCCCAGAAGAACTGGTACGTTTGCCAGATAGGATCGTTAGATGGCATCGATCATCTCCTCAAAAAATTGGATGTGGCTTGTATGCCACAGCGGGATCGGGGTCGTTGCTGTTCCAAGCGCACTTGGGACAAGTGGTGCCAGGTGCGACCGGTGCGCAGGCGTTGGGGTCTGGCGCGGGCGGTTTGAAGGCCGGCGGCGACTCCGGTACTGCCTCGACCGGCACTGCTAGATTCTGTGGCGTGACGTGAACCGGATGGGGCTCAATCATCCCCCATTCCCAATTGCAGTTCGAACATATGCTGTCAGGTGCGACCGTCTCGCAGTTCGCCGCATCGAAGGTCCCGGCTTCCTTTTGTTTCTTGGCTAGCGGCTGCTCGCCTTCAGGCTCCGCCGGCGGCGGCGCAGGTTCTTCTACTGGCGGTTGCTCGGGTTGCTCTTCATTCTGCATCGTCGTCCTCTCCCTCGAAGTATTGCTGTTTGAGTACGTGCCCAGCCGCGATCAACGAGTCCTCGATAGACCGTCCGATCAAGTTGCCATAGCCCAGTTCAATGCCGATGCGCGTCTGGATGATTTTGTCGTCCAACTTCATCAACCAAGGGCCGTTACGCTCGAGCCACGCGAGCAACTTGCGGTCATATTCGGATTCAGTTTTTTTGAGCAAGTCGCTTGTTAACCTCGACGGCATCCACGATCCAGTGCATCGCGAAGAAGCGCTGATCCTCGAGCACGCGGGTGTCCTTGCTCGGAATGAGCGGCCCCATGAGATCGCCGAGCAGCGAGCGCGCGACGTCTTTCTCCTCGTCGGTCCAGTCCTTCACGAGCACCAGCGCGCGTTGGCCAACCTCGAACACCGGCAGCCCGGTAGCCTTATCCGTGACGATTTCGTTCCCGATGAGTTTGAAGTGGCTGATGTTCGCGTGCCAGATGGGCCGGGGATGAACGAACGTCTCGAGCACCAAGCGAAGATTCCAGTCAGGCTCGGACGGCGGCAGGTGAACCTCGAAGTCCTCGCACGTCACCATGGCATCCTCGTAACAGGGATTCTTGGCCGCAATGTAGCGCTGTTTGATGCAGCGGTTTTTCCACAGCGCGTAATCCTCTTTATCGAGAAAATTCTGCATAGCCCCCCTTTAAAAAGGCTTGCTAGTTATCCCTTCGGCCAAAAACTGCGGATTAACTCGTCCCCCTCGCGAAATGGATCGAAGGTCTTGGGCCGGCTCTTGGCCTGCTGGGCGCGCCGTTCCCAGACCGCGTGGCGCAACCAGTAGTCGTCATATTCGCAAAGATTTTCGAGCTGCGGATTGCACGCCCACATCATGCGCTTGCACTCGACGCACTCGACCTGGCCCGTGATGATCGAGGGGCCGCCGTTGCGCGCCGCCTTAACGACGCCGTGCGGCAACTGGTTCCAGTCCAGGCCGATGAAACTGCCGTCAGGCTGCGGGCTCGGTACCGGAACTGGGGCCTCTGGAACGCTTGGCAACTCGACCAGCTCGCTCGATGGCAACGACGGGGTTTCCGGTTCCGGCTTCAACTGGCGCTTCTTGGGGCGCTCCTCCTCCGCTTCTATCTTCATGGTAATTACCTGCGAATACTTCCGCTTCTGTAGGCGTCAGCACGCCCCTGGCTAACAACATGCGGGCATAGCTTACGGTGTAGTCACTATCTGCAAGCTCGAAACGTTCCACGATCTGGTTAACGACGATCTGGGCCCGCCGGCGCGCCAAGTCGTTGAGCCAGCCGCACAGGAATGCATGGAGCAGGAGGGCCTCCTCCTGGGTGATGCCGAGTTTGTTTGCGATCGATGCCCAAAGCCTAATCATCGGCGTCGAATATCGGATTGTGCGGCGGGGTTAACGATGGGCCGTTCGAAAACGGACCCTTTAGCGGGTCTGCTGGAGTGTTCGACGACATCGCCGGCGCCGGCATGGGCGGCGCCTGGATGATCGTCTTCTGCGGCGGCGGGCCGGTCGGCTTGGGCCGGGTGTACAGGGTGCCCGTGTTGCCGTGGAACAGGTCGGCCGCGACTGCTTCCTCTTGTTTTTCGCGCGAGCGCGCCTGGCCGTGCGGCCGGCAATAAACCTTCTGCGTGCCGTCCGGCAGAGTCTCAGCGAGCACCGCTTCTTGCCCGCAGACGACACACGGCCGCTGCACCGGCTGGGCTGGCGCCCCGGGCGCGAGCTGGCCGGCCTGCACGACGATGGTGTTGGGCGGGATGGAGCCGGCCGTTGCTTGAACTGGTGCCGCTCGCGGCTCTGCAGGGACGGTCTTGGCAGAGACCTTGAACCCCGCCGTTTGCAGCAACTCCAGGATCTCATCAAGTCGCTCTAGCACCATCTCGCCGACCGCGACCTTCTGTGCCTCGAGCGCGACGAGCTTGCTCGTGTCGCGGGTGCGGCGCTCGATCTCGGTCTTGACTTTCTTGGGTTCCATTACCGGAGCTGTACCCGGGGGAACGTGAGCGGCACCTCAACCACCCCCAGCGCCTGCAGCAGGATGAGCACCAGGATCAGCGCCATCAGCACCCTGACGACTACCCGCACGGGCTGCGGCAGCGGAATTTGTCCCAACAGCCAGTCGATCAAATAAAAGACCAGGCCGACGACGATCAGATAAATCAGCAGTGAAATGAGTGGCATCTTCACGGCCCCATCTGTGGTTGCGCTGGCCCTGGTTGTCCGCCGTTGCCGCCGAGCATGGTTTGCATCGCATCCATTTGCATTTGTTGCTGCTGCGCCTGCTGTTGGCGCGCGGCGGTTACCCGGTCCATCAGTACTTTGTGCTGGTGCTCGGCCTGTTTTTGGCGATGCTCCCGCCCTTTGTGCATTGCATCTACCGCAAGGTCGGCAATATGCAAGCCGGATTCTTGGTCGAGCTTGCGCATCTCGGCCATGGTGCGCTGAGTTTCCGCGTCCATCTTGCGGATCTTGGCCTGGGTGAACTGCGGATCTTCCTGCTTGCCCTGCTGCTGCGGCCCGCCCTGCTGTCGGCCACCTTTGGGCGGCGGGGGCGGCGTGTTGGCGACTGCCTCCTGGATCTCCTGGACCATTTGTGTCGGGAAGTGGCTAAACTTCATGCCTTTCAGCAGGATCTGCTGGCCGGCCGGAAGCTTTAACAGCGGACCCGCGATGGTTAGCAGGTCCTGCCAGATGTTTTCCTTGAGGTTCGGGTTGTAGCGAACCGATTGATCCATGACCATGTCGTAATGCAACGGCAGGTCGCTCTTCAGGAGCTGGATCGATTGGCTGTTGAAGTTGCCTCCAACATTTATGAATTGCCCGTGCGACCAGTACTCGCGCACGAATTCCAGTTCGGTGGCGGCAACGTCTTTTTTATATCTCGTGACGTTGTCCCAGAGCCATCCGAGGATGGCGAGACCGCCCTGCAGGCGCCGATCGATGCTGGGTCCGGTCTGCTGGCTCTGCGCAATGCCCGACATTTCGTCGGACACACCCGAGATGCGCACCATCGAGTCCTTCGACTCCTGGAAGAGCATCGTCGGGAACGGCGACACCTGGGTGGGCTGACGCGGCAGTATGTCGCGCTGTAGATCCGCATCGCGATTTACTTCGATCCAGGCGTCGGGTTGGCTCCACTGATTTTTGGCCATGGTGGCATCAGCGAAGGTCCCGGTTTTGTACATCACGCCCCCCTTACTGTTTGTGATGTACTCGGTGACTAGCGCACTGATGCTCTTGTTCTCGGTGCTCTGCGGGTCCTTGAGGCCGCGCACCACGCCGTACAACAGTTTGCGATCGGCATCCCACTGGCCGGTTATCGGCTTCAATGTGAAGTCGCCCGGCAACGTGATTGGATCTTCGAGGATGACCCCCATCGCGCAATAAACCTGTTTGTGGATCCCGCGCAGCTGGCGCACGGCTTTCGGCGGCGGTGTGCCGCCCAGCGCGGCCTTCTTTTTCATGCCGGCCCATTGCTCTTCGGTGAGCGTTACCAGGCCGTCGGGGTTCTGCGGGTCGGCGATCCGCCACACCGGAACCTGGTCGAGCCACTGGTATTGGATAACCGGCAAGTTGGCGACAGCGGCGCCGGGTTGCACGTCGAGCGCGGGATTCGCGCGTTCGTTTTGTAACGAGTAGTAAGGCGTCACCAGTTCGTACTTCCCGATGGCGTCCTCGGCGTAGTAAACCGCGCTCTGGTCGATCAGTTCGATCTTGCCGGGCCAGCGCCGCTGGAAATCCTTGCGGCTGTAGTCCTTGATGCGCGCGCACCACTTGCGGTCCTCGAGGTTGGCGCGCCGCGACTTCTGGTCCCAGACGAATTCGTAGTTCGAGAAGTGGTGCTTTTCGACGATGCCGTCCTCGTCGGTGTCGTAGTTCATGCAGATCTCGACGCACCCGAGGCCGGCAATGAGCGCGTCCTTGATGGCCTGTGAGTCCTCCATCTCGCCGTTGCAGAGATCCTCGACCGTGGCCACCGACTCGGTAGCGAGGTCGCCGGCCGCATCATGGGCGACGTCGCTGTCCAGCGGGCGCGAGACGAATCGCACCTCGCTGCGGTTCATGCGCTCCATGCCGCTGATGGCATCGATCTTCCCGCTGATCTCGTTGAACACCAGCGCCGGGCGGCGCAGCTGCTCCATCCGCATCTTGTCGATGTCAGGCCACTGGTGGCCATAATAGTAGCGGTAGTCGTCGCGCGCGCAGCCGCGCCACCTGTTGACCCCGCCCATGGCGCCACCGACGTCGCGCATCACCTTCTTGGAGAGTTCCTGATTCTCCTCGGTGTCGTTGGCGATAAAGGCAAGCGTCGAGGACGGCGTGTCCTGGCCCTCGCTGGTGAGTTCGCGCAGCAGGTCTTCAGCCATCTCTTACTGCGCGCCTCCCATAGCCATCCCTGGCGGGCCTTGCGGCGGCATCGGCTGCTGCTCGTCTCCTCCCGGCATAGCTCGCTTGAGTTGCACCATCAGCGCGCGGCGCTGAGCCGGGTCGATATTGCGGCCTTCGTCATTGATCTTTTGCACGAGCGGTGCGAGCGCCATCTCTTTCTCTTCGGGCGTGCCCTGAGTGAACGCCTGCATGGCGGTGGCGAGGTCCATGCCCTGAAACATGCCGCTCAGGGACGCCGGGTCGTTCGCAACCAGCTTGCGTACCTCCTCGGGCGAGAGACGTCCACTGTTGAGATCGTGGTGAATGTTCGGGGCCTTACCCTTGGAGAGCTTAGTGTTGAGTTCCTGGAGCTGATCGATGTGCTTGGGATCCTGCTTGCCGCGATCGGTGCTCATCTGCACGGCTTGCTCGCGCTCGATCTGCTTGCCCATCGGGCCGGGACTCCGGGTCCGATCGGTGATCATCGGCGGCGCCTCGGTCGGCTCTTGTCCCGCCTGCCGGGCCGTCGCGTCGGCGACGCTCGCGTCGACCACGGTCCTGGCTATCCGCGAGAAGTTGTCCTCGACGCCGGGGTTGGTTATCGCCCGGAAAAACTGGGCGCCTGCATCTGGGTCGTGCTGGATCGAGTAGAGGAACGCCTTCCGCAGCCCGGCACGGATGCCCATGCCGACGCCCAGGGTGCCAAGCGTGGCGGCAGCTACCGGCGAGCCCGCATGGCCCATCATGGCGCCGACGCCGAGCGTGGCCGGCATCAAGATGCCACGCCGCAGCCGGCGCTTTATCAGTTGCCCCACCATGCCCCCCTGCGGCTTGTAGCCCATGATCTTCTCGATGGCCGCCTGCCTGCCTTCCGCCCCGGGATCCATCGTCCCGAACGCCTGCAAAACCGCGTCGGCCTTGTCCTCGGGCGTTTTCGCGGCGTTGATCGACGCCATTATTCCCTCCCGCGTCTTGGCGGGCAGACCTTTGGCCTGCTGCATGCCGAGGTCGATAATCCCTTGGTTCTCGGTCAGGCGCGCTGCCGCGATGTGCTCGTTCAGCAGGGCGTTGTAACGTGCCGCAGCCCGGGGGTTCTGCGCGAGCATGTCGGGTAGGTATGTGAGGGTCTGGTCCGCCTTCTCCCATGCCTCCGGCTTCACAAGCGCGCCCTTGAACCCCATCTTCGCGAGCGCCGGCCGCATAGCGTCGTTCGGTTTGATCTTCCCGAGGTTGACGGCGTCCGCCAGTTCGCGGCGCATGATCGCGTTCTGCTCCGGCGATGCGGCCGAGGCGATCTGCAGCGCGCGCTGGGGCGTCGCCATGACCTCGCGCATGGCGTCGGTCGGCTCGGCGATCCCCTGCATCCGGGTCCAGAACTCGGGCGTCACGTCCTCCGATACGAGCGCCCCGCGCTTGGAACCGAGCCCCATGATGCCGCTCATCGCGTCGCTGAACTCCTTGCGGCGTGCGAGCAGTTCGGGGCCCGGTCCAACCCCGGCCGCAGGCGGCAGGGTCTGCGCGGTGACGGTCTCCTCCATGGTGCGGCCCAGGGAACGCTGCATAGCTTCCTGTTGCGCCTCGGGTAGGACCTGCTGGGCAATCTTCCCGCGCGCCCCGAGCATGGCCTCGCCGGCGCCCTCGCGTAGCGCCTGCCGGCCGGTCTGAAACGCCTGCTGCGCACCAGCCGCGCCGGTCTCGCCCAGCTGCTGGGCCTCCTTGGCAGCAGCCTCGGCGGCGGGCTTCCCGACGATCCGGCCGACCAGCGGGCCGAGCACCTTGCCGGCCGCGCCACCGATCAAAGAACCAGCCAAGTTGGCCTTCGCGGCCTGCTCGACGTTCTCCATCGTGATCGGTGCGGCTTTGCCGTAAGCGGCCTGGTTGATCTTCGCGTTGATGAGGTCGGCCAGGGTGAGCCCCGCCGTC
>Ga0126381_100001908_pt1 | contig 22408 bp, 24 predicted proteins | sample PanSoiMetPlot_28_FD_96465 | JGI IMG/M metagenome (GOLD analysis project Ga0126381, IMG submission 96465) | Tropical forest soil microbial communities from Panama - MetaG Plot_28 | ecosystem: Environmental > Terrestrial > Soil > Tropical forest > Bulk soil | place: Panama | collected 2016-02-17 | reverse complement strand
GGAAAGAGGAAGCGCTGCGCGAAGGTCGGCGCGCGGTGGAGCTTGCGGAAAAAGATCAACTCGAGGGAGTCCGTCGGGTGGCAAATCTAGCAATGATCGCTGCCTTGGTTGGCGACAAGGATCTCGCCTTCGAACAGCTGGAAAGCATCATCCGTCGCCCGAGCCCTCTCAGCTATGGTGGGCTGAAACTGTTCCCGTGGTGGGATCCACTGCGCGGCGATCCGCGCTTCGAAAAAATCCTGGAAGAAGCGAAGCAGCCGGTCGTGCTGAAGTAATTCGGGGACGCCTTTAACAGGAGGCAACAAGAAAGACAAAGGGCTGTTGTCCTAGTCTGGCGCCAGATGAGGGCTTCGCTGCTTTCGCTGCTCGCGAAAGCGTTCGGGGTTTCCTCCTGTTTACAAATTCAAGAATTTTCCGCGTAACGAACCGGCCGGCTTTGCGGAGTACATCGGTGAACGGCCAGAAAGGACTTTTCAAGATGAGGAGACAAAGAAGGCCAAAACAAACACGAAGAAAAGAACCACAAACCAAAAAGGAAGAAGAACAATGAACCCACTCACGAAAGCAAACAACGTAAACAGATCAATAAATAACCAGAGCGAAACCCAAACTGCAAAACCGGCCTTTAGACGGATTCCCGCGAAACCCAAGCTGGCGCCCTTCGGAGCTCTCCTTTTAGCGCTGGGTCTGCTCTCCGCGAATATCGCCAGCGCATTCGACTTCGTTCCGTTCGGCGAAGGCACACTGTCAAGCGGGAATATCGTCTCGATGTATCAGGTTACCTTCGCCCCCGGAGAGTCCTTTCCCTGGCATTTCCACCCGGGGCCGCTTTGGGGCGTAATCGTCAGCGGAACCCTCACCGAAGATGAAGGGTGTGGGACAGCGCTCAACGTATATCCCGCTGGCAGTGCCTTCTCTGAAACTCCTGGCCGTGTGCACCGTGTATTCAACTACGGAACCGAGCCGGTAGTGATAAATATTGCGGGAGTGTTCCCGCCTTGCTACGCAAATTATAACAGCAACATTTTCGTTGACGGACCGCACTGCGAGGGAAATAGCGGCCAATCGCACCTGGAACAAATCCCGCCCTGCGTTCAGTAATCAACCTGCCGATCAACCAAACGCCGCTGCAATTAAACAACTCATATGAGAGCCTCTTCGGTCGTCGTGAAGTTGCGCCGGAGAGGCTCTCACGCTCGCTGCATTTGTGACAACTACACTTCGGATTTGTGCTTATTTTTCCATCCCTGCGATGTGGTCCGCGTGCTGGTGCTCGTTGTGACTGTGCAGAGATGGGCGAATACGCAGGAAGAACTCGAAGGCGTAACCGAGATCGTCGCCATAGTAGCGATCAAGCGTGTCGGGACGGTTATTGATTGTAAATTGCGTGCCAAGGCCGATGTCGATGCCGTTGCCGTGTGACAAGTCGCGCACGTAACCAAGCGTGTATGCGCCCACAGGAAAGATGCGCGTGTCGGCGGCCCCATTGAGGACCAGTTCGTGTCCGGATTTTTCTACCCGTTCCCAGCGGAAGTAAACGGTATCGCGTCCACGCTGATAATCAGATTCGACTAGGAACGACTGGGTTTTGCCCTCGCCGGTGTCGTTGTTTTGGCCCCAGGCGAATGTATTCGACCAGTTGCTATCGTTTCCGAGCGGGACGTTGTAAATAAGCGACGCCGTGGTCCGATGTCGGTTCAATGCAGGTTCCAGAGCTTCAGGGCTTTTGATGTAACCGTACGAGACTTGCAGCGCCAGATTTCGCGTCGGATTCCAGGACAGGCGACCACTGTACGAATCGAAGGTCGGTTGATCGAAATCGTAACGATCTTCATCCGGTTCGCGGCCGGTGAAAATGCTGCATTCAATTTTTAGATTGTGCCAGACGAGACCTCCCGTGGCCACGCCGAATGTGACGTGGGTTGAATCCTGCCAATGATGTCCGATTGGCGCGTCTGGATCGTCCATAGCCGAAGGGCGATGCATGAATGTGGGCGGCCCGAGCGCCGGTTCACCAGGATAACCGAAGTAGATGTAAGCACTCAGATCGTGATCGAACTTCTGCGACAGGCTAAACGAGAGTTCGTCGAAAAGATCGTGAGGATGTTGACGGTCATGCAGTGGTTGTCCGTTCCACGATTCGCCACTTTGAAAGAGAAGCGGATAACCGCGTCCGCCTTCAGTGAGCGGATCGAGACTCATCATTAAGCGCGAACCGAACTGCGCAGTATCCCAAAGCGGATGGGAATACATCCCCATGAACCAGTTCGGTGCATCGATCCGATCGTCGCCGCGTCGCGTGCTGACGTATGTGTAGCGCGGGAAAATCGCGCCGTGCAGCATCAACATGTTATCGCCAAACATGAACATGCGCCCGTACATCGGCGATGAATCTGGCAGCCAGCTTGTGCCGGAGCCTTCGCGGCTCATGGGATCGGCGAGATCGATTGATGAATGCATCGACATTTCCATTTCCATGTGTTCGTGATCGTGATGTGGGCGATTGGAGTCAATCGCCCGTACCTTCGGCGTTGAGCGTTGGACGTTGGACATTGGACGTTTGCGTTGTTCAACAGGCACGAGTGTCATCCCGCATTTCGGACAATTTCCGGGGTGGTCTGTTATTACTTCAGGATGCATCCGGCAGGTGTACTTCTGGATCTTCTCGTCATCGTGCTGATGCTCATGCTTGTGCTCGTAACCGTTAGTTGGGCGATTGGAGTCAATCGCTCCTATCTGTGCGGCAATATTCGTCACGAGCGCAATTCCACCCGCGAACGTAGCTATGAATTGTTTTCGCATTTTCGTCTGGTTGTAGGGCAGGCGCCTGGCCTGCCAGTGGGGAAACACGGCAACCGCAGCGGTTGCCCTACAAACAGCGCGATTGCGGCCGCTCTACGCCAGGTAAGGCGGAGCGTGAGCGAGAATGCTCCGCTGCAAGATCAATTCAGCGAACGAAAATGCGCCGGGTGGCCCGGTGTCGAGTAACAACGGCGCCACAACTCGTGACGGATGTACTATGAGCGTGGCTGTCTGAACGGGAAAATTCGCGTCGCAGAATTTGGCATCGTCACGTGCCCAATCTTTTGCCTTCGCGAGAACAATAGCGCGCAAGACTTTGCAGCATTCTACGTGCGAGGATGGTTTCTCTTGCTTTGATGGCTTGGAGTGAAACGGACATTCGGTTTGTGCTTTGTCGATTTCCGTTGCGACGGCTGCGAACGCGCAATGATTCGAGACCGCGATCCACGAGCAGATCGCAATCACAACAATTGCCCAGCGGATACTCGCTTTCACACCGCGTTCAATCGTCGAACCACGGCCAATTCTCAAATCTTTTCCTGTGAATCGAGAACCGGCGCGACTGTCCCCGAAGTGACACCTTCTGGCGGGACAACATCGGGAACATCAGTTGCCGACTGTTCGGCAAACCGCGGCTGTTCTACTCGGGTCGCCATTATCGCAGCCGTAAACAGCAGCGCTGCGGCGAGGAAGTAGCCTGCGCCAGGAATCTTGATCGTGCGGCTCGGATCGATTGACCATTTGAAAGTCCAAGAAAACAGAAATGGCCCGATCACGAACGCAATTGAACGCAGGCTACTGATCGCGCCCTGCAGTTCGCCTTGCTCGCGTTCGCTCACATGATGGGTCATGATCCCTTGCGCGGCGGGGAAAGAAATATTCCACATCGAAATCACCGGGATCGACGCAATGTACACTGCGCCGGTGCGAGCGAGACCGGCGATTATCATTCCGAGAGCGCCAAAAAATTGGCCAGTATAAAGTGTCCGCTTTTCGCCAAGCCATTTCACAATTCGGCCGGTGAGTCCGCCGGAAATTACCGCGGTGCAAACGCCGACCACGAACAGCGATTCGCCAATGCTGCGCGGACCCCAACCGAACTGGTAAATCGCGAATAGCGCCCAGATCGCAAACGTTTCGTGCGAGACGTACGCCAGAAACTGAATCGTCGCGAGTTTCCATAAATCCGGGTGCGAACGCAGTAATACGAGCGAACCGACTGGATTCGCGCGCCCCCAGGTGAATGCCTTGTGGTGCTGAGGATTCAGGGATTCGGGTACGAATAGAAAGCCGTAGAGCCAGTTACAAAGGCTGAAAGCCGCAGCCACCCAAAACGCCATTCGCGGATTGCTATTGCCGACAATCCCTCCGACAACAGGACCCAAAGTGAATCCAATTCCAAAGGCGGCACCGATAAGCCCGAACGCGCCGGCCCGTTTTTCTTTCGGTGTGACATCCGCGATGTAGGCAAACGCCGTCGGGACTGTCGAACTGGTAATGCCCGAAATAAGTCGGCCAACAAACAACCAGCTGAGTGTCGGCGCTAACGCCATGACTACGTAATCCAGCCCGAGGCCGAGAGTAGAAAGCAGCAGAACCGGACGACGTCCGAATCGATCGGACAAAACGCCGATCACAGGGGAAAAGAAAAACTGCATGCCGGCAAAGACGGTGAGAAAGATCCCGTTCCAAATCGCGGTGCGCGTCATGTCATTGTTCACAAAACTGAGAATCAGATTCGGCAACACGGGCGCGATTAGGCCGAGAGCCACCATGTCGAGCATGACCGTGATGAAAATGAATGGAATTGCAGCCTTGCGATTCTTCATTGCGCGCAAAGTATCAACGCAACGTTGTAGCGGCGGTTGTGTCAACCGCTGCAGGTGGATCGGCTTCTCCGAAGACGATGCCAAGCGTAGTCGCCGAAGGCGCAATCGCAAGGCGGCAAGGCCGCATGCCAGCGTGTTGAGGACGACGCGTTCCACCTTGGCTATTTTGCGCGATGACGCCGCTTTCTTACCTCTCCCCAAAAACGGAAGTTCGAGAGAGCAAAATTCACGGGCGCGGTCTGTTCGCCGTGGCTGGCATTGCTAAAGACGAAATCGTCGCGATCAAAGGCGGCCACATCGTTGATCGGAAGACGTTGCGTGAAGAAATCGCGCCTGTGCTTGGCGCTGTGGAAATTCAGATCGGTGATGATCTGTTCATTGCGCCGGTGACCAAAGAAGAGCGGGAGTTGTCGATGTTATATTCGAATCATTCATGCGATCCGAATCTTGGAGTGCGCGGCGAGATCACCTTCGTGGCCATGCGTGACATTCGCGCCGGCGAGGAGCTCACCCACGACTGGGCGATGACCGATGACGACGATTACTCCTTGGAATGCAACTGCGGCGCGGCGAATTGTCGAGAAACTCTCACTGGCAAAGATTGGCAACGCCCGGATTTGCAGAAGCGGTATGTCGGCTATTTTTCAGCCTATCTTGCGCGCAAAATCGCCCTGCTCGGAGTGCGGCGATAAGTGTCGTTTTGCGAGGAGTTCGGATTCCTTCAATATGAAAAAGTTCTTATTCAATGGTGTCATCGGAGTAGCAGCTCTGGCCGGAATGGCTGGTTGCGCACAGATAAAACAACCGGCGGCGCAGGTGAGGGCGGTGCCCACCGGCCTTCGTTACGATAAAACCGGTTCTGTTAGTTTATTTCCCGGCGAGCCGTGTACGCCGCAGATCATGTTTAATTTCCGGAGTGCGGGGTCGACGGTGTGGCTCGCTGCGCCGAAATACGAAACAAAGATCCTCACTGAGGCGGCAAAGAATGACCAGCGAGTTCATGTTTCTGGAAAATGGCGACGTGGCGGGCAATCGAACTGCAGCTACGTTGAAGTCACGAGCGCGGAGGTAACGAGATGAAGTCAAACGAAATCGAAGAGACGCAAGGAACATTTGGCCCCATTGCAATTCGGGCCCTGGCCGTCGGCGCGCAATCAATCGGGGCAATTGCGGTGGGCGCTGTTGCGCTCAGCGCGGTCGCGATCGGATTCATAGCCATTGGCCGCTTGGTCATCGGCCGCGCAAAAATCAAACGACTGGAAATCGGCGAGCTAAGAGTGACGCGGTTGCACGTGACTGACTCAATCATCACACCGAGCGATAGGTAGGGACAGCGTGCTGCGCCGTCCGGACATCGCTGAGCGATGTCCCTACCATTAGTATCGGTAATGTTCTGATTTAAACGGACCGTCGACGGGGACACCGAGATAGTCCGCTTGCTTCTTCGAGAGCTTCGTAAGCTTGGCGCCAATTTTCTCCAAATGCAGACGCGCGACTTCTTCGTCGAGCTTTTTCGGCAAGACGTAAACGCCGACTTTATAGGTGTCGCGGTTTCTCCACAGATCTAATTGTGCAAGGACCTGATTGGAAAATGAATTCGACATGACGAAACTCGGGTGACCTGTCGCGCAACCGAGATTCACTAGGCGGCCTTCGGCTAGGAGGAAAATTTCGTGACCATCGGGAAACCTGTATTTATCCACCTGCGGTTTAATATTGGTTCTCGTCACGCCCTTGGCTTCGTTGAGAGCATCGACCTGAACCTCGTTATCGAAATGGCCGATGTTGGCGACGATGGCCTGATCTTTCATTCGCTGCATGTGTTCAAGCGTGATCACGTCAATGTTGCCGCTCGCAGTAATGTAAACGTCTCCGCGGCCGAGCGTATCTTCGATGGTCGTGACTTCGTACCCTTCCATTGCCGCTTGCAATGCGTTGATAGGATCCACTTCGGTAATGACAACGCGCGCACCCTGCCCGCGTAACGATTGCGCGCAGCCTTTGCCGACGTCGCCGTAACCACAAATGACCGCGACTTTTCCAGAAAGCATGACGTCGAGTGCGCGATTTAATCCATCGACGAGGGAATGTCGGCAGCCGTAGAGATTGTCGAACTTCGATTTAGTGACTGAATCGTTGACGTTGATCGCGGGAACAAGGAGGCGTCCTTCCTCGTGCATCTTGTAAAGGCGATGGACTCCGGTGGTGGTTTCCTCAGACACACCGCGCCAATCTTTCATGATCTCGTGCCATCGATAAGGATTCTCCCGCTGAATTTCTAGCAACAAGTCCTTGATGACTTGCTCTTCTTTGCTTGCCGATTTCGTCTTGGCCCAATCGCTGCCTTCTTCCAGTTCGTAACCTCTATGAATGAGCAGGGTTGCGTCGCCGCCATCATCGACCACCAGTTGGGGACCTTTGCCTTCGGGGTGCGAAATGGCGCGATACGTGCATCGCCAGTAGTCCTCAAGCGATTCGCCTTTCCATGCGAACACGGAAATGCCGCGCTTTGCCATGGCCGCGGCGGCATGATCTTGCGTGGAAAAAATATTGCAGCTGGCCCAGCGCACGCTCGCGCCAAGATCGGTAAGTGTTTCAATCAACACCGCCGTCTGAAATGTCATATGCAATGATCCGGTGATGCGCGCGCCTGCCAGCGGTTTTTGCGGAGCATATTTCTCGCGGATCGCCATCAACCCGGGCATTTCCTTCTCCGCGATAGAAATTTCCTTGCGACCAAAGTCGGCCAGCGAAATATCGGCGACTTTGTAATCAGTCTCGGTTCGTTCGATTGTTGTTGTTTTCATAAATTTATTTGGCGGCTCTTTGCAGCTCTGCCGCTTTGTCGGTCGATTCCCAGGTGATATCCGGGTCGTCGATCTTGCCGAAATGCCCGTAGTTCGTGGTTTTGGAATAAATGGGGCGAAGCAGGTTCAGCTGTTTGATGATGTCGGCCGGTTTGAAGCTGAACGTGGCAAGGACAGCCCGCTCGATTGCTTCTTCATCAACAGTCTGTGTACCGAAAGTGTCGATGTGCACGCTCAACGGCTTGGGATGACCTATGGCATACGCGAATTGGATTTCGCATTTCTTCCCCAGCCCGGCGGCAACAATGTTCTTGGCCACCCAGCGTGCCATGTACGCGGCGCTTCTATCCACTTTACTGGGATCTTTCCCGGAAAACGCGCCGCCGCCGTGCCGACCCATTCCGCCGTACGAATCGACAATTATTTTGCGGCCAGTCAAACCGGTATCGCCCTGCGGACCGCCGATGACAAAATTGCCGGTAGGATTTACAAGAAATTGGGTTTCCTCACTCAGCATTTTTTTCGGCAAAACTTTCTTGATTACTTCCTCGATCACAAAGCTGCGAATCTCGGAATGTTTCACGTCGCGCGTGTGCTGCGTTGAAACGACGACGCAAGAGATGCCGACAGGTTTTCCGTCTTCATAAACGACCGAGACCTGCGATTTCGCGTCGGGCCGCAGCCAGCCGACTTTGCCGCTCTTGCGTATGCGCGTAAGCTCGCGACCAAGTCGATGCGCGTACATGATCGCGGAAGGCATCAGCTCCGGTGTTTCATCACAGGCGTAACCAAACATGAGGCCTTGGTCGCCGGCTCCTTGTTCGGCGGTTTCTTTTCCGTCGGCTGCGCGTGCGTCCACGCCTTGCGCGATGTCGGGAGACTGCTTCGTGATGATATTTTGAATCGCAATCCTGTCCGCGTGAAACACGTCATCATCGTTGATGTAGCCGATTTCACGCACGGTTTCGCGGACGATCTGCGAAATGGGAATGACGCTTTCTAGCGCCTTTTCCTCCGGCAACGTCGGGATCGTGATCTCGCCACCGACGATGACGATATTGCTCTTGGCGTATGTTTCACAGGCGACGCGACTATGTCGATTCTGCTGGATGCACGCGTCGAGCACGGCGTCTGAAATGGCGTCGCAGACTTTGTCAGGATGACCTTCACCGACTGATTCAGAGGAGAAGATATAACGGCGGGACATGATTAACGTTAAAGCGTTGAAAGGTTGAAGCGTTAAAGCGATCGATCTCGCGAGTCGCTTGCACCGTTGTAACGATTCAACGGTTCAACGATGTAACGATATCGACAGACATATTGACCAATCATGATGCGTCGATATATCGTAGTCTCCATCCATGGCGTCAACCATTAATTTGTTGCGGTTGCTGGCCGATCCGACACGCCTGCGGCTGATCCTTCTTCTGGAACAGGAGGAACTTTCGGTCGCTGAATTGCAGGAAATTCTGGGTATGGGCCAGTCTCGTATCTCCAGTCATCTCGCTCAATTGAAGCGGGCTGGCGTGGTGGCCGATCGCCGGGTTGGAAAAAATGTTTATTACGGCGCGAACCACAACGGGCAGAACGCGAAGCATGAACGTGTGGCGGAGATCACTCGACTGCTGGCGCGCGAACTACCGGAAGGATCGCGCGATCGCACAAGCCTGAAGCTTGTGCTGCAGAAGCGGCAGGATAAAGCGCGGAAATATTTCGATGAACTCGCTGGCAAATTCGGTCGAGGCTATGTCCCGGGAAGGTCGTGGCAGGCGCTGGCACATACATTGATCACGCTGCTTCCGCCTTTGACCGTTGCCGATTTGGGAGCAGGTGAGGGGACACTCGCGCAATTGCTGGCGAAACGAGCGCGCAAAGTTGTTGCGATCGACAACTCGCCGAAGATGGTCGAGTTCGGGTCGCAACTTGCAAAGAAACACGGATTCAGAAATCTTGAGTATCGCCTGGGCGATATTGAAGATCCGCCGATTGCGAAAGGCAGCGTTGATCTTGCAATCCTTAGTCAAGCCTTGCACCACGCCATTCATCCCGAGCGCGCCATCGGTGCTGCTCACCGAATCTTGAAACGTGGCGGACGCCTGGTGATTCTTGATCTGTTGAGCCATCGATTTGAAAAGGCGCGTGAACTTTACGCAGACCACTGGCTCGGATTTAGCGAGGTCCAGTTACACCAACTGCTCGAGAAAAGCGGCTTTCGAGATATTGAGGTCAGCGTCGTTTCCCGAGAAAAGCAGAGTCCCCATTTTCAAACTGTCTTTGGGACCGGCGTTAAGTGAACGCAGGGGGCGGTTGTTCTGTCTAAACAGCGCTGGTATCGTCCCGTTGCGAACCAATCACGTTATGACCGGTTTCTTCGAGGAGTTGAAGCGACGGAAAGTTTACCGGGTGGCCATTGCCTACGTGGTTGGCAGCTGGGCGCTGGCACAAGGTCTTGCCCAAGTTCTGCCAGTTTTTGATATCCCGAACTCTGCAATTCGCGGAGTGATAGCGTTGCTATTGGTCGGGTTTCCGGTGGCGCTAGTGCTGGCATGGATGTTCGACATAACACCGACCGGAATCCAACGTACCTCGGCAGTCGAAGTTCACCCCCAACCAAAATCGCGGAGGCGCCGCAATGTGATCCTTCTTGCTGGTGCCGGTGCGCTCGTGTCCATCGCCGCGGGATTCTTCCTCCTGCCGCGCGCGGTCGCGCACAAAGTAGACAAGTCAATTGCCGTGCTCCCGTTTGAAAATCTAAGCGACGATCAAGACAACGCCTATTTTGCTGACGGGATTCAAGATGATGTGCTTACGAATCTGTCCAAAATCGGCGACCTGAAGGTCATTTCGCGCACGTCGGTAATGCAATATCGAGGCCGGCCTTCTAACGTTCGCGATATCGGGAAGGCGCTGGGAGTTTCCAATATTCTCGAGGGAAGCGTGAGACGGTCGGGCAACCGGGTGCGTGTTAACGTGCAATTGATCGACGCCAACACGGACGAGCACGTCTGGGCGAACGATTACGACCGTGACGTTACGGACGTGTTTGCGATCCAGAGCGATCTCGCACATGAAATTGCGAACGCGCTTCAAGCAAAGCTTTCGCCTGCCGAGAAAACGCAGATGACGCGGAAGCCGACCGAAAATGGCGAGGCTTACCTTGCCTTCGTGCAAGCACATGATCTGTCTTGCGCGGTGGAGGATTTGACCAAGTTGAAACAAAGCGCGCAGCTTTATCAGCGCGCCATTGAGCTGGATCCAAACTTCGCTCTTGCCCTCGCACGTTATTCGCAACTGGAAAGCTGGATGGTACATACACACGACACCTCATCGGACCACCGCGAAAAAGCCCGCGCTCTCGCGGAGCGCGCTTTGCAACTGCAGCCTGATCTTCCCGAGGCGCATCTGGCGCTGGGATTTTCATATTATTACGGTGACAACAACTACGAAGCTGCGCTGAAGCAGTTCGAAATTGCACAGCAAGCATTGCCTAACGAGTCCGAAGTTTATCTGGCTATTGGAGCGATCCAACGCAGACAGGGTAAATGGGCCGAGTCCACTGCAAGTCTGGAGAAGGCAGTAAGCTTGAATCCCAAGGACACTTGGCCGCTGCAAAATCTCGCTTTCAATTATCAGATGCTACGCGACTTCGACGCCGCTAACAAAACGGTCGATCGGGGGCTTCTGATTAACCCTCAAGCGATCGGGCTCTGGGATATCAAGGTCAAACTGGCCATTGGCCAGAAAGGGGACCTCTCGGTATATGAGCAGGCGCTGGAGAAAGCAAAATCTTCTCCCATGAGTGACGAAGAGCGGCTGAAGATGGCTGGCGCCGAAACCGATTTTTTGCTGTTGAAACGCAACTACGAGCAGCTTTTGCAATTGGGCCAGCAATTCAAAGACGATTTGTTCGCGAGCGTCCCAGGTTCACTTGCACTGAAGTATTTGTCCATCGGTGTCGCTCAAAAAGGTTTGGGCGATGAAGCAGCTGCGCGGATTGCCTTCCTCAAAGCAAAAGACATTATTGAACACCAAGTGAAGCAAAAACCGGACAATGCGGATTGGCACGCTCAACTAGCGAAAATGCTCGCGTGGCTTGGCGAAAAGGACGCTGCCATCGCAGAAGCGCAAAGAGCGATGGATTTGCGGCCGGAAAGCAAAGATGCATTCGAAGGTCCGCAGATTACGGAGCAGGCCGCGCAGGTTTATACCATTCTTGGCGACAAGCCTCGCGCCATCGAGTTGTTGGATGGGTTATTAAGTCGCCCGAGCGAAGTCACCTTACAGACGCTGAAAATTAACCCGGCTTGGGATCCGCTTCGAAACGATCTGGCATTCCAGGCGCTTTTCGAGAAATACGCCGGAAAAGGTTAATTATTCGGCACACGGTCGTGCGTTTTCGCCACGCTTCTGCCGCGCGATCGCTTCATGGACCGCTTTTGGTCCTGCTGGTAGCGCTTGCTACTTCAGCGAAGGCAGAATGGAAAATCCTTTCAGCCGAATCGGAACCCGGCCGCGGGGGAATTGAACATAGGCATGTAGCTGTGGAAGACGCCGCTGCTGGTCAGCGCGTGACGATTGACGTTGCAGTTTTCTCCGCCAAATCGACCGCATTGCGTGTCATCGATAATCCTGACGGTGAAAGCCTCGCTGCGGTCATGAAGCGAGAAAAGTGTCTGTGCGGCGTTAACGGCGGTTATTTCGACACAGAATTCAAGCCAATCGGCTTGCGAATAGCTGACAACACAACTTTCTCTCCGTTACGCCGTGCCCGTCTGATCACCGCAATCTTGCTACAGTCGGACCGAGGCATCGATGTAGTGCGTGTCGGTGAATTCTCGCACGCGAAAAAATTCAGCGCTGCAATTCAATCCGGACCATTTCTCGTCGAAGGAAACAAGCGGATTCGCGGTTTAAACGATTCACAACTGGCGCGGCGAACTTTTGCTGGAATAGCGACGGATGACCGCGCCTTGCTTGGCTTTTGCTCGGACGTTTCGCTCGGGCAATTAGCAAACATCCTCGCCACAGCGCCCATCACACCGGATTCGAAAATTCGCCGCGCAATGAATTTCGATGGTGGTTCTTCCAGCGCGTTCTGGTTTGCACGCGAGGATGGCAGTGCTTTCTCAATCTCAGGGCGAAAACCGGTGCGCGACTTTGTGGCGGTTGTGCCAAAATAAGGCTTCCGTCATTCCGAGCGAAGTCGAGGAATCCCGTGACATCAAGAGAAGGCAATTTTGCGAGATCCTTCGACAGCGCTTCGCTCCGCTCAGGATGACAGCGCGTTGTAAGCTCTACAAACCTTCGTAATCTGCGCATCCCAATGAAAACGTTTGGTGGATTTAGATCTGGCAACGAATTCTTTTACGGCGAATTGCGCGGCGACGAAGTGCATCGGCTGTCACAGCCGTACTGGATTCAGGTTCAACCCACAGGCGACGTGCTGCCGCTTGCAGCTTTACACATCGACGTGCCCGTCGCACCATCGAAATTGATCGCAGTGGGATTGAATTACGCGGATCACATCGCCGAGATGAAACGCACTGAAATCGGTGCGCCGTTAATTTGGTTCAAAGCGCCTAGTTCGTTGCTGCCACACCAAGGCGTTATCGAGATAGCGTTTCGTGAGCACCAAACCGATTTTGAAACTGAATTGGCTGTCGTGATCGGCGGTCGCACGAAAAATGTCAGCGTGGACGATGCACTCGATCACGTTTTCGGCTACACGATCGGCCTCGATATCACCGATCGCGATTTACAAAAACAGGAGAAGCAATTTGGTCGCTGCAAATCGTTCGATTCTTATACACCGATAGGACCCTTCGTGTATGCCGATACGGAGGTGCGCGACGTGTCGGTAAAGTTATGGCAGAACGGCGAGTTGCGTCAGAGCACGCGCACGAGCCAAATGATCCATTCGGTTGCGCAAATTGTTTCATTCGTTAGTCAATCGCTCACACTGGTTGCGGGCGATGTGATTTTAACGGGAACGCCTGCTGGCGTGGGTCCGATTCAAGCGGGAGATGAACTGGAAGCAGAGATCGATGATTGGCCGCGCTTGCGCAACTCAGTTGGAATTGCGCAATACTCTTCGACCGAAACGATGAAAGAACCTTAGGGAACACGATTTGAAACACTTGCTTACAACCTTGCAGTGTAGATATTTCGAATTGAAGATGCGCCCTTGGCGCAAGAAGTATCGCGGAAAAAAATGAAAAGTTTTGCTGGACTCCCGAACAAGTCCTCTGCGATAAGGAAAAACCACCGAATCGAACCGGTCATCAAACTCGTGCTTCAACTATGAAAACACTGCTCACTACCTGCCTCTGTTCACTCGCGTTCGTGTTGATCTCAGTCGCGCAAGCCCCACCTCCGCCACAAGCACCGGCCACCGGTGGTACGAGTCCGGGTGCTCAGGCGCCGACAAATCCGGCTCCAGCGCAACAGGCGCCTGCTACAAATCTGGCACCAGGCCAACCGCCACCACCGCCAGGACAACCGCCACCGCCCGGCCAAGCGCCAGCTTCAGGTCAGCCCGCAGCACCGGGTGCGGCAACCAGTCCTGCTGCAGCCGGGGCGACAAGTCCGGCCGCTGCGACGAGTCCTGCAGCTGCTGCTCCTGCGGCATCAGCTCCTCCAGAGAATACTGGATTTTTTGCCGGTAACTGGTTGATCGACAAGTTCCACAAAGGCGGCCCGGTGATGTGGCCGATCCTGATCGTCTCGATCATAGCGCTTACAGTTGTGCTCGAGCGATGCATATGGTGGACTGGTCGCTGGTTCCGGCGCGATCCGAAACGGATCGAGAAAGTGTTTACTGCCATTGAAAATGGTGACACGGCCGAGGCGTCGAGGCTTTCCCGCGGTTCGCGCGATCCGGTGCTACGAATGCTGTGGAACGGTCTGAATCATCAACACAGCTCGCTCGAAGCCGCGCTGCAGGTTGCTGCAGGTATCGAGATCAAACGCGCCGGACGGTTTCTAGTGGTCATGGATACTCTTGTGACTCTTGCACCGTTGCTCGGTTTGTTGGGCACGATCACAGGTCTAATCCGTTCGTTCAGCTTTCTTGGAAACGAAGAGTTGGCGGTGCAGGCAGTGACAGGTGGTATTGCGGAAGCGCTCATCGCCACGGCGTGCGGCCTTGGCATTGCAATCTTCGCTCTGATTCCCTTTAACTTTTTCACGTCTCGCGTGTCTAACTTGGAGTTCGAATTGCAAACGGCGGCCACTAATTTGGAAGTTATGCTCCAATCTCAAACAGCGGAGCGACACGTGGCGATCGAAAGCGGCACGCCCTCGTCGGCAACGCGCTCGTCCATCTAAAGATTACATGCGTGTCGCTTCACCCATTCCTCACAAGAAAGCGCGGATCGAGATCATCCCGTTGATCGACATCATGTTCTTTCTGCTTGCCAGTTTCATGATGGTGAGCTTGAGCCAGGTGCATATGAAGGGGATTAAAGTGAATCTCCCTTCCGGTGTTTCGGGTGAGACGCAGACAAAGCGGGAATATGTCAGCGTGTCCGTCGACAAAGACGGTCATTACTTCTTTGATAAGGACGAAGTAGACGACAACACACTATTGGATCGCCTGAAAATGGCGCATCAATCGGCTCCTGATGCGAAGGTCTTTTTGCGGGGGGACAAGGATTCGGTTCATCTGAACGTTGCCCACGCGCTGGATATCATTCGCTCTGCCGGTTACTACAAGATCTCGTTCGAGATTAAGAGCGAAGCTCTCAAGGGAGTGCCTGGGCCGCCACCATAACTTGCGTATGCCAGAGGCGGTAACAAAAACACCAGAGCGACCGAGACCGCTAATTTACCGGCCACCGCCGCGTTGGTATTTTTGGACTGCCGTCGGCGGAGCTTTAGCAATCCACCTGACAGCAGTCGCAGTGTCTCAACGGCACGAAGCACCTGCAGTGGACCTTCCACCTCAACCACCCACGGTTGTCGACGCCGTGCTGGCTCCGCCTGAGGCGACTCCGCCGCCGGAAGATATTCCGATTCCAGAGCCTCCTCCGCCTCCGGATGTTCAACCCGAGTTCGTAGAAGAGAGAACACCACCGCCGCGACAACCGACCGCGGCAAAATTTACGCCAGTTAAAGCCCCCGGACCGATGTCGATGTCGCGAGCGAAAGCCCTGGCCTTATACGCGCCGAAGCCTCAGTATCCTTACGAGGCGCGTTCACGGCATGTCACCGGGAGTGGCGTGATCGTCTGCTCAGTGGACTCAGGTAGCGGCAGCGTCACTGACTGTAGTGTCTCGTCAAGCACCGGGAGTCCTATTCTGGATGGTGCCGCCACGAGTGCGTTTCGGCAGTGGCGATTTAGACCTGGAACACTTTCCAAGGTTAACATTCCCATCACCTTCACCATGACGGGAGCTTCCTACTAGATATGAGAGTATCTTCGCCAGTTCCGAAGAAACGAGCACGGATCGAGATCATCCCGTTGATCGACATCATGTTCTTTCTGCTCGCCAGTTTCATGATGGTGAGTCTGAGCCAGACCCACATGAAAGGCATTCGCGTCAACCTGCCAGCTGCGGTTGGACCCCCGCCAAGTGGAGTAAAGGACTTCGTTTCGGTAAAAGTTTTGGAAGGAAACGCTGTCTTCTTCGACAACCAATACGTGCCGGATGATCAAGTATTGCCTCGGTTGTTCCAACTCCACAGAGCCAACAAGGACATCAAAATCTCGATCAGCGCGACTCCGATGGCCATGTACGGTGACGTGATTGGCGTGCTGGACAAGGTTCGGTCAGTTGGAATCACAAAGGTTGGATATCAGATCCGAGCAGCCGGCGGCGTCACTCAAACGGGCCCAGCTCCACCTTCCGGAGCACCACCGCCACCGCACCCTTAAGCTGGCTGAAGTTGCCGCAGTTTGACTGCGGCCACGCGCATCGCTCGCGCTCGATGGCTAATGGTGTTCTTCACGTCGGCCGGCAGTTCAGCAAAAGTTTGTTCAAATCCGTTAGGAATGAAAATCGGATCATAGCCGAATCCGGAGTCGCCTCGCATTTGATCAGCGATTCGGCCTTCCACGACTCCTTCGAAGGTTCCAAGAAGATTGCCGTTGCGCGCGAGCGCCACGACACAGCGAAAGCGAGCACAACGCCGATTATCAATGGCGCGAACTCGCGCAAGCTCGTGGATTAATTTCTCGATTTTGTCCGTGTCCGTCGCGTTCGCGCCCGCGTAACGCGCTGAATAAATTCCGGGTGCGCCACCGAGAGCGTCAACCTCCAGTCCAGAATCGTCAGCAATCACCAGAGTCGGTAATTGTCTTGATGCAGCGAGAGCTTTGAGTTTCGCGTTTTCCTCGAACGACGTTCCGGTCTCGGGAATCTCGGAAATCTCGGGATACGCGACGAGGTCGCGCACCGTAAACTCTGGCCCGAGAATGAGCTGCAACTCGCGCGTCTTATGCGCATTCCGCGTTGCGATTACAAGCTCGGACACGACTGAATAAATTTCGGAACCAGAAATCGAAAACTGATATGACTTTTTGGTTCTTGTTCCTGATTAAACTGCTAGCAACGAAGAAGTGCAAACTGGCTTCGTCGAACCAGATTGAGCTGAAAGGCTCGCTATCTGCCGCTGTTCAGCTTTCCCGGTTGCAGGAATTCTCTGATTTTGTTTCACTGTGATCGTGTCTCAATTGCTTTGGACTCAAAGGCAAGACGTTGGGCCTTCACCTCGGTGGTGCCCGGCAATGGTCTATGATTCGGCGCGCGCGCGAGTCCTGCTTTTTGGTGGCTATGGCAACACGAATCTTGGCGATACTTGGGAATGGGATAACGAGAATTGGACGCAACTGGAAGATATCGGGCCCTCTGCCCGATGGGGCCACGGGATGACTTATGATGAGGCTCGCCAGCGCGTCGTGCTGTTTGGTGGCGCGGTTATCCAAGGTACAAGCTATCAAAGCCTGAACGATACTTGGGAATGGGACGGGGAGGATTGGACACAAACCGCGGACACTGGTCCTTCCGCCAGGCGTGGAGTCGTAATCGTGTATGATTCGAAGCGACGCCGCAGCGTATTATTCGGCGGCGAACAACTGCTCGGCAAAGGAGGAGTCGGCAGCTTGTTCGGCGACACCTGGGTGTGGGATGGTGCGGAATGGACGCAGGAACAGGATACCGGCCCTGTTGTGCGAGCTTTCTACGGCATGGCCTATGACACCGGCCGCGATCGCGTTGTGCTCTTTGGCGGGCTCACATATCACCCGAACGATTCTGATTATACCATGCTCAACGACACTTGGGAATATGATGCCGCGAAATGGACGCAGGTTGCTGACACGGGACCTTCGCTACGTCATGCGATGAACCTTTGTTACGATGGTAGCCGGATGCTTCTATTCGGGGGCGGACTAGAATCGCTCGCCCACGGGATCACCGTTTACAGAGATACCTGGCAATGGGATGGAAAGCACTGGACTGAGCGGCAAGACATGGGGCCGATCGCACGCTATTGTGCCGGTGCCACAGGTGACACGGCCCGAAATCGGGTGGTGTTGTTTGGTGGCGCGTCAGCGTCGACAAATTTCGGCGATACTTGGGAGCTATTCGAAAGACCGGCCGCAGCGCCTGCGCCGGGCTAACTGAGTCGGCTCCCAACGCCACGGCGTGTTCGCGTTTGCAGTCGTGGGATAACACGCAGATCACTGGCGGGAGTCGGCAAATCGTTCCACCGTTACATACAATTTTGTCTAAAGAGTGAACCTGTTAACTTCATCGTCGCCAAACCATGAGTAGCGAGCGCCGTAAACCGTATCCTTTTGACCAGATCGAACCGAAATGGCAGGCGATCTGGGACGAGCGCCAGGTTTTTCACGCGCCAAATCCTGGCGAGAACAATTTCGATTCTCAAAAACCGAAATTCTACGTGCTCGATATGTTCCCGTACCCAAGCGGGGCGGGGCTGCACGTTGGTCATCCGGAGGGTTACACCGCAACCGATATCGTCGCGCGGTATAAACGCATGCGCGGGTTTAACGTATTGCACCCGATGGGCTGGGACGCGTTCGGTCTGCCCGCAGAGCAATACGCAATCAAAACAGGTCAGCATCCGGCAATCACCACGCGTGACAACGTGGCGAAGTTCAAGAGCCAACTAAAGCGGATTGGCTTTTCTTACGATTGGCAACGGGAGATAAACACAACCGAACCGACATATTACAAATGGACACAATGGATTTTCCTCCAGATCTACAACTCTTGGTTTAATCCGGAGAAAAATCGGGCTGAGCCGATTTCTACTTATCGAGGAACTGATCCGGACAGCGTTCGTCTTGCTTATGTCGCTGATGTCCCAGTGAACTGGTGTCCGGAACTGGGGACAGTCCTGGCAAACGAGGAAGTTGTGGACGGAAAAAGCGAGGTTGGCGGTTTCCCGGTTGTTCGAAGACCAATGCGACAATGGATGTTGCGCATCACTGCATACGCGGAGCGATTGCTCGACGAACTCGAGGGTCTGGATTGGCCCGAAGGAATCAAATTGCTCCAACGCAATTGGATTGGCCGAAGCGAAGGCGCGGAGATCGATTTCAAGATCGAGAACATGGATCAGCGGATCCGTGTTTTCACCACGCGGCCCGATACGCTTTATGGCGGTACTTTCCTGGTGCTCGCACCGGAACACTCGCTCGTCGATCTTATTGTTACCGAGGAGCAGTGGCCGGCGGTGCGGGAATATCGCGAGCGCGCCTCGCGTAAAAGCGAACTGGAGCGTGCCGATCTATCAAAAGAGAAAACCGGAGTATTTACTGGCGCCTACGCAATAAATCCGGCGACCAACGAAAAGATTCCAGTTTGGATTGCTGATTATGTCCTGCTTGGCTACGGGACGGGCGCCATAGGCGGTGTGCCGGCGCACGACGATCGCGATTTGGAATTCGCGACAAAATTCGATCTACCGACTGTGGTTGTTGTTCAGCCAACAGACAATCAGCCGGCATTTGGATTCACGGGCGAAGGCATTGCCACCAACTCGCCGATTATCAATGGCCTAACGAGCGCAGAAGCGAAAAAGAAAATCACGGCTTGGTTGGAAGAACGCAGCGTTGGCAAACGTGCAATCAATTACAAACTGCGCGACTGGTTATTCTCGCGTCAACGATATTGGGGAGAGCCTTTTCCAATCGTTTGGGAAAACGGCCAACATCGCGCGTTGCAGGAAAAAGAATTGCCAGTCGCTCCGCCATCGCTCGACGATTACAAGCCGACCGGTACCGGAGAGCCACCTCTGGCAAAGGCAAAAGAGTGGATTCGTTACTCGGACAAAGCGATCCGCGAGACAAACACCATGCCGCAGTGGGCAGGATCGTGCTGGTATTACCTAAGGTTCTGTGACCCGCGAGATGACAAACGATTTGTTGGCGAAGAGGCGGAACGTTACTGGATGGCCGGCGATAAACCCGGCGGCGTGGATTTGTACGTCGGAGGAACTGAGCACGCGGTGTTGCACCTGCTTTACGCTCGGTTCTGGCAGAAAGTGTTGTTCGACCTGGGTTATATCTCTAAGCCCGAGCCATTCCAGCGATTGGTGAACCAGGGAATTATCCTCGGTGAGGACAGTCAGAAAATGTCGAAATCGCGCGGGAACATCGTTAATCCCGACGACGTGATCGATCAGCACGGCGCGGATGCATTTCGTTGCTACGAAATGTTTATGGGGCCGCTGGAGCAAATGAAACCCTGGAGCACCCGCGGCGTCGAAGGCGTCGCGCGATTCCTTGCACGCGTCTGGCGCTTGCTCATGACAGAGAACCAGGCGGGCCAATGGGAGTTATCCAAAAAAATCAAAGCCGTCGATGCGAGCAAGCCGCAGGAGAAGTTACTGCATGCCACGATCAAAAAAGTCACAGAGGATATCGAATCGTTCTCCTTTAACACGGCGATTTCGCAGATGATGATTTTCGTGAATGGGTTCACGAACGCTGAAATCATCCCGGTATCAGCGATGCGGACGTTTCTGATCCTTCTCAATCCGTTCGCTCCCCACATTTCGTCTGATCTTTGGGAGAGATTAAATGCTGAATTTGGCGACGCGGCCGGAGATATTTCCCAACAATCATGGCCCGCTTACGACGAGCGCTTGCTAGTCGAGGACGAAGTTGAAATCGTCATTCAAATCAACGGCAAGGTTCGCGATCGAATTAGGATGCCAATTGTAGCCACCGAGGAAGAACTGAAGAGGGTCGCGCTGTCGAACTCAAAAGTTCAAAATCGCATCGCTGGCAAGGCGATTCGCAATGTGATTGTCGTTCCTAACAAGCTCGTCAATATCGTCGTATGAAAAAAATTTGGGAGGAATTCAAAACGTTCGCAGTCAAAGGCAACGCCGTCGACCTTGCGGTTGGCGTCATTATTGGCGCAGCTTTTGGCGCGATCGTCAATTCGTTAGTGAAAGACGTGGTCATGCCGCCGATCAGTTTGCTCACGGGCGGATTGGATTTCTCAAATAAGTTTCTCGTTTTACGAGCCGCTAAAGATGGGTCGACCGCTTTCAATACTCCCGCTGATGCGGCGAAAGCCGGAGCGATCACCTGGAACTATGGCAACTTCATTACACTGGTGATCAACTTCTTGATCGTTGCCATCGCGATATTTCTCGTCATCCGCGTCATTAATCAACTTAGACATCCAGCCGAAAAAGCAGTCGACACGAAAGAGTGTCCCGCGTGCAAGATGAAGATTCCGATCAAGGCGACACGTTGTCCTCATTGCACGACCGAACTTTCGGAAGCACCGGCGCGTTAAGGTTTCATTGTCGTACAAGCGTCGTCGTGGTGAGAACCGGGGTACGACGCGACTCTTAGTTCCTTAGGGAACTTCCGTAAAAATTGCTTGCCGCCGGTTGCCGGGGCTGCTATTGAAGGCGTCGAACGCCGATGCTTAGATGCCTTAACCTGGCGCTCGCGGGAGCTTTAGCTTGCTTTGTTGTAGGCTGCGCGACGCAATCGAAACCGACTCTCACCAGTGGACAGCACATTCCAAAGGTCCGCACGACTGCGTACACTGGTCACGAGGGAGGAAGCGGAGCCCACAATGCGATCGGCACCTATCTTTCCGGTCGACAGGTCTTAAGTGCCGCTTCGGATTGGTCGCGATACCCGCTTGGAACGCGCTTTCGCCTCGCCAATACGAACGAAGAATACGTCATCGACGACTATGGGAACGCATTGGTTGGAACTGACACTATCGATCTTTATAAGCCTAGTCGCTCGGAAGTAAAAAACTGGGGTGTCCGCTACGTCGACATCGACATTTTGCAGTGGGGTTCGGAGGAAGAGAGCTTGAAAGTCCTTGCCCCGCGCTGCAAACATCGCTGCGTGCAGAAAATGGTCGCAGCTCTCGAAAAGAAGAAGGGCAAAACGGTTGCTCAAAATACTACCCGGCGCACTTCGGTTTCAAATTAGCGACACGCGAGGAACAGACACGCACGGAAGGTAGCGTTCAGCTTCCAGTTACCTTTGATTTAAGGCCCATCTCGCTACACGTTCACCGCCAATGAAAATCTTTGTCGTTGGCGGCGCAGGATATATCGGGAGTGTTTGCGCCGAGTTGCTACTGAATGAGGGGCATCAAGTCGCCATTTTCGATAATCTAAGTGAAGGCCATCGAGCCGCCGTCGATTCCCGGACACACTTCATCGAAGGCGAACTTGCGGATCGTCAGGCGATCCAGACCGCTCTTTCCAGTCATCGCCCGGACGCCGTGATGCATTTTGCCGCCAACGCGCTCGTTGGCGAGTCGATGCAGAACCCGTCCAAATATTTTCGAAATAACATCTGCAATGGGTTGAATCTTCTCGATGCAATGGTCGCGGCTGATGTCCGAGAGATCGTCTTCTCGTCCACCTGCGCGATCTTTGGTCCGCCCGATCGGGTGCCGATTGACGAAACCGCGCAACCGCGTCCCATCAATCCATATGGAGAATCCAAACTCG
>Ga0126381_100001907_pt1 | contig 22408 bp, 20 predicted proteins | sample PanSoiMetPlot_28_FD_96465 | JGI IMG/M metagenome (GOLD analysis project Ga0126381, IMG submission 96465) | Tropical forest soil microbial communities from Panama - MetaG Plot_28 | ecosystem: Environmental > Terrestrial > Soil > Tropical forest > Bulk soil | place: Panama | collected 2016-02-17 | reverse complement strand
CGATTCATCGAAGATCGATTCATCACCGTAAACGGACTGCAGCGTCGGCTGCACACCGACGCCGGCAAGCGCAGCAGCCTCGATGGCCTCTATGGCCACTTGCGGAGGGGTGCTGTCGAGCCGGTCGCCCGGCCAATGCCACAGGCCGTGCGCAATTACGTCGGCATGAGCCCGCAAAGCGGCGCGCCAGGTGTCATCGGCATTGGCGTGAATTACCAAGACCAGTCCTCTGCGACGCGTCTCGTCGCGGAGAGCATCGAGCGTAACATTGCTGGGAACGGGCCAGTGCCGCGCTCCGCCAAATCCCGGCTCGATGAAGGTCTTGACGCAGATGCCGCCGGAAGCGACGACGCGATCCACCGCGCGAGCCGGCGTGTAGTCGCGAGCGTCGAGCGTGGTAGGCCAGTCTTTCGCTTGAGCGGATTCGTACACGACATTGGCGGCGTCAGCTTGGCTCGCGTTGCGGGGAATCTGGAGTGCGCCGTATCCGGCTACGACGTGCACTGCAGGTCCACAGTGAAAAAGTCCAGGATGCAACCGCGCTGTATCGAACCATGCCAACGTGGTAGAGCGCAGATTCAAGTCCACCAGCGTGGTGAAACCGAAGGCCAGAAAAGAACGCGGCACTTGCGCGCGAAATGCTCGCAGCAGTTCCGGGTGCGTGGCGATGGCATCGTCGTCCATCATGGCCAGGTCGCCGGCATGGACATGAGAATCGATAAGTCCGGGGATGAGGAAATGATTGTGGCCGTCGATGCGTTGGGCATGGGGCCCTGCGACGAGATTGATGGCGATTTCAGCGATACGGCCGCTGCGAATCACCACGCTGGCATGCGGCAAAGGCGATGAGCGCTCTGGCGAAATCAGTGTTACATCTTCGATCACCATTCCGTCGTCAACGACCCTGTGGTCCGATTTCTGGGCTGGCGAAGCGGCACAGAGGCTGCACGACAGAGCCAGACTGGCAAATAGCCGAATGCTGAGGGTACGAGTACTCCTACGCCGGTTCATACAGTTGCTCCGTTTGCCTGACCGCAGCAATAGGAACGCAAAGCAAATTGCGTTAGTTCCAAGAGTTCATTACGATTTGCAGATGCAATCCTCTACGATCTTGTGCGACGGGTGCGGGCAGGCGGCGACGGCGGACCATATTGCTCGGAGGCTGAAACGGTTGGAGAAGATGACCCGGTACCGGCCGATCCATGTGCAGACGCTGCTAGTGGGTGCGGTTAGTCCTGAGAACGATGGCGATGATTTGTATTCTGCAGAAGGTGAGTTTCGCGGTGAGGGCGCTGACTTTTTGCGGGCTCTGGGCATCATACAGGGTGGGCGAAGCGTGGAAGAGATGCTGGCGGGAGTTCAGCGACAGGGGATTCTGCTGGCCCACGTTCTGGAGTGTCCGGTGAGCGATGCGGAGGCCAGACGAGAGGCACTGCGACAGCGGTTGCCGTCCGTGCTGACGCGGATCCGGCGCTCGTACAAGCCCAAACGTCTGGTGCCGATGGGCCCAGAACTTTGCGAATTTGTGACACAGATCAAAAATGCGCAGCTTGATACGGTCATTGTTTTGAAGCAGGGTCAGCCCATGCAGTGGAGCGACCTAAGCCCTGAGTTGCTCGGCAAAGAAGCGGCCGCACCGCTGCATGCCTTATGATAGGATGAATCAAATCAGGAAGTTAGGAAGTAACTGCGTATGAAGAAGCAAGCGAAATTTGGGATCGGGATTGCGGTCATTGTCATTTCAATGGCGTGTCTGGCGTGGCTTGGTTACGGGGAGAGCAAGACCTATTACCACACGTTGGCAGAGCTGGACGGGCTGAAGGGCGCCGAACGCAATCAGCACATGCGGATTGGCGGAACGGTGGCCGAAGGTAGCATCCACCGTATGACCGGGCGAGTGGACTTCGTGCTGGAAGGTGAAGGGAAGTCGCTTCCGGTGAGTTATGTGGGCAGCGATCCGCTGCCGGATACGTTTGTGGACAAATCGCAGGCGCTGATTGAGGGCAAACCAACGGCGGAAGGCAGATTTGTCGCTGACCACGTGCAGGCCAAGTGCGCGTCGAAGTACGAAGCGGCACCGGGCGGAACGCCTGCAAGTCCGAGCAAACCGAACAGCGCGCCCAGCAAATCGCAGAATAGGGCGCCGACGGGCGCTACGCAACGCAGCTCCATGTAGCCGCCAGGCTGCGGACCGTAAGAACTTTGTGGGAAGGGCGGGGAGTGCATGGACGTATTTGGTTCGTTCGCGCTGATTTTGGCGTTTGTGTGCGCGGCGTACGCGTTTGCGGGAGGAATTGCCGCGATCGTCACGCGGCATCCGTTGTTGATCAAAAGCGCGCGGCAGGCGGGGATTGCGGTATGTGCGCTCATTTTTACCGCGACGCTCAGTCTGGTTTACCTCTTCTTCAGTGACAACTATTCCGTTGCGTATGTGGTTTCACACAGCAATCGCGATCTTTCCACTTTCTTCAAAGTTGCGGCGTTGTGGTCCGGTCAGGAAGGCTCGTTGCTGTTCTGGAGCTTCCTGCTGGCGATTTATGTCATTTCCGTCTTGCTGACCTACCGAAACAAGAATGGCGAATTGATGCCGTATGTCGGAGTAATCCTGGCCGGCGTGCAACTGTTTTTCCTGACCATCAGCAATTTTGTGGCCAGCCCGTTTAAGGCGCTGGGTGTTGCGAATCTAGCGGGCGGGTTTGATCTGGTGGCGCGCGCTGACGGCAACGGGCTGAATCCAGTGCTGCAGTATCCGGAGATGGTCATCCATCCGCCGAATCTGTATTCGGGATATACGGGATTCACGATTCCGTTCGCGTTTGCGCTAGCGGCGCTGCTGGCGCGATATCCCGGCGAAAAATGGATTCACCTGACGCGCAAGTGGACGATGATCGCCTGGTGCTTCCAAACCATGGGAATTTTGCTGGGCGCGCATTGGGCGTACGCGGTGCTGGGCTGGGGCGGCTATTGGGGCTGGGATCCGGTCGAAAACGCCTCGCTGCTGCCGTGGCTAACCGGCACGGCATTTCTGCATTCGGTGATGATGCAGGAAAAGCGCGGCATGATGAAGGTATGGAACGTGTGGCTGGTGTTCGTTACGTTCATGTTGTGCATTCTGGGGACGCTGCTGACGCGAAGTGGCGTGGTGAGTTCGGTGCACGCGTTTGCGCAGTCGAGCATTGGGAGCTGGTTCATCGGATTTTTATGTATGGTGATGGGTGTTTGTCTGGCTGCTTATTTCAAGAACAAGGATTATTTGAAAAGCGAAAACCAACTAGACTCGATGGTGTCGCGCGAATCCAGCTTCTTGTTTAACAACTTGGTTCTGCTAGTGGCTTGCATTGCGGTGCTCTCCGGTACGCTGTTTCCGGTGTTCTCGGAGTGGTTCACCGGCTCGCGCATTAGTGTGGGCGGACCTTTCTTCAACAAGGTGAATATCCCGTTGGGATTGTTGCTGCTGTTGTTGACGGGAGTCGGGCCGTTGCTGGCCTGGCGCAAGACTTCCACCGAAAGCATGCGACGGAATTTCCAGGGCCCGGTGGTTGCGGGTGCTTTGGGCGGTGCGGCGGCTTTCCTTTTCGGTGCGCGCGAGGTGTTCGCGTTGATCTGCTTCAGCTTGTGCGTGTTTGTGGCTGCCACCATTGTGCAGGAGTTTTATCGCGGGGCCAGGGTGGTGAAGATCCGTTCGGGTGCGCCCTGGGTGGCGTCCTGCGTCGACCTGACGCTTCGCAATACCCGCCGTTATGGCGGTTACATCGTACATCTGGGCATGGTGATGATTTTTATTGGCCTTGCCGGGCAGGCGTTCAACAAGGAAGTAGAAAAGGAAGTTCCTATCGGCTCTACGGTCAGCATCGGCAAGTACGAGTTGCTGCTGCAAAGCATGGATCGCAAGCAGGAAAAAAATTACGTCGCGGACCGCATGATTGTGGAAGTGATGAAGGATCACCAGCCAGTGATGATGCTCTATCCGGAGCGACGAAATTTCCCGACCAATCAGGAATCCGGAACCATGGTGGCGATCTATTCGACGCTGCGCGAAGACTTGTATGTGGTGTACGCCGGCATGAATCCGGATAATTTGCCGACGCTGCATGTATTCATCAATCCGCTGGTGAAGTGGGTCTGGTGGGGCGGAATGGTAGTGGTGATGGGCACCATTGTGGCTCTGGTACCGAATCGCGCGGCGGTGGTGGTGCTGGCGCCGGCGGAAGCCCTTGTCAGCGCAGGGGAAGTGAGCGCCATGCGGCCCGCTCAAGTTACGCTGCGGGAAGGCCACGATTGATTCATGAAAAATAGAACGCGAATCACAGCGGGGATCTTGTTGCTGTCGGCGGCGTTGATGCCACCAGGAGCCGCGCGTTTGCTGGCAGACCAAACTGATCGGACGCACCAGATCGGGTCAAAGATAAAGTGCATGTGCAAGGGTTGCGACCAGGCGGCGGGGAAGTGTTATCACGTGGGCGGAGCTTATTCCGGTCCGTGCGACACCGCGAAGAACATGCTGAAAGAGATTGATACGCATATCTCGGCGGGCCTGAACGATCAGCAGGTGCTGGACGCGATGATCAAGGAGTACGGTCCGCTGGCTTATGTCGAACCGCCGAAAAGTGGATTTGGGCTGGTGGCATGGCTGATGCCAATTCTGTACTTGCTTGGCGGGCTGATACTGGTAGTGGTGGTGATGAAGCGATGGCGAAAGCGCCCGGTCGCAGCAATAGCGGTGCCCGGCGCGGGCCATTCGCAGGTTTCGCCGGAGTTGCTGGCGCGCGCTCGCGAGCAGGCACAGCGCGAGACAGAGGAGTGATTTGACGTTTCCTTTGGTTGCGGCAATTTTTCTGATCAGTTCCGCGGATGCCGCGGTGCTGGGGGCGTGCTTCGCGCTGGCCGCAGCGACTCTGCTATTTATTTTCTACATTCAGCCGGACGCATCCGATTTGGCGCCGCACCGGTCGAAATTGGACCAGCTGATGGAGCGCCGGGACAGCATCTACGACAACCTGCGCGATTTGCGATTTGAATTCCGCGCCGGGAAATATTCCGAGGGTGATTACGAGGCGATGAAAAACGCGATGGAGACAGAAGCCGCTCTGACACTGGCGGAAATCGATCAGGTGACGGAGGCGGGCGTTAAGCGGCCTAGAGGGCCGCGGGTTGGCGGGCGGAGTGCTCGATGAAACAGGCGCGCCATCTTGTCGGAGTCTTGTTCTTCGTTCTGGCCTGTGCCGTGACCAGCCAGGCGTCGACGGTGCGCGGGACGGTGAACAACGGAACTACCGGGAAGCCCGCAAGCAATGTGGAAGTGGTATTGATTCAATTGCAGGGCGGGATGCAGCCGGTGGCCAACACCAAGACCGACGCTGCTGGGCAATTCACCTTTGATGATCCGAATATAGGCGCGCAGCCGATGCTGCTGCGCGCGATTTACAAAGGCGTGAATTTTCATCAGCCGCTGCCGCCGGGAAAAGATTCAGTTAGTGTCGATGTGTATGAACCAAGCGGCGACACAAAAACGATTTCGGTTCCTTCGCACGTCGTGATTTTTCAGCCGAATGGCGCGAATCTGCTGGTGGGCGAAGAGTACGGTGTCAAGAACGATTCCAAGCCGCCGGTTGCCTACTTTCGGACGGACGGAAATTTTGAGGTGGTGTTGCCGGAGAAATCGGCGTTGAAGCAGATCGCGGCCGCTGGCCCTTCCGGAATGCCGGTGGTGCAGTCAACGATCGACAAAGGGAAAAATAAGTACGCCATCGCATTTGCCTTCCGGCCGGGAGAAAGCGAAGTACGGCTTTCCTACGATCTTCCGTATCCCAATAATTCCACGACCGTGAAACTGCCGACTTCGTACGGTGGAGGACGACTGATCGTGGTGGCGCCGCCCAGCGTGCAAGTAACGGGCGACGGATTGCAGGCGGCCGGGCAGGAACAGGGGATGAATATCTACGAGCGCGCGAGTGTGGCGGCGGGAACAATGGTGGCGGTTGCGCTTTCTGGGACAGCGCCTCCTCCGGCATCCTCGGGTGCTCCTGAGGCTGGCGGTGCGCCGGGGCGCGCAGAGAATGTACAGGGCGGCGGTGAAGCGGCAACAATTCAATCGGTGCCCGGGCGGCTGGACAGTTTAAAGTGGCCGCTGGTGGCGGGGTTTTGCGTTCTCTTTTTGTTGGCGGCGATTTTGCTGGCGCGGAAACCGGTGGCCATTACGGTGGCGTCTCCCGCCACGGGAAACCCGGAATCTTTAACGCGGCCACACGCCGCGGGGACGGTTGACAAGAGTACGGCGTCAAGCAACGGCGACTCGCTGGCGCCTCTCGATCGCAATACTGCGAACAGTTTGGACGCTTTGAAGGATCAACTGTTTCGCCTGGAATTGCGGCGTCAGGCTGGAACCATCGGCGAGGAAGAGTACACGCGCGAACGCGCCAAGGCCGAACAGGTGTTGCGAGAGCTGGTCCGAGGCTGAGCGGTGGCCTCGGCGGCGGCGCACCAAGTTGGTCTGCGATTCGAAAAAGTGGACAAACGCTATGGTGCGGTCTATGCATTGCGTAACCTCACGCTGGCGATTTTTCCCGGCGAATGCGTGGCGCTGGTGGGACGCAACGGTTCGGGGAAAACCACACTACTCAGAGTTGCTTCCAGCCTGACGCGACCCACGCGGGGGGCGGTCTCCTACTCTGGCATCACCGAAAATCAGAATCCGCAAGTGGGATTTGTCGCGCACGCGACCATGGTGTACGACGAGCTGACGGCCGAGGAAAACCTGCTCTTTTTTGCGAAGCTGCTGGGAGTTGTAAATCGCGGCGGGCGCGTCGGGGAATTGCTGCGCGAAGTGGGACTCAACGAGCGCAAAGATTCGCAAGTGCGTACATTTTCGCGTGGGATGCGGCAGCGGGTGGCCATTGCGCGGGCGCTGCTCGCCGAGCCACGGCTGCTGCTGTTTGACGAACCGGCGACCGGCCTGGATGCGGAAGCGACCGCGTGGTTAGCAGACCACCTGCGGAAGTTGCGCGATGGCGGCTGCACTATTTTGATGAGCCTGCATGGAGAATCGGAGGTGGCCAGACTGGCGACGCGCGCAGTGCGGCTGGATGCGGGAAGCGTAACCGCGGACACACGAAGCGGAGCGACATTTCAATCAGTGTTCTCGTTCGCAGGCGGATGAATGGGGCTGCTTTCCAACGCGGCGGCGATCCTTGGCAAGGAAGTGCGGACGGAATTCCGTTCGCGCGAACTGCTCAGCACGACCATCGTGTTTGTGCTGATCGTGGTGGTACTGTTCAGCTTTACCTTCGGTCCGACCAGCAATGAATCGCGCCGCTTTGGCCCCGGGTTGTTGTGGCTGGCGTTTCTGTTTGCGGCGTCGCTGATGCTTCAGCCATGCTTCTTGCGCGAGCAAGTAAACGATACGCTGAGCGCGCTGCGTCTGGCCGCCAGCGATCCTTTTGCCATTTTTCTGGCCAAGATCGGCGCGAACACCGTGTTTCTGCTGCTGACCGAGTTGATCATGTTGCCGGTGTTCGCGATTCTATTTAACGTGCATTATCAATCGCAGTTGCCGGGACTTTTGCTGACATTTTTTCTGGGAAGTCTGGGCGTGGCAACGGCGGGAACTGCGTTGGCGGCGATTTCCACGCAGGCCAAGATGCGTGAGCTCTTGCTGCCGGTGTTGCTGCTGCCGGTCCTTGCGCCAATCTTGATTGCCAGCACGGAAGTGACCGTAGGCCTGATGTCTCCAGAGCCGTTCATGGAATGGAAGGGAATTGGCTTCATTCTGGTGTTTGACGTGGTGTTTTTGACGGCGCTGTGGCTTTTCGGCGAATATCTTCTGGAAGAGTAAAAAGGGCGGAGGAATTGCGCGGGATGGTTAAACGCCTCATTTTTGGCGCGATCGCGATTTTGCTGGTGAGCCTGGGCGCCTACGCCGCGCTTTACGTTGCGCCCGACGAGCGCACCATGGGCGTGATCCAGCGCATTTTTTATTTTCACGCCGCCACCGCATGGGCCGGAGAAACCACATTTTTCGTCTGTTTTCTTGCCAACTTGCTGTACATCTGGAAACGGCAGCCAAAATACGATTGGCTGGGCGTGACCTGCGCGGAAGTCGGCGTTGCGTGCATCACCGTGGTGCTGATCACCGGCCCGATCTGGGCGCATCCCGTTTGGGGAATTTGGTGGACCTGGGACGCGCGGCTGACTTCGACCTTCGTGTTATGGCTCCTGTACATCTCCTACCTGCTGCTTCGCACGCTGATTGAAGAAGCGGACCGGCGGGCTGTGTTAAGTGCACTGTTCGGAATCTTTGCGTTCATCGATGTGCCGATCGTGTTTGGCGCGATTCGCTGGTGGCGCACACAGCACCCCGCGCCGGTGATCATGGGCGGTCCCGGCTCGGGCCTCGATCCGACCATGCGCAGAGTGTTCTTCTTTAATGTGCTGGCGATGCATGTGCTGGCGGCGTTCCTGATCGTTGAACGTTACCTGCTGGAAGAGACCAAGCATGACGTGCAGACCCTGCAACGCGAAGCGGAGGCTCGGTGAAGAATCTGAACAGCGTTTTTGCTGCCTACATTATCGGATGGAGTGTGTTTTTTTTGCTTTTTGTGAGTATCGCCAAGCGTTCCAGCGATTTGCGCAAGGAAGTCGAGCGGCTGAAGAGATCCACGCCCGGGAAATCCCAGGAGAAATAAATTGGTAGCAAGGAAGCGCGTCGGGGTAGTGCTGTTTCAATTGGGCGGGCCGGACTCGCTCGACGCGGTCGAACCGTTTTTGCGCAATCTGTTTCTCGATCCCGATATTATCCCTATGGGACCGCTGGGATTTTTGCGCAGCCCGCTGGCGAGATACATTGCGAAGAAGCGCTCGGTTCCGGTAGCCGGCCGGTACGCCATGATGGGACGGCGATCGCCGATTGGGTTACTGACCGAGCGGCAACGAGTGAGGTTGAGCGCTGCGCTTGCTCCCTACATGGACCCAGTGGTAGTTATCGCGATGCGCTACTGGACCCCGTTCACGGAAGACGCTGTGGCGGCGCTGAAATCGGCTGGTCCGCTGGATGAATTGGTTTTATTGCCGTTGTATCCACACTATTCCTACGCCACTACGCTGAGCAGCATGAAGGAGTGGCGGCGTGTGTATGGCAATCCGGTGGGCGGTCCGCCGGAGCACGCGATTGAGTCGTTTCACAATCATCCATCCTACATTCAGGCCGTGGTGCAAAAGATTGGCGTCTGCCTGCGGCAGTTTCCGGATAGTTCGCGCATTCATCTGCTGTTCAGCGCGCACGGAATTCCGCTGAGCCTGGTGGAGAGAGGCGATCCCTACCCGAAGCACATTGCGGAGACCGTTCGTCTGGTGAACGAGCAGGGAAGCAACCGTTACGCAAGCTGGCCAACCACGCGGATTCTTTGTTTTCAGAGCCGTGTAGGCCCGATGAAGTGGCTGGAGCCGTCGTTTTTGGGCACGATGGAGCGGCTGGGCCACGAAGGCGTGAAAGAAATGCTGGTGGCGCCGATCTCGTTTGTTACCGAACACATCGAAACGCTGCACGAAGTCAACATCGACGGGCGCATCGACGCGAGAAAGTGGGGTATTGAGCGGTTTCGCATGATGCCTGCAGTGGGCGATTCAGCGCCGTTCATCGCGGCGCTGCAGGACTTGGTGCTGAAGGCGCTGAAGATTGCAGAAACAACAGAAGCCCTGCGGTCGGCTGACGGCGTGTCAGTTTGAGTCCGCGGTCTTCGCTAGCGTCCATCGGCCCTTGCCAAGCGAAAACAAAAGATAGTCAGTGGCCGCGTCTGCCAGGTTGGAGAATTCCTTAGCGCGCTACCGGCGGAAGGAGAACTACCCAACTCTGAACCCATCACCTTCCTCTTCAATGAAAGACGATACAGCGATCGCCCTTGGCCGCTGCGGAGTGCTCGTGATTTCACGCTCCAATCTTGTTGGAGTATAATTTGCTTTCGGAAAAATCAGTCATGACAGCGACGTACCATCCCAGTGTGCATCGTTTCGCCGTGTTCGTTTTCTGGTGGACGATTCTTTTGCTGGTTGCCGGGGCGTTGGTGACTTCGAATGAAGCGGCGCTTTCCGTGCCGGACTGGCCCACTTCCTATGGGTCATTCACGCCACCGATGGTCGGCGGGATCTTCTATGAACATAGTCATCGGGTGATCGCCGGTGCGCTGGCAATCCTGCTGATGATGGAAGCCATCGTCATCTGGAAGTACGAAGTACGGCGCTGGCTACGCTGGTTCGCGCTGGCTGCGGTAGGCGGAGTGGTCGCGCAAGCCATTCTAGGCGGGCAAGTCGTTATTCAGCTGCTGCACTACTGGCTGCCGTTGCTGCATGCGTGCTTTGCGCAGATTATGTTTGCCGCGATTCTGAGCCTGGCGGTGTTCACCAGCAAATGGTGGACAGATTCACGGCCCGAGCTGGAGGACCGCGGCGGCTTGTCGATTCATTCCATCGTCATCGTAAATGCCGTAGTGACTTTCCTGCAGGTATTTCTGGGAGCGGGATTTCGCCATCAGGACATGCCCATCTGGCCGCACATGGTTGGCGCGCTGGTGGTTTTCGGGGTGATGATCTGGTCGGCGGCAGTACTGCGGCGCCGATTTGACTCATCGCGCGAACTGACATGGGGCCGGACGCTGCTGCATTCGATGGTGGGTACGCAGATTCTGCTGGGCGGCGCAGCATACTGGTCGCGGCTGGTCACAAAGGACGCACCCCAGCCCATGCCAACAATGGTGGTGCTCACCGTGGTGCACACGGTGTTCGGCGCGCTGGTGTTCGCCGTGTCGATTCTGGTCGTTCTGATGTGCTATCGTCTTGTGCCACGGCGGGGAACGATAGCCGTTCCGTCCCGTTCGCGAACAGCAACCGAATGAGTACACTTCGCTCCACCGACCTCACCCTGATTCACCGCGCCGGCGGGTATGTCGCGCTGACCAAACCTGATGTTTCCTTTCTCGTTTTAATCACCACCGCCGCCGGCTTTTACATGGGCGTACGCGGGCCGGTGGATTGGCTGAGGCTGGTGCAGACAGTTTTTGGTACCATGCTGATTGCCGGAGGCACGGCGGCGCTGAATCACTACATTGAGCGGGAGTCGGACCGGAATATGCGGCGCACGGCTTCGCGGCCGCTGCCGAGCGGGGTGCTACAGCCTGCGGAGGCATTGTGGTTTGGTGCTGGGCTGGCGGTTGCCGGCGCCGCAGACCTGTTGCTGGTAAGCGGATGGATGGCTTCGCTGCTGGGGGTGGTGACTTGCCTCAGCTATTTGTTGGCCTACACCCCCCTGAAAAAGCGCACGGTGTGGGCCACGTTTGTCGGCGCCTTTCCCGGCGCGATTCCCCCAATGATCGGCTGGGCCGCTGCGACGGGTTCGTTGGACAAAGGTGCGTGGCTCTTGTTCTCGATTTTGTTTTTCTGGCAGTTTCCGCACTTTCACGCCATTTCCTGGATGTACCGCGAAGATTACGCCCGCGCAGGAATTCAGATGCTGCCGGTGGTGGATCGCGACGGCACGAGGACCTTTCGCCAGATCATCATTACCGCCGGAATGCTAGTCGGCGTCAGCGTATTACCGTCGGTGCTCGGGCTGGCCGGCGTGTTGTACTTCTTTGGCGCGCTCGTGCTGAGCACGGCGCTGGTGCAGGTTTGTCTGTGGGCCGCGGCCGAAAAGACCAACGTTCGAGCTAAGTGGCTGATGCATGCGACGGTCATTCACATTCCGGTGCTGCTGGGATTGATGGTGTACGACAAGATCGCCCGATGATTCTGTCTTCCGCTTTTGAGGTGCTAGTGGCAGTAGGAAAACGCGGCGGCCGGGTTGCCGTCCTCCAAATTGGCTCTTGGCTAAGCTCACCATGATTTTTCCTTACGCTGCGTTAAATGCGACTTTGAACGGAACGAGCGCAATTCTGCTGGCGGCCGGATACGGCGCGATTCGGGCGGGGAAACGCGAAGCGCATAAGCGCTTCATGATTTCAGCGTTTGTTGTCTCGTGCACGTTCTTGATTTTCTATCTGATTTATCATTACCGCGTGGGGCATGTGGCATTTCAGGGACAGGGATTTATCCGTCCGGTGTACTTCGTCCTGCTGACTTCGCACACCATTTTGGCGATTGTGATTGTGCCGATGATTTTGATCACGCTGCGCCGTGCGTGGACGGAACGTTTTGACAAGCATCGCGCCATCGCCAAGTGGACGCTGCCGCTGTGGTTTTACGTCAGTGTGACCGGCGTGATCGTGTACGTGATGGTGTATCAGCTGTATGCGCCGCCAGGTTCTTGAGCAGGAATCGAATGAAAAATTTGCATGTATAGTTCACTGCAAGTCGTGGTTGAATTTCGACCCATCGTTGCTAGTTTGCTCGTAGGGGCAGGGCGGCGACGACGGCGTCGGTGAATTGCTGCGTGCCGGCGGAGCCGCCGACATCTTTGGTAGTGTGCTGGCCTTCGCTGTAAACCTTTTCGAGGGCGGCTTCGATGCGGCGCGCTGCGGAGCGTTCCCCCAGATAATCCAGCATCAGGATGCTGCTCATCAGCAGGGCAGTGGGATTGGCCAGGCCCTTGCCTTCGATGTCAGGCGCCGTGCCGTGCACGGCTTCAAAGAGCGCACCGTGGTCGCCGATGTTTCCGCTAGGAACAACCCCGAGGCCGCCAACCAGACCGGCGGCGAGATCGCTCATGACGTCGCCATAGAGATTGGGCAGCAGCAACACGTCAAATTGCTGTGGATTCAAGACAGCCTGCATGCAGGCATTGTCCACGATCATTTCCTTGTATTCGATTCCTGGAAATTCGGCAGCCACGCTCCGAATTGATTTCAGGAACAGGCCGTCAGAGAGCTTCATGATGTTGGCTTTGTGGATGGCATGGATTTTCTTGCGGCCTTCTTTTTTCGCGTACTCAAAAGCAAATCGAGCGATGCGAGTCGAAGCGCGCTCGGTGATGATTTTCAAGCTTTCGACAACGCCGGGAACCACCTCATGCTCGAGACCCGAATACAGGTCTTCGGTATTTTCGCGGACAATGACGAGGTTCACATCCTCAAAGCGTGACTTGAGGCCGGGAAGATTCTTGACAGGGCGGAGATTAGCGTAGAGATCGAGAGTCTTGCGCAGCGCAACATTGACGCTGCGTGCTCCTCCTGCAACGGCCGTGGTCATGGGGCCTTTCAGTCCGACGCCATTTCGGCGCACAGACTCGATGGCTTTCTCGTTGACGACCTGACCGGCATCGGAGGAGCCGGCCGCGGCGCGCGCGTCAATTTCTTCCCAGTCGATCTGAACGCCGGCGGCTTCCAGGATACCTTGGGTAGCGCGGGAAACTTCCGGGCCGATGCCTTCGCCGGGCAATAACGTTACTTTGTGTCGCATGGTGCATCCAATTGTAGGTGAAGAGGTTAGCCTTGTCGAAGCAGGCCAGGGACGCGGTTGCCGTGGGTGCAAACGCAAAGGAAAGGCAACTGCTGCGCCACAAAATGTGCAAGAATTTGAACATTCTGCTAGACTAGTTTTGTAGAGAGTACCGCGCCAGTAGTCGCGGTGGAGGCCAGAATCATGATCAGTCTTACCCCAACTGCAAGCACCAAGGTCAAGGAAATCATGGGGATGCAGAACCCGGTGCCCACGGCGCTGCGGGTAGCCGTAGTCGGCGGCGGATGCTCCGGCTTTCAATACCATATGGCCTTTGAGAACCAGACTAACGACAGCGACGAAGTGCTGGATTTCAACGGCTTGAAAGTAGCCGTGGATCAGATGAGCTCGATGTACCTGGAAGGTGTGGAGATCGACTACATCGAAACCATTGAGGGCGCCGGCTTCAAGTTCAATAACCCCAACGTGAAGAGCACCTGCGGGTGCGGCAGTTCGTTTAGCGTGTAAGAGGCAGTTTACTTTCAACAGTTGACCGTCGACAGTTCGGGAAAATCCTGAGGCTCCTGAGTAGGGAATTGGTTCCACTCGGGAGCCTTTTTTCTTTCTGGCAACGAAGAGCAGCGGCATAAAGCCGCTGCTAGATTCGAAACGCCCCGGGGTGAACACCTATGGGTGAATGTTTGCACATTTCGTGGTGCCGAGAGCCGGGTCAGACGACTCAGACGGCAGCCCAATTTGCAAAGAGTGGATAGGGAACGTATTCTAGAAGCCGAGCATGAAGATTGCGCTGGCGCAGTTCAATCCCACCGTCGGCGATTTCGCGGGCAATACAGCACGCATCCTGGCTTTGGCGACGCAGGCTAAGGAACGGGGCGCGGACCTTGCGGTATTTTCCGAGCTTTGCGTCTGCGGGTACTTTCCGCAGGACCTTCTCGAACGGCCCGCCTTCATTGAAAGAAATCAAAAAGAGTTGAAGCAATTGGCGGCCAAGCTTCCTCTGCCGTCGATCGTCGGCTATGTCGGCAAGAACAAGAAGGGAACCGGCAACGGAATTTCCAACAAAGCCGCGCTGGTCTGCGGGGGCAAGGTGGTGTTCGAGCAGAGCAAAATGCTGCTGCCGACCTACGACGTATTTGACGAGTCGCGCTATTTTCGACCGGCGCTGCAGCAAAACGTTTTTGCAGTTGGTGACGAAAAGCTGGGCATCACCATTTGCGAAGACGTCTGGAACGACAAGAATTTCTGGGCGTCCCGGCGCTATGAGCGCGACCCGGTGACGGAACTGGCCGCGCAGGGAACTAGCGTCATCATCAACATTTCCGGCTCTCCATATACCATCGACAAGCGCGCGCTGCGCGTGGACATGCTGCGATCACTGGCGCTGAGCCACCAGTTGCCTGTCGTCTACGTGAACCAAGTGGGCGGCAACGACAGCCTCATTTTCGACGGCGCCAGCGTAGCGCTGACCACCGACGGCAAGGTGGCGGCGCAGGCCGCTGCCTTTGAAGAAGATCTGGTACTGTTCGATAGCGCCACCGGACAAGGTGAAATCCATGAACAGCCGCGCGAAGAGATTGCCTACGCGTTTCACGCGTTGGCCATGGGTACGCGAGACTACGTGCGGAAATGCCGCTTCGAGAAGGCTCTGGTCGGGCTGAGCGGTGGGATAGATTCTGCCGTGGTGGCGGCAATTGCCGTGGAGGCGCTGGGCAAGGAAAACGTGCTGGGCGTGTCGATGCCGGGGCCGTTTTCGTCCGAAGGCAGCGTTTCGGACGCCAAGGCCGTTGCCGACAACTTGGGAATTGAGTTAAAGACGATCCCGATTTCGCCGGTCTTTGATGCCTATCGTGCGGCGCTGAAGCCGGTTTTTGGTTCGCGCAAACCTGACGTGACGGAAGAAAATATTCAGGCGCGCATTCGCGGAAATTACTTGATGGCGTTGTCGAACAAATTCGGCTCGATGGTGTTGAGTACTGGCAATAAGTCGGAGCTGGCGGTGGGGTACTGCACGCTGTACGGCGACATGGCGGGTGGTCTGGCGGTGATTTCAGATGTACCGAAGCTGATGGTATACGAGCTGGCGAATTTCATTAATCTCAGGGGCGCTCGGCGAGCTGGCGACCGGCGGGGTGAGATTATTCCCGGCTCGACAATCGAGAAGCCGCCTTCCGCGGAGTTGCGGGCAAACCAGAAGGATGAGGACAGCCTGCCGCCATATGATGTACTGGACCGAATCCTGAAGGCTTATATCGAAGATCTGCGAAGCCCTCAGGAGATTGCTGACAAGTATGGATTTGATTTGAAATTGGTGCGCGAGATAGCTCTGCTGGTGGACCGTAGCGAATACAAGCGGAAGCAGGCGGCACCGGGATTGAAGATTACTTCGCGCGCATTTGGATTTGGACGGCCTTTCCCGATTGCCCAGCGGTTTATTCCATAAGATGCGAGGCTCCCTTTGAACATCATGTGGTCAAGAATGCTGCGCGCAGCATGGATTTCAGTCGGCGCGGCGGGGCTTTGCGCCACAACTGCCTTGGCGCAAAACCCTGCACCCGAGGAATTGAAGCGTAAGACCGAGCAATACCTGCGAAACCTATTCGCGTTCGGTCCGGACGTGAAGATGGTGGTCGGCGACTTCAAAGAAACTGGAATGCCGGGCTTGCTCGAAACCAATATCGCCGTCAATATCGAAGGCAACAAAGAAGAAGTGAAGATGTGGGTCAGCAAGGACGGCAAATACCTGGTTCGCGGCGAACTGGACGATCTGAATAGGGACCCACTGGCCGATGCCCGAGCCAAGCTGGACCTTAAGGACGCGCCAGCCACCGGCAATGCAAACGCCACAATCACAGTGGTGGAATTTGCCGACTTTGAGTGCCCGGTGTGCCGGAACTTGCATGAAGCGCTTAAGAGTCTGCTGCCGAAATACCCACAAGTGCGAATGGTGTTTAAAGACTTTCCCCTGGAGCAGATTCACCCTTGGGCGCGCACTGGCGCGCTTGCGGGGCGATGTGCTTACCAACAGAACCCCAAAAGCTTCTGGAAGATGTACGATGACCTGTACGACAACCAGGATGTGATCTCGGCGGCGAATGCCTGGGACAAGGCCGTGGACTACGCTGAGCAAGCTGGGCTAAATACCGAAACCTTTAAAGCTTGCATGATCAGTCCGGTGGCAAAGTCTGCCGTGGACGCCAGTGTTGCCAACGGAAAGCTAATGGAAGTAGCAAGTACGCCGACGCTGTTCGTCAATGGGCGGCGGATTGTTGGGGCCGATCCTCACCAACTTGAGCAATTCCTGCAGTACGAGCTGCAACGATCCAACACGAAGAAGAACTAACGATCCTGAGATAAAAACAAGAATGGCTCGAGCGATCGTGCAGGCTTATGCTGGCTGCTGCAGCGTGCTTTGAATTAGGGCCGACTAGCCGCGATCATTCCGTAGGTGCCGTTCGAATTGTAGGTGGAAGTGTGAAAACCCAGCGTCCGCAGTTTTTCCAGAATATCAAGATGCGAATACTTGCTCGATAGATGGTCATGGTATTCCAACACGATTCGCCGAACACGATTCAAAATCGACGGGTCTGCCTCCAAAATGATTTCGAACTCGGCACCTTCGCAATCCAGCTTAAGATAGTCACAGCTCTCAATCCTGTAGCGTTCGAACAGCGTCGCTAAGCTGACTACCTCGACAGATTCCTGCGCGGTACCCGTGGAGCTGGTCATGAGAGAAAAGGCTACGGGGATGCCGCTTACATCCAAAGATCGAATGCCGTCGTATGCAGCGCACGCGTAATTCAGAGCTACGATCGCTTGGACCTGCGAAGTGTTCGGAACTAGACGCGAGTAATTCGATGAGGCGGGCTCTACGGCGTATACTAGGCGTGCAAATCTTGCCGCAAATAGCGAAAACACTCCAACATTGGCACCTATGTCGACAACCAGAGAATTGCGAGGTATCGAACAGAATTTAGTGTAGGTGTGATGATACCAAACATCACTGAAATGGGACCACAGGCCGGTTTCTGGGGACGCAGTTAGAACCGAGCCGCTGCGTAGTCTTATCTCCGTTACAGCCTTCCCTGAAGCGGCATCTGGAAGAACTTCCCGCCAATTAGCGAGATCTGAGAAAGCTTGACCGGCAATCCTCGCGCGCCTAAAAAAGCTCTTGACCTTCATTGAATGTCACAGCCTGTCTCGCTAGCGGGTATTGACACCATTGGGAAAGTCTACCTCAAAGCAGCCTCAATGAGCGTGCAGTGCTCGCAGTCAGCAGGATAGTAGGGGAAGGGGGAGGGGGAAGGGTACCCGTTTTGCGAGGATGATGGCGATGGAGATCGCGTGAAGGGTTGTCGCTTGAGATTTGGCTCCACAGAAAAAAGGGAGGAGCTTGCGCTCCTCCCGTCGAGATATTAGAGATGCCGCGAGACGTTAGAAACTGTATCGCAGGTAGAATTTTACGGAACGGCCTCCGACGCTTGTGATGCTCTTGTTGAAGAAGTTAGGGGAAAGAATGTCACCGCTCACGCTGGGTACGTTGTCTTCTCCGCCGCCCAGGTTCGGGTGGTTGAAAGGATTGAAAGCTTCCATTCTGAGCAAGAACGACTGGCTCTCGTGGATCTTGAACTCGCGTTGCACGGCCATGGCCCAATCCTGGCGTCCGGGGTTGTAAAAGGTGTTCCTACCAACGTTACCGTTTGTGCCCACTATGGCCAGATAGTGGAAGTCGCTGGCCTTCGCCATGAAGTTTCCGCCGAACGAGGAGTTAAAATCCACGAAGTGTACGCCATCAATGCTAAAGCCGACGCCAGTATTGCAGGTGCCCGCTGGATCAAGGCAAGCCGGACTGTAGTTGATGGGTACTGCAACGTTGCCCAGTGAGGGCCGGTCGTTGAATCCAGAAAGATCTCCGTTCTGATCGAATCCGCCGAAGTGAATCGTTTCTGGTGCGCCGCTTTCGAAGGATGCAGTGCCCGAAACCTGCCATCCATTAGTTACGAGCTTCATGGCGCGGAGTGCGCCCGAGTCTCCATGAACGCCGGGAAGGTCGTACACCCAGGTGACGACCGCGCGGTGTTTGCGATCGAAGGCGGAAGGACCACGATCACCGCGGAAGGAGAACTGATCCTGAGCGCGAGTGCTGCCGCCGGAGGTGATGAATACCTCAGAGCCGTTGTCGATGGAGCGGGAGAAAGTGTAGGAGCCGCGGAACAGCAGTCCCTTCTTGAAGCTGCGTTCCACCTTGGTTTGCAGAGCATGATAAATGGAATCTCCGTTGTTGGTTCGCGCGAAGATTGAGCCGCGGTCAGGATTCAGACGAACGCTATCCACACCGGGGTTCAATTCATGATTCAAGTACAGATGTTCGCCGCGGGTACCGACATAGGCTACGGTTGCAATCCAGCTGCCCGGCAAGGCGTGCTCGACGTTCACGTTCCATTGCAGGGTCTCCGGATTGCGCAAATCGGACGCCACAGTGCTGACGGCATCAAACGGCGAAAGCGCTGGAGTGATGGATGGGACGACCGCGGAGAAGTCGGACGCACCTCTTGGAGTAGCAACACCAACCGAGCCGATGACGGTTCCGCCCGTTACGTTGGGGGTAGAAGCAGCGCTATTGCCGAGAATATTGGAAAATAACACATCGTAGAAGGTGCCAAATCCGGCGCGAAACACGGTTTTTTCGTTGCCGAACAATCCTTGAAGGACCCGCGGAGTATAGGCAATGCCGAAGCGCGGGCCGAAGTTATCTCGATCAGTTTGAACTGGTACGCGCTTTGTGAGCGGGTCAGTCAGAGCCGTATTGACATCCACAGCGGGGAAGGGCAACGCGTTCAAAGGCACGCCCTGGTACTCATAACGCAAGCCGTAAGTAAGGGTAAGATTCGGACGGAGTTTCCATTCGTCCTGAGCGTAAAAAGCTTGCTGCGTTTGAGCGTAGCTGACTTGGGAAACACCGAATTGAATGGTCGCATTGCCGCCGCTGCCGCTAAAGTCATCGAGGTAGTTGGCCAAACCCGTGCATGTGGCGAGATTGATTGCGGAGCAGTCACCGCCGCTGTTGTACTGAACCAGGCCACGCGAATTAAATGGCACACCATCGGTGATGCCCAGATGGGTGATGTCGGCGCCCATCTTCAAGTTATGATGACCAAGGGTTAGCGAAAAGGCGTCCTGATACTGGAAGACCAGGTGATCGCGATCTTGAGGAAAGCCTAGGGCAATTCCACCGAAGTCCACGCCAGTCAAACCGGAGACTTCGAAATCTGGAAGATTAGCAAACGGGCTCTTGAGAGTCGCTGCGGTCGGATCGAACCCGAAGTTGATGCTCTGTCCGGTGAACCGCAACTCGTTCACGGCGCGATTGCTGAGAACGTGCGTCCAGAAAATTCCGATACTTCTCGAAGGGCCGCTTTGCTCAGTGTCAACTCCGGGCAAAGCATTTGGATTCGCAAACAGGTCGGGGGTTAGGGAACTGTGGGAGGCGAGCCAACGCGCCGAGATAGTGTCCTTGTCGGATGCCACATAGTCTCCGCGGATGACATATTCGTAAGCGTTTGAAATTTGAGAGGCCGAGCGGCTGAAAGTCCCAACTTCAACGGAGCATGAAGGACAGCCCGGACGATCCCCGATCGAAATTGAGCTGGTTGAGTTCGCTGCTGCGGCCCCACCGAGGGAATTGAGCAGAATCTGGGCTTGAGGATTGTTCAAAGACTGCAAGGTCGCTACGCCCGCCGCAGTAGGAATAACGATCTGGGCGCCCTGTTCCGCGCCGCGGAGGCGATCCCATTGGGACGAGCCAAATACAAACAATTTCTTTTTGAGTATCGGTCCGCCAATGCGGAACCCGGGAATATTTTCCACGAAAGCCGGCGGACTGACGTCGCCATTGCGCGCTTGCTCAGGTGTAACGGCGTTGAAAGTAGCGCCATCGTAGCGCCAATAACCAGCGCCATGCCAATTATTGGTTCCGCTGGAATAGATCACGTTGGTGAGCGAAGCGCCACCACGGCCAAACTCCGCGGAGTAAGAGTTAGTCTGCACCACGACCTCGCTGATAGCTTCCAGATTCTGCGGCTGAATGGCTTGCCCGGCGATTCCGTTGTCATTGTTATCAAAACCGTCGATCAAGAAGTTGTTGGCGCGCGGCCGGAGACCATCGACAGAAAAGGATGCGCCGTTGGTAAAGTCGTCGCGCTGGCTGACGCGCACAGCGCCGGGCTCAGTCAGCACCAGGGAAATTGGATTCAGACTGTTAATCGGCAATTGCTGAATTTCGGTCGTAGTGATTGATCCGCTCAACTCCGCCGATTCCGTTTGCAGCGTGGCGCCGCTTCCCTCCACGGTAATGGTTTGCGAAGAGGAGCTCACTTCCAGGCGCACGTCCAAAGATTTTTCGACCGACGCGCCGACTTCCACATTGTCAAGAACAACGGTGGCGAAACCGCTGGCAGAGACTTTCACCTGGTAGATACCAGGAAGAATGGCGCTAATTCGGTATTCGCCATATCCCCCGGTCACGGAAGTTCTACTCTCACCTGCCTGAGTGCTCTGGGCCGTAACGGTAGCACCCGCTACTGCTGCACCCGCAGGATCAGTCACCGTTCCCGCAATTGTTCCTTTGCTAGTTTGAGCCTTCAAAGAAGTCGGAACTAGCACCAGAAAACCTAGGACCGTCACACACACCCTACGAAACCCCGTTCTCATTTAACCTTCCTCCTGACATGTCCACAACGCGGAGATTCACTTGGTTGATATTGGGTGAAGCTCAGAGATACAAACCACTGCGTCAATGGACCTGAACTTCGTCCAATAAATGCAATGCGTAGCCCAATCTATGACTTGGAGACAATAGATTTACAGACTGCTAACTGCCGTGTTTTCAGTTCCTAGGGAGCAATCGAAAACTCGTTGTTTTATTAGCTATGAACCAATTTATCTAAATTCTCCGGTAGTATGTATTTCACTGCCGCCAATCTACTAAATCTTGTGAGCAAGCCAAGCGAACTGCAGCGAGACACTATGTGCTGGAATTGCGAATCGCTTTGAGTGAAGATCCATCCGCCTGCATAAGGCATGATGCTTGCGCTGTGGGCAGGAGCACTGAATGGCTGCCGACGGAAACAAAGTTGTGCTGATCACCGGGTGGAGCGGACGGACTAGGCAAAGCTGCAGCATTTTCTGCCCGGGGGAAAATCAATTGGAAATATCATCGAGAAACAAGCCTCCAAGAAAGTACGGGAGCCGCGCAGTCGTTTTCACGCCGCGCGGCCCGCGTCAGGGGGGACAGCGCCGAAATACACGCCTCAATCACGCGGCGGATTTATAAGCCCGGTAAAAAAAATGATTTAGCGCGCGCGCGTGTGCACAACCGCTTGACAGGTTTTTATGGGGAAGAGGGAAGGCGAGGAAGGGTCAGTTACCGATTACCGCGTCTCTAACAAGGGGCTTAGTAACTTCGTAGCCCCATGTGGCGCACAAGAGGATTGATCGCTTGCCGAACAGTTAGGTTCTCATAGTTCGTAGTCCATGGCTCGGGCGGTTAAGAGTAATCTCCCCCAATCTGCGGGATTGCTACTTGCTCTCTTCAGCACCCATTGCTTCGCCTCGCGCTGTAAATCCTCTCTGAGATCCTCCCACCAATGCGCCGAACTCGTGCAAATCCAACGTTTCATACTTGGCCCTGTTTTTCCTCTGGGAAGGAAGAACACACATAAGCACGTACTGCGCGTCGGGCCCCATGCCTGTGGCGGTCGGCTGGACAGCATGCGGAAGGGGGGAAGAGGAAGCCGGCTTCAGGCCTGCGGGTTTTCCCACAGGTTACGAACAGGAGGCGAAACTAACTCCCAAGTAGCTAGATAATCTTAAGCTTCAACTACAAGTAAACTAGGAAGAGAGACTAGATCGAGCTGAGCCTTCAAGCTAGCTGCGTTTTGGAATGAGGGCTGCGAGGCACTGCGGGCATTCGTCGCCAAACTCATCAATCGTATAGGTTTCACCGGGACGCACCAGCCTCACAGCTTCAACT
>Ga0126381_100001906_pt1 | contig 22409 bp, 14 predicted proteins | sample PanSoiMetPlot_28_FD_96465 | JGI IMG/M metagenome (GOLD analysis project Ga0126381, IMG submission 96465) | Tropical forest soil microbial communities from Panama - MetaG Plot_28 | ecosystem: Environmental > Terrestrial > Soil > Tropical forest > Bulk soil | place: Panama | collected 2016-02-17 | reverse complement strand
GACAGAGCCGCCGGCCGGCCCCGATCCGATGCCGGCCGGTGGCGTGACGACGATCTGGTACACGCCGGGACCAGCATCCGGCAGCGTGCCCGAATAGAGCCCTGGGCCGGCCGGGCCGAGCACAGCCCGGACGGCCGGCCCGCGCGGCGGCGTAACCGATGCCAGCAGCCGCGGCGACGTCACCAGCACGCCGGCGTTGCCTGGCGTGTCGACCACTACGGTTGCCGCGCCGCCGGGAAACGCGTCAGGCAGCCGGGGCCGCAGGACCGGAACCGGGACTCCTGGCAGCAGCCAGCGCACCGTGTCGTTCCACAGGTTCGATTCGGCGGCCCAGCCCGCCAGCCAGGCCGGAGCCGTTCCCGGGGTCCACACCGCGACCCGGCCGAGGCCGTACTGCCACTGCGCGAGCAGCGGGTGCGGCCCGCCGGCGACGGCGCCCGTCGCGACGTCGGTGACGGCGAGCGGCTTCAGGCGCGTCGCGTCGAGCCCGCCTACGTCGGGAACGCGGTCTGCGACGAGGCTGCGCACCGCCGGGACGCTCGCCAGCACTTCGGCCGGGATTTGGCCGGTGATATGAGCTGGGCGCACGCTTCGGCGTTCCTCGGCGGCGAAGATGCGCGGCAGGTCCGCCGCGTTGTTCGTGTAGTAGTACCGGCCGCCGCCGGTCGTCGCCAGGTGCAGCAGCAGTGTTTTGTCCACCTGGCCGCCGAGGCCGACAGCGGTGAGCGACACCCCGGACGCGCGCAATCGCCCCACCAGCGTGTCGTAATAGGCGGACTGGCTGACGCCGTCCGTCATCACTACGATCTGCCTTGTTGTATCGGGGGGGTATGGGGGGGTCGCCCCCCCGGGGGAATACTGCTTGGTTATATCGGGGGGGTATGGGGGGGTCGCCCCCCCGGGGGAATACTGCCCGTTGGAAAGCCCGGTGATCTGTCCGGCCGCCGCCCGCAGGGCGGCGTAAATATTCGTCCCGCCGTCGGCGGTCAGCCCCATCACAGCCCGGTCCGCCGTGGCGGCGCTCGCCGCGGTCATCTCATGCATCGGCACGATTACATGCGCGGTGATGTCGAACGCGATGATGCCCAGCCGGTCATGATGGCCGCGGGCGAAAGCGATAGCGCCGAGCGCGGCGGCCTTAGCCATGCTGATCTTGGTGACGTCGCCGGCCAGATCGTTCATGCTGCCCGAGCGGTCCAGGACCAGCTCAAGCGCCGCGCTGTCCTGTGGCCCCGAGCCCGTCCCCGTCACCGGCAGCGCCGCCGCGAGCGGGGTGCCCGCGTACCAGCCGGCGGTGAGGCTGTGCGCCCCGCCGAGGACGAGCAACCCCGTCCCCTCGGTGCTGACCGCCATGGAAAGGGCGGTGAGCTGGGCGGGAACCAACCGTCCGTTCGGGACATCGTTAAGAATTATCCCCTGGGTGCCAGCGAATCCGCGAACGTCGGCAGGCACCCTGGCCGGGGGTCGTACCGCCACCGCGAACCCGAGCCGGCGCAGCATCGCGGCGAACCCGTCGTCGCTGCCCACGTAGAGCAGCCGCGGCGCGGCCGCGACCTGCGTGACCGAGTCCAGCGCGTCATCGCGGGGAACCGTGTCGCCGGTCATGGCCACCGCGACGCGGAAGTGCCGCCAGCCAGGCGGTCCTGACGGCGAGTCGATCAGCAGCGGGTTGTCGCCGGCTGCCAGCCTCAGGGTCAGCGAGCGGACCACGTGCCCGTCCCGCCAGACGCTGACGGTGACCGGACGGGCCACCGTAGCGTGCACGGTGACCTGCAGCGGGATCGTGTCTCCCGCCCGCACCGCGTCCGGGGCCGACAGCCTGGTGACCGCCGCGTCCGGATCGGCCCTGGCGATGTCCGCCGCGTCCACTGGAACCCCGGTGCCGTGTGCCGCCGCGATCGCGTCCCCAGCGGTGGCGAGCCCGTCACTGACGAGGACGAGGCGGCTGGCCGAACCATCCGTGACGGCCGCGTCGCCGAGCCTGACCGCCTGCGCGATATCGGTGTCCGTGCCGGTGCCGAAGCTCACCGCCGCGGCCGTCGGCGCCATCCTCCGGATGGCGTGCACCCAGGTGTTTTCGGCGGCCAGCGAGGTGCCCGCGATACTCCCGGAACGGTCGATCAGCAGCAATGGCGCCCCGCCGCCCGGTCGTATCAGCACCACCCCGGTGAGGGCGACGGCGAATAGGGCCATGGCCGCGAACCGTGCGGTGACAGCTGCTAGCGACCGTCGCGTGCCCGCGGCCGGCTGCTTCCCCGCCCGGGCAGCCGTGACAAGGTACGACGTCTCCGCCGTGATGGCGAGCATCGCCGCGAGCACGGCCCAGTCCGACCAGGGCACCGGCGGTACCGGCGCGGCGGGCATGGGGGGGTGGGCGGCGAAGCGCACCGGCTGGACTTGGGGCTGGGCCGCCGCAGGGAGCGCCGTGGAACTCGGCTGGCCGGTGGCCCATCGCAGGACGTTCCAGAGCAGGATGGGGAACGCCGCCAGTTGCGGCAGGTTGGTGCGCGCCGGGTCGAATGCCAGCGCGGCCGCCCGTAGCCTCCCGCTGGTGCCGGCCGCCAGCAGCGGTCCGCTGGGCGTCCACGCTACCGGGGCCATCCAGGGCGGCGGCGTGATCCGCTCCGTGGCAGGCGCCGGAACGGACAACGACGTGAGGTCCACCCCGGCAAGCAGGCTGGTCGTGTCGTCGGTCCCGCTTAGCACCGGATCGCGGAGGGGTGCACCGACTGACCCGCCAGGCAGCGCCGGCGGGTCGACCAAGAGCACCGGTACGGACCGGGGAAGCGATCCGCCCGGCAGCCAGCCGTCAAGCACGAGCAGTGCTTTTGCCGCGGGCGTGGCCCCCTGGGGCAAGCGGGCGGCCAGGGAGCGGGACGGGGTCAGCAGGCGCACCGTGACTGACGGCAACGCGTCAAAAGCCCTGGCCAGCGGGCCCGTCACCCCGTCCCGCCCCACGATGGTGACGTTTGTCGGCGTGTCCGCCGACCGCGTATGTGCCGGACTTGGCGTCTGGGCTGGCCGGGTGGTGCCGCCGACAGTGCGAACGGTCACTATGTGACCCGGGTCGGTGATAGGGGGCAGCGAGTCGCCGCGTGCCCGGATTACCGTCACGGTCGCCGGGCCGGGCGCCGCCACCGACTCCCAGGCAGCCAACTGCACCGCCGTGACCATGTCCGCCGGGGAGCGGCCGGGCGCGAGCGCGGCCACGCGCCGCGCCTCGTCCCGCGCCGCGGTCCCGCCCGCGCTCGCGGCCAGCAGCCGGGGCCGCGGAGCCGCGGCGATTACCTGGACGCGCGTGCCGGCCGGCGCGTGCTCGATCAGGTTGAGCGCGGCTCGCCGCACGGCGGCGAACAGCCCGGGCGAGCCGGCGTCGAGCACATAGATCTGCGTTCTGGCAGGGGCGGTGGCCGGTGCGCCGACGGCGGGCTCGGCGAGCGCTGCGACGGCGAACAGCACGGCGACTGCCTGCAGCAGCAGGAGAAGCGGCAGCGCCGGCCGGGCAAGCTGCCGCGGCCGCGGCCGCGCCACGGGTCCCAGCTCCCGCCACAGCAGCGTGCTCGCTACCTCGCGGCGCCGCGGATGACGCAGATGCGCCATGCACAGGGGCACGAGGACTGTCAGCCCCAGCAGCGCCCACGGTGACAGGAACGTCAAAAGTACCGCCTGAGCACGCCCTGGTCGGGAAACGGGACCTCGTTCTGGTCGGGCGGCACGTATTCGGCGCCGTTCCCTTCGACCGTCTCGGTGCGGACTGCCGCGGCGCCGCCGTTGCCTTCGGGCTGCGGTCCGGACGCCCCGTAACCGTCCGGCGCGGCTACGGCACCGACGCCGCCGGACAGGACGATAAGCAGCACCGCGTCTCCGGAGTTCGGCAGCGGCTGGGCACTGTGCGCACTAATGGGGCTGCTACCGGGCTCCTTGCCCGCGGCAGTCCCGCCGGGGCGGCCTCCCGCGTGCGCGGCACTGCCGCGCACGCCGGCCGCGTGCCGCGCCGCCGCGGACCGCGCCGCGTTGCGCTGTCTCGCCGGCGCGCGCGTCGTTGGCTCTTGTCCGGTCACGGGCCGTGCCAGGCCACGCTGGGCAGAACCCCCGGCCGGCGGGGCGACTGACCGGCCGCCCGCGGCCCGCGCGCCGACATTGCCTGGTGCGGCCTGCGCACCGGCTTTCCGAGGTGTGGTCCGCGTGCCCGCTGTCCCAGATGCGGCCCGCGAGCCGGCTTTGCCAGGTGCGGCCGACGCCCCGCCCGTGGCCGGGGCGTTCGGGCCGCCTGCCGGGGACGCGGCGGGCTGGGTTCCGCCAGCCGGCCGGGTTCCGCCCGCGGGGACGGTACTTGCTGTTCGCGCTGACTCATGCCTGGACGTCACGCTGCCGTCAGGAGTAGCTGAATTCTCCGGCAGCACGCCGCTCGCTCGCGTTGGGCGAGGCGCGACCACGACGCCGGCCGGCGTGCTTGTCCGTGCGGGCCCACCGACCGCGGCCGCCGACTTGACTGGCGGTGATCCGGGCACCGAGGCTACCGCCGCGATTGCCGCGGCGGTCACGGCCATGGCAGCCCATTCGCCATATGCGGGGGCTGGCCTGTGTCCAGGGACGACCCCCGTCTGCGCCACGAGTCCGGTCGCGCGCTCGATGAGGTCAGCGACCAGCCGGTCATGCTCAGTCGTCCGGTTGCCGACGGCAGTGCCCGCCTGGGTGAAGTACAAGGCGGTAGCCACCTGCTCGTCGAATCCGAACGCGGCGTCGAGGTGCCCCGCCGCGTCCGCCGCGGAGACTCGCCGGGCCCTGACCACGCTCACGGCGCCGGCCCCGACCGGAAGCGCGGTGGCAGCGACCGCCGCCACCAGCATGCCGCCGTCGAGGCGCCCTGCCACCACCCCGGCGAGCGCCGCGCCCAGCGTGATCAGCGACCAGCGCCGCGCCGCCGCCGCACTCCGCCGCCGCGCGATGTGCCGCCGCCACCCGTCGAGCCCAGCGCACAGCCCAGTTCCGGGCACAATGAACCTCCCTGCGCCGGAGTCTTACCGAACACGATGGAGCCGGACAACCAGGTGTCCACGAGCGGCGGTCAGACGCGCACGGACGGTCGCGCTGCTCCGCCGAACGGCGCGGGGAGTGCCGCGACGCCCGCCGTAGGCAGGCTGAATGGCACGGTCACCGTGATCGTGTCGGGGAACCAGCGGGCGCCGCCAGCGTGCTCCGGCGCTCCGCATACGGTCTGCAGGTACCTCATCGGCGGCCCGAAGCCCGCCAGCGTGTCGCTGACCGGAAACCCGTAGCTGTCCCGGATGACATAGGAGAGGGTCCCGACGTATCGTCCGTTCTCGCGGCTGCCGCTTCCAGTCACTGTCAGTCCCTGAGTGCCGCGGAATCCCCAGTACAGCTCGCTGCTGTCGGACTCGAACGCGACCGTCGGCAACTGCGCGGCCGACAGCCGGACACGGGTCCTGCCAGCTCGCAGTTGGCTCAGGATCGCTTTCTGGACTGTGTTGTTCACTGACAGGAAGGCACTGCTCCCTAGCGCCTCGGCCGAGACCGGCGACCCCGCCCGGTAGCCGACCTCCGTGCCCGTCCCCTTGAGGAAGTGCGCGAGAAGATCAGCCGCCGCGGGGAAGCCTCTGACGGCGAACCCGCGGACCACTTCGGCGCCCAGAAGCTTGTCGGCCGCGAACGTGGTGCTATCGCACTCGGCGCCGGACGCCTGGGCGTGGGTGTCCTGGCTTCCGTTGGCCGGCACCGGGCGGACCCCCGCGACGGTGAACGCGGACGCCGCCCGGGCCGAGGGAGCGGCGGAGGGAGCTGTGCTGCCAGAGTGTGTGCTGGCAGAGTGTGCGCCGACTGACGAAGGTGTGCTGGCAGAGGAAGGCCTGGCCGTCGGTGACGCCGCAGAGCATCCCGCCAGGCCCGCCGCAACGCACAGGGACGCGACGGAGATGATCGACTCCTTAATCGGCATCTGACACCAACACCCCCTGATCGCTTCCAACAGTATGGCCGCCCGTCGCCTGACAGCCCGCCCAGCGAGTACTTTGAGAGATGGCGACCGTCCGCGCCCAACCTCCGCGACCTGCCCCAGCCTGGTCACCCGAAGGAGGCAAAGGGAGGGTTAACCTCTCGGCCGGGGGCCTCATTCGTTGATCGCGGCTCGCCGCGGCGATCGCTGGGGGATCCGCGGACGGGTCGCGGGAGACGATCATGACCAAGCAGGCCGATTTCAAGCGGCGCGTGCGCGCACGGATGGCCAAGACCGGCGAGTCGTACGCTGCCGCCCGCAGCAGGCTCCTCGCCGATCAACCGGGGATCACCTCAGACGACTCATCGCTCGACTGGATGCTCGAGGCGCTGCACGTCAGCAACGGCGACGCGACCGACGTCCCGGGGACCGGGCTCGCGCGGCGCGTGATCTACTGGCGCGATGTTCTGCACGAGGGGCCGGTGCCGGCGGTCGCGCCGGCCGAGCTGCGCCGGATCAGGGCCGGCTACCTCAGCGGCGACTACGATGCCGAGCGCGACGAGACGATGCTCGGCTTCACCGATCGGGACGAGGCCCTGGAGGCCAACCGCGACGGGGAGTACGTCCTGTGGTTCGAGGCGGACCTGTACGACCAGCTGCAGATCGCCGAGATCCTCGCCCGCCTGGCGGATATGGGCGTTCCCGCGGAACGCGTCACGCTGATCTGCATCGGCGAACACGCGGGCATAGCCCGCTTCGGCGGCCTCGGCGAGCTGACCGCCGGCCAGCTGCGCGAGCTGCCGCACACCAATGCCTGCGCGCGGCTGACCCCCGCGGCGCTCGAGCTGGCCACCCGCGCGTGGGCGGCCTTCCGCGCGCCTGACCCCGACGGCCTCGGCGCCATCGCCGCCGCGCGGCTGGGTGAGCTGCGGTTCCTTGGCGAGGCGTTCGACAGGCTCTGCCGGGAGTACCCGGCGACGCGGGACGGCTTGTCGCTGGCCGAGCGGCGCGTGCTGGCCGCCGTCGCCGACGGCGCGCCCGACGCCGGGAAGGCCATCGTGCGGGCCATGGGACGGGAGACGAGGCCGTACATGGGAGACACCACGTACCTGCGCCGGATGGACCGGATGGCCGACGGGCCGCACCCGCTCCTGCGCCTCGACCCGCCCGGCCATCCCGTGCAGCTGACGACGGCTGTACGCCTGACCGACACCGGGGCGCGGGTGCTGGCAGGCGAAGCCGACCAGATCGCGCTCAACGGCATCGACCGGTGGATCGGCGGTGTGCACCTGCAAGGCCACCACGTCCCGTGGCGCTGGGACGACGGCACCGAAACCATCATCCACCTCCAAGGCACGCCATAGGCCCGTGCCGCGACCGCGCGGCGGCGCCATCCCGGGCGCCCCGGGGTTCACCGGATGCGACTGCCGGTGCCGGAGGGACGGCTGAGCCCGGTGCCGCGTCGCCGCGGCCGCCTGGGTTCCGATAAGGCGAAGGATCTTCCAGGTCAGGCCCTAGAGGATCCTTCGCGTTAATTCGATCTTGGTGCTGCGGCACCGCCCGCTGACAGGACAAAGGGCGCGGGCACCTTCGCCAGTGCCACGGCGAAGCTCGCGTCACGCGCGCACCAGGCGTCAGCAGCAGGTGGAATTTTCAGTCGTGTTGGCGTTATCGGCGCTGGTTGGAGGCCTGATCGGCGGTCCGGCCCTTTACCTGACGCCGGCGCAGCGCGGATAGTCACTGTGCTCGGTCACTCCTCGTCGCGACGGCAAGAAGGTTCCTGTGTCCAGATCCCGCCGCCCCGCGGTCCGCCCCGCAATCCGCACCGCGCTTACCGCGTCGGCAGTCATCCTCTCCTGTGCGGGGCTCGCTTTCGGCTATCAGGCTGCCCCGGCGTTCGCCGCGGACAGCGCCACGATAAGCGGTGCCACCACCCACCAGACCATGGCCGGGTTCGGCTTCGCGGAAGCTTTCGGCGAGGCGGCGAGCGTGATGACCGCGCCCGCGGCGGAGCAGCAGCAGGCCCTCAACCTGCTGATGAGCCCTTCCTCCGGCGCCGGGCTTGACATCGTCCGCAACGAGATCAGCGCGGACTCGGGAACCACGATCGAGCCGAACAGCCCGGGCAGCCCTGGCGGGGCGCCGACCTACGTCTCACTGGCCTCGATCAACCAGGACCAGGGGCAGTTGTGGTTCGACCAGCAGGCGAAGACCAACTTCGGGGTGAACACCTTCTTCGCCGACGCGTGGAGCGCGCCGGCCTTCATGAAGAGCAATGGCTCACAGAACAATGGCGGCCAGGTCTGCGGCGTCTCCGGGACTAGCTGCTCCAGCGGTGACTGGCGGCAGGCGTTCGCGAACTACCTGATCCAGTACGCCAAGGACTACGCCGCCGCCGGGGTGCCGCTGACCTATATCGGGCCGACAAACGAGCCCGACTTCAGCGCAAGCTACGACAGCATGACGATGAGCGCGGCGCAGATAGCGAGCCTGCTCGATGTCGTCGGTCCCGCGGTGAAGAGCTCGGGCCTGTCCACGCAGGTCGAGTGCTGCGAGGCGACCGGCTGGCCGGTCTCAGGCACGTACGCCTCGGCGGTCGAGGGCGATTCGACCGCGCTGGCAGACACGGCGTTCTTCTCCGGGCACGGCTACAGCGGCGCGCCCACCTCGCCACTAGCGGGCTGGACCAAGCCTCAGTGGGAAACCGAATGGTTCGGCAACGATGGCAGCTCGTGGGATCCGGCGTGGGACGACGGCACCGCCGACTCCGGGTTCACCTGGGCACAGCGCATCTACACGGGCCTGACCGGCGCGAATCTGAGCGCCTTCCTGTTCTGGCAGGGCGCCGACCCCAACAACGGCAACGGCGGCCTGGTGTTCCTGCAAAGCAACGGCACCGCCGCGGCGTCGGGCCGGCTGTGGGCGTTCGCGAACTACAGCCGCTACATCCATCCGGGCGCGGTCCGGATCGGCTCGACCAGCTCCAATAGCGGCGTGGACATCTCCGCCTACAAGAACACCGATGGCACGGTCGCGGTGGTGGCGCTGAACACCCTCAGCAGCTCCGACACCATCAACTACTCGACGTCAGGGATCGGCGGCACCAGCGGCACGGTGACTCCATGGCTGACCAACGGCTCCAACAACGTGGTAGGCCAGTCGGCGATCACCCTGTCGGGCGGCGCGTTCAGCGCGACGATCCCGGCCCGTTCGCTGGTCACCTACGTCATCAAGCCCTCCACGGGTGGCAACACGGTGACGGTGACACCCCCCGGGAACCAGACCTCGACGGTCGGCACCGCGGCGTCGGTGCAGATCGCGGCCACCGACTCCAGCTCAACCGCGACGCTTACCTACGCGGCCGCGAACCTGCCGGCCGGCCTGTCGATTAGCCCCTCCACCGGACTGATCAGCGGCACGCCCACCACGGCGGCCACGTCGTCGGTCACGGTCACCGCCACCGACAACACCGGCGCGTCCGGCTCGGCGACATTCACCTGGACGGTCAACCCGATCAATAACGGCAACACAGTCACCGTAATGAACCCTGGTAATCAGACCTCCACGGTCGGCACCCCCGTGTCGTTGCAGCTCCATGCCACCGACTCCAGCTCAACCGCCACGGTGAGCTTTACCTCTATTACCGGACTGCCGGCCGGCCTGGCACTGAACTCCTCCACCGGCCTGATCACCGGCACGCCCACCGCCGCGAGCACGTCCACGGTCACGGTCACAGCGACCGACAACACCGGCGCGTCCGGCTCGGCGACATTCACCTGGACGGTCAACCCCGCCACCCCCGGAGGGTGTCACGTCGTCTACACCCGCAACAGCGAGTGGCCGGGCAACTTCACCGCGCAGGTCGTGATCACCAACACAAGCACGACGGCGGTCAACGGCTGGACGCTGAAGTTCACATACCCCGGCGACCAGAAGATCACCAACGACTTCAACGGCACTGCCAGCATGTCCGGCGAGGTAGCGACCCTGGTCAACGCCAGCTACAACGGCGCCATCGCCGCCGGCGGCTCCGTCACGGTCGGCTTCCAGGGCACCTTCACCAGCAATGACACATCGCCGACAAGCGGCTTCACCCTGAACGGGACCGCCTGCACCTGATCGGGGCAGTGACCCGCACCCTCAGCTCGGGCTAGGGTGATCTGCTCAGGGTGGTTTCGCGCCGCCCTGGGCGGAGGAGGGCGACGTGAAGGCACTGGTGTTCCGGCACAACCTCGCGCGCGAGGCGGCTTCGGCCATCGGCGGCCGCGTGGACCGGAGGGCCTACGTCTCGCGTTTCGCGCCCGTCCGCGTCGAGGAAGTCGAGGAGCAGCCGCTTCCGGCCGCTGACTGGGTGCGCGTCCAGACGACGTTCTCGGGCCTGTGCGGTTCGGACGTGAAGCAGATCCTGCTTAACGGCTCGCGCGACAACCCGCTCACCGCGCTGGTGTCCTTTCCGCACGTGCTCGGCCACGAGGTTGTCGGGCGGCGCCTGGACACGGGCGAACGCGTCGTGCTCAACCCGTGGCTGTCCTGCGTTCCCCGGGGCATCGACCCGCCGTGCGGAGCGTGCCGGGAGGGCCGCTACCCGTGGTGCCGCAACTTCCGGTCGGGCGGCCTGCCCGTCTCGATCCACCTCGGGAACTGCGCGGCGGCCGCCGGGGCGCACGCCGAGCGTTTCGCCGCGCACCAATCGCAGCTGTTCGTCATACCGGGCGACATCTCGGACGAGGCGGCCGTGCTTGCCGACCCGGTGAGCGTCTCGCTGCGCTCGATCCTGCTCGCGCCGCCTCCCGCCGACGGCCAGCCCGTGCTCGTTTACGGCTCGGGCACGCTCGCGTTCGCGGTCATCGCGCTGCTGCGGCACCTGTACCCCGACTGCGAGGTGTGGGCGGCTACCCGCCCCGGCGCCCGGGCCGCGCTCGCCACCCGCCTCGGCGCGCACGCCGTGCTGTCTACCGTGCCCGACTCACTTGTCGCGCAGGTCGCGGGCCGCGTCGAGGCCACGCCGCTCAAGCCGTGGAGCAACCGCGACTGGCTGCAAGACGGGCCCGCCGTCGTCTACGACACGATCGGCTCGGTGGAGACCGTCGAGACGTCGCTGCGACTGCTCACCACGGGCGGCACGCTCGTCGTCTCGGGCGTGGAGCCGCCGAGGCGCTTTGAGTGGACTCCGCTGTACTTCAAGGAGTTGCGCGTCATCGGCTCGAACGGCTTCGGCGTCGAGACGGTGGGTGGTGTGGCCAAGCACGCCATGGAGCACTACTTCGACTTCATCGGCGCCGGCCTGGACCTGACTCCGGTCATCACGCACCGCTTCCCGCTCGCACGCTGGGACGACGCGGTGCTAGCGCTGAAAGACGCGCGGCGCTCCGGCGCCGTCAAGGTCCTGCTGGAACCCTGAAACCGTCAAACCGTCAAAGACCGTCAAGACCGTCAACTCGGCCCGCCCGCCAGGTGGCGCATGTTGCGCAGGGCGACAGCCATGATGGTGTTCGTCGGGTTGTGCGCGCCGGAGGTGACGAAGACGGAACCGTCGGCGACGTAGACGTTGTCCAGGCCGTGCATCCGGCCGTAGCTGTCGGTGACGCTCGCGGTCGCGTCGGCGCCCATCATCATGCCGCCCATGACGTGGCTCCCAGTGGGCAGCCCGCCGCTGTTGTCCGTGTCAGGCACGGCGAGGGCGACGGCCGCGCCTGCCTTTTTCATCATCGTCTTCACCTGCGGGATCCAGAACTGCTGAGCCACTTGCTCGTACTTTCCCGGACTCCAGGTGATCCTGGCGACGGGCAGTCCGAAGACATCCTTGACCGCCGCGTCAAGCGTCACCGTGTGGCCGAGGTACGGCAGGTCGTCGCCGACGAGCGAGCAGCCTGCCAGCCGGTCGCGCAGGATGGAAGACCGCATGAGCTGCTTGAACTCCGTGCCGAACGGTCTGGCCGGCCGGAGCAGGCTGAGCAGTGTCTGGTAGGCCTGTGCCTCGCTAATAGCGGCCTGGCTGCCGCCGAGTTCCATGATCCCGCCGCGGATGTACGGCAGGCCGTGGGCCTTCGCGTAGGCCCGGGCGCCCGGGAAGTCCGGATCGGCCGCGTCTTCGGCGCACTGTGTCGTCGACCTGCCGCGGTAGGCGTGCATCCGCTCGTCTAGGAAAATCGCGGTGCCGTCGACGAACGAGTGCATCATGAGCCGGCGGCCGAGTTTGCCGCTGGCATTCGGGAACGACGAGAGCAGCGCGAGCCGCACCGTTTCGATGGCGGAAGCCGCCAGCACCACAAGGTCGGCGCCCTCCGTGCCGGTCACCGGCCCGCTGGCGGTCATCCGCACCCAGCGCACCCCGGTCGTCCGGGCCGCCGCGCCCGAGCCGGCCAGCAGCACCCTGGTCACCATGGTCTCGGGTACCAGCTTGACGCGCCCGGTCCGCAGCGCGAGCCGCAGCGGAATCAGCGCCGCCGGCCTGGCCATGACCGGGCAGCCGTAGCCGGCGCAGAACCCGCAGTCGTTGCACGCGCGCTGCCCGTTGTACGGCGCCGAGTTGATCGCCATCGGGAACGGGTACGGATGCAGGCCGATGGCGGCGGCGCCGGCGGCCACGGCGACCGAGGAACGCTGCTGCGGACCTGGCGGCATCGGGAACGGCCCGGTCCGCGGCGCGTGCTTGCGCACGATGTCCGGCATCGCCCCCGTGTCGCCCTGCACGCCGATCAGCTTCTCAACCTCGTCGTAGTAGGGCGCGATGTCGGAGTAGCCGAACGGCCAGTCTGCCAGGTCGGCGTCCGGCACCGGTCCGAGCGCGGACAGCTGCTGGAAGTCGATGTCCCAGAACCTCGGCACTTTCGCGTCCCAGTGCACGGTCCCGCCGCCGACGAGCTGGGGCAGTTCGTTCACGGCGCCCGTGTACTGAACTGGGGTCGCCGCGTCCGGCCGCCAGGTGCGCGGGAACACCAGCGGATCCGGCCCGGCGAAGTTGCGCACGCCCATCTTGAGGTCGTCGTTGGAGAACAGCGTCCCGATCGGCCCCGCACCGGCGAGGTTGGAGAACCGGTTGGGGCCCTTCTCGAAAACGACGACCTCCCACCCGGCCCGCGCGAGCTCCATGGCCGCCACGGACCCGCCGGCGCCGCTGCCGATCACGACGGCCTTGCCCATGGGTCACACCTCGCCGAGGAGCTTCAAGGCGTCTGCCACGATGCCGGCGGCGGCAACAGAATCGCGACCGTCGGAGCGCTCAACCTCGGCGGGCGTGTAACCGCGTGGCTGAATGTCTCCGGGGAAGCCGATATCCCTCCAGCCGGACAGGTCGCGGTTGCCGCCGTATTCGGGGTTGGCGTACAGGCCCTCGATCGTGTGCTCGAACAGCAGCGACCTGAACGCGCCCATGTCCTGCCTGGCCAGGATCTTGTCCTGCTCCTGGTGAGCGGCCGAGGTGAAATCCCCGCCCGCGAGCCTGTCCAGGGCTGCGATGCCGTCGGCGTACTGCCGCCGCCAGTCCTGCAGGCGCTTGCGCCACGCGATGACCGTGACCGGATCGAGCGCGGTGAAGGCCGCCATGTGGTCCGGGCCTGATGTGTGCCGGTTGCTCCACGGCCCGCCCGCGAAGATCTTCGGTTCGGGACCGGTCAGCGCGCCGAGTGCCCCGAGCATCGTGTCGATGTAGCCGGTCACGCCTGCCTCGCGCGCGCCCGGGTGGCCGGCCTCGGCCGGGTCGTCCGCCGGACCGGGCGCTATCCGCGCGGTCGCTGCCTCGACGACCGCGGCCTGATGGCTGGTGAAGAACTTACCCGCCGCGGGGCTCGCGACCGGCGCCGTGCAGCCCGCGGCCCCCAGGACCGCCGCCGCGGGAATCGCGGTGATGACCGTTCGACGCCGCACCACGACCCCTCGGGAAAGCTATGTCCGGGCGGGACTTCGCTGATTCCAGCAGGTCCCAGAAGTGGATATATGGGAAAGATGATGGCGCGAGTGTCGAGGCTGCCGCAAGAGGAGCACACATCGCCGGCAACAACGGTGTGATCGCGGCGGCGGGCCGACGGTCATCTGCCGCCGGCCCGCCCGTGCGCGGATCAGCAGCCGTCGTAGGCCGACCAGTTGGACGCCCCGCCGGCCGCGATGGCGTTGTTGAACACCTGGTTCTGCTCGGCGACGCTAGCGTTACCGAAGTCGGCAGGGTTACCGCCGTACGCGGCCCAGGTCGAGGAACTGAACTGGTACAGGCCATAGTGGCCGGTGGAGTTCATGACCTGGCTATTGCCGCCAGACTCCCGGGCGACAACGCACGACTGGAACGACCCGTCGCCCGCGGTCGACACGGTCTGCACCGGGGCGGTCTGCGCGGTGCCAGCAGTAGCGGACGTCGCGCCCTCCGACGGGACCCACGTACTAGCCGTGCTGGGCGCCGGCGCCGGAGCCGGGGCGAGAACCGAGGGAGCGCCAGGGATCTTGGCCGGCTTGACCGGAACGGCCAGGACCTGTCCGGCCGTGATCACATCCGCGTACTGGATCTTGCCGTGGTTGGCCCAGTAGAGCACCGGCCAATAGCCTGGATCCTGGTAGAACCGCTCCGCGATGGCGCTCAGCGAGTCACCCGGCTTGACGGCGTACGACGACGCCCCCGAGGACTCCCGAATGGGCGCTGACCGGATCGCCGACAGCCACGTAGCGGCGGGGGGATAGACGCTGACCCGGGCCACCGGGTGCGCGGGCCGCGAGTCGGACGGTGCGCTGGCGAACGCCGGCGCGTTGGTCAACGCCAGCGTCGCGGCCACACCGAACAGCGCTGGCGCGGCAGCACCGGGGCGCCGGTGCTTGAAGCGGGTACGTGCTTTGCTGGTTGGGCTCCCCAAAGGGCTCCTTCCGAGTAGGTCGCGCTCATCGGGAAGGCCGCGTGCACAGTGCATGGTGGTGCATAAGGTGCAGAAGCCTTCAGAGCGCCTGGCATCCCGGAAGCGTAAGCACAAAGCAGCAATGGTTACAACAAATTAGACAAAAATCTCTAGCCTTGATACGCTGCGCCACTCACCGAAAGGCCGTAAACGCTTACGATTTGGCAAAGGCCCAGGTCACACGGCCTGTAAGCGCTTTCATGAAGAGGCCGGAAAAACCAACCGCCCGTTCAGAATAAAGAAATTTTGTTTTCCGAACGGCCGGTGGCTTGTGCTCCCAGGACGGCGGCACGCATCGGGTCCGGGGCGTTGACGGCGGCGCCCTGGCGCAGCGCCCATCCCGGCACGCTCGCGCGTTTTCAACTGCGTCAAAGTCTGCCTGATGCCACCTTCGCGGCGAGGATTCACCGCGCTGTTCTTATTAGTACGTCTTACGTCATTAGGAGCGGTGATGGGTCATATTTTTCTGGGGCACGGCAGCCTCTCACCAGAAGGCTATTCCTATAACACCGGCATGGGCACGATTGCCGTCCCTCCGGGAACCTCGTTGCAGTTCTTCTGCGACACCGGCCAAGGACTCGTCGTGACCACGAAGCTATTGATCGACTGGAACGAGCTGCAGCGACCGTGGCCGGCTTTGACCTCGGCCAACGTCACCTACAACCTGGGCCTGGGCCCCTTCTCGGACTTGAAGGACTCGGCCAACAAACTCATGGCGATCATGCAGGGCGGTGCCATGGATCACACCATCCACATCCCTGGTACTACCCACGAGGTCTCTAATGACGAGCTGCTCTGCACGGGCACGGCGGGGCAGTGCCCAACGGATCCGCGGGAGCAGCGGGCACATTCGTGCAATGGAATCCTCGGCCGGTTCTCCGGAGACCTGTACTGGATCGCCTGCACGTCAGTTGTCCTACCGCGTGACGAAGAAATGCGCGAGCTCTTCAACATGAGCGAGGCGGACGTCAGCGAGATCGACAAGGTAATCGCCGCAGCCCGCGGTGACGCACCCGAAAGCGCTGTCCTCGGCGCGGATCCTGACAGTGTCCTGGCGGCTGCGCTCCGGCTGCTTGACAATTACGACACCGCCAGGCAATTCCACGCCTTCTACTACGTCATGGTGTCCGAGGAGCAACGGCAGTTCCTGAGCCAGAATCAGCAGATCGCCGCGTGGATTAGGGATAACCCGCTCTAACGTCGGCGGGCGTCGCTGATTTCTCGGCCGTGACCTGCTGACTTGCGCGTAGGCATGGGACAAGATCATTACGTGAGTGTCGCGTTGCCACAACGGAAGCAGACGGGGAAGCCGACCCGGCTGCGGTCGTTCGATCCCGTTCGTCTCGCCGATCTCGAATACCGGGCCTGGGTCGGCTACTACCTGCGGCGCTGGTCCCGGGTGCTGGTCGCCTCTGTCGGGCTGGTCCGGGTGGGCTTCGGCTTGGACTGGCTGCGGAGCCTGCACGGCGCCTGGCTGGTGCTGCGGGCCAACCAACTGTGGGCGCCGTATCCCGACAACGACCCCGAGCGGGCCCGTGCCTGCATGCGGCGGTTCTACACCCTGGTCAGGCAGGCGTACGGCGAACCCGCCGACCCCGTCAGGGCAGCCGAGCTCGAGGTCGACTGGTGGCGCGCGCACCGCGAGCGCCAGCACAGTGACGACTCGCGCGCGAGCGACGACGCGGCGCCCGCCGATGAGCTAGTGGCGGCGCTGACCCGCCTGTACTGCCACCTGTACGGCGAGCCCGAAGCCGCGCTCCGGCCGGCCGCGGTGCACCGGGCCCGGGCCATGGACCTGTCCGACCAGTGGATCCGCGAGGGCTGCCGACCGGACAGCGGACTCCTCCCGCTGGAGCACGCGGCGCTGGTCCGGTCCTATGCCGCGCTGCTCGCCGCCGTCCACCACTGAGTCCGCCCGACACCTGCCCCAGGGTGAGTCAGTAGCCGCCCCCGCCGCCCAGGTGCACGGCGACGAACACCTAGCAGGCGATAGCGAACAGCAAGGTGATGACGCCGATCACGATTCCGGCGTGGCTGCTGAACATGATCATTCCAGTCTCTGCGGGCCTCTTGCCGGCCCGATTTTCGGCAAGAGTTGGTGGTGAGCATGATCATCGCGAACAAATGTTTGTCTTAACTGTAGCTATAACGACAGTTAAGGCAAACATTTCGACTAAACGATCTTGGACTGGGCCAGGATGGTCTCGTGCGACCCACGCTGCCGAGACCTGAGCCTCACACTTGACCCGCTGGGAACAGTAAAACCTTCAGCCTCGGCAGCACGGGAACCGCGAAACTCGGAGCTTGTGTAAACCGGGAGAAGCGAGGTGATGGGTCACGCCTGGATCGCGTATAGGGCATCGTCGTGGCAGCCGACGAAGACGAGACCGCTGGCCACCGCGGGGGTGGACAGGAGCGGGGCGTCGCCTGGCGCGGGGAAAGACCAGACGGGGGTGCCCGTCTTGGCATTGAGCGCTTGCACGGCAAGGTCAGTGGTGTAGTAGAGGCGGCCGCCCGCCAACGTCAGGCCGTACGGCCCTGTGACGTTGCCGACAAGCTTCCATACCGGTTTCCTGGTCGCGGCTCTGACAGCATGCAGGGTCCCGTTGTTGTCCTTGACATACACGACGCCGTCGGCGACGGCCAGATCGGTCTCGATCCCGCTGCCCGGATGGTATCTCCACAGGATCCGGCCTGTTCTGGCCTCGATCGCGTACAGCGTTCCTGAGATGGTCCCCAGGTAGACGCTGCCGCCATCGATAGCCAGGCTGGTGCCGGCCCGGTCGTCGCCGGAGAGCAACGGGTTATGCCAGATCTCGGTGCCCGTGGCGGCCTGGAACGCGTAGAGGATGCCGGACGCGTCGAGCGCGTAGAGGACACCGCCTGCCGCCTTGAGTGCCACGGCGAAGGGCTGGCTGGTGCGGAAGGTAACACCCTTCGCCCCTGTCGCGGCATCGTGCGCTTGCGGTGGTGCCGTGACCGTAGCGAGGATCACGCTGCCGCCATCGACCGTCCAGTTCCGCCGGTAGTACGCGGGCGCGTCGGTCGCCACGTCCCAGGCCGGCGCGCCGTTCGCGGCACGCCGGGCGTAGAAGTGGCCATCGGTTGTGGACAGGCAGACGACATCGCCAGCCAACTCAGGAGCGGCGGAGACCGTTCCGGCCTCGAATGACCAGACTTGCCGCCTTGTCGCGATGCTGACCGCGTAGACGTTGTTGTCGGTGCTGCCGACGTACACCACGCCGTTCGCCGCACCCGGGTCGGCCTGGATGGCATTGCCCGTCGGGAACTTCCAGGCCGCGGTCCTGTGCGGTCCCAGGCCGAAGTACGGCTGCAGCGCCCCTGCCGATGGCGCGGCCTGTCCCGTCTGCCGCGGTGTGTGCCCTGTCCCTGTCGCCGGCGGGGCGCTCGTCGCCGGACGTGAGCTGATGACCCAGCCGATCGTGCCGCCGATGACGGCGACGCCGCCAACGCCGGCCCCGATGAGCAGCCCGCGGCGGCTCGTACCGCGGGTGACGCCTCGATGCCGGGGGATCGCGTGCGCGTCCTCGAGGGATGGGCCGCGCGGTTCGGGCTCGGCGCCGCGCGAGGATGCCGGAGCTATCGCGTTTGCGCGCCAGTTCCCCTCCAGGTGCGTTGCCGGCGCGACTTGCAGCGCTTCGATCTGCGCGGTCAGCGCAGCCTGCTGTGCCTGGATGACCTTGGCTACCTCGTGCGGCCAGAACATGGCCGGCGACAGGCCCAGACGCTCGGCGGCCGCGGTGCCGCGCGCCGCGACCCGGACCAGGTCCGCGCGCTGCCATGGGTCCTTGGCCAGGCAAGCCTCGATGAGCTCCCGAACGTGCTCGGGAATCGCCCCAAGATCCGGCTCAGCGTGGACGATGCGGTACATCACCGAGGTCGCCGACATGCTGCGGCCGTCGCCGAACGGGGCCGATCCGGACGCGGCGTAGCCGAGGACGGAGCCGAGCGAGAACACGTCGCTCGCGGGTCCGGCCACGAGCCCTTCCACTTGCTCGGGCGACATATAGCTCGGGGTCCCGATGATCACCCCGGTGGCGGTCATCCTGGTGTCGGTGACCGCTCGGGAGATGCCGAAGTCGATGACCCGCGGCCCGTCCAGCGCCAGCAGCACGTTGGCGGGCTTGAGGTCACGGTGAATGAGCCCGGTTCCGTGAATGGCCCGCAGTGCCTCGGCGAGCCCGGCGGCCAGTCGCCACACCGCCGAGGTGGGCAGCGGACCATACCGCCTGACGACGTCCTCCAGGGATGGTCCGGGGACGAAGGCGGTCGCGAGCCACGGCGGAGAGTCGTTGACCCCCGCCGCCACGACGGGCGCGGTGTACCAGCCGCTGACCTTCGCGGCGGCCTCCACCTCGCCGCGAAACCGCCGGACGAACTCCGCATCCCGGCATAGCTCCTGGTGGATGACCTTGACCGCGACGATCCTGCCCGCGAGGGAAGAGGCCAGGAAGACCCGCCCCATGCCGCCCGACCCGAGCCTCGCCAGCAGCCGGAACTCCCCGACAGCCGGCGGATCAGCCGCGCTTAACGGGTCCATCAGTGATCACCTCCCGCGGCGATCCGCTAGCGCAATCCGAGATTATTGCGACAAAGCTCCGACAGGTGCGGGGACGGCGAAGTTCAGCCGGCTGTCAGCAGCCAGGGGAGACCAGGCCGCACTCGTAGGCGAGGACGACGGCCTGGACGCGGTCGCGCAGGCCCAGTTTCGTCAGGATCCGGGCGACATGGGTCTTCACCGTCGCCTCGCTGAGGTACAGCTTGGCGGCGATCTCGGCGTTCGACATGCCGCGGGCGATCACCCCGAGGACTTCGAGTTCGCGGGGGGTCAGCGCGGAGATGCCGCTGTCGGGCGCGCCCGGGCGCGCGGACGCCGGGGAGGCGGAGGGTCCCGACGGCGCCGGCGGGCCGCCTGGCCGGCCCGCGAAGCGCTCCACCAGGCGGCGGGTGATGGACGGGGCGAGCAGCGCGTCGCCGGTGCGGACGAGCTTGACGGCGGCGACTAGGTGCTCGGGGGTGACGTCCTTGAGCAGGAATCCGCTGGCCCCCGCGGACAGGGCCGCGTACACGTACTCGTCCAGGTCGAACGTGGTCAAGATGATGATCCGCGGCCCGGCGTGGAGGGCGTCCGGCTCATCGCCAGCCAAATCCCCGGAGGCGCCGGAGGCACCGGCCGCGACGATGCGCCGCGTGGCCTCGATGCCGTCAAGCCGTGGCATCCGAACGTCCATCAGCACGACGTCGGGCTGGTGCTCGAGCACCTTCGCGACCGCCTGCTCGCCGTCGGCGGCCTCGGCGAGCACGTCGATGCCCGCCGCCTTGAGGATGAGCCGGAAGCCGCCGCGCACCAGCGCCTGGTCATCGGCGATGACCGCGGTGACCCGGGGGGGCATGGGGGGGCGGGCAGCCCCCCCATACGGGGGGTCACCGGGGGGTCGCCCTCCGGGGGCAACAGAGCTCATGACGCGGTTCCGGCAGGCATGACCGCCCTTACCTGCCAGCCACCTGATGGCCGCGGACCGGCGGCGAGTTCCCCGCCGTAGAGCGCCAGCCGCTCGCGCAGGCCGAGCAGCCCGCGGCCCGGTGTGCCGCTGCCGCCACCGCTGCCCTCGCGCGGACCGGTCCCGTCCCCGTCGTCGCTGACCGTGATCACGAGGTCCTCGCCCCATTCCACGCCCACCGTCGCCGCGGCCCACCCGGCGTGACGCAGCACGTTCGTGAGCCCTTCCTGGACGACCCGGTAGGCGGCCAGGTCCGCGCCCGGCGACAAGGGCCGTGGCTCGCCGCTAACCCGGAGCTCGACCGGGAGCCCGGCGGCCGCCACCCGGCCGATCAGCGCGTCGAGTTCGCCGAGCCCCGGCTGCGGGCGTAGCGCCCCAGAAGGTGCCGACCCGCTCTCCTGGCCATCGGCCGCGGGGCTGAGCAAGCCGAGCAGGTTACGCAGCTCGGTCATTGCTTCGCGCCCGGTGGACTCCACGGCGAGCAGCGCGTCCTCGGCGTCGTCCGGGGAGGACGCCATGATCTTCCGTGCCGCGCCGGCCTGGACGATCATGACCGACACGTTGTGCGTTACGACGTCGTGCAGCTCCGAGGCGATCCGCTCCCGCTCCGCCGCGAGCGCGCGCTGGGTGGCCGCCTCGGCGTCCGCGGCCGCGCGGCGCAGCCGGGCGGTCGAGTCGGCCAGCCGACGGCGCAGCTCCCGGATGCCCAGGCCGGCCACGGCGGCGGGCAGGATCGCGAAGATCGCGGTAAGCCGTCCGGGGAACCGCGGGAGATCAGGTCCGATCGTCCCCGCCACCCCAATCGTGACCACGCCGACCACCGCGATCGCCAGGTTCCGGTACCTGGAATGGGTGACCGCGCCGTAGGCGGCGTACACGGCGGTGCCCAGCGCGACCGGCGGGACGTAGGGGCGGCGCAGCATCAGGATCGCCGCGGCGATCACGAGCCAGACAGTGATCGGGTAGTACCGCCTGAAGGCGAGCGGCAGCGCGGTCAGCGCCGCCAAGATGAGCATGGCAACGGTCGCGTGCGTCACGGGGGCGAAGAACTGCACGCCCCCCTTCTCTGAGATCGGCAGCAGTTGCCCGCGCAGGCCAGGCGGGACAGCGCCCGCCGGGAATACGCCGTCCGCCGTGATGGCCCGCTCCGCCATCTCGTAGACCGCCCCGGCCGCCGCGCCCACCGCGACGGCGGCGTCGAACGCCAGCGCCCAGCCCGACGGGGCCGGCTCGCGCGGTTGCGCCCGCCGCAAGTAGGCCACAAGCCGGCTGATACGTCCTGCCACCCAACCATTGTGACCCGCGTTCGGGGAATGGACATCCGCCGTGCCATGTACCGGACTACATCGCAAGGATGATTGGCGGTGGCCGGGTAACCCCGCAGCGTTAGGAATATCGGCAACAGGACCGACGCGGACCGCGGCGCCGCGTGGCTACCTTCGCCAGCATGGACACGCTAGTTCAGCTCGAGAACGTCACCAAGCGGTACGACGGCGCGCCTGTGGCCGCCGTCGACGGCGCATCACTGCGGATCGACGCCGGCGAGGCGGTCGCCATCATGGGGCCGTCAGGGTCGGGCAAGTCGACGCTGCTCAACCTCATCGCAGGCATGGACCGGCCGACCTCCGGCGCGGTCCGGGTGGGCGATGAACGGGTCGACATGCTGTCAGAGGCGGGTGCCGCGCGGTTCCGCCGCAGGCAGGTCGGCATGATCTTCCAGTTCTTCAACCTCCTTGACGACATGACGGTGATCGACAACGTGCTGCTCCCCGCCCAGCTCGCCGGGGAGAAGGCCAGCCAGGCACGGCGGCGCGCCGACGAGCTCATCGAGATGCTGCGTCTCGGGCACCGGCGCGACGCCTACCCGGCCCGGCTGTCCGGCGGCGAGCGGCAGCGCGTGGCGATCGCCCGCGCGCTGATCAACAAGCCGTCGCTGCTGCTGGCGGACGAGCCGACCGGCGCGGTCGACACCACCACAGGTGACGAGATCGGACGGCTGCTGCTCGACCTCAACGCCCAGGGGCAGACGCTGATCCTCGTCACACACAGCCCCGAACT
>Ga0126381_100001905_pt1 | contig 22419 bp, 16 predicted proteins | sample PanSoiMetPlot_28_FD_96465 | JGI IMG/M metagenome (GOLD analysis project Ga0126381, IMG submission 96465) | Tropical forest soil microbial communities from Panama - MetaG Plot_28 | ecosystem: Environmental > Terrestrial > Soil > Tropical forest > Bulk soil | place: Panama | collected 2016-02-17 | reverse complement strand
GGCACGGAGTCCTACAACCTCGTCGAAGCCGGGCTGGATTCCCTGGATCTGGTTGTGTTCATGCACGAGATCAAGGAACTCCTAAAGAATAAAGACGCCGATATGCTGGCGAGGCAGATAGATATCGGCCTGATTCAGCGTGTGAGCGTAGCCGAGTTGTTTCGTCTGGCTGAACAGTTGGAGCGTGCTCCCGAAGAAGCCCTGGTTCCGCTACGGCAATATTTGACGGCTTTTCGTGAAGAGCAACGCACAGCGGAGCGGCGGATGATGGGCAATGAGAGGAAGCTCATCTTTGAGCCTCCAGCGCGAGTGGCAATGCCCGAAACGGCGATCATAAATAATGTTCTGCTAACCGGCGGCACTGGTTTCATCGGACCGTTCCTCGTGAAAAGCCTGCTGGAACAAACGCATGCGAACATCCACGTGCTCGTCCGATCATCCGACGAGCACCAGGGCAAGCAGAGACTGAGGGAGGCCATGGAATCAATGGGGCCTTGCCCGGCGGGACTAATGCAGATGTTTGAAACCCGTGTAGTTCCTGTTTGTGGAGACCTTGGCCACAAGAATCTGGGATTGACGCGGGATGTTTGGGATACCCTCGCGAATGAAATCGATACAGTCTTTCACAACGGCGCAACCGTAAATTACTTGCTCAACTACGACCGGATGCGCGATGCGAACGTGCTGGGGACGAATGAGGTCTTGAGACTTGCGTTCGAAGGACGACGCAAGCCCCTCAATTACGTCTCGACCACCTTCATATTTGGTTGGGCGGTCAAGAAGGTTCTCTACGAGACCGACTTCAACGAGCACATGGAGCTTCTCGATTTCGGTTACAGCCAGTCCAAATGGGTATCGGAGCAAGTGGTAATGGACGCGCGCCGCCGGGGCCTTGCAACACGGATCTTCCGGCCCGCCCTGGTCAGTCCCTCCGTCGCCGGTGGGGGTAACAATTTCGACATTGCCGTGCGCTTGGTGGCATTCATGGTGAACCACGGCATTGGAGTCGATGCTCTGAACCAGGTGAGTTTCGTACCGGCGGACATCACGGCCAACAACATCGTTGCGATTTCCACGACTCCGGGCACCGAGAACAGAACCTATCACGTGGTGAGGGACGACTATGCGAACATGCAGGATATTACTGACCTCATTACGAAGGCGACCGGCCGGCAATTTGAGATATTCAGTCTTCCGGATTTCGTTCCCGAGCTCATCCGGAGGTGCAGGAAAGAAGATCTGCTCTTCCCGTTGTTGGACTTTCTGGTGGGCTCGGTGGACAACATTTCGGCGATGGAGTTTAAACGATACGACAGTTCCTGCTATCAGGCGGCTCGCGGTACCTCCGCGTGGGGCAAGCCAGATCCGTCTTTAGAAGATACCGTCAACGGCATTCTGCGATTCATGCAGCGAAAGGGAATCATTTCGGTTGGAATTCGTGAGTTAAACGCCGTGGGTAGCGTGCCCGTGGCCTCACCCGCGACTGCAACCGGCCTCGCACAGCGATAGTCACTGCTTGCGGAACACCAGCGTTTCGTTTATTTGCTGGGCGGTTTCCAGCGTGCCTGTTGTGGTGAGCGTCATCTGTGTTCCGTCGGCGGAAACCACCCAGCGATCTTCTTGCGTGATTTGATTGTCTCGCCGGTAAATCGCGTCGACCGTGTGGGCGTCGACAAGCTTCAGCGATACCGTATCGTTGCGGGAGTTCCTCAGATCGTATTCCTTGCCATCAAAACGCGCGCTGTAACTGAAGTCGCCTGAGAAGCGCACCGCACCGTTTCCCTCCGCCTCGATCTTGAGCACCATGCCTTGCGCCATCCGGGACTTGCTCAGATCCTCCGTCCACTCGCCGGCAAATAAGTCATTCGCTGACTTCTTTCCCCCAGTCCGCATCCACACTGTGGTCTCGTCGGAATGGCCTTTTTGTGAAGTCGTGCTGGTTAACTCATTAGCGTCCTTCGAGAGCTTGTCGTGAATCGTGACGACCACCGCTCCGTTCTTCTTCTCTTTGACTTCGACCTGGTGCTTATCGATCCTGCGCAGTTCGATCTGATCAAACGCGGGGTTACCCTCCACGGGTGTGTTATGGCCGTTCACCTTGGCCGTGAAATCGAGGTGGCGGTCGCCCGAAATCACTACGTGGACTTCGCCGTGTTGAGATGTGATGGACAGTTTGTTTGGGGGATCGATGGAAGACTGCGCCGAGATAAGCGTCCAGGAGCCTATGCGGGGATCTGCCGCAACAACTTGAATGCTAGCCAACAGTACGAAGAGCGCAAGCTTGAGCAATCGTCCTCCTGGAACCGCGTATTTTTACCACAATATTACGGACGTGCCGGGAATGCGAAGCGCTCACCTTCTGTGAACCGGTAACGATTTTGAGTAGTGGGACAATTCCGTATTGCCGATCTTTCCGCCAATCCTCTAGGATTTCGGCAGTGGCAAGCCAAACGAAAAGTAATAGCCCACTCGCCGATCACGCTTGAAATTATGACTTCTGCGCACCTGCGCCATTTCTGGCTGGCCGGAGTAGTTCTTGCCGCTGTCCTCGCGCTGCTTCCATTTTCCTTTCATGCCGAGCGCCATCTGGAGACTGCAACCCGCATCGAAGGCAGCGAAGCGGGAAAAGTCCCAAATGAGTTGGCCTCCCGCTTTCATTCGCCATTCGTGGACCGCGTGGTTCTGGTGATCCACGGACTTCCGCCTGCGGATTCGGAGGAGGGCCAGGAAGCATTAGCTTCCATTGAGGAGAAACTGCAGAAAGAACCAGGTGTGTCCGGAGCCGTTTCCTACCTTGATTTTCGTGATCCCATTTTCTTGGGCGAGGGCGGAGGAACTTTTATTCTGATCGGCCTCGCTTCGACGGACGGTCCCGTCGAATTGCTCGTGCCCAAGCTTCACGATCTCGACAACGCGCTGCAAAACGAATTGCGGGGCCGTTATCCGGCAGTGAAACTCGAACTAACCGGAGAGACTCCGCTTAATTTCGACATTCGGAAAGCCAGCTCCGATGACGTACGACACGCCGAGAGTCTAGCGATTCCCGGAACACTTGCGCTTTTGCTACTGGCTTTCGGAAGCGTGGTAGCGGCCCTGATTCCAGTCGCTATCGGTCAGCTTGCCATCGCCAGCGCCCTCGCTATGGCGGGGTTCCTGGCCCGGGGTTGGCATTTGTCGATCCTGGTACAGAATTTGTCCACCATGCTTGGCCTGGGGTTGGGAATCGACTATGCGCTCCTCATGGTCAGCCGCTTCAGAGAAGCCAGTGCAACCGAGCAAAACAGACTCAAATGCTCGTCCATCGCGGCTCGTCAGGCGGGGCGCACGCTCTTGGTTTCAGCGGCGACTGTAGCCATCGGATTCCTCGCGCTTTTGACGGTTCCTATCAGCGAAATCCGATCGATCGGTATAGCGGGATTCCTGGTGGCGGGCACGAGTCTATTGTTGTCCGTCACCCTTGTTCCGGCGCTGCTGGCAGCACTCGGCCCGCACATTAATGCTGGCCGAGTGCCCTTTCTTGCAAATTGGGATGCACATCGGGCTGCGGGGAGGGAGAACCGCTGGAGACGATGGGGGAAAGTGGTGGTGGCCCATCCTTGGCCTGCAATCTTTCTGGCGGGCGCCCCCTTGCTCCTGCTGGCCGCACAAGCCATGCGCTTAGACACCGACGTTCCCCGTGGGGATTGGCTGCCAGCGCAGGCGGAGTCGGTTCACGCGCTTCACACTCTCGAAAAAATGGATCGCGTTGGCATGGTGTATTCATTGCGTGTGATTCTTGAGCTGCCAACCGGTTCAATTGCGCAAACGGACGAGGGCTGGAATGCGCTTGACCGTTTCAGCAAGTGGCTCGCCGCAGACCCTCGTTCCGGCCGCGTAATCTCTCTCTCCACGATCGCGCAAAGCAACCGGTCCGGACTCACCAACATTTCGCGGGACACACGCCGAGCTTTTCTGAGTAGCGACGGGCGAGCAGCATTAATTGAAGTGTTGCCCGCGACGTCCGTTACTCTGAACGACCAAGTCCATTGGGTGCGGGAACTGCGGGCAGGCGGAGCTCAGATTCTCGACGGAGTTCCCGGCGCCGCCCTGCGCATCGGAGGCATTCCAGCCCTGACTGCCGACTATCAGACGATTGTCAAGGATCGGTTCACTTCGGTATTGGCTCTGGTAGTTGGAGGAACGCTTCTGGCGCTTCTGGCCGGCTTCCGATCACTCTTCGCCGCGGTGAAGGCAATTGCTCTGAACTTGTTGTCAGTTGCCGCCTCGTTCGGGGCACTGGTTCTGGTGTTTCAGGAGGGGCATGGAATTCGCTTCTTCGGAGTGCCTGAGGGAACAGGCAGCATATTTCCTATTGTCCCCATCGTCGCATTCGCCATCGTCTTCGGACTCAGTATGGATTATGAAGTATTTCTGGTCGCGCGGGTCCTTGAAGCCAGAAGGAGCGGGTTGAGTGAATTGGAGGCGATCCCTGAGGGAGTTGCCCGAACCGCAGGACTGATTACTAGTGCCGCTGCGATCATGATTGTGGTGTTCGCCGCATTCACATTCGGGAACTTCCTGGTGATTAAGATGCTCGGGTTTACGCTGGCGATCGCGGTGCTCATTGACGCAACGATCGTTCGCATTGTCATTGGACCTGCACTTCTCCGCGTTGCAGGCGATTGGAACTGGTGGCCGGGGGGCATGAGCGCACGCAGTGCTTCGGTGATCTCGACGGACGAATGATGTAAAACCGAGACGCCCAGTTAGAGTTCTACCCTCTTTGTAACCTGATCGCAGTTGACAACCACACAGCTCCTCTTATAATAGCGAGCCGCAATTGCTGTGAAGAGTTGACGGAAAACGGTTTTCCCTCTCCGCCATCCTTCGGGCCGAACTCCTAATCGAAGTGTTTCATCGTTTGAATTCTCCACAACAAGAGCTGCCCCGGCCCTGATCCGCCTTTCACTGAGTCATGGTCGAGAATCCGGAAATTCATAACAGGCAAATTCCAAGGTAATTGCTGATGAAACGTATTGAAGAGATTTTTTTTATGCCCCCTATGGCTGTCGCGCGCTTGGGAGCCAGCCGTACGCCCCTGGTGAGTTTCACATGGCTAGAAGATCCGAGCCTGCACGGAGCAGGTCTGACCATCATCGCACCTGCTACCTCACTAAATGTTCTCGCAGATGGATCCATCCGTCCCTTCTGGCCTGCAAACGTTCAATTCCGCGATGGGGACCTATTGCGCCCGGTTGCTCCCTTTTTCGAATTATGGGCTAGAAGCGATGAGGAGGTGAAGCCGATCACTGTGCAATGGCTCAAGGAAAATAGAAGCTCGCTGGCGGCCATTCAATATGAGGTCACGGCCAGTAATCGAAAAGCAGCGCGCCGTACCGGCGACCCTGCGTGTGGATTTTCGGCAGGCATACAAGTGGCCGGAGATAATCATGATCCTCAACCCCTTCTCGCTTCAAGCTTGGGAGAGAACCCGCTGGTTCTTCCGTCAAAGCCGATTCCCCTCGGTCAGTTCCAGGTGATCCGTCCAACTGCTGTCAGAGCTATGGGAGTTGACTTAAGCGTGCTGCGGGTGCGCTTCACTCCGGCGTCCGGGAAGGTATATGGTCCTGCGACCACTACGCCCGGCCCGCCCATAACGGCGAGTGATCCGGACCGCGGTACTGACGGACTAAAGCACACCGTCGTCCAAGCCGAAGACCGAATCCTGAACCCAGAAGCCTCTTGGATGCAGTACAGCATGAATGATCGTCAAGCCAACCCCGAACCTGCTGACACCTACGACGGTGCTGGTGATAGCGCCACCCGGAATCGCTCAATTGGAGTTGTGGATGACACGTGTGATCTGATCGTGCGCGTCACGATCAAGGCCGGTGGAAAATCGTGGGAAGCAACCGCGAGAGCGTTCACCGCGCCACCCGATTTCGCGCCGGACCGGCGGCCCTTTTGTTCTCTGGCGGAAGAGCTTGTGGATCGCGACCCGCCGTTGCGCGAGCCAGCGGAAGACTTGCCAGAAGCGATGGACCGCCTTGGCGACCTTTTTCAGCGCGTGTACGAAACCGCGAGTCTGGCCAACATAGACATGACACGTAGAAGTATGATGCCGCGGGATGCTCGAGACACAGTGAATTTTCCTGGGATGCCAGCAGTCACGCTGGCAGAAAGCATGACCAAGAAGGACCCTCTATTCGACCCGAATGAGGATTTGACCAGTCCACCCAGCTCACACGAAAAATTGCCACTGAGCGCAGTGGCCAGTCAGACTCACGCACCTCTTGCAGACACCGATGATCTAGCGTTTTATCTGCGCGAGAATGGCGACCACGTACGCAAACTCATCCGCCCCGCTTATGGACATTTCAAAGATCTTAAAGCCAAAACTTCATCAGATCGGAGACCTGATCCCGGGCAACGCGACGCCCGCATACGACGAGACACTGAGTTCGACATGCGCATGCCTCCCTATATGCGCGATTCCGATGCGACTCCTCTTTCGCTCAACCGCCGCCAGTATGAATTCATGATGCAGACACTTGATCGCCTGCAATCTCAAAAGGCGGCCAAGACCCCCCCGTTATTCAGCACCCAGGCTCACGTCGATCGCGTGGTGAGAAGAGTCTCAACTCCCGGTGCCCAAGCTAAAGAGGATAAGGCCGAGAGAAAAACTACGAATCCCACGGCAACATCACGGGCGAGAAACAAAAAGAGAAAATAGATGAGCGCACTCGTTACTTTGGGCAATTCGTTTCGACTTCCCTCCGCTCAAGGAGTGGAGACCACCTTGCCGCCGCGAATGCATCTGCTGAACGGCGTACCTCCATTGGTTTTTCTGGTGGATGGTTCGAGATTGTTCGAGGTGGAGCCGAGTTTCTTCGCAGAGCTTGCCGGCGGAAACGCAAGTGCTGAGGCTCGCCTGTTCGACATGGCGAAGGCTTGGCCGCGAGCTGCAACCGATCATTTCTTGCCACCACCCACTGCGATCACGCTGAATGTGGCTCAATCCTGCAATCTCTCCTGTACCTATTGCTATGCGGATGAAGGAAGATTCGGCGGCCACGCGACAATGATGTCACTCGAGACCGCGTGCGCGGCAATAGATGGCTTACTGGAGAGCAATCATGGCCGACGAGTCTCCATCGCGTTCATAGGCGGGGAACCATTCCTGAACCGTGAGGTACTGTACTTGGCGGTCCGGTATGCCCTGGCATGCGCCGAACATACTCGCTCACGCGTAGGTTTCTCGGTGACCACGAACGGCACACTCCTAAATGCTCAAGACCTGGCGTTTTTGCGCGAGCACTCTTTCGCTATTTCTGTCAGTCTTGACGGCTCCGCGGAAGAGAACGACAAAATGCGGCGCACACGCAACGGCACGAGCGCATTTGATTTGGCTGTACAGGCCTTGACGCCGCTGCTTGAGAATCCCGGCCGAGCTCGTATTACGGCACGAGTCACCATCACTCGAAACGATCTGCGCGTCCTCGAGAGAATCAATGCTCTTTTGCGAGTTGGTTTCAACGAAGTAGGAGTCAGCCCTCTGCGAACCAGTCCAGTGCCCGGACTTGCGTTGATGGAACAGGATTGGCCAACTTTCCTTCAAGAGATGGAGCGCGCCGGTGAATCCGAATGGCACCATCTTCGAGAATCAGGACGCTTTAGTTTCTCGAACCTTGCGATCGCCATGAAGCAGTTGCATTCGGGACATTGCAAGCCTTTGCCTTGCGGTTCGGCTCTTAGCTACGTCTCGGTTAGCGCGCGCGGAGAGTATTTCACTTGTCATCGCACTGTCGATAATCCCCGTTTTGTTCTGGGAGATGTCCATAGCGGCCTGTCGCTAAACCAGCGCGAGGTTTTTCTCGAGTCGCGGTATGTGGACGAGCAAGAGCCTTGCCGTTCCTGCTGGGCGCGGTATCTGTGCGGCGGCGGCTGTCACGCCGAAGTGCTGAGTTCCGGCCGCAGTGGTTGTGATTATGTCCGTGGCTGGCTGAACTACTGTTTGCGCTTTTACGATCGGGCTCTTCGCGAATTTCCAACATGGTTTGAGCAAGGAGAACGGACATCATGATTCCCAAGATCTTCCCGCGAAACCTGACGGCCCGAGCCTCGGTCGAGGTGGTTGGAAATCCCGTTACAACACGGTTAGAGAGCGCCGTCGGCAACTGCTTTCCTGGTCTTGAATTCGATCACCGCAACCTGGATCGGCGATTCTTCCCCGGACTCATAGTGGAATTTGCTGCCAATGGAATCCGATTCCTGGAAGCTGATCTGAATGATCCCGCGTTAGCGGAAGAAGCTGGCCTGAAGCAAACGCTCGCCGGCGATACGGGAATTCGGCTCAAGCAGGGAGCGTGGTTTATCGAAGAAATCACACAGGGCGGAACGACGATCGAAATGCCGCAAGTAGGCCAAGGCTTGGACGTGGCGATGACCTCTTGGCGCCTGGTGCGATCTTTGCAGCCTGGCAGTGTGACGATTAAGTTGGAACGGCGTCTGCGCAGGGGTGATGACCAACGGGTACCAAGGACCCCCATCAAGCTAACCGCAAAGCGTCGAACCTACGTAGATGCCCAGACTGGCGTGATTGATGTCGCATACGCTGCCGGAGAGCTGACGCAAAGCTTGTGTTCGCCTTGGATGCACGACTTTCGCGACTGTGCTTGCTACTACTGGGCTTCCAATCACCCGGACATCGTCCTAGCTGAAGATCCGCCGGGAGAACCCACATTGCCGTCGGGAGCTCCCATGGATCCAGTCCGGGCATTGACGCCCATCGATTGGCTACGACGAGATCGAGGGAAAACGGATCCAGCGCAAGCCGATGCCGATCGCAATCGCGAACACGAGATTGATCATTACGAGATCAACCAGGCATGGCAAAATCTGGCGATCGTATTGCAGGGACGTGAAATCTCCAGCATCTATCAGCCTCCGACTTCTGATCCGGCGAATCCTTTCAACAATCCTGACGAATTGGCTGAGCGACTCGCCGAGTTGGCCACCCTGGAACACGCGGTCGCACTCGAATATCTTTATGCCCGCTATTCGTTGAAAGATCCCGGCTCGGTGACACAAACCAGACTCAAGAACGACCTGATTTTTGTCTGGCATGAGATTTTGCTCGTTGCCGTGAGCGAGATGCGGCATTTGCGCTGGGACAATCAGTTGATCTGGAGTCTCGAACACGCAGGTCTGTTAACCAAAAAAGTGGGACCGGCGTTGGGGATCATCGAGGACATTCCCGTCGCATTTGACCCCTCACGCCCTCCACAGTTACCGCCCGTGAAAGTTGATAAAACGAGGAAGCGACAGCTCCGGCCCCTCGAACCCGACGTCCTTCAGGATTTCGTCAGCGTCGAGCAGCCGAGTGGATTTTTGGATGGCCAATACGCCAGAGTGCTGGCGACCTTGCGAGAAAAGAAATATCCCGACACTCTTGCACAATTGGCGGCACGTATCATCGGCGATGGCATGGACCATTTCACGCGGTTCCGGGACATTCAAGGCGTACTGCAGAAGTACAAGAAACCTCAAGACTATCTGCGCAATGTGGTACCCGCTCCCGAGGGGCATCCTCTTGGGGACAAAGCTCTGCAGCTATACGGGAACATTATCAATGAGCTGCGAGCTGCTTACGACAAAGGAGATATGGAAGACGCCATCCATATTGCGAACGCCCGTGCCTTGATGTTTGAACTGGACGGGGCAGCAAGAAAGCTAGCGTCGGAAGGATTCGGAGTTCGGTTCTTCACCACTCCACCGGTACAAGCACTGAGCAAAAACCACGCGAGACGCCGACCCGGAACAAAGTGAGCTTGGTTATGTCAGACGTGTGTTCGTGCAACGTGGTGATCGCTGGTTCGGGTATCGCTGCTGCCGCTATTGCGATCCGCCTTTGCGAGCTCGGCTTCCGGCCGCTCGTGCTGTCTGCTCCCCGTCGCATGCTTCCCGGAATTGAGGCCATCCCGGACACAGCTCTTTGTCTTTTTCAGGAACTGCGAATTACACATGTCCTCGAGGAAGCCGGGGCATCGCTCGTAGACGGATTCGAGAATCATTGGCATCCACAAAAACCAGTTTTGCGGGCGGGAAGGTGGGCTCATGTCGACCGAGCGCGATTAGCCGATGCAGCAATCAAGGAAGCTGTTCGTCGTGGCACGGTAATCCGGAATTGCGCCTCATTGCCGGTTCTTACTTTCTCGGAGGATGGCGTTTCACTGGTTCACGAGACTGACCGACTCTTCTTTTGTGCAGCCATCGACGCAACCGGTCGTTCCGCAGTATGGTCGCGACCCATTCGACATTACTGTCGGAGTGTTGCGGACATCTTTGCCTCTAAAACCGAGACACGCACAGATTCCAGGGCAAAAGTGATTCGGTTTTCAGATCACTGGGCCTACCGCTTGGGCCTCGGTTCCGAATCTACAGTCGCGCTTATCAGTGCAGATCGCAGCCGTCGAAAACTTGATCCCACAACACGACTATCTTTAGAGCTGCGGTCTGAGTTCTCGTACGTGGGGCGGCGCCCCGCCTTTCCGCAATGGTGTGACCAGCCAATCTATCGTCGGCGCGTAGCTATCGGGGATGCAGCCCTTGCACATGATCCGATCTCGGGCCTGGGAATCCGTTTCGCGCTAAGCAGCGCGCTGGCGGCCGCCTCAGTATTGAATACTTGGAGAGATGCCCGGCTTGAGGATGGGGCTAGTGAATATTACCGGCAATTTATAGCTCAGTGTCGGCAGCGACACCTGCGCTTTCTGCAGGAATTGACGGAGGGTGACGGAGGGTCCAAGCAAATCGGGTCTTCTCTGCCAGACAGCCTGAACTTCTCGGCAAAAACGATGCAAGGTCACATTCAAGTGGCAGGTTGTGTTCTACCGGACGAAGTCGTAGCCCTAGCCGATGGAACTTTCGTGCGATGGATAGGAGGCATCGACTTGCTCGACATCCGCAAGTTGGCGGCGAGGCCGGTGCGCACATCAAAACTTCTGCAAGAATTGACTCGTGGTGCGAACGCTCCCTCACATGCCTCTTCAGTCTTAGCTTGGTGTGTGCAGCACGGGATACTTCAGGCCTGCAATGCCACGCCTGGTGGAGTTGTTGCTGACAAACCAACTCAGGCCTTCCCTACCACGCGGCGCATGGAATCGGTACGATGAACGACTTGCGGTGCAGTCATCCGACAATCATTAAAGATGTGGACGCGCGTGATGAATTGGATTAATGCTCTGGAATTCGAACGGGTCTTCGCCTTTTGTTATAGCAAGGAGCTAATGTTGTGGTATTCGATAGACCTTCGCAGCTGTATCGTGCACGAGCTGAGACTTCTCAGAGACGGTGAAGTCCGCGATGATCGCAAAGTAGGCCTCATACAGTTGCTGGATGCTGCAAGCCAGGGTGCATAGTGGCATATGACTCGCGAACATACAGCGGCCTGGGCCGAAGATTTCGATTACCTCCAGGATCCACGGTCGTACCTGGGGAATGGTCCAGCGAATTCCGAAGATGCATTCCAATGCAAAGATCTTCACCGCAACATTCGGACATGCGCTAAGCGCGACCAGAGAACGTCCCCAGTCTTTACGTCCATCGTCCGTCAGGTCGAGAGGCCAACCCATGACGGGCAGCACAAACTGTATATCGGGGTATGCGACGGCCACTGATACAAGGTCCCGTAGCTGGGGAGTGAACACTTCGAGTTCGCAAACCATTTCACGCCCACGGAGAGCGGCAATGCGGCTTCGCCATGAATCATCGGACAGGAGATCCGGCCGGGTTGCAAACCGAAGTGCCGGATTCTTGGGGTGCCAACCCAGATGTTGCCGGACGCACCGAACACGCCCGATTGAAGCATACTTCTCGAGGACTTCATTCAATCCGGGATCGAGGAAATCGATGCTGGCGATCATGCCGTTGGGACGGCCACTCGCGTCCATAAGATTGTTGGCCCATCGAACCTCCCCGCCGGGGTCATCGGAGATGAACTCAGCCCACACCGTCTGGACGACATTCAATTCTTCTGTGTCCCGTGCGTAGTCCTCGGGCAGGTACACTCTCGGCAGAGTGCTGTAGTCGCCGACCAATGCTTCGAATCCCGCATTGCGCGTCTCGAAAACAGGATAACGAAAGCGCCTTGCATCAAAGAAGTGCTGATGGCAGTCAAGGATCGCAAGCCTTTCGCTACCCATGACAGATAACCTCCCGCCCCGCTCTCCGACTAATTACGTCGTGCGCTTTCGATCAATATCGGTAACAGCCATTATCCCAGCCGACTGCGCCCAGCACGTCAATGAGTGCCACGCAGTCCTTGAACGAACTCCACAATCGTGGCTGCCTTGGTTTCCAGCACGCACTCCATCAGCAGCTTGCCCTCTGCATTCCTCACGGCAGCGGAGATGGTGGCGGCATGCACGTCCATGCCGATATACTTGTCTTGACTCATAAAGGCGCTCCTTTTCGGTAGGTGTGGTCCTCACACGACTCAAACTTACCGTAAAAAGTGGGCGCCTTTTGATATTGCGTGTAATGATTCCATAACAATGTCGGGATTTATCAGCAACGAGCGGACCTGCGTATAGGATTGAATTTGCAAGCCGGGGTGCCCGCCAATGGAGCCAGCCAGATACATCATCAACAGATTCGTCGAGGAATTGTGGAATGCTCGCAGACTCGACGTCGCGGACCAGATTTTTTCTGAGGATTGCGTGACCCATCAGCTTCGGTCCGGCATCTTAGCGGCACCTGCCCATCGTGGGCCTCAGGAAATGAAGGAACACGTATCGGGTTGGCTAAGGAGCTTTCCCGATTTGCGCTTCAACATCGAGCAGATGATTACAGAGCAGGACCGCGTTATGAGTCAGTTGGTGATGGAAGGCACGCATCAGGGAATATGGATGGGAATTTCGCCGACGGGCAAAAGAGTACAAATCCGCATGATCACGATACACCGCATCGCAAGCGGCAAGATTGCAGAGGACTGGGTATTGGTGGAATCGCTCGGCTTCTTTGAACAGCTAGGCGTGCTGCCCAGTACGGCCGAATTGATCAGCAACTTTGCTCAGCAGCAGTCAGATTCCGGGTCTCGTTAACTCGACACTATCAGGCGTTTGCACAGGCATGCGCCGTTTGTTCGCCTTTTTGGGGGTCAATGAGCGTAATGGGGATGTTACGCCAACCGACCTTGGGTGCTAAGTCGTTGCAGACACGCAACAACCCGCTGTTTCAGCCCCCGAAGAATGCCTTCGCCCTCGCCCAAAAAATAAAATCCAAAAAATTCGTCGCCCCGGTCGATCCTGCACCTTCTCCTTCGACGTATCGGTAGAGCAGCAATTAAGCTGTGACTTAAACGTCAGACTCAACCCGAAAGGACAAAAAAAATGCGATTCATGGTCATGGTTAAATCCACGAAGGATTCCGAAAAAGAAGGTGCACTCCCCGATCCCAAGCTCATGGCCGACATGAACAAATTCAACGACGAGCTCGTAAAAGCCGGAATCCTGTTAGGCTACGACGGCCTTCACCCCTCCTCCAAAGGCGCCCGCGTCCACTTCTCCGGCAAGAACCGCACCGTCACCGACGGCCCCTTCACCGAGACCAAGGAACTCGTCGCCGGCTTCTGGTTCTGGCAGGTCAAGTCTCTCGAAGAGGCCATCGAGTGGGTCAAGCGCTGTCCCAACCCCGACGCAGCCGGTGAGTGCGACATAGAGATCCGCCAGGTCTTCGAGCCTGAAGACTTCGCGCCCGCTTTCTCCGAGGAAGATATTCAGCAGGAAAAAAACTTCCGCGCTCAACTGGCAGAGAAGGCAGCCAAGAAATAGTCACACTTGCAGTGACGTATCCAAACGCGTGTGATCGGTAGCAGTGTCTGCCGCCGATACCTGGCGGCCGAACTCGACTGGGGGAAACTGTGCTTGCAGTCGAGGAACGCGAGACTGCACACGTTATTTCAACTCCTGAGGAACCCCAACGATAATCGACGCAGCCCCGCGCCATGGAATATCTGTTTTTGGTTTCATGGCTTATTTGGGATTGCGCACCGGCGAAGCAGTTGGCATGGGACCACATTGACCTGCAACGCTATGCGCACGTGCTGAGCGAAGCCCAAATAAGCGTAATGGAACACACGATGCAATTCTTTGCGGCGATCTGCGGCGAACTCGGATAGCAAATCGTTGAGAATGAATTCAGTGGTTGGCGTCCCTCTCTCCCCCGAGTTTGAACCTCCGAGCGATACAATTCGCGCTGTTGAACTTCTGAAGACTGAACTATCACAGATACGCAAGGGTTTAGCGGCCCAGAGAGTAGAACTCCGAAGTTCGTCGCCCAAATAGTCGAGAGGCTGATCAGTGCGGTCTGCCCTCAATTCGTTGATCCAGCTTGTGCTCAGATCGTGCTTGACACTGCCAACATTGCTAGGGATCGCGATTTCGTAGCAATTACCTCCCCTAGTGGCTCATGGACCAGACTACAAGCCATCTCATAAATGCCTCAACAGAATCAAGCAGCAGCCGAGGTAGAGCATCCCAAGAAAGTTTTCAGCGCGTCGCTCGTAGCGGACCACCAACCTCCGAAAGTTCTGGAGCCACGCAAACAGCCGTTCAATCTTCCAACGTCGGCGATATCGCCGCAGGCGACGCAGGTCTTGAGTCGTGTTTTTTCGGTTTATGCGGTGGGGAGCAATGAGTTCAATTCCGTATTGGCGAAGCTCGTTATCCAATTTGTCTGAGTCATAGGCATTGTCGCCTATTAGGTTGTGGGGTGCATCTGGGAGGATCATCTGGACGAGCGTGCTGGTAGCCAACTTCACTTCATGAGGTGTAGCGCTTTCGACGCAGATAGCAATGGGGAGGCCGTGGCGATCTGCGACAGCCATGATCTTTGATCCTTTGCCGCGCTTTGTTTTGCCGATTTTGGAGCCCCCTTTTTTGCGGGGGCGAAGCTCCCGTCGATAAAGGCTTCCTCAACATCGAGCATGCCGCGGATTCGCAGAGCCGCGGCAAGTGCCTCCAAAACTCCTCTCATTACACCGGACTGGACCCATTGTTGGAATCGGCGATGACAGGTCTGGTGGGACGGATATCGATCAGGGAGTTCAGCCCAGGGCGCACCCGTGCGTAACACCCATAAGATACCGTTCAGAACTGCCCGCCGCTCCTTCCAAGGTCGACCTCGGCCGTCACGTCGCCTGGCTGGCTCTGGGATTAGGTGATCGAGGATCTTCCATTGTTGGTCTGTGAGGTCACGTGTATCGCGCATTCCTGTGTGGATGCGTGTGCAGTCCAGCGGAGCATGCAGCGGAAATGATTCACCAGAACTCCATGCCTCCGAAACTTCTCACAGGCCCCCTTTCGGGTACAGTGTCCGGGTTTGCCGACCATCCAGGCCCCCTTGAGCCATTGGGGATGCAGCACCAAAGTCGAATTGACGCGGATGGCAAAGTGTCGCATTGTCGGTTGCGGGGTAATCTGACTCCGTTGTTCCTAGTCGGGCCTAAAGCCGTACTATCAAATAGATGGCGTTTACAGAGCGGTGCATTGGCTTCTTATGAAGTCTCATCCAGGAAACGGCGCCGTCAAACGTCCACTTCTGTCCGTAGTTGACGATGATGAGATGCTGTGCGAATCGCTGCCCGATCTGCTCAGGGAGATGGGCTTTGCGGCTCGAGCTTTTTCATCTGGGCAAGAGTTTCTCGCGTCTGATTACGTGGATGAGACCCGGTGTCTGATCCTCGATGTCGCGATGCCCCGAATGTCCGGACTCGATCTTCAAGAAGAATTGAACCGTCGCCGGCAAGCGATTCCAATCATCTTCATCACCGGTCAAAAAGACGAAGAAATCCGGAAGCGAGCGTTCAGACAAGGAGCTGTGAAGTTCCTATACAAGCCGTTCAGCGACAGCGATCTGCTTGATGCTGTTAACGTGGCACTTTCTGGGAAATAGGGCCGACGCCTGCGAATGGTCGTCGAATGGAGGCTTCGCAAGCGGACTCACGAAGGGTCTGCTGCCCTTACGCCAGGTGAATTGCGCCACGTGCCGGATCGAGAGTGCTGGCCATCTTCACCAAATCTGCGAGAGAACTGGCTTTCATTTTTTGCATCACCTGTCCACGATGTGCCTTTATCGTGGATTCACCGATGCCTAGCTCCCATGCGACTTGTTTGTTCAACAAGCCCGCGACAACCAGCTCCATGACTTGCCGCTCCCGCGGAGTGAGTAAAGCGTAGCAGTCCTGAAGGTCGCGCAACGCGACCTCGCGATCAAGAGCAACGCGGCTTCGTTCAAGGCTCTCGCGGATTGAGCGAAGCAAAACGTCATTGCTAACTGGCTTTACCAGGAAATCGACGGCACCGGCTTTCATGGCTTCTACCGTCGTTCGAATATCGCCACGGCCACTGATGAAAATGATCGGCAGTTCCGGCCTTTCAACGCCAATACGCTTCTGAAGGTCGAGGGTATCAAGGCCAGGCAGCGAAACGTCGAGGACTAGACAGCTCGGAACCAGCCGACGCGGCCGAGCGAGAAATTCTTGAGGCGATCCAAATGTTTCCGCCTGCCACCCCTCAGCACAAATAAGCTGGTGCAGCGACTCTCGCACAGAGATGTCGTCATCGACAACAAATACAATTGGAGCGTAGTTCGAAACGTAATGTAGAGATAAATCCTGACCGAATACATGCGCCAAACTCATAATGTACCTCCTGGGGCCACCCTCGAAGACCTTTCCCTGGAAGGAGCGACCCTTTCGATATGTTTGTTTGTTTCGCCAAAAAGAGCGCCGAGATTTGAGACCGCTTCGGCTGCACGGTTGGTACAGCTAATCGTTCGACGCGCAGTCTCGCGTGCTCCCTCAACATTCGGGGGATCCGCCGACAACATGCGCAGACAGGTACCGGTGTTGATGACGATGGCACAGAGGCATTCGTTTAGCTCCTTCGCAATCGCCTCTGTCAACCGGCCTGGCGTTGTAACCTTATGCAACGAACTAGATCCTGGGCGTCTTCCGGGTTTCGATAACGAATTTGGAGCTGAACTCATATCCCATCCCCATTTCTCGGCGAGTGTGCGGTGAGTCTGAATCAAGAACCGGCGAGCCGGCTACCCCAAATCAAGTGGCATATCGCTCTATATGGGGAGGTCAGGAGATCTCTACTCGCTAAAGGAACGCGCCCTGTCGGGCGGAGCGCAACACTATTCTGGCGGTTCAGATTTACTCTTTTGAGGGGGAAGGTTTATGACTTTCCAACCGTAAAGTCGGGCGTCTAATGACCAGAAGCCCGGCCCCACCAAGGCGATTGCAAGTGCCATGGTTCCCATTAGGACAGAAATCCACGGATCATCTAATTTCCAGAGGATTCTCCGCAGTTCAATCAGGACCACCGCTGCCCCCGCCACGGGGGTCCACAGACCAATCAATAACAGCAGCCCGGCGCTGATGGCGACCGCAAGCACAGCGATCACATGTATGGGAGGGCTGCTCGACAACTTATCGATTGCGCGCCAGACCAAAGTAATCCCAACGACCAGGCGCAGAAGGAGAAGGCCGACACCAGGCCAGCCACGAGCGAATGTAGAAAATAGGCGACGCAGAAAAGGGCCTCTATCCCGATCTAACCCTAGAGGAAGTCGCTACACTCCGAAACCCCAAGAAGATAGAGAGGCCCACTCTTTCGAGTAATGCTTAGCAGTAGGACTGAACCTTAGATTTCTATGATTCCCCTCTTGACGCCGATCATGGCGGCTTGGGTTCGGTCGTTGGCGCCCAACTTGGAAAGGATGTTCTTGACCCGCCACTTTACGGTTTCCTCGGTTATCGAAAGCTGATCGGCGATCTGTTTATTGGCATTGCCGGCAGCAATCAGCCGAAGCACACTGATTTCTCCCTGCGTCAGGGCATCGGTCGTTGCATGATCGGCAAGTTCGTAGGAGGCTTCGGCAGAAAGAGCTTTTCGCCCGGCGTGGACGGCACGGATCGCGTCGATCAACTCCTTGTGAAATGTATTCTTGAGCAGGTAACCGTGAGCCCCAGCTTTCAGAGCGCGGAGAATCTGCACGTCTCCCGCGAAGGTCGTCAGCACGATAATTTTCGCTTCGGGAGATTCGGCGCGAATGGCAATGAGCGCATCAATGCCGCCCATCTCCGGCATCTGCAGATCCATAAGCGTGACGTCCGGGCGATGCGCACGAAACTGTTGGATCGCCTCGCGGCCATTCGACGCTTCTGCGACCAAGGTCATATCGGATTGACTGCCGACCAGTACGGCGACGCCCTGGCGGACTACCGGATGATCATCCACGGCTAAAATCCGAATTGGATCTGGCCCAGTCACAATTCAAACTTTCTCTTGCCTATCTTTATCTTTCCTTGAAAGCTTCAGCAATAGCCGCAAACTTCGGGGTGGCTGAGTATATGCCCGCAACGCCGGAATGCTTAGCTCAACCTCGGTGCCACTCTCGAGTTCGCTCCAAACTTTCAGCTTGCCCCCCGCAATTTTGGCGCGTTCGTGCATTCCATGCAGACCATAGTGTCCCTCACGTCCATCTCCACTGAGAACAGACGGATCAATTCCCCTACCGTTATCTCGTACCTGCAGCCTGAATTCTTTCTCGCCGTATCGAATTTCGACTTCAATTTTCCGCGCCTGCGCGTGACAGAAGGCATTCCGCATTGCCTCGGCGGCCAATCGGTAAACTTCATCTCGCAGGATCGGATGTAAGCTCCTTGGTGTTCCCTGCACGGCCACCTCGAAGGTTGGTGAGGACTGGTTGACTGTGGCGACGGCCAGTTCTTCCCCAAGCGTGCGAACGGCCACAGCGAGGTCGTTCTTCTCGACCGTAGACAACCGCAGCCCTTTCACAGCATCGCGACCCTCAGTGATCGCTTCCGACGCCGTATCGATGGCGGCTTCCAGTGTTTTGCGGGCTTCGGTCACCCGCTCCGGCTGCATATATAGATTTAGAGCGGCCTGCAAGCGTGGCAAGAGACCCTGAAAGTTTTGCAGCAGGGTGTCGTGCAACTCTCGCGCAATCCGCGTTCGCTCGTTCACCCGTTCGTCGAGGCGCATGTTGAACTGCGCTGCCAGTTGGCGCACCCGCAATTCGTAAATCCCCCAGAGCATCGCCAGAAATGCCACCACACATGCCGCTCGGAACCAGTTTGTCTGGTACCAGGCCGGAGGAATGACGAAGTCCAGCGTCGCGGCCGCCTCATTCCATACGCCGCTGTTGTTGCAGGCCTTCACGCGGAAGGTGTAGTGGCGTTGCGCAAGATTCGAATACTGGACCTGGCGGTCGTTGACCACCTCTCTCCAGTCCGGATCCTGGCCCTCCAGCTTGTAGCGGAAGTGAATCTTCTCCGGCGCAACGAGGCTCAGCGCCGTGTAATCAATCGTAAGATCGCGCACACGCGCAGGCAGTGACAATCCGTTCGAAGCATCGTAGGTCTTGCCATCTGCGATGATCTGCTCAACGTGCAGAGGCGGCGGAAGTCTGTTGAAAGAAAGGTGATGTGGGTCGATAACGCTGACGCCATCCCCGGGTACGAACCATATTCTTCCATCCGGAGACTTTGTCACACGCGGACCGCTTTCGCCATGAACCGAAACGGTCCTTACTCCATCGGAGTTGTCGAAAACCGTTGTCTTCAGAACGTGCTTTGGATCGTTGATCCATCCGTCCAATTCAGAGCGCGCAATCCGAACTAGGCCGCATGGCATATACAACCAAACAGCGTGATCCTCATCTTCCATTGACCAATGGACTTCATCGCAAGGCAGGCCGGTCTTCTGGTTTAAAGTCGCAACATGACCATCCTTGATGCGGCTGAGCCCGCCTTCGGCCGAAGCCCACAATCCCCCATTTGGGCCAAAGCGTAAGTGATTCACGCGCCCGCCGAGTCCATCGGCCGCGCCGTAGGAGCGAACGATCTTGCCACCCTTCAGGTAAACCAGGCCACCATCGAAAAACCCAAGCCAAACAGCACCCGGCTCTCGGTCAGGAAGCATAGTTCGCGCTATTTTCTGCGCGAACAGAGACCCCGCAGCCCCTTGCGCGCCGCCTCTCGGGGACCAATAAAAGATGCCCTCCGACTTGTAAAGAATCCAGACGTTGCCGTGCCCGTCTCCAGCGATGGAAATTATCGCTCCACGAGGAAGACCCGAAACCCGGACAAATCGGCCGCGTTCTAAATAGAAAACGCCATCGCTGGTCGAAACCCACAACCGTCCATCGTCATCGAGCCCCAGCGAGTACGGGGAGCCCACGAGTCCGCTGCTTACGTTTTCGGTTGCGGCCCCGCTGACATGGAGTTTTGTTTGACCCGCGGGGCCGTTTTCGCGCAACGCGCCTCTGCTGCGGTAAAAGGTAAGACGGCCATCCGCCCAGCGATCAAGTCGGTCGTTCGTACCGATCCAAATACTGCCATCCTGCGTTGCTTGCACAAAATAGGCTACCGAATTTGAAAGACCTCGATTTCGTGAGATGGTGGGAACCGCGTATTCACGAAAACGGTCGAGTCCATCCGTCGTGGCGGCCCAAACATTGCCTTCGCGATCCTCAAAGATTCTGCCGTCGGAATCACCGGAAAGACCTTCGACCACGCCGGCTCGATCGACCCTCCCCCGGTGCAAGTGCAGTAAGCCTTGAGTCGTGCCAATCCACAGGCTGCCGTCGCTGCTCCTCAGGAAGCGAGTGGGCCGGAACTGACCGGTGATCCCGGGCAATAAATAGTTCACAATCTTTCCGGCCACAAGCTGTTTCAAGCCCCCGTTCGTTGCAAGGAGCAGATCGCCAACATCGTCCTCGATTAGCGCGCTTACCTCAACTACACCAGGAGGAAACTCTATTCGCTTCTGAGGACCGGGTGCCCATCGCCACAGGCCAGTCTGACTCGCGACCCAGAGAACGTCCTTGTTGTCCTGGTATATAGCGCTTATACCGTTGCTAAAAATTCCTTCACCATAGCACTCCACCTTTCCAGCACGGATGGCGCAAAGCCTGCCCTTCGAGGCTTCGTAAAGCCCTACCCAAATCGTCTGCTTGCGATCTTCAAGAAGAGCAAGAACGTAGGCCCCAGCGGTCTCCTGATATTGTGTGAGTTTGCCATCTTTCCAACTGGCAAGTCCCTTCAATGTGCCAATCCAGAGAGTACCGTCATGCGAAACCAGCAAGGGGCCGACAAAACTGCTGGGCAGTTGCTGCCCATCCGGCGGCTGCCACGGGATCGCACGAACACCGTCGAAGTGAAGCAAGCCGAATTCCGTACTGAGCCAGAGGTAACCATCGGGAGTCTGAGCAATTGAAAGGATCTTGCCTTTGGCGAAGCCGTCGCGCACCTTCCACGCCGTGTGCGCGTACTGGCTAATGTCGAGCGACGGGTCGACCGCGAACGCGCAGGCGCACACCGCTATTAGGATGGAAGATAGCCAGGTTAGCGCGACAGGATGCCGCACTCATTCCCCCCCACACGCCCACTGCACGACATCTTATCGCATCCAGACGATCGTACGTCATCAACCGCGCAAGTCATACTAAGGTCCAATGGACGACCCTTTCCGAGTGGCGCATTCTTTCTTCTTGCAGCGAATCTCCCTCGCCGTTGTCTGCCTCGCGCTGTTCTCAGGAATAGTCTGCGCCCAATCTACAAATGCTTCTCTCTCCGGCCTCGTAATTGACGCTTCCAAAGCTCGAATCGCTGGTGCCATGATTGCTGCGATCAGTTCCGCCACAAATATCCGCGACGAGACGACCACGAATGCGACAGGCGAATACTATCTGCCGAGCCTGCTTCCCGGCACTTACCGGATTGAAGTGGAGAAAACCGGCTTCAAAAAATTGGTCAGACTCGATGTGACCCTGCACGTGCAGGATACTGTAAAGATCGACTTCGCAATGGCGATCGGCTCCGCTTCGGAGACCATTAGAGTCGAAGGTGGTGCGCCTCTGCTCAATACCTCCGATGCAACCGTAAGCACTCTCATTGAGACCCGGTTCATCGAGAACATGCCGCTGAATGGCCGCAGCTTCAGTGCACTTATCAACCTGACGCCTGGAGTGGTGCTGGTAAACAGCAATTTCTTTGAAGAGGGTCAGTTCAGTGTGAACGGCCAGCGGCCGGACGCGAACTACTTCACCGTGGATGGCGTGAGCGCGAACCTGGGCACACCCGTTTCCAGCTTTGGACAGGGCGGGACCGGCCAGCTTCCGGCAACCAACGCCTTTGGCGGTTTCAGCAACCTGGTTTCGCTGGATGCCCTGCAGGAATTCCGCATTCAGACTTCGACCTTTGCTCCTGAGTTTGGACGTACTCCTGGAGCACAGGTTTCCGTCGTGACTAAATCAGGAACCAACGCGCTTCACGGCACTGCGTTTGAATATTTCCGCAATGACATACTCGACGCAAATGACTGGTTCGCAGACAACAAAGGCCTG
>Ga0126381_100001903_pt1 | contig 22428 bp, 20 predicted proteins | sample PanSoiMetPlot_28_FD_96465 | JGI IMG/M metagenome (GOLD analysis project Ga0126381, IMG submission 96465) | Tropical forest soil microbial communities from Panama - MetaG Plot_28 | ecosystem: Environmental > Terrestrial > Soil > Tropical forest > Bulk soil | place: Panama | collected 2016-02-17 | reverse complement strand
GTTGCCTATGTAGGTGCGGGCGCCGAAGAAAGTCGCGCCCACTGAAATTGGGATCAACCCGCTGCCATTTTCAGAGAGAAACCTGACGATATGTGACACATCGTTAGCGTTTAGGCCGTAACGCCCCAGGGCCGCGGCGAAAAACGCCAGAAACGTCGGCGCGTTATCGAGCAAAGCCGACAGCAGTCCAGTCGCCCAAAAGAATGCCAGATGGGAATTTAACCCTAGTCCTCCGGCTGCTCCTTCCATTAATTCCAAAACCGGAATCATCGTTCCAAAAATGCCGAGAAAGAGCCACCCAACTTCTCTGAGCGGCGCAAAAGTGAAATTGTTTGCCTCGCGAATCCGTTCGGGCGTTGCCAGATAAGACCCAAGCGTGGTCAGAACCACGAGCGGTTCGCGCCAGCCCGCCGGCACGGCAATGAGCGCAGCCAAAATGACGAGCAGGAAAACAAAGTTGTATGCACCGTCGCATCGCCATGAGGTCAGCTCCGTCTCATGAATGCTTTTTCGGCTTCCCCGAAGATTGATGAAATCAAGAACCACGAATACGAGGAGAACAATTCCGACCGTGATTAGCCAGTGTCGCCAGCAATGTTGAAGTGTCCAACCAAATGGGACGCCTTTGAGAAACCCAAGGATTAATGGCGGACCAGTTGGCAAAAGCGCGCCGCCAATGTTGCTGACTAGAAAAATGAAAAATGCGATATGCATTGGCGCGATACGCCCGCGGTTCATCGCAATCCATGGACGAATGAGCAACATCGACGCGCCAATCGTTCCAATCAGATTTGCAAACACTGCACCTAACAAAAGAAACAGCGTGTTTCGAACCGGGCCGCTTGGTCCTTTTGCGCGTAGGTGAATCCCGCCGGAGATCACGAAGAACGAACCGACGACAATCATGAATGTCGCGTAATCAATTGCTGCGTGAAGGACCCGCACCGCGTGCCCAATCAGTAGGTAATAAATACAGACAAAGCCGGCAAGGATAATGCAAAGCTTATGGTAGTGCCGCTCCCAGTGATGTTGCGCGATTAATGGACCCAGAGCGATTGCGAGCAACAACAATCCGAACGGCAGCACGATGAGCGAATCCAGGTGCGCAGTGGCCGGAGCCAAAAAGCAAATCATGTGGCCATTGGAGTTATCGTTGCATTATTCGTCAACGAAACTCGAGTGTTGCTGCGCCTGCTTTAAACATTCCCGAAGATGTCAAAACGCCGCAGCTTGACGTTACTATTTTGGTGGCATCGCCCGCAAATGCGCCACCGCTTCGATCTCTGGGGTTTGCGGGAACATGTCGAAAGGTGTGACAGAGTCGATGGCAAAATTCTCGTTCAAATGCCTCAAATCGCGGGCCAGAGTGGGCGGGTTGCAGGACACGTAAATCAAAGTGCCCGGCGCAAGACCGGTTATTGCTGTGCGAACCCCTTCGGTGAGTCCCGTGGCAGGTGGATCGACAATCATTGTGGTAGTGGCGATTGACCTCAATCGCCCGGACTGCATGTCGCTTTCGGGAGCCGGGCGGTTCCCCGCCCCTACCCTTTGCAATTTATCTTCCACATCGCCGGCGACGTAAGTTTCCTTTTCACTCGCGTTCTCCTTCGCGGCGGCGATAGCGAACCGGTCCCAATCAATCCCAATCACGCGCTCGAATTTGTCGAGCAATGCTTTTGCGAAAAATCCGGCGCCGCAATAGGCGTCGATTAACAGTTCCTGTTCCGGCGGAACGAGGTCGATAATCAAATTGCGCAGTGCATGTGCGACTTCATCGTTTACCTGCGAAAAAATGTGCGGTTCGGATGCACCCCGCAGAGTATAATGCCCGTCCCGCAAATGTCTTTGTGCGCGCAACTCCGCCAGTGCGGTATTCACTTCGTCCCGAGAAATCGGGCAGCGCTCGATATCAACCAAACTATGCGAATCGCGTCGAAAAAAACCGATCACGCCGTCTAACACATGCACGGTGATGCGGTTTCGATACCCGTACGCGTTCGGGGACGGAACGATCGGACGCATGGGAACATCCTTCAGTTTCCCAATTCTTTGAAGCGCGTCCCGCACCTGTCGCCATTTAATCGCAAGCTGATGTTGATAATCGATGTGCTGGTACGCGCAGCCCCCGCATCGGGCGAAATACGGGCATTGTGGCGCTACGCGATTCGGCGAACTTTGAAGAACTTCTACCAGCTCTGCTTCGGCGAACTGCTTCTTTTCCCGCACGACTTCAGCAGAAACCATCTCGCCCTCAATGGTGTAAGGAACAAAAACGGCTTTGCCCTGTTCCCGACCGACGCCCTTCCCGCCAAACGCGACGTCTTCAATTTTTAGATTACAAAGACGCATCTCATTGAGATCTTGCTTTAGCTGGGTGCCCCTGCCAAGCGAATGCCAGCAACGCGTGATACGGGTTTCAAGCGCCGCTATAAAGCGCGGGAGTTATGACAGACAAACACGCAGCTTTTATTTCCGGACGCAAGCGTCAGGTTGGACTAACTGCCCGCTCGATCGCGGCCTCGAGCTTGTCGAGCTTGACGGGTTTGATGAGATGCTCGGAGAAGCCGGCCTGCAAACTTCGTTCGATGTCTCCATTATTCCCAAAGCCGCTGATCGCAATGCCGGGAAAATTCGCAATCGCGCGCAACTGCATCATCAGATCTATTCCGGTTCCATCGGGAAGGGCAATATCGCTTATAAGCAGATCGAATTTGTTGCGAACGGCAGCGTCCATGGCCGAACGCATGTCGTGTGTCACTGCAACCAGATGACCACGACGCGCCAGCAACTTCTCCAGTGCAGCGCAGGTATCGTGATGATCGTCAACAAGCAGAATCTTCAGAGCCTGTCGTGCAGATTCACTGACCGCTTTTGAAACGACGCTAGCCGCTTCGCCTTCTGGCAAAGCTTGCATTGATAACGTAAAAATTGAGCCGCGATTGGGTCCATCGCTTTGTGCAGTCAGCGTGCCGCCGTGGGCCTGTGCCAGAGATTTTGAAATGGCCAGACCAAGACCGAGCCCGCCAACGCGGTGTTCAAACGACCGATTGCCCTGTTCGAATGGATCAAAAATCCGCTGCATCACTTCTGGCTCCATTCCGATCCCCGTGTCGCGAACGCTAAGAGTGAAAACTGTTTCGGATGGATTGTCCGAGGAGATCGAGATGTCCCCTCCTTCAGGCGTGAATTTGATCGCGTTCTTAAGCAGGTTCCAAATGATCTGCTGAAATTTCGCAGCGTCGGCGGTCACATGGGAGCTTCTCGCTCGCAAATTCAGATGCACGTGAAGTCTTTTAGACCTCGCCTCGGCGCGGCAAATCTCGACGACGTTCGACACTGCCTGGTGCGCATCGACTGGAACAAAACGCAATTGCATTTTGTCTCTGGTGATTCGTGTGAAGTCGAGCAGGTCATCGATCAATTGCGTTTCCAATTCGATATTGCGGCGGATCATCGCCAGCGATGCTTTGGTATCTTCAGTTTGTATTGGCTCTGTTTCAAGCGAGTCCAACGCAGAAATAACGGGTGTGAGTGGCGTGCGCAGTTCGTGTGAAAGCATCGCCAGGAAATGGTCTTTGGTGCGATTCGCCGTTTCGACGATGCTTTTTTGTTGCTGAAGTTCTTGCTCGACACGCCGTCGCTCGGCCATGCCCGCTGAAAGTGCCATGGCCGTGATAGTCAGCACGGCTATCCACAATTGCAGCGCGATCAGCGACTGATTTTCCGTTTCTCTTACGAACGGACCGAAGCCACGCAGCGTTCCCCACACCGCGATCGCGGACAATATGCAAATGCCCGTGGCCGTTTCGAGTGGTCTGAAACGAAAGGCCGTCCAGATCACGATGGGACCGCAAATAAAGGTAATGGGATAATTCCGGGAGGACACTTCAAGCCACCCGCCGAAGACACCACTGCTGAGCAACACCAACAATAGAAAAAGTACGCCGACTTCGATAGATTCCTTCTTATTCCAAGCTCGTTTTAAGCCGACGCTCCAAAGTACCACAAGCGGCGCGAAAACAAGATCACCGGTTGCGTCTCCGAGCCACCAAGTCAGCCAGATCGCGCCGTAGTGTGTCCAATCTGCGAAGCCTGCAAGTGCAAGACTGGTGACACCAAACGACGGGCTGATCATGGCAGCAATCGCAGCCGCAAGCGCAAACTTGAATACGTCCTGAGGGCGATCGCAGAAATTATTTCCGCGCGCGAATCGGATCACTAACCACGCACCGGCGAGCGCCTCCAGCGTGTTGCCTGTTGCAATCGCAACTGATGTCGCGAGGTCTCCAGCATTCGTTACGTTCACCAGAAACGCGCCGATAAAGACGGCCGGCCACACGCGATATCCGAGAACAAGGATTGCAGCCAGGGCGATTCCCGCGGAGGGCCATATCGGCGATGCGCTCGCGTGCAACGAGGCGAGCATCAAACCGAATTTGCCAACGACGAAGTAAATGAGAGTGACGATGCTGATGAGCAGCAGCCGAGAGGAACTTCGCAGTTGCATGGTCCCAATTCCCCTAACCTCAGCAATTTTGATGCTGACAACAAGGCCGGTCAACGCCTTGATTCGTGCGAATGTTGCGAGGCGGTTGCCGGCTTTGAAGAATTACAAAGCGGTAACACGAATGCCTGCAATCGGTAACGCGGTGTGTGACCGAGTTGCGATGGCTAGGTGATCAACAGATTCCGCCGTTCCTGGAGAGCGAACGCTAATTGAAATCGTGGTGCGTATCGCGCACGTACGGGTACTTCGACTCGTTACCAACCTCCGGCGGAAATTCCGCGTAACCGCCATGGATATAAGGAATGTCTGAGGGCAGCAAAGGCTGATAGCTGTCGTGCCAAATGGGAAACGGAAAGGTCAAAATCTCAATAAGACCGGCCACCTGGCGCGCCGCTGTGCGTCCCGCTCCCTTCCAAACCCCGTAGCTGGCGCCGGCGGAATTACCTTCAGTCTGGTTAATCTGATTAACGGTCGTGAAGAATTCAGTCGGCGCGACAATAAGATTGCCAATACCGCGACCGAGTTTGCGCGTGGGACCGTAATCGTTTCCCGGCGGATCTTGAATATCGGCGAAAGCGCCGATGGCAAGGCTAACGATCGCAGCGGAGGCAAGAATGGTTTTCATAGGGACTCCTTAGCAGTTAAATAATTTCGAACAGCAAAGGCAATACTTATTTTTGGTGTTCGGGCGCGACGTTATTGCTCGTTTTCATGATGGAAAGCCAGATGGTGATTCCCAAAATGAGCACAATAATTCCCAGCGAAATTAACCGGGGAAACGGCAGGAATTCTGCCGTAATCATTTTCAAGCCCACGAATCCAAGCACCAATGCCAGCCCGGTTCGGAGATAAATGAACCGGTTCATCAGACCCGCCAGCAGGAAGTAAAGCGATCGCAAGCCAAGGATCGCGCAGATGTTCGACGTGTAAACGATGAACGGGTCTTGAGTAATCGCGAAGATCGCCGGGATTGAATCCACCGCGAATGCGAGGTCGGTGATTTCAATCACGATCATGGTCAGAGCAAGTGGCGTTAACATCCAGCGCCCATCTACGCGCACCTTGAAATCCTGGTTATGAAATTCGGGAGTGATCGGAAGGATCCGGCGGCAAAACCGCATCACGCGCGTTTCCCTGAAATCGTGCGAGGGATATTTTCCGAAAAGCATGCGCGCTGCGGTAATCAGCAGAAAAAGGCCGAAGGCGTACAGGACGAAATGAAACCGCCTCACCAACGCGATGCCGAACACGATCATGGTGCCGCGCATGATGAGAGCCCCAATAATCCCCCAAACCAAAACGCGGTGCTGGGCGCGGGGCGGAACCCGGAAATGCGTGAAGATGAGGACAAACACAAAGATGTTGTCCATGCTCAGCGAGTACTCGATCAGGTAGCCGGTAAGAAAGTCGAGGGCGTGATGTGGCCCTTTCACACGCCAGACGACAGCATTAAAGGCCAGCGAGACGATTACCCACAGCAGGCTGCGGCGCGCCGCTGCGCCCATGCTCAATTCGCGGCCGCGTCGACGGAACGTTAACAAATCGATCCCGATGGCGACGAACACGCCAACGTGAAAAGCGATCCAGAACCAGATGCTCGTCGTCACGCGGGGCAGTGTTTCATGCGCAAAGCCGTGCGGCAATCGCAAATTGCGCGACGCGCCGATGGCATCTATACGTCACGGGGACGCATTTGTCCCCACAAATGGATGCTGAATTAGAAAAGCTGGTTGAGGCTGGCAAGCTCACTACGAAAGCTGCAGGCCAACTGGAAAATTTGAAACCGGGTACATTTTGCCTGCACAAAAGTTGGGGATTTGGTCGCGTCCGCGAATGGAATCTGTTGCTAAATCAGATCGTCATCGATTTTGCAACCAAGAAGTCTCATCCCATGCAGGCGCAATACGCGGCAGAGAACCTGACGCCGCTCGCAGACAAACACTTTTTAGTTCTAAAGGCGACCGACATCGCGTCTATTAAAAACCTCACCAGGGAAGATCCGGTCGGCGTGGTGCAGAACATTCTGGAAAGTTTGGGCGGCAAGGCCAGCGCACAACAGATCGGGGAATGGCTCATTGGCGATGTCTTCACCGAAACGGAGTGGAAACGCTGGTGGGAATCGACGCGAAAAGCACTTAAAGCAAGTGGCCGTTTCTCGATCCCGACAAAAAAGACTGACCCCATCCAAATCCGCGGCGAAGGAGTTTCGGACGCCGACGAACTCCTGGCCGCATTCAACAAGGCCAGGCACCCGAAGCAGCAAATTGCGGCAGTCGAGCAGATCATAAAATCTCACGAACAATTCAAGGAAGCTGAAAAACAACTTCAGCCAATTGTCGTGGCGATCGAGAACGCAGCGGTGCGCAACCAGAAACTACATCCCGAGCTGGCATTTGAACTCATCATTGCTCGAGATGATTTGCTCGCGCGTGTTCCATCACTGCACACCACACACATTGGGCTGACTTTTTCCAAATTAATTGTGGAAGAGGAAAAGCGTCTGACATCGATCCTGCCAAACTTGCCAGCGGCGAAGGAAAAACGCGTTTTGCAAGCGCTGCCGGCCGCGCTGGGAGAAGGCTGGACGGAGCGCGCCTTGCGTCTCATGGAAGCGAGCCACGGTCGAATGGTGGCGCAGATTCCGCGCATCTTGAACGAAGCTGGGCAACACGCCGAGCTTCGAACAATGCTGGAGCGAAGCATTCGCGAACATTCAGCCACGAGCGAGATGCTCATTTGGCTGTGCGGCGAAAAGGAGGATTGGGGCGACCTGATTACTCCCGATTTGCTCTGGGCGATCCTCGCGGCGCTTGAGCGCGAACAGCATAGTTCTGTCAGTCGTGCCAGCAAGCTGCAGCGGGCATTGGTTGATGACCGGGAATTGCTTGGGGGAATGTTTAAAAACGTTGATGTCGGCCTGGCACGCGATGCGATGCGGCGTCTCCAAGTCACGCCCTTGTTCGATGAACTCACCAAGCGATCACTCCTGGCAAGGATGGTTAAAGTTTATCCGGAACTGGAAAGCATGATCGCCGGCGCAGAGCCGCAGGAAAAGGCCGCTCCGCTCATTGTCTCGTGGAGCAGCCTGGAAAAACGCAGAGCGGAATACGAAGAGATCGTGAAAGTAAAAATTCCCGAGAATAGCAAGGAGATCGCAATTGCCCGGTCCTATGGAGATCTAAGTGAGAATTTTGAATTCAAAGCCGCAAAGCAGATGCAGAGCGTTTTGATGCGACGCAAAGCCGAGCTGGAGCAAATGCTGCACGACGCGCGTGGCACGTCATTTGAAAATCCGGATACATCACGAGTTTCCATCGGCACGATCGTCACCTCGCGCAATGCTCAAACAAAAAGGGAGGAAACCTACACGATTCTCGGCGCGTGGGACGGCGATCCCGATCGTCACGTTATCTCGTACCAAACCGCGATTGGCCAGGCGCTGCTCGGTCATGAAGTCGGTGAAACCGTTTCGTTAAACCCCGAGCACGACACCGTTGAGCTCACGATCATTTCAATCGAGCCCGCGCCGGCAGACCAAACGACGCCCGCGTTTGAGCTTCCGAGCGAATCTAATGTTGAACCCGCGGCAGCGAGCTAAATCAACAGTTCGTAGGAGAGAACGCTCAGGCAATAAATTGCCGCCGTTTCCACTCGCAGAATGATTGGACCGAGCGTGATCGGCTCGCAGCCGTGGCGGCGCGCGAGCGCAAGCTCTGCGGGAGTGAAGTCACCCTCAGGTCCAACGAGCATCAATATGCTCCGAGGACGATCACCGTGCTCGCTTGAATAGCCTTCCAGAATTTGCTTTAGATGCCGCGCATCGGGCTGAAGTGATCCGATCAGGCTGAGATCAAAAGGTTGGTCCGAGGTTGAAAAGAATTCGGCTAATTTTTTCGGCTGGTGAACGTGCGGCAGCCAATTTTGGCCACATTGCTTGGCCGCTTCGATGGCGATCTGCTGCCATTTTGCCTGTTTCTGCGAGGCAGTTTCCGAATCGAGCTGCACAACGGTGCGGTCGGAAATAATCGGTGCGATTTCGGCCGCACCAATCTCGACCGCCTTCTGTACAATGAGGTCCATGTTTTTCCCTTTTGGGATTGCCTGTCCGAGAAGAATTCTGCAGCGCAACGGAGCTGTCTCCGACTCGTGTAATTTTCGCAATTGAATCTCGTGGTCCGCAACAATGCTCGCAATTTCTGCAGTGAGTTCGCGACCATTTCCGTTGAAAAGAACAAGCTTATCTCCTCGTTGCATGCGCAAGACGTTGTGCGCGTGGTGGGCCTCGGAGCCGCGCAACGCGAGTTCCTGAGGTTCCCAATTCTCCGGTGGAACGTAGAAGCGATGCATGGCTGGTCGCGCTTGATCCCGATCTACGAGTAGTCAGCTGCGATAAGCGAGTTTAGCGATTCCGCTCTTGAAAGCGCATTGCTGATAGGCAGTTCTACGCCACGCTGTTTCAAAGCGGTAAGCACGCATTCTGTGGAAATGTTTCCAACCAGCGCATCCTGCGCGAAGGGACATCCACCGAGGCCGCCGATGGCCGAATCAAAACGGCGGCAGCCGGCGTCGTACGCGGCGAGCACTTTCGATTCGGCTTGCGCCGGTGCGCTGTGAAGGTGCACGCCAATGTCGCAGTCGGGGTACTGACTTCTCACTGATTTAAATACACGGTTAATCAAATCAGGACGCGCTATACCAATGGTGTCAGCAAGCGAAACTGATCCCATACCGAGATCGACAAGTTTCTTCAGTGCCTCGCGCACCTTCGTTTCATCCCACGGATCGCCATACGGGTTTCCAAACGCCATCGAAATGTAAGCCACAGTGCCAAGACCCGTGTTGTCTGCTTTGCTTTTGATTGATTTCAAAACTTTGTAGCATTCGTCGAGCGTCTGATTCTGGTTTTTGTGCAGAAAGGTTTCAGAAATAGAGCAAGGGAAACCAAGGGTCGAAACCGCTTGAGTGGCAATGGCACGCTCAGCGCCTTTTTCGTTCACCACAATCCCGATGATCTCGATGTCGTTAGGCAATTCGATTTGTTCCAACACTTTCTCGCTGTCAGCCATTTGCGGAACGGCCTTGGGAGAAACAAAGCTGACCGCATCGATGTGTTTGAAGCCCGCGTCGATCAGAGAACGCAGGTAACGGATTTTCAGTTCAGTGGGAATTTGCCGGTTGAGGCCCTGCCATGCGTCGCGTGGGCATTCGACCAGTGTAATGGCATTGCGAACCACGGAATTGCGGCGGTTATCTAAAGAATTCCTTTGCGCGTTCGAAGAAAGTTTTGCGCATTGGCGTGTTCTCCTCGCCGCAAAGCGCAGCGAACTCCTCGAGCTTTTGGCGTTGCTCTGAATTCAGGCGCGAGGGTACCTCCACGATCAGCCGCGCGAACAAATCGCCGTGACTACGGCCGTTCACGTTCGTTATGCCCTTGCCACGGAGCTTGAACATTTGTCCGCTTTGCGTGCCTGCCGGAACTTTAACATGCGCTTTGCCCTCAAGCGTCGGCACGTCGACCTCTCCGCCTAATGCAGCAACCGAAAACGGGATTGGCACATCGCAATACAAATCATCGGCTTCGCGGTGAAAAATGTTATGCTCCTTGATGTGGACCACCACATAAAGGTCACCCGCCGCACCGCCGCCGATGCCCGCCTCGCCGTTTCCCGGCGAACGTAATCGAGTGCCCTCCCGAATTCCCGCAGGGATCTTCAGCTTGATTCGGCTTAGTTTTTCCACACGGCCCTCGCCGCGGCATTTCTGGCATGGCTTCTCGATGATTTCACCGGCACCATGACAGCGCGGGCAAGTTTGAGAGACATGAAAGAACCCACGTGAACTAATCACCTGTCCACGCCCGGCACACGTGGGACAACTCGTTTTGCGCGAGCCCGGCTCGGCACCGCTGCCGTGGCATTTGTCGCAGGCATCAAGCTTCTCAATCTCAATCGTCTTCTCAGCGCCGAAAGCCGCCTCCTCCAACTTGATCTCCATGTCGTACCGCAGATCCGACCCACGACGCCGATCGTCGGAGCGTCCCCCGGCTCCTCCGCCAAAGAAGGTCTCGAAAATTCCGCCGCCGAAGCCGCCACCGCCGAAGACTTCGCGGAAGATTTCGAAGGGATCATGAAAACCGCCACCGAAGCCCGTACCGCCCTGAGCAAACGCGGCGTGACCGAAGCGATCGTACGCTGCGCGTTTGTCTGGATCCATCAGGACGTCGTACGCTTCGCCTAACTCTTTAAACTTTTCCTCGGCGTGCGGATCGTCGGGATTTTTGTCAGGATGGAACTTTACAGCAAGCTTGCGATAGGCTCGTTTGATTTCCTCGTCGGCAGCGGTTCGACCCACGCCGAGCACTTCGTAGTAATCGCGTTTGTCGGTAGCCATCAGAGGAAAAATGGTACCAAAGCCATCACACTAATCGGCAAGGCAGGGGAAATCTCACTGCTTTTCAGGGCCGCTTGACACGACGACGCGCGCAGGTCGCAGCAGCCGATCCTTAAACCGATAACCTCGTCGGGCCTGGCGGATGACTGTTCCTTCGGGTGCTTCGCCTGCCTCGTGGACAATCGCTTCGTGCAGGTTCGGATCAAACTTTTTGCCTTCGGCTTCGATCGCTTGCAGGCCGTTTTCCTCAAGCAAATCGTTAAGCTGTTTTTGAACGAGAACCATTCCGGAATAGATCGGAGATTGCTTACCCTCCGTTTTTGCGGCCGCCAACCCAAGCTCAAAATTGTCGAGAATTGAAACCAAACGCTGGAGCAACGAGCTGTTGGCGTATTTTACCGCATCCTCCTTTTCGCGAGCCGCGCGCTTTTTGTAGTTCTCAAAGTCAGCCTGGCTACGCAGAGCGAGGTCGCGGAACCGATCGAGATCGGCCTGTAAGCCGGCCAATGCATCTTCAGGATCGGCGCCACTTGCCTGAGCTGAGGAATTCATTTCTTCTTCAGGTTCGGGGGAAGGACTCTTTCTCATGTTTTGCGGATCGCTATTAAGGTCATGTCGTCGTTTTGAGGGACGGAACCGGTAAACTCGCGCACGTCCTCAATAATCCTCTTTACTATCGCTTGCGCGCCAGCGTTCGCGCTGGCGCGAACCGACTCCATCATGCGATCAACGCCAAACTCGTCTCCCTCGGAGTTAAGCGTCTCAGTCAGGCCGTCGGTGTAGAGAACGAGGCAATCGTTGCGTTCGAGCGGTACCGGAAAATCGACGGTAAGCCTATCGAACACGCTTCCGCTGTCAATTCCCACCACCATTCCCGGTGATTTCACCGGTGTCACGGTCTTCGACAGCCGCTGGTACCATAATGGCGCATCGTGTCCGGCACGTGCAAGTGTGACGCCATCGTTCTGATGATCCAGAACCAGGTAAGCCATGCTGATGAACATGTCTTCTTTAATATCAGGATAAAGCTGCCGGTTTACTTTTCGCAAAACATCCGCTGGCGACGGGTTCCGAGCCGCCTCGGCGCGTAACACGCTGCGGCAAATCGCCATGATCAGTGATGCGGGCACGCCTTTGCCGGAAACGTCTGCGATTGCAACGCCAAGCCGTTCCTCATCGACGTGGATGTAATCGAAATAATCGCCGCTTACCTGGCGAGCTGGAACATTAAGCCCGCTGATTTCGAAGCCATTGATCGCCGGCGCTTCAGATGGGAGCAAGATGCGTTGAATGTCTCGCGCGATTTCGAGGTCGTGGTCCAAACGTTTTTTTTCGTTCGCCATCGAGTAGATGATCGCGTTGTAAAGCGCAAAGGCCGATTGCTCGGCAATAGATTTGAAAACGACAAAGTCAGCCTGTGAAAAAGGCACACCCCTTGGACCGTTGGCCACTGCAAGGACACCGAGATCCTGCTCCCCATATTGGAGCGCTGTGGCCATCACCGACATGCTGCCAAAAGCGCTTCCCCTCAATTTGGCCAACTCCGGCGCTTCCGAAAATTCATTGAGACAGACAGCCTGGGCTGTTTGCCAAACACGCCCAATCAGTCCTTCGTTCGCACCAAGCGAATGGAGTCGTAGAAAGCTCTCGAGGACGATCGGGTTGGCAGCAGCTTGTTGCAAAATATCCTGCGGAACATCCACCAGCGGTGGGCAGCCCTTCGAGATAAACACCGGCATGAGCTTGCCGCCTGTCCGATCCGTGACGTAGAGCGCGCCGCCGTGTGCATCCAGAATCCGCACCGCGCCCTCCACAATGAGTCGATGCAATTCCTGAGGTCGAATTGTTCCTCGGAACGCTTCACCCAAACCGTGCAGGAAATCGAAGACCAGCGTCTCCTCGACCTGAATCTCCTCATGTGAGCGCTCCAGTTTGCGAATTCGGCGCGTCTGAGAATAGGCTGTTATACCCCATCCAGCCAGAGACGCGACAAGCAGTCCAAGGAAAAGAGTCGGCCACATTGCGCGAGGCCAGCTTACTTCGAAGACGTCTCGTGATGAAGGTCTTGTCTTAGGAAATCGAGAACGTCTTTAAAGCGAAAGATATTTTCCGGCGCTGCCTCGCAAAGCGCTTCATGCGCTTCGAGCATTGTCTCGGCCTGCTCCTGCTTTCGGGAATCTAGTGTCTGACTTCTGGAGGCTTGTTCAAGCGCTTCACATTCAGGTGCACCGTCGCCATCCCTGTGGATATCGAATATCTGATCCAATCCCAGGCCGGAAAGAAGTTGCTGACTGCGATTGCCGCAATGAACAATGTGAAGATGTCCGTGACCTATTTCCTTTAGCCGCAATGCCACGCTGGCCATGGTTCCCATGAACGTGGAATCCATCATGGCGCAATCTGCCAGATCCACCACAAATTCCCGGTAACCGCGATCCAACATTTCGCGCGAGAACTCCTTGAGGTTGCCGCTATTGAGGAAACTGCCTTTTCCTTCCACCTTCACCCATACGGTCGGTCCTCTTACCCCAACTTGAATTGACGAGTCCACAGTTACTCTTTCAAACGATATCAGCCCGAAACCCATGCTGTCAAACCTTGCCCCGCATGGGAAAATCTCTCATCAAATGATTCGGAACGCACCGGTTAATGAGCAGGACCGCTTCGAACCTCCGAGTCACAGCACGAACGGGAGCAGAAAGACCGAGCCGTGCCGCTGCCGCCCTTCATTCCCACAGAAACGAACGGTTCTCCGCCACGATTCGACCATTCGCAATTAACAGGCATCGCCACGAAATCACGCGCCCATCATCAAAGTAATCGTCGCCGATCACTTTGAATTCGGTCCTGTGAGTGCCGCGCACGTTCCTGTACGTGATCTCCTGGGCCTGGACATGTTCGTGCAATTTGTTCTGACGATATTCCAGACGCACTGTGACATCCGAGGCGCGTTTTACCCGCCAAAAAAAATCGAAATAATCACCGAAACGCGCCCGCGAATCGAGCCCGTCGACTGCGCCGAAAAGACGGTACTGCCTTTCAAAAACAATAGGCGCATCCTGAAGCGTAGAAGTTTTCTGGTTTGGCGAATTTGACTTGCCGCCAACCTTACTTGTCTCCTGGCGCGCCCTCTCGCTGGGTTTTGGTCCTTGCTCGCTCAAGAAGAAAAGCTTGGTTTTTCGAAACTCGAAGTTTGGATCCAATGCCACCGGCAGCGGCGTGACTTTCTCGATAACTTTGGGTTCCTGCCGGGTGTCCTTTCCGGGAGCGGAAACAGCAAGGAAAGTCAAAATTACAAGTGCAGCGGCAAATCTCATCTTGGGTAATAAAGCGGGTGCTTGATGCAGCTGTCAACGTGCATCCGTATCATGCATGGTATGGAACTCAGTCAATTGGGAACTAATTTTCCGCGTGATCGAAGTTCGCTACGAACGCGGCGTTTATTTGCCGCAACAGGATTTCTGGCTGGACCCATCGGACGCAAAACGTTTCGCGTTCGTTTCCCACGCGCATAGTGATCACATCGCGCCGCACCAGGAGGTAATCCTTTCGGAGCATACAGCACGCCTGATGCGCATCCGGTTGCCGGTCTCGCGCATCGAACATTCGATGCCGTTCGGGGAGAGGCGAACGATTCGAGGTGTCGATGTGATGTTGATACCCGCCGGGCATATCTTTGGTTCAGCGCAGTGCCTTCTTTTCGCTGGTGAGCAGACCCTTCTCTACACCGGCGACTTCAAACTGCGTGCGGGCAAGTCCGCGGAGCAAGCGGAATGGCGCCACGCTGACACCCTTGTGATGGAAACGACCTTCGGGACGCCCCGCTATCGATTTCCACCGACGAAGGAGGTAATCGACCAAATGATCGCGTTCTGCAGCGAAACGACTGAGGCAGGTGAGGTGCCGGTACTGCTGGGCTACTCGTTAGGCAAAGCGCAGGAAATTCTCTGTGCGCTCGAGCACGCCGGTCTCACACCCATGCTGCATGGCTCGGTTTATCAAGTGACGCGCGTTTACGAACAGCTCGGGCAGTCATTTTGCAAATATGTGCGATACAACCGAAACGAGGTCGCCGGCAAAGTGTTGATCTGTCCGCCAAGCGCGAAGCGCTCGCCTATGCTGGAGCAGATCCCCAGAAAACGGGTAGCGCTGATCAGTGGATGGGCCGTCGATCCTCATGCGGTTTATCGGTACCAGGTCGATGCGGCGTTTCCACTATCGGACCACGCGGATTACGACGATTTGCTTCGTTACGTCGAACTGGTGCAGCCGCGCCAGGTATTGACCCTTCACGGCTTTGCCGCAGATTTTGCCTCCGATCTTCGCGCCCGCGGCCTCGAAGCGTGGGCCCTGACTGAACAAAACCAGATGGAACTGCACTTCGGACGCGGAGAGATGGCATCGCAATCCCCTCCGGAAAAGTCCGCCACAGCGCGGTCTCACAACGACTCGGCGCAGCAATCTGAATTCCTGCATTTCGCGAATGTGGGTGACGCAATCGCAGCGACTACGGCAAAACTCGAAAAGGTTCGATTGCTGTCCGATTACCTGGGTGACCTAACAAGTGTGCAGCTGCCGATTGTTACTACGTATTTCACCGGAAGAGCGTTTGCCCAAAGCGATCCGCGCATATTACAGGTCGGGTGGGCCGTAATCTTCCGCGCACTGCAGGCCACGACGAAAATCGGTGAGGCCGAGTTTCATCGAATCGCCAGCAAACATGGTGACGCTGGGAAAAGCGCATTTGAAGTTCTCGATGGCCGCACTGCGCCGCAACCATTTAGCATTCTCGAATCTGCTGCGTTTTTCCAAAATCTTCATCGTGCGCGCGGGCCTATCGCCAAGGCAAACCTGCTGCGAGAGCGATTATCGATTTTGTCGGCGCACGAAGGCGAGTACGTTGTCAAGATTTTGACTGGCGACCTGCGCATCGGCTTGCGCGAGGGTCTGGTGGAAGAAGCCATCTCCAAGGCATTTGATGTTGCGCTCGAAGAAGTCAAACAGGCCAACATGTTGTTAGGTGACATCGGCCGCACTGCGCTGCTGGCCTCACGGAAAGAGCTGCACAATGCTGAGCTGTCGATATTTCGTCCGATTAAATGCATGCTCGCCACTCCCGAACCAAGTGCGGATTCCGTCTGGAACCGGTTCATGGAAGCCGCCCGTGTTGAGCATGATCAGTCCCAATCGTCGATCCCAGGGACGGTGTACGTTGAAGATAAATTCGACGGGATTCGTGCACAGCTTCATCGCAGCGGAGACAGAGTCGAGATTTTCTCGCGTGATTTGAGACGCATTACGGGGCAATTCCCGGAACTGGTCGAACAAGCAAGGAGGTTTGACCAGGAGCTAATTGCTGACGGCGAAATCATCGCTTTTGACGAAGGACGGCGGCTGACTTTTTTCGATCTGCAAAAGCGGCTTGGGCGCAAGGACGACACCGCTGATCTGTTTGCTGGAGCGGCAGCGGACGTGCCAGTCGTCTTTGTAATTTTTGATCTTCTCTGGATGAACGGACGCTCGCTGTTGAAAACGTCGCTTCGCGAGCGGCGAAAACAACTCGGCACACTCACATTGCCGCCGCGATTTCAGAGGGCGAAGGTGACCCCGGCGCGTTCTGCGGCGGAGATTGAGCAAATTTTCCAAGACGCTCGTCAGCGCTTGAATGAAGGTCTGATGATTAAAGACTCTGAAAGCTTTTATCTCCCTGGCGCTCGCGGAATGTTTTGGTTCAAACTGAAACGTGAATTAGCGACGCTGGATGTGGTGGTTGTCGCAGCGGAGCTTGGCCATGGCAAACGCAACAATGTACTAAGCGATTATACGTTTGCGGTACGCGACGAGACGACCGGCGAACTCTTGCCAATTGGCAAAGCCTATAGCGGATTGACCGACGTAGAGATTGCGGAGTTAACAGAGCATTTTAAACGAAACACAATAACCGAGCACGGCCGCTATCGCAGAGTGCAACCGAACGTCGTACTCGAAGTGGCTTTCAATTCAATCCAGGCAAGCACTCGTCACGCCAGTGGACTCGCATTGCGTTTCCCGAGAATCAAAGCGATTCGACGCGACAAAAACGTCGAGTCCATCGACACCCTTCAGTACGCGCGGGAGCTTGCCATGCAGGCCAGAAACTCACTGGACGTTGCGGGAAGAGCGCCTAAGTAGTCGCCTTTTACTCTGGCGTAGGCGATGGGCTCGGCGAGGCAGCTTGTTCTGCGGAAGGAGCCGTTGGCGTTGCCTGACTAATTGGTACCGCCCGAGCCGCCCTCATTCTTTGTAACTCTTCCATCTTGCGCTGCCTTTCGGCGAGGCGCTCCTGTATTCGTTGTTCACGTTCCGTTCTTATCCGTGAAGGATCTGCAAGGAGACCTTGCAGTTCGGGAGGGACCGTCCGCTGAGCTTGGGCGGGAGCTATTCGGGGCACCGAAGGAACTCTTGGTCTCGCGACCAATCTCTCCCGTTCCGCCAACGCTTTCTCTCTTTCGTCCAATGCCTTCTCCCGGGCGTCCAACTCGGTTTTCCGTTGAGCAAGTTGTTGCTCAGCAGTTGAATCTTGTTTTTGGCACGAGCAAACCAGTGCAAAAGGAATCAGTAACAACACAGCAAAAATCTTTGTCATATCACCAGTGCACCAGCTCTTGTTTGGTGGAGGACGAAGAAATCGGAGAGGTTTCGGGTGTCAAACGAAAGTTAACGCTCTTGTGAGCTAGGCGAAGTTGTCGGTTTAATAGCGACCGATTCGAGTGCGTCACGCCGAGAACGCTGGATATTGGCAAAGACCGCCAGCATCGCCAGACAAATCAGGATAATGGCCATTAACAGGACCGCGGTTTTTGGAGCCCGAGGCGGTTGAGATTTTTCGCGCCCTTCGTCTGCCAGATTCACCACCCAGTATCCGAGTGAACGTCGTGAGCGCAAGCGCCACTGCGATCACTCCAAGCACAGCGCCGATATGGCTTTCATGACGCGATCGCTTAGTCCGGCGTACAGATTCTTTCCTGGCGGCTCAAGATCGGCTGTGCTGAATAAAATCGGTTCTCCAATTACGATCGTAATTGGCACGAACCGGAGTCCGCCGCCGCCGCGTGGCAACGCTTCGCGAGCGCCAAAGATTCGCATTGGCACGACCGGTGCCCGCGTTTTGGCTATCACCAGACCCAATCCAGGCTCCGCCGGTTGAAGATTGCCGTCTATCGTGCGCGAGCCCTCCGGGAAAAACAGAACCCCGTTACCCGCTTGTAACAGACGGATCAAAGTTTTAATAGCGCTGCGATCAACCCCTTCCTGATTCACGGGGATCACATTCACTTTTGGCAAAACCCACCCCAATAGTGGAACATCCAAAAGCGTTCGGCGGGCGAGAAAATAAATCGGTCTATCGCACGTAATCCCTGCCAGTGGCGGATCGAGATAGCTCTGGTGATTCATGGCCAGGATCACCGGCCCGCTTTGAAGCATCCGTTCTCGATGAACAACGCGAAAGCGAAACAACAAGCGGCCAGCCAGCCGGCTTAAGTGATAGCCAACCCAATAATAGAAATTCATTCGCCGAGCGCGCGGTCCCTGATTTGAACACCGCCAATCGGCAAACCCAATTGCTCAAGCCGGGTAATTATCTCTGTCACCACTTGTTCGACGGTTACGTGCGAAGTGTCGATCTGGTGTGCGTCTTTCGCTTTCACGAGTGGGGAGACGGCTCGGGATACATCATCGCGATCGCGAATGGTAATTTCGTCGCGCTCCCCCTGCGCGGCGCGACGTTGCAGACGCACTTCAGGAGAAGCATCGATATAGAATTTATACGGCGTGTCTGGGAAAACGACCGACCCTATATCCCGGCCCTCGATTACGACGTCATGCCTCTGAACACAGTCATGAAGTCGCTGTGAAACGATTTCGCGAACTCGCGGCAATTTGCTGACACGAGAAACGCTTTCGTTCACGTGGTCATCGCGCAAATGCTCTGCGGGATCGACGTCGCTCACGACGATGCGCGCCTCACCGTCCCGTACAATGCATGTAAGCGCCGCTGAATCCAGCGCATCAGCAATGCGCTCGCCCTCCTCCGGCCGAATTTTGTTTTGAAGGAGATGCCAGGTGATCGCTCGATAAATCGCACCCGAGTTGACGTAGATAAAACGGAGTTGTCGCGCAAGCTTGCGCGCAACGCTACTCTTTCCCGAGGCAGCGGGACCGTCGATGGCTATTACACAATGGTGCGAAGCATATGATCCCATGTGTAGGCGCGCCTAACGAAATTTAGTTAGCTCTCCGGTGCGGGCACGGGAGCGAGCGAACCGATGACAGGCGTGCTAACCTGCATCCGCTTCGGGTTGGTAAATTCTTCGAGAACCGCTTCGAATGCCGGATACGATTCCCGAATGCATTCGGCATCCTGAATAATTGTCTCACCTTCGGCAAACAGGCCCGCTATGGCAAAGGCCATGGCGATACGATGATCGCCGAAGCTCGGCAGACGTGCTCCGTGCAATGGCGCCGGTCCATAAATTTCCAATCCGTCGTTTAGCTCGGTGACTTGTGCGCCCATGGTGCGCAAATTGTGTGCGATTGCCGCGATTCGATCGGTCTCCTTTACCCGCAGCTCCTCTGCGTTCCGGATCGTCGTTTTGCCGCTCGCCAGAACGGCCGCGATGGACAAAATCGGCAACTCGTCAATCAGCTGTGGCACCTCTTTTCCCTGAATGACAGTGGCTTTTAGCGGCACGCCCGTGACTTCCACAACCCCGCGCGGCTCAAGGTGCTCGACCTCCTCGACAGCTTCTCGAACGTGCGCACCCATTCGGAGCAGTACGCCCAAAATAGCTGTTCGCGTATCATTTAATCCAATGTCGCGGATCAGTAGATGTCCACGGCGCTGCGCCGCAGCGGTAACCAGCCAAAACGCTGCCGAAGAGATATCGCCGGGAATGTCGAAATCCCGCGACTCGGGAACCTGCTCGCCGAAAACGCTAACGCTGCCGTCCCCCTCTGTCGTCGTGCGCACCAGGAAATAATTGAGCATTTTCTCCATGTGGTTCCGCGTCGGCACTGGTTCTTCAACCGTGGTTTTGCCCTTCGCAAAAAGACCGGCGAGCAGCATTGCGCCTTTTACTTGTGCGCTAGCCACAGATGGGCGGTATTGAATTCCTCGCAGCGACCCGCCGTGAATGCGCAACGGCGGCGTTTCGTCAGGACCTTCGGCAACGACGCTCGCGCCCATCTCGCAAAGCGGAGCTATCACTCTGTCCATTGGACGTTTGGATAAGGCCGGGTCTCCCACCAGCCGACTCTCGAATTTTTGTCCGGCCAGCAGACCCGCTAGAAGTCGCATGGTCGTACCCGAATTGCCACAATTGATTTCCTGGCTCGGTGCGGTGAGGACCCGTTTTTTTCCGTGAATGATTAAGGTGGTTGGCTCGGGCTGTTCGATCTTAATTCCCAACGCGCGCATTGCGTTCACGGTCTGCATGCAACCGTCACTTGGAAGAAAACCGCGAAGCGTGCACACGCCGTTGGAAAGCGCGGCAATTATCACGGCGCGATGCGAAATGCTCTTATCACCTGGCACCGTGATTTCGAGATCGATTCGAGGCGCCCGCTTTACCCGCAACTCCATAGATTGAACCTGATTTTCCTGACTTTCCTGCCGGATGTTCCCATAAAAAACCTGAGTTACGCTGAACCGGTGCTAATCATCCCCGCATCAGAGGAACACCAGGACCGCTCACGTTACGGCACAAGGAAAATCTTGTCGGTGTAAGGATCCTTTACTTCGGTGCCGGGAGGGAACCCTTCCACATCGATATATTTACCAGGCGAGTACGGACTCTCCACCAGATGCGGTTTGCCAGGAACAGGGATCCCGTACGGATAATCTCCCTTTGCCACCTTGGTCGGCGGGGCAGCCGCGGGCGGTGGTGAAGATGCGGCCACCGGCGGGGGCGTAGTTACTGGCTGAACCGGGCCATTCGGGTTAAACGGCTGCTGCTGCGGCGGGTATTCCTGCGGCTGGGTCGAAGCGTAAGCGGGCGCCCTGTGGTGCTGCGACGTGGGCGGTGGCGGCTCCTCAGCGCATGAGGCCAAAAAGAAAACCGCGAGGAGAGCAAGCGGGAGTGAAAATCTCATAATGAAAATTTTGGTAAGCGTATCCGGACTCCGACTCGTTGCCAACGATTAAATCACGCTTTGTTCAAGCTACTGAGATTGTTGAAAAGAGCAGCACAAATACAATACGCGGGCGCGCGCCATCCGAATCCGAAGTACACGTGCACGACAATTCACATCCAGAAATTTTGGTCGTCGATGATGACGCGATGAGCCGCAGAGTGTTGGCCCAACTGCTCAGCGCTGCTGGTTACAATTGCCGCGTGTGCAAGGACGGTTCGGAAGCACTGGGCAGCATCCGCGAAAGACCGCCTTCGGTTTTGCTTCTGGATTTCGACATGCCAGGACCGAATGGCGCCGAGGTGCTCCGACGTCTTCGCTCACACGAGGACCCGGCCGTCGCCCAGATTCCTGCCATCATGCTTACTGCTCATGGCAGCGAACAGAGTGAGGTTTCGTGTCTACAGGCTGGAGCGGACGATTTTGTGACCAAGCCGGTGAATTCTTCGGTTTTGCGCGCGCGAATTGAAACCCAGCTTCGGCTCCGCCTGATGCGGCGACAACTGGAGCACCAAAATGATGAACTCGAGAAATGGCGCCGCGATCTGGAGCGCGACCTGGCAGCCGCGCGCGTAACGCAACAATCATTGATACCGCAGAAACCGTTACTGCTGCCGGGTTGGCAAATCGCGACCTGTTACCTTCCTGTCATCCAGGTCGGCGGCGACATTTATGGGTGGCTCCGAATGAAGGATGGTCGGGTTCTGTTTTGGATCGCAGACCTGACAGGTCACGGTGCCGCTGCGGCGTTGCTCACAAGCCTGGCAAAACTTCTTTTTGACCACGGCAGCATGGACCATGATTCGCCGTCGAGCCTGATGGAAGGTGTGGATAATGATTTTCGCAGCATCTTCGGCGCCCGCTCATTCATGACCGCGATGGCTGTTGCTCTCGATCCGGCAACCGGACAGGCTCAGGTTGTTGGCGCAGGGCATCCGCCGCTTCTGGTGGTTCGTCGCAATGGCACCACAGAATCCATCGCTTCGGTGGCGCCTCCGTTAGGCATGATTAAACGAGCGGCATTCACCGAAACGGCGATTACTGTTGAACCCGGCGATGCTTTTCTCCTCTACACCGATGGCCTGTTCCGCGGGACGAAAGACGAACGCCATCTTGCGACGCCCCAGCAGCTCGAAAAGGTTCTGAATCATTCCGCGCCGAGCGCGGAAGCATTACTGAAACGGATCGTAACGCGACCCGATCCCGAGAATTCTGCCAAGCCTGCTCCCGATGATGTGGCAGCAATCGCCGTGCGCCGGGAAGACCGACAATAAAAATTTTTTATTTAGCTCAAATTTAGTCTTGCTCTCCCGCAGGCGAAACGTTAGTCACCGTCCATGCCGAAAACCAAAAAAACTTCC
>Ga0126381_100001902_pt1 | contig 22430 bp, 16 predicted proteins | sample PanSoiMetPlot_28_FD_96465 | JGI IMG/M metagenome (GOLD analysis project Ga0126381, IMG submission 96465) | Tropical forest soil microbial communities from Panama - MetaG Plot_28 | ecosystem: Environmental > Terrestrial > Soil > Tropical forest > Bulk soil | place: Panama | collected 2016-02-17 | reverse complement strand
GGGCCACCAGTCCTTCACACCGCAGCGAACAAGTTCATGGGGAACCGGGTTCGGGTTATCGATGGGTCCCGATGTGTTGGGTTGGGTTGAGGCATGGGCCACGCGCCTGTCAATACCCAAATTGGGCCACGAAAGTTATGTAAATATTGACGTTGGGCTCTGTACTCGGGTGGGTTACGGGTGTACACATGAGTGCGGCACAGGCGTAATGCATTTGTTCGCATGAAGCCTGCGCACGTGGGATTGACTTTGTACACAGTCCCATGAACAACCTGAAAACCCGTCGGGAAGCTTCACGCCCGTAGATCAATCTAACTGCGCCATAAAAACTCCCCATTTTTGGGGCAGGAGAACTCTGTGCAAAAATTCATGTGTCTTGCCATCCTGGCTTTTGTCAGCACTGCAGCATTTGCCCAAACGCCAAGTTCCAAAGCCACCGCTGCAATCAACACGGCAGTCTACTGTACCTCGAGCCAGTCAACGAGCATCGGAGATACTCTGCCGGTTAACTGCCACGACATTTTCAGCGGGGTGTCGGTTCCTACAACCCCTGACAACTTCGTTCCAGCGATGTCCGCAGCGGTCAAGGTCTCCAACAGCCAGTCGCTCTTCGTTTCCGCCTCAATGGTGACCGGCCTCTACACGAAAACGGCAACCAAGAGCAGTCCTGGGCAGACCAGCACCGCCTCGGCGTTTGGTGGTGTTTATGAGCGGGCGGTCCTTCTGGACGGGAGCGGCAATATCGTCGCGACATCCTACCCGGTGGCAGATTGCTCGGGCGACATTCTTGGCTGCCAGCTTGTCGGGTCTCAGGGATATGGCGTAGTGCTCGATTCCAGGCTTCAGACGCTGACCCAGAGTCTGAGTGATTGCGTGGTGACGGTCGGCACCACCAGCGGAAGCTGCAACTTTACATTAACCACGAGCCTCCTCCTGAATACGACCAGCGCCCACACGTTCAATTTCATTTTCCCGAATGTTGGGACGGGGACGTACACGGTGCAAATCCAGGATGCGGTCAATACGAGCGCAACCCAGACGAATGGGACAGCCATTGCAGGGGCGGCGTTTGGGCTGGGCTCGGTCACGATCGAGAGCGTAAGGTTGGTACACGACTTCTCGTTCTGATCGGACGAGCGTAAATGGCGAAGCACAAATGAAGGAGGCCGGCAACCCACTCGGGTTACCGGCCTCCTCTCTTGCGATGCCGCCAGATGCGAGGTAGGCCACCTAGTCTTAGGTCTCCTGATCACAATTTGACGATGATTTTGCCGGTTGCCTGATTCGACTCCATCAACCGCTGGGCCTCGCGAATTTCATCGAACGAAAATACTGCCGCCGGCTTGGCCTTGTAGATCCCTTTCGCAACTCGATCCACAATCTCCTGGAGGGGAACATCGGATACGGGGAACTCTGGAGTACCAAAGACAAAGCTGCCAAAGAGGCTAAAGTGTATTCCGCTGGCCATCTGTAGCAATGGGTTGAAGTCCTTCACTGGCTCGAGTCCGCCTAGCCACCCGGCCAGGCAGATACGCCCATGGCGATGTGGAATGGCTATCGAATCAAGAAGCGTACTGTTGCCGACGAGGTCGAGCACAACATCCACCTTCTTTGCCTCTGGCAGTCGATTGCAAAGCTCCGGGCCTTCAATCTCGACTCTCTGTGCCCCAAGCCCAAGCAGTTTCTCAAAGCGCGCCTTATTGCGTGTGGTCGCTATCACATTCAGCCCTGCATTGGCTGCAATGTTTAACGCCGCCTGACCAAGAGCAGAAGTCGCGCCGCGAAGAAGGAGAGTCTGCCCCTTTTCGATCTGTAGATTGCCATAGAGACAGGTCCATGCCGTGGCATATGACTCCGGTATTACCGCGAGCTCCTCCCACGGCAGGTCTGTTGCGATCTTCATGACATTCGTGGCCGGGACAAGCGTGAGTTCCGCGTAACTACCATTGATCGTTCTGCCCATGCCACCCATAAATGCGGCTACTTTGTCGCCGGGCTGAAATTCTCCACCGGGTGCTGCAACTACCTCCCCCACGCACTCAATTCCGCTGACCTCGGCTGCCTCATTCCACTCGCCCTTGCGCATATGGGTTTCGGCGTGATTCACGCCGAAAGCCTTGACCGCAATCAAGACATGACCCGCTTTTGGCTCAGGGTTCGGCAATTCTTTGATCACCAAACTTTCAAGCCCACCAAAACCATTCAAAACAATTGCACGCATGTTAAGTCCTCCTCAAATTTCCGACGGTCCATCTCAACGCACCCGCTGAGACGTGTCGCGGTACACTTCTAAAGATGTGTGAAACCTATAAAGTGATTCTTTAATAGTTACAAGGGGTAGCGGACTCGATTGGGCCGCTCTACGTGAAAGCGGTTCACGCCTCGCGCAAACGGCCCACATCTGGCGATAACGCCTCCAGGTATGGGGCACCCACCTGGTGCCAGGTTAGGTCAGATGCGGGCGACCCAGTCCTGATTCCGTTACAAGATGACATTCGGTCAAATTCCGAAGGCTGGCGGATAAACCACCGTGCCCTGGATTCCATCGAGGGCGCTCCTTTGAAGTTCCATTGCCATAAACGCTTCGCGTGGGAAGGGGCTCTCGAGAGCCTTGGCTCGATCGGCTGAAAAGCCAAATCTGGGGTAGTACTCGGGGTGTCCGACGACGATTATGATGCTCTCGCCCTGGCCTTGCAACAACTCCAGACCGTGCCGGATAAGGAGAGTGCCGATCCCCTTGCGTTGATGCGCAGGGAGGACCGCTACGGGCGCTAACGCGACGGCGGGTACGATCCCGGACGAGGTGTTGATCCACATTCTGCTGAACATGATGTGACCGATGATGCCGCTCTCAAGTTCGGCTACGAGAGACAGAAGAGCGTGATCATCGCCGCGCAACCTATCGACCAGGTCAGCCTCGTCGGAACCTCCGAAGGCCGCTTCGTGCGCCGTGCGAATCGCGGCGCGCTCATCGATGCTCGCGGTGTTTTCAACTCGAATGCGGACAAAGGCGTCCGCTGACGACGATTTCGAAGACATGACTTGTTCGCTCCGATCCGTTGAAATGGGTTGCGAACACACTAAGCTCGGATGGGAAAACTAGTGCGGGCTGGATCTATCGAACAGTCACGGACACCAGCGTAGCAGACTTACTTGGGAGCCCGCTGTAATTACAACGGTTCGCGCTTTCGCGCGAATGGCCCACGTCTGGCGATAAGGCCGCCAGATACGAGGCGCCCGATGAATTCTGGCGCGAAGCAGGATTTTTCGGTACAAGGGTAGGCATGCCTCGAACGAACTGGGTGATGGTTGTCGTGATGTGGATGACGGCGTGCGTGCTCGTCGCGGCCGGACGAAATGCTGTGTCACAGGATGCGGAGAAGACCACGGCTGCTGTGGTGATGGCCAACGCAGCGGATAAGCCGTTTCAGGCGATCTATAAGGCGGATGAGAAGTGGCGGCGAGCGCAGCGCGGGAGCGTTTCCGAGGACGAGGAGAAGAAGCATTTGCCTCCGTCTCACCTGAAGCATGTGGATGCGGCCACGCAGGCGAAGGCACTGGCGCATTGGGAGGCCGTGCTCGAGGACTTGGAAAAGGTGGACATCGAAAAGCTCTCGGCGGAGGAGCGGCTAAACCTTGAGGTGTATCGCGCGCAGATCGTGGTGCTGCGGAATGCCGTGAAGTTCAAGGAGTACGAGCGGCCGGTGAATTCAGATTCACAGTTCTGGGATATTGCGCCGCTCGATGCGCGGGTGTTTCGGACCGAGGAGTATTACACACGGTATCTTTCTCGCCTGCGGGATGTGCCGGAGTATTTCGACGAGCAGATGGCGAATATGCGAGCGGGGATGGCGCGTGGGTTCACGCCGCCGCGCGTGACGCTTCAAGGGCGCGATCAGGGATTGAAGGATGTGGTGAACGCCAAAAATGCGCAGGCGACGAGTTTCTGGAGGCCGTTTGTTGCGATGCCTTCCTCCATTTCAGGGGCCGAGCAGGAGAAGTTGAAGACTGAGGCAGAGGATGTGATTAAGCACAGCGTGGCGCCGGCGTATGCAGAGATGCTCAAGTTTTTCGATGACGAGTATGTGCCGCGCGCCGTCACTTCGTTGTCGGCGGAGAGTCTGCCGGATGGGAAGGCGTATTACCAGTCAAAGATCTTGGAGTACGCGACCGTCACCCTGTCTCCGGAGGAGATTCATGCGCTCGGGCTCACGGAGATGGAACGCATCCGCGCCGAAATGCTGGCCGCGATCAAAACGAGCGGGTTCACTGGCACATTTCCTGAGTTTCTGCAATATCTGCGAACGGATCCGAAGTTCTTTGCCAAGATGCCGGAAGAACTGCTACACGATGCAGCATGGATTGCCAAGGAATTTGATGGTGTGTCAGGCCGGTATTTCGGCAAAGAGCCGCGGGGGCGATTTGGGATCGTGACGGTGCCTCCGGAGATAGCCCCGTTCTATACGGCAGGACGTGGCGGGTTGCAAACGTACTTGGTGAACACCTATGACCTGCCGTCGCGCCCGCTGTATTCGTTGCCGGCGCTGACGCTGCATGAGTCGGCGCCGGGACATAGCTGGCAGTTGGCGCTGGCCGAGGAACAGGCGCGCGACAGGAAGCTGCCGCAGTTTCGGAAAGTGTACATCCCAGCGTACGGCGAAGGCTGGGCGCTCTATTGCGAGCGGCTGGGGACAGAGATGGGGATCTATCACACACCATATGAGATATTTGGCATGCTGAGCTACCAGGCGTGGCGCGCGGCGCGACTGGTAGTGGATACGGGAATACATTCGCAGGGATGGACGCGCGAGCAGGCACAGCAGTATCTTCACGACAACACAGCGCTGAGCGATCACGAGATTGAGACCGAGGTCGACCGGTATATTTCATGGCCGGGACAAGCGCTCGCGTATTATCTCGGGGAGATGGCCATTGTGAAGGAGCGAAAAAAGGCGGAGCAGGCTCTGGGCGCGAAGTTCAATTTACGGGCGTTTCATGATGCAGTGCTGGAGACGGGGAGTGTTCCCCTGCCGGTGTTGGAGGAGCATCTGGATGCGTGGATTCGAGGCGGGGGCATCGGACCCTTTGTGGAGATGGAGCAATAATGCGGGTTGTGCTTCTCCACCGCACTATCTCCCGAAACGTTGTCGCCCCTGAAGCTGGCTCATCATTCTTTGCTGGGCTTTTAGGCCTCCGCCTGAGCCCATGGACTTGAACATCTTTCGCATCTGGGCGTATTGGCGGAGGAGGTTGTTGACGTCCTGCACGGTGGTGCCGGAGCCTGCGGCGATGCGCTTGCGGCGGCTGCCGTTGATGATCTCGTGGTCGTTGCGTTCTTTTTTCGTCATCGAGTTGATGATGGATTCGACGCGGGTGAACTGGCCCTCGTCGACGTTGTCGATGGCCTGCTGCATTCCGGCGAAGGGGCCGACGGAGGGGAGCATCTTGAGGATGGACTTCATGCTTCCCATCTTTTTGATTTGACGGAGCTGCTCGCGGAAGTCTTCGAGGGTGAAGCCGTCTCCGGAGAGGGCTTTTCTGGCGAAGGCTTCAGCCTTGCCCTTGTCGAGTTTTTCTTCGGCGCGCTCGATGAGGGAGGCGATGTCGCCGTGTCCCATGATGCGGGAGACGATGCGGTCAGGGTGGAAGGGCTCGAAGGCGTCGGGCTTTTCGCCGGTTCCCAGGAACTTGATGGGCTGGCCGGTGACGTGGCGGATGGAGAGGGCCGCGCCGCCGCGGGCGTCGCCGTCCATCTTGGTGAGGACGGCACCGGTGATGGCGAGGCGATCGTTGAAGGCCTTGGCAGAGTTGACGGCGTCCTGGCCGGTCATGGCGTCGGCGACGAAGAGGATCTCGGATGGCGAGAGGAGCTTTTTGAGGGCGGCCATCTCGTCCATGAGCTCGGCGTCGATGTGGTTGCGGCCGGCGGTGTCGACGATGAGCATGTCGCAGCCGAAGTTTACGGCTTCGCGCTTCGCTTCGCGTGCGAGGCGGAGGACTTCGTCGGTGCCGGGGTTGGGTTCGGTGACCTTGCCTTCGTAGAGGTTGGCGTTGGTGGAGCGGGCGACGATGGCGAGCTGCTCGCGGGCGGCGGGACGGTAGACGTCGACGGAGACGAGCATGGGCCGGTGTCCGGCTTTCTTGAGCCACTGGGCGAGCTTGGCGGTGGTGGTGGTCTTACCGGAGCCCTGGAGTCCGGCCATGAGGATGACGGACGGGGGCTGCGAGGCCTTCTGGAAGCGGGCGGTGTCGCGGCCGAGGACGTTGGCGAGCTCGTCGTGGACGATCTTGACGATCTGCTCGGCGGGGGACAGGGCGGTGGCCACCTGGGTTCCGAGGGCGCGGGTGCGGATGTGCTCGATGAGCTCGTTGACGACGGCGAGGTTCACGTCGGATTCGAGCAATGCGAGGCGGATCTCGCGGATGGCGTCGGAGATGTTCTCTTCGGTAAGGGTTCCCTCGCCGCGGAGGTTTTTGAAAGATCGCTGGAGTTTTTCGGAGAGGTTCTCAAACATGCTGAGTCAAGTTTAGCAAGTCATTCGGCTAAGTTGCTTGCGGGGTTGTGGGTGGCTTTGTTCTGCGGAGGAAGGTCATGGAGGTAGGCTCTGATCCAAGAGCCGGCGGCGGCGAAGCAGACGTAGACCAGTTTTTTGTGTAGCTGATGACGGTGAAGGCGGAGAGGAGGTACCAGATGCTGCTCCATGTGGCGGCAGGGACTCGGAGACGGCGGCGTTGAACATGACGTAGACGGCGTCGGTGGCTGCGGTGGAGATGAGGACTCCGAGTGCCAGCCAGGGGTGGAGTTGGGGCATGAGGCGGGCCTCCAACAAGGAGTTTGGAGGATGCACATCATAGGTTGCCGGGGAGATGAAATTTTTATGGAGGGAGTACGGCGGAGGGTTCTTGGCTAGGTGGATACGGGAGCTGAGGGTGGGACGGTTTTCATCGGCGGGGACGAAGATAATCGGGGCATGGAGCAGCAGACGCAGCCCGTCAGCAACGTTCAGATCGTGCGGGCGTATATCACCTATCTGCGAGTGGAGAAGGGGCTAAGGCCTGCCAGTTGTGAGGCTTACCAGAGAGATTTAGAGCAGTTTGCCGAACATGTGGAGGGGCGGGATGGGTTGCTGTTGGGTGCGATCCAGAGCGATGTGAGCGGATTTATGGAAGGGTTGCGGGGGCACGGGGTGGACTCGCGGTCGATTGCGCGAAAGCTGAGTTGTCTCCGCGGTTTTTATCGCTGGCTGCTGATGGATAAGCGGATCAAGCATGATCCGACGGTGAATGTGGAAACACCGGCAAGCTGGAAGGTGCTGCCGAAGAGCCTTGCCGAGGGTGAGGTCGGCGAGATGCTGGAGAGGACGAGTGTTGCGGCGAAGAGTGCCGATGCAGATGGAGTGGCTCTGCGGGACCACGCGATTCTGGAACTGCTTTATGGAGGCGGGTTGCGGGTGGGAGAGATTTGCTCGCTGCGCGAGGAGGATGTGCATCTGGATACGGCGCGGGTGCAGGTGCGAGGGAAGGGCGATAAGGAGAGGATTGTTCCGCTGGGCCATAGTGCGGTGGAATCGCTGGAACGGTATCTGAAGATGGGCCGCCCTGGGCTGGTGAAGGCAGGGCCGAGGTCGAGGGCATTGTTTCTTTCGGTGCGGGGGAAAGCTCTGACAAGGCAATGGGTTTGGGAGATGGTACGGTCGACGAATCGACATGCCAGTCCGCACAAGCTTAGGCATAGCTGCGCTACCCACATGGTGGAGCATGGCGCGGATTTGAGAAGCGTGCAGGTCTTGCTCGGGCATGCGGATATTGCTACGACGCAGGTTTATACCCATGTGGCGTTGGGGAGATTAAAGCAGGTGCATCGAGCGCATCATCCGAGAGGGAAGAAACACGGTTCAGGGCTTAGGGCCGCGGGTACAGAGCAAGAAAGCCAAGGATTGGGTGATGTCTGAAGTGAGTGAGTTTGCTGGATTGGCGGAGCAGTTCCTGGCAATGCTTGCGAATGAGCGTGGAGCTTCGCAGCACACGGTGCGGGCTTATGCGCGTGAGGTGCGGAGCTTTGCGGCGTATCTTGAGGAGGCGCTGGGGAAGGATGCAGGGATTCGCTCGGTGGAGCACCTGCATATTCGGGCGTACCTGGGATTGTTGTATGAGCGTGGTTTGACGAAGGCTAGTGCGGCGCGGGCGCTGGCGGCGGTGCGGAGCTGGTTCAAATGGCTGGCGAAAGAAGGGAAGGTTGAGCAGAATCCGGCGCTGCTGGTGAGCACTCCGAAGCTGCCGAAGCATCTGCCGCGGGTTCCCAGCGTGGAAGAGGTGAATCGGGTGCTGGACTCGCTGGAGGCCCGGGAGCCGAAGAAGGCGGATGGCGAGGGTGAGGTTGCGGCCTGGCCGGAGCGGGACCGCGTGATCTTTGAGCTGCTGTATGGATGCGGGATCCGGAACTCGGAGCTGGTGGGATTGAACATGAGCAGCGTGCGCTGGAAGGACGATGCTGTTTTGGTCAGGGGCAAGGGGCGAAAGGAGAGGCTGGTTCCGCTGGGAGATGAGGCAGCGGCGGCGTTGCGGGATTATCTGCCGCAGCGCGAGGCGAAGTTGATGGCGGCGGGCAAGGGAGCACTGGTGCATGATGGTCCGCTGATGACGAATCTGCGGATGCGCGGGGATTGTCGGCTGACGACGCGGAGCGTGGGACGGATCGTGAAGTCGATCGCGTTGAGCCGCGGGCTTCCGGCGGATGTGCATCCGCATACTCTGCGGCATGCGTTTGGGACGCACATGCTGGAGGAGGGGGCGGATTTACGCGCGATCCAGGAGATGCTGGGGCATGAGCGGCTCTCGACTACACAGAGGTATACGCAGCTGACGGTGGGCCAGGTGCAGAAGGTGTATGACCAGACGCATCCGAGAGCGAAGTGAGTCTTCTTTGCGATGGCTGGAATTGAAATCAACCGCAGATCCCATTCGACTGCGCTCAGGGCAGGCTCTTCGACTTCGCTTCGCTCAGAATGACACTCGTCGTGGGTGGCGTTGAGTGCGCCGACTTCGGTTGAGAACCAGTCCTAAGATTTCTCAGCGACAAAGAATTAATGGGCTGCGCCAGGTTTGCCGCTTGTTTTGAAGTGCTTTGTGATGAGGACGAGCGGAGCTGCGATGAGGGTGATGATACCGAGCAGGTGGAAGACGTCCATGAAGGCGAGCAGCTGAGTTTGTGCTTGGAGTTGCTCGTAGTAGCGTGCGTAGGCGGCTTTGAGGGCGTCGGAGGAGGAAAAGCCGTGGGTCTGGAGATAGGCTGCGGACTGTTGGATTGACTGTTGGAGGAAGTGGGTGGAGGAGTTGAGGTTTCCGCCGACCCGGGATTGGTGGAAGTCCTGTCGGCGCTCGGCCATGGTGGTGGCGAAGGCGATTCCGAAGCTGCCTCCCCAGTTGCGGAAGAAGTTGGTGAGCGAGGAGGCTTTGTTGTTCTGCGCGGGGCTGAGCTGCGAGTAGGCGATGACGGAGAGCGGGACGAAGAAGAAGGCGTAGCCGAGTCCTTGGAATGCGCGCGCGAGGGCGTAGTGGCGGTAGTCGGTGTCGAGATTGAAGTGGCTATAGTGAAGGAATGAAAGGCCGACGACCGTGACTGCGCCGAAGAGCAGAATGCGAGGGTGAGCGATTCCGCGCTGGACGAGTTGCGCTCCTATGGGCGCGAGCAAGGTGATGACGAAGGCTCCGGGTCCGAGGACGAGGCCGGCATCGATGGCGCGGTAGCCGTAGAGCGACTGCAGGATTTGGGGAATCATGGTCGTCGAGGCGAACAGACCGAAGCCGAAGATGAAATAAAAGATGTTCGCTATGGCGAAGTTCCGGACCTTGAGCATGCGGAAGTCGATGACGGGGTCTTTCTGACGGAGTTCCCAGAAGACTGCGGCGGTGAAGCAGGTGATGCCGATGACGAACATCCAGGTGATAAAGGACGATCCGAACCAGTCGTCGATCTGTCCCCGATCGAGGAGGACTTCGAGGGCGGCCGAGCCGAGGCCGACGAGCGCGATGCCGATGCCGTCGACGCGAAGTTTGCCGTTGACCCGCACGGTCTTGCGTTCCTCGGCATAGGAGGGCGGGTCGGAGACGAAGCGGTTGGTGAGGAAGAGGGAGAGGATCCCAATGGGGATATTGATGAGGAAGACCCAGCGCCAGTTGTAGTTGTCGGTGATCCAGCCGCCGAGGACGGGGCCGATGGCCGGCGCGGTAACGATAGCGACGGTGTAGAGGGCGAAGGCCGAGGCGCGCTTGGCCGCAGGGAAGGTGTCGACGAGGATGGCTTGTTCGACCGGGGCCAGGCCTCCGCCGCCGATGCCCTGCATGATGCGGGCGATCAGGATGACGTTGAGGCTGGGAGCGATTCCACAGAAGAAGGATGTGATGGTAAAGAGGGCAACACAAGCCATGTAGTAGTTCTTGCGGCCGAAGACGCGGCTGAGCCATGCGGACATGGGGAGGATGACGGCGTTGGCGACGAGGTAGGTGGTAAGGATCCAGGTGACTTCGTCGAAGCTGCGGCCGAGGCCTCCGGCGATGTAGGGGAGCGAGACGTTAGCGATGGAGGTGTCGAGCAGCTCCATGAAGGTGGCCAACGTGACGGTGAGGGCGATGACCCAGGGGTTGACAGTTCGTGCGCTGCGAACCGGTTTCTGCGATGTCGAAGTTGCCTGCTCAAGGGTGAGGGTCGCTGTAGCCATAAAAGAAACCTTTCGGTCTCTTATTTCGATGCGGCTGCAGCAGAAAGGGACCGAAAGGTCTCTTTATTTTTGGGTCGGGCTGATCTTTTTCGAATCGCTGTGGATGCGGACGTTTTGCTCGAGGTAGTTTTCCAGACGGGCCCGGACGTCGCGGAGGGGGTTGTCGCTGCGTTCGAGGCGTGCGATGACGGAGCCGCCTTCGAGGCTTGAAATGATATGGTTAGCGACTTCGGCGGGGTCGATCTGCGGGTTTACTGTGCCCTTTGTAATTCCGTCCTGGAGGATGTTGCTGAGACGGGTTTGCCAGCCACGAAGGGCCTTGCGGACCCGCTCGCGGAGGACGGGATTGCCGTCATCGGCGTCGACGGCGGTGTTGAGGAGGGGGCACCCACCGGGGATTGCAGAGCGGTAAGCGAACCGGGAGACGTGCTCCTTGAGTCGGTCGACGTGATCCTGGATGGCATCGAGGCCGTCGGTGCGGCGAGCGACGGTGGCGGCCCAGGCAAAGTCGAAGGCCTCGGCAGCGAGTTCTTCTTTGTTCTCAAAGTGACGGTAGATGCCACCTTTTTCGAGGCCGGTGGCCTCCATGATGGCGTTGAGGGAACAGCCCTTATAGCCTCGCTGATTGAAGAGAGGGGCGGCGAGTTCGATGATGCGCTGCCGGGTTGCTTCGCCTTTGCTCATGCTGAAACCGTATGGTCTCTTTTAATTAGACTATGCCGACTGTCAAATGGTGCAGCGGTTCAGTAGCGGGGGACGGCGGGGTCGATGTTGCGAGACCAGTTGTCGATGCCTCCGGCGAGCGACTGGACGTGTTCGAAGCCCTGGTTGCGGAGCCACATGGTGACGTTGAGGGAGCGAGCCCCGTGATGGCAGAGGACGACAATGGGCTGGTCGGGGTCGAGTTCCTGATGGGCGCGAGAGGTTACTTCGCCCATCGGCATCAGGAGGGAGTTCGGCAGGCTGGCGGTATTGAACTCCCATGGTTCGCGGACGTCAAGGAGGAGCGGAGCGTTCGGCTGACGACGCTGTTCAAGAAATGCCTGGGCAGTGATTTCGGGGTCGAGCATAGGTTCAAGAATAATTAATCATCGGTTTTCCGTGCGCGAGCCGCGAGCTAAGTGGCGTAAAATCGGTGTTTATGCGGGAATCGTGTATTCGTTGCCAGCGCCTCCATGATAATGACGCAAAACGGCGTAGTATGTGCAGTTTAGGATATACGCATAAGCTTGCCCTTAGCGGTACACTTAAGAATTAGGGCGCATCCAACGATACATTTGAAACATTTGGAGCCTCTGGTATTGGAGAGGGATTTGGAAAAAGTCTTGGTTGTCGAAGATGAGCTGCATGCACGTACGGGCCTTACGGAACTGATTGAAAGTTGGGGTTACAGGGCAGAGAGTGCTGCAGATGGCCTGGAGGGCCTGGAGAAGGCGACCTCCTGGGGCCCCGCGATTGTTGTGACCGATTTGAAGATGCCGCGGATGGACGGCATGGAGCTTCTGGGCCGGCTTGCGGAGTTGCCGCAGCGGGTCGCGGTAGTGATGCTCACGGCGCAGGGCTCGATTGAGTCGGCCGTCGAAGCGATGCGGATGGGGGCGTACGACTATCTTCCCAAGCCAGTTGATCCCGTTCGTCTCAAGGCGATTTTGCAGAATGCGAGCCAGCAGCACGATGAGGATCAAGATACCGAGCTTGAGGTGACGCGGCGCAAGCAGCGGGACACGGGAAGGTTGGGTCCGCTAGTGGGAACTTCGCCGCAGATGAAGTCGATCTTCTCGCTTATTGAGAGGATTGCTCCTTCGAACGTAAGTGTTCTAGTGACGGGCGAGAGCGGGACCGGCAAGGAACTGGTGGCGCGGGCGCTGCATGAGCTGAGCTCGCGGCGCAACCAGCCGTTTGTTGCTGTGAACTGCGCGGCGATTCCTGAGACCCTGATTGAAAGCGAGATCTTCGGACACGAGAAGGGCTCGTTCACAGGTGCTCTGGAGCGGAGAGCGGGATGCTTTGAGTTGGCGGAGGGGGGCACGCTGCTGCTGGATGAGATCGGCGAGATGCCGGCTCCGACGCAAGCGAAGCTGCTGAGGGTTCTCGAGGACAGGAAGCTGCGGCGGCTGGGCAGCAAGGTGGAGACTCCGGTCGATGTGCGAGTCATCGCGGCGACGAACCGCGATCCGGAGGACGCGGTGGCAGTGGGGGATCTGCGCGGGGATTTGTATTACCGGTTGAATGTTTTCAATATTCAGATGCCTCCCCTACGGGAACATGTCTCCGACATCTCTGCGATCGCGGCGAAGATGATCGCGGACATGAACGAGCGCCACAACTGCAGCGTTACCGGTCTGAAGGACACACTGCTGAAGCGGCTCGAGGCATATTCGTGGCCGGGGAATGTTCGCGAACTGCGAAATACGATCGAGCGTGCGACGATTATGGCGGGAAGCGGCGCGCTGAGCATTGAGGATCTTCCGCCCAACTTTGGCGAGCCTGGGTTTTCTCCGGTGCTTACCAAGAGCGGTCGCTCAGCGGGGCCTCAAGAGGCTGCGGCAGAGAGCGGCCCTTCGAACGATGTGCAACGGTACCTTGAGGACAAGAACACGGTCCGGGTTGAGGTGGGAACGACGGTAGATGAGGCCGAACGGCAACTGATCCTAAAGACGCTCGACGCAACACACAACAATAAGACCAAGGCTGCAGAGATTCTCGGGATCAGTTCTAAGACGTTGCAGAACAAGCTGAAGGAATACTCGAACGCTACTTCTTCGGTGGATTAAGAGATGCGTCTTAAGACGAAGCTGGTTCTATCGGCGACCGGTCTGACCTTTGTGGTCGTGCTTGTGCTGTCTTCGTTATTTGTGGGCGAGCTGCTTCGACAGATAATCGAAGAGACGTCAGGGTCGAACGATGTGCTTGCGCGGGAAGTTGTGCTGATTACACGTCAGGCTGTAGAGACCGGGTTGCGGGCGAATCCTCCAGCAGACAGAAGCGAGGAATCGCTGGGCATCGCGGTAAATGGTTCGTTGCGAGATTCGCAGGCTCTCACCGACGTGATGAATGCGATCGTTCGCTATTCACCGACCGTTGAGCACGTGAGTGTTACGGATGCCAGGGGAAAGACGCTGGTAAGCACGGACCCTGATGCGCCGGGTCACAACATAGGGCAGAGGCTGACTCTCGAGTCATTGCGCCGGGAGTCAGTGCTTTATCTAATAAAGCAGGTTTTCGGCAGGCCGCAGGTACTGGATACAACGCAATCGCTGGATCGGAACGGTGCGCCGTTTCTAATCGTGCATGTGGGTGTGTGGTCGACGTTCCTGAGGAACTCCATTGAGCCGTGGCTGCGGGCTGCGCTGCTGTTTGCATTGGCTGCGGCTTTGATTGCGATGGTTGCCGCGGCGTTGCTCGCAAACCTGGCGCTGCGTCCCCTTGAGGTGATCAGCAGCAAACTCGAAAAGCTGACCCGGGCTGCCGGTGAGACAGATGTTCCAGACGAAAAGAAACAGGATGCAGGGGATACGGTGGTGCGGGTAACGAAGACCATCGATCTGCTCGGCGAGCAACTGCGGACAAAGGAAGCGGGATATACCGCATTGCAGGCGAACTTGAACCAGATGCTGGATACGCTCCGGGACGGCGTGCTGCTGTTTACGGCGGACCGGCGAGCGGTGATGGTGTCTGATGCTGTGGCTTACTTTCTGAGGGGAAAGGATGGGAACTTAGTCGGCAAGCAGCTTGAGGAGATATTCGACTCCCGTACAGCTTTGGGGAGTGCTGTCCTCGAGACATTTGAAAGCGGGGAAGAGGTCAGCGCTGAGAGCGTGACCCTGGAGGATGGCCGGCAAGTGCAGTTTTCGCTGGACCGCATCGATGATGGCCTGGGCGGCAGCGGTAATATGGGAACGCTGGTGACGCTGCGCGACACCGCATCGGCGATGCAACTGGAGCAGGAACTGGAGGTGGCTCGCAGGCTGGCAGCGATTGGAAGCCTGACGGCCGGAGTAGGGCACGAGGTCAAGAACCCGATCAATGCAATGGTGGTGCATCTGGAGTTGTTGCGCAGCAAGCTTGCCGCGGGCGGAGATGAGAGATCCAGAGGAGCCCATCGCCACGTGGACATCCTGACGGGGGAGATGCAGCGGCTGGATCGCGTTGTGCAGACGCTTGCAGACTTCTCACGTCCAATGGAATTGAAGCTGAGAGAGCATGATCTGCGTCATGTAGTGGACGCAGTGGTCGAGTTGACCGCGCTTGAGATGCAGGAGAATGGCGTTGAGGTTCTGGTGGATGTGCCTCGCGAGCCGCTGATGGTGAGGGTTGATGCGGAACTTATTCGGCAGGCATTGCTGAACCTGGTGCTGAACGCTATGCAGGCGATGCCGAGCGGCGGGACGGTTTGTTTAGCTCTTCGGAAGGAGCACCAGTTTGCCGTGCTTGAGGTACAAGATGAAGGAGTGGGTATACCTGCGGACGTGTTACCGCGTATCTTTCAGTTGTACTTCACAACGAAACCGAAGGGCAGCGGGATCGGTCTTGCGATGACCTACCGGATTCTGCAGTTGCATGGCGGGGCATTGGATGTGCGCTCCAATGCCGATCCGGAGGCTCGCGATCGGGGAACGACGTTTACGGTGCGATTGCCGATCGCGGCAGGACCCGGGGGAGAGACGCGCAAAGCTATGGCGGCAGGTGTAGACAGGAAGGGAATGGGGGAACGGGTTTGATTCGCCGGGAACGAATGCGGAGGTGGCGGGGCGCGCTATTGTGTGCGGGCGTAACGTGCGCGCTGAGCGGCTGCCGGCACAAGGTGACTGCGCCCCAGCTGCCGCAGATCCTCGTGCCGGTTGAGCTGGTTGAGATTCCGGAGCCGTCGCTTCCGTTGCTTGAAGTACCGCAGATCAAGGCACCTCCGATGCCGGTTGCGGCCGCTGCGGCGCATCCACATCGAGAGCGCAGAAAGCCTGTGGTGAAGGCTGTGATTACCCCATCTGCGACGGCGGCGACAGAGGCTGAAACGCAGCAACAGGAGCAGGCGGCTGCGATTGGTTCTCTTTCGACGGGTGGTGACACCAGTCCGCGGGCGCAGCAAGAGGCGGCCGATTTGATTGCCTCGGTTGACAAGCGGCTGAACGGGCTTCCCCCTCAGACTTCGGATGACCAGAAGGCGCAGATGAGCAAGGTGAGAAATTTTCAGAAGCAGGCCCAGGATGCGCTGAGCTCGGGAGATGTCGAGGGGGCCAAGAACCTGGCGACGAAGGCGAAGTTATTGCTGGATGATATGGAGAAGCAATGAAACGGCCTGCTGGGTGTGGCAGGCCGTTTCAAGAAACTTACGCGTTGGCTCCGTGACATTTCTTGTATTTCTTGCCTGAACCACAGTAGCACACGTCGTTGCGGCCGATTTTTTCGCCGGCACGGCGAGGCGCAGAGCCGTTTGTGGCGGTAGCGGCCCCTGCAGCGTGGGCTTGCGCCAGTTCGCGCTCTTTCTTTTTCTGGAACTCGCGCTCGAGTGCGTCGATTGTGGTTGAGGGCGCGCGAGTTGGGATGGGAATAGCAGGATGTTTCTGGGTCTGCGGGGCTCGGGACGGCTCTTGTGCGTTGACCGGCAGAGGTGGCGCGTTGGGAGCAGGACTGAAGGTCGGGCGGCGCGCCTGCTCGACGGTCTCAATGGGAGTGCCGTCGGGGCCGATGATCTGCATGCGGAAGAGGTGACGTTCTGTGTCTTCCTGGAAGCGGAGCATCATCCCCTCGAACATCTCGAAGGACTCTTTCTTGTAGGCGACGAGCGGGTCCTGCTGGGCGTAGCCACGAAGACCGATGCCTTCCTTGAGGTGGTCCATCTGAAGGAGATGGTCCTTCCAGAGTCCGTCGAGGACACTGAGCATGACGACGCGCTCGTGGTAACGCATGGTCTGAAGGCCGAGGATCTGCTCCTTGACCTCGTAGCGCTTCCTGAGGTTCTCGAAGATGGCTTCGCCGAGCTCGTGGCGGCTGAGGTTGCTGATGTCGATTTCCTTTTCGAGATGGACGCCGAAGAGATCGTAGAGCTGGGAGAACATCGCCTCGGTGTTCCACTCTTCGGGGTGAGCCTTCTCGGGGGCGTTCTCGTCGAGGACGTTGGAGAGAATGGTGGAGAGATAGTCGTCGGTAAGGAGCTGTTTCTGGTCGACGCCCTCCATGAGCTGGCGACGGAGGCCGTAGACGGCTTCACGCTGCTTGTTCATAACGTCGTCGTACTCGAGGACGTGTTTACGGGATTCGAAGTTCTGCGTCTCGACGGCTTTCTGCGCTTTTTCGATGCGGTTTGTGATCATGCGCGACTCGATGGGCACGCCCTCTTCCATTCCGAGTTTCTGAAGCAGAGTCGAGACCCATTCGCGAGCGAAGATGCGCATGAGATCGTCTTCAAGCGAGAGGTAGAAGCGGGAGGCGCCGGGATCGCCCTGACGGCCGGCACGTCCGCGAAGCTGGTTGTCGACGCGGCGTGATTCGTGGCGCTCGGTGCCGAGGATGTGGAGGCCTCCGGCGTCGACGACGGCGTCGTGCTCCTTTTGTGCCGCGGCAGAGTGTGCGGCTAAGGCTGTGTCCCAGGTTTCCTGCGTGGTTTCGAACTCCTGGCCCTGGTAGTAGAAGCGAAACATGCCGGGACCGGCAACAGGCGAGATGGCTCCCTCGGCGGCTGAGACGGCACGGGCCTGATTCTTGCGGACAAGCTCCTGGCGGGTGATGAATTCGGGATTGCCACCGAGGAGGATGTCGGTACCGCGGCCTGCCATGTTGGTGGCGATGGTGACCATGCCGAGGCGGCCTGCCTGGGCGACGATTTCGGCTTCCTTCTCGTGGAACTTGGCGTTGAGGACGACGTGACGAACGCCTTTGCGCTTGAGGATCTCGGAGAGGAGTTCGGATTTTTCGATGCTGGTCGTTCCGACGAGGACGGGTTGGCGTGCTTCGTGGAGTTTTGTGATTTCGTCGGCGACCGCGAAGTATTTTTCCTTCCCAGTGCGGTAGACGACGTCAGGATACTCGATGCGAAGCATCGGGCGGTTGGTGGGGATGACGATGATGTCGAGCTTGTAGATCTTGTCGAACTCGGCGGCTTCGGTTTCGGCGGTGCCGGTCATGCCGCTGAGCTTTTTGTACATGCGGAAGTAGTTCTGGAAGGTGATGGTGGCGAGGGTCTGGTCTTCCTTGCGGACTACTACGCCTTCCTTGGCTTCCACGGCTTGATGAAGGCCATCGGACCAGCGCCGGCCGGGCATCAAGCGGCCAGTGAACTCATCGACGATGATAACCTCGCCATCCTTGACGACGTACTCGACGTCACGACGGTAGAGCGAATGGGCCTTAATAGCGACTTCGACGTGGTGCTTGAGGTCCCAGTTTTCCTGGTCGGCGATGTTTCCGATGCCGAGGAGCTTTTCGATCTTTTCCCAGCCTTCGTCGGTAACGGTGATGGCGCGGGTCTTCTCGTCGACGACGTAGTCTCCGGTCCAGGTCTTGGTTTCTAGAGTCTCAATGAGTTCGCCCTGCTCGAGTCCGGGGATGATTGCGTTGACGCGGAGGTACTTGTCCGTGGTCTGGTCGGTGGGGCCGGAGATGATGAGCGGAGTACGGGCCTCGTCGATGAGGATGGAGTCGACTTCGTCGACGATGCAGTAGTAGTGGCCGCGCTGGACCTGATCGGCGAGTTCGAACTTCATGTTGTCGCGGAGATAGTCGAAGCCGAACTCGTTGTTGGTTCCATAAGTGATGTCGGCGGCGTAGGCCTCGCGGCGCTGGCGGTCGTCGAGGTCGTGGACGATGACTCCGACGGTGAGGCCGAGGAAGCCGTAGATCTTGCCCATCCACTCGGCGTCGCGCTTGGCGAGGTAGTCGTTGACCGTGACGACGTGGACTCCGCGTCCGGTGAGGGCATTGAGGTAGCAGGGCAGCGTAGCGACGAGGGTTTTGCCTTCTCCGGTCTTCATCTCGGAGATCTTGCCGGCGTGGAGGACCATGCCGCCGATAAGCTGGACGTCGAAATGGCGCATGCTGACAGTGCGCTTGCCGGCCTCGCGGACGACGGCGAAGGCCTCGGGGAGAATCGCGTCGAGGGCTTCTTTTTCAGCGTCGTAGATGGCGTCGAGATTTTCCTGGGAACGGTCGTTGAGGTCGAATTTGGAACGCGCCTCGTCGACGCGCTTGCGGAACTCGGCGGTTTTGGCGCGGAGTTGGTCGTCGGAGAGCGCCTGCATGGAGGGCTCGAGTGCGTTGATTTCGGCGACGGAGGGCACGAGACGCTTGACGGCGCGCTCGTTGCTGGTGCCAAAGACTTTCGCTATAGCTTTGTTGAACAAGACCTAATGTCCTTCTATGGGCGCAATATCACCACTATCTAGTGTAAATGGTCTTTGGGAAGGTTGCGTGACGAGGAAGTGACTGAGACAACGTGATTTCATTTAGAGGATTCGGTTTGGGAGGAAGCGATATGCAAAGAAAGGTGATTGTGCCGGAGATGTGGTTTGGGGGGACGGGTTTGGTGGCGTGCGCAGATTATGGTGGTGGCTGCCTGGGTCTCATGGCCCGGGTCGGTAGTTCTGCGACCGCACCCAAGGCGCGATGATGCTGCGGAATGAATGGGGCACCCGGCAACCCCGGCGACGCGCCTTTAGCGCAGGCTTGTTCGGGAGGAAGATAATTGGTCTTGCATAGTGGTCGTCATGATCAGTGTCGTGGGTTGGGCGAATTGCCACTGACCTTGCTGAAATAGCCGACGAGTGGTGAGTGGGCGTTGCGGAGGGCGCTGACTACGGCCTGGGCGTTGAGTTCGGCTCCATCGGGGCTGGTGTGGGTGTGATCGATGGGAAAGAGGGCGGCGGTCTTTTCTGGGCCGAGGGCTTCGAGGCAGTCGGCTTCGACGGTGGCCATGTCGATGAAGGCGACGTGTTGGTTGGCGGCGAGTTGCTTGATTTCGGCGTCGTAGCCCATGTCGCGCTCGATGCGCGGGGTGCCCGAGGCGTCGGGCTTCCAGATGTTGCGGATGGTGAGAGAGAGGAGGATGGGGGTTGCTCCCTTTGCGCGGGTGTCAGCGATGTATTTGCGCATGTACCAGCCGTAGGTGTGGACGGTTTCGGTGTCGCCGTCGGGGAGGGTGACCTGCTGGGTTTCGTCGCCGAGGCCTTTGAGGGTCCCGCGAGGTTTGGCGCCGCCGAGGTCGCCGCCGTCGTTATGGCCCATCTGCAGGAGGACATAGTCACCGGGTTTGATTTCGGTGAGGACTTTGTCCCAAGAGCCTTCTTTGATGAAGGTGCGAGAGGAGCGTCCGGCGCGGGCGCGGTTGGCGACGTTAACTCGCGTGGTGTCGAAGTAGTGGGCGAAGTGGTCTCCCCATCCGAGGTTGGCCTGGTTGCGTGCGGTGGAGTCGCCGACGATGAAGATGGTGGGGAGAGCGGGGTTCAACGGGAGGTTGGCGGCAGCGGAGGTCTGGGTGGGGGTCTCGGGCGGTGCCGTCGGGTTTTGTGCGAGCGCTATCGTGGACAGAGAGAGGAGAGCGAGGAAGTAAGGGAAGCGACGCATACGGCTAAGGTAGCACCGCGCGGTAGGCGTGTATGGGGCGCTGGTTCGCAGGGTTTGGGAGCAATGGCCGGGGCGTGTACATTGAAGAGCATCGATCAGGTAGAGATATGTTGACGGCTGGACAGAACGCATTTGTTGTCGTTGCGTCGATGCTTGCTGCGGTTGGGGTGATTGCGATTCTCAACCGACTGTGGCCGATCCATCACCGGAAGATGGTTAACGATGTCACCGGTTGGCAACTAGGGGTGCTGGGGACGACCTACGGGGTCATTCTGGGCTTCATGTTGTCGACGGTGTGGTCGGATTTTCACAGCGCGGAGTTGAACGCTTCTCTGGAGGCCGCGTCGGTGCTGAACGCGTACAACATCGGAGCTGAGCTGCCGGCTCCGAAGAATGAGATGATGCGGGACCTGGCGAGAAGGTATGGGGAGGTGGTGCTGCATGAGGAGTGGCCGGCGATGCAAAGGTCAGAGGAGCTTCACGCAGGTGGGCAGATTACGGCGAAGATGTGGCAGTTGCTGCAGGAGTCCAAGACTGGCCCGGAGGGAGTGACTCCCGTTGTCGACCATTTGATGACGGTGATGAGTAATCTGTCGGAGCGGCGGAATCAACGAGAGACGCAGCTCAGAACGCGATTACCGAATCTTTTGTGGGTGTTGCTGATTCTGGGTGGAGTGGCGACGGTTTTCTCTTCGTGTGCGCTGGGGAATGACTCGAAATGGCTGCATTACTGCCAGGTGCTGGCGTTGACGTTTGTCGTGTCGGTGGCGCTCGCTGCGATCGCGGATCTGACGCGGCCGTTTGAAGGCAGTGTTGCCGTGTCACCGGAGAGCTTTGAGCATGTCGTAGCCGCGATGCAGGGCCGGGTCTATTAGTGGCCCATGGCTTCGGGGTCGGGTTGAGCAGCCTTGTTGGGAAGCCGCATGACGAAGGGCAGGGGCGCAAGGCAGAGGATGACGCAGGAGAGGATAAAGAAGGCGTTCTTGTAGCTGAGCATGGACGCCTGGCGAAGCATCTCCTGGTAGGCATGGCCCATCGCCATCTGCGAGGCGGTTAGAGCGGGCATGCCACGGCGGATGAGAAGTTCCTGAATGCTGTTCATGTAGGAGCGGTAGGGGACGCTGCCCGGAACGGTGTGGGCGGCGAGGTTCGCCTGGTGGACCTGCGCGGCTCGGGAGATATAGGTGGTCAGCAGAGCTGTGCCGGCGCTGCCTCCGAGGTTGCGGGCGAAGTTCGATAGGGAAGAGATCTGGTTGGTCTTGCTGAGCGGGACGCCGACGTAGTTGAGCGTGCTGATGGGGATGAAGATGAAGGGCAGGCCGACGACCTGAATCATGCGCCAGAGCGTGACGGTCCCGAAGCTCGTGGTGAGATCGAGGCGGGTGAGATTGAAGATGGCGAAGGCGGTGTAGAGGTATCCAAGGCTTGTGATGAGGCGAGGGTCGGTCTTGCCGAGCAACCGCCCGGAAACCGCCATCATGATCATCATGACGAAGCCGGCGGGAGAGAGCACCATGCCGGCGCGCTCGGCGGTGTAGCCGAGGAGAACCTGAAGGTACTGCGGAATGAGGACGGTTGAGCCGAAGAGCACCATCCCGAGGATGAGCTGCAGGAAGACCGCGGTGCCGAAGTTGCGGTTCTTAAGGAGCTTGAGATCGACGATGGGGTCTTCGTGACGCCACTCCCAGATGGCGAAGACGATCAGGGTGATGACGGCAAGGGCGGCGAAGAATCGGATCATGGGGTCGCCGAACCAGTCCTTCTCCTGGCCCTTGTCGAGGGTGAATTCGAGGCAGCCTACACCAAGCGCGACGAGGCCGAGACCCATGAAGTCGACCTTGGCGTGGCGAGCTTGTTCGCGGCGGAGCTTGAGGTGCGGCGGGTCCTCGACCATGCGGTTACTCAGATAGAGGGAGAGCAGGCCAACGGGAATGTTGATGAAGAAGATCCAGTGCCAGTTGAAGTTGTCCGTGATCCAGCCGCCGAGGGTGGGGCCGATGGCGGGAGCGACTACTACAGCCATTCCATAGACGGCGAATGCCTGGCCGCGTTTTTCGATGGGGAAGGTGTCGGCGAGGATGGCCTGTTCGCTGGGAGCCAGGCCGCCACCGCCGGCTCCCTGCAGGATGCGCGCGACGATGAGGAGGGGAAGAGTGT
>Ga0126381_100001901_pt1 | contig 22432 bp, 21 predicted proteins | sample PanSoiMetPlot_28_FD_96465 | JGI IMG/M metagenome (GOLD analysis project Ga0126381, IMG submission 96465) | Tropical forest soil microbial communities from Panama - MetaG Plot_28 | ecosystem: Environmental > Terrestrial > Soil > Tropical forest > Bulk soil | place: Panama | collected 2016-02-17 | reverse complement strand
GCGAAATCCCCGAATTGCGCCTCCCAGAGAACCAAGGTCTCCGGATAGTCGCGGCTGTAGCCATATTCGAAGCCGAGCACGCCGGCTTCGGAAAGCGTGGAGTTGTAAATGCGACAATGAGCCTGAGTCGGGGAAACGTGCTCCAGAGGAACGTACTCCTGCTCATTTTCAATGTCGATGAGAACCGAGTGCCGCTGGTTGAAGGTCCCGCGGCGGCTATCCTGGCCGCTCAACCGAACCGGAGTTCCTTGTTTTACCAGGGAGGCGAAGGCCAGCGCCTCGGCCATTCCGTAGTCCACCGGCCGCTTGCCGGTCCCCATTTCGGTGCGCTGTTCGAGCAGTTTCTTGACCTTGGGATGGATGTGAAAGTCCGCCGGGTAGGTGCTCAAGCGATTGGTCAACTCTCGCAGCTCTTCGCCCGAGATTGCGGTTTCAGCCTGGTACTGGGGCTTGTAGCGCCCGCCTTTGTAGTGATCCCAGTAGGAGGGAAGCTGGCGCAGACTGGGCTTCTTGCGCATGCTGGCGGCTTGCTTCTGGGCTGCTTCGAATTCCGCTTTGACCGCCTCCGCCCGCGCTTGCGCATCGGGCACCTGATTGTCTTCGGCGTAGATCTCCCAAAGCCGCGGATGTTCTTGAATGGCCTTGTACAGGAGCGGCTGCGTGATGGTCGGGTCGTCGACTTCGCTGTGCCCGTGCCTGCGATAGCCGATCATGTCGATGACAACATCGCTGCGGAACTTGTAGCGGTACTCCAGGGCCAGGCGAGCTACGCGGACGACTGCATCGACGTCCTCGGCGTTGACGTGAAAAATCGGGATGCTTTGCCGGCGCGCAAGCTGGGCGGCGAAACGCGAGGAATGGAGTTCCGGATAAACCGTCGTGAATCCGATCAGGTTGTTAACGATGACGTGCAGAGTTCCGCCCACGCTGTAAGCGGGAATGTCGGCGAGGTTCAGCGTTTCGGCGAACACGCCTTGGCCCGCAAATGCGCCATCGCCGTGCACCAGCAGCGGCAGAAATTTCTCGCTGCCGCCCGCGCCCGCACGATCCTGCTTGGCGCGCGTGCGGCCGATCGTGACCGGGTCAACGGCTTCCAGGTGACTGGGATTGGAGACGAGATGGATGTGGATCTTTCCTCCGCTGCCGGTCACATATTCGCCGGTGGCGCCGGTATGATATTTCACATCACCGCCGCCGAGGACACTGCGCGGATCCACATCCTCGAATCCTGCGAATACTTCGGCGGGCGCGCGTTTGGTTACCTGCGCGATCACATTCAGCCGTCCGCGGTGGCTCATACCCATGACTAATTCGACGGCTCCATGTTGCCCGGCACCCTCCAGGACTTCATCGACCAGTGGGAGCAAGGCGGTGACGCCTTCGAGCGAAAACCGCTTGGTTCCCAGGTAGCGCTGCTGCAGTACCAACTCGAAAAATTCGCCTCGGATCAAAAGATCGAGAACGCGACTCTGATCGACGTTCGCGGGTGCGGCTTCGAGGTGCTCCTGAATCCACCGCCGACAGGCAGGGTCGGGAATATGCATGAATTCCGCGCCCACGGTGCCGCAATAGATACGGCGCGCGTCTTGGGCGAATTCGCTGTCGATCTCGAGTTCGGGATGCGGAACGGGCTGCAAGAATCCTAAAGGATCGAGATCGGCTTCCAGGTATCCCCAGCGGCGGAAGATGTCAAAAACGCGCTCTTTCTCGCCATTGGGCGCTTCCATCACTGCTGTGCCGGCGGAGTTGCCAGGTTTCGGCTGTCGGTTGGGCATAAAAGACTGCTTCTAGCATAAAGGATGAGGGGGAGAGAGTGTTGGACTCGGAAGTAACGTGGATCGCGAAAACGACTTCGCCCTGGGACCGGGCCCAGGGCGAGAGGGAATGACTGCCGGACAGTTTGGAACGGATTACGGCCAGCGCTTCGCGCTGTCTTCCCAGCCAGCCGCACGCGCCGCAGGCTGCACTTGGTTGACAGCGGGTTGAGGAATGCGAATCGGTTGCTGGGCGACAGTCGCGGTCGCAGTCAGCGTCGGCTTGCTCACGGCGCTCTCCGTCGCAGCGGCGTCCTTGTCGTCCGACAACAGCGGAGCCGCCACTCGCAAGGCCTCGACTTCCTTCTCCAAACGCGCTAGCTCCAGTTCTTTCTGCCTTAGGACTTCGTACACATTTTTCATGCTCGGCACCTATTGGACGAAACGAGTTTCTAAGAAGCGGTTCATCGAACTCTATTGAGCTATCAGGGATTTGTCAAGAACGAAGCGGCAGGAAAGATCGCCCATGGCGACGCCCGGGACGATCTTAGGCGCGCGATTCTGGCGACTTAGAGAGACCCTCAGGGCCGCTGCGCCCATGTCGAGACCGCGAGCACCCCGCCACATGGTGTACTCTCGTTTCGATGTGCTTCCATCGAGTATGGCTGTTCTGCGCTTTGGGCATGCTATCTGTGGGGTTGCGCAGCGCGGCGCAAACTGCTGCTCCTTCCGACGATTATTCCGGCATGTACACGTTTGTGAAAGAAGGGGAATTCATGCAGATCACGATCGAGGACAAGGGCAACGTAAGTGGCTTCATTTCGCGCTACGGCGATTCCGAATCCGACAAGGGAACGTTCATCGACCAGTTTTTCAAGTCCGGGAAAATCGACGGCAATAAGATCAGCTTTTCGACCGAGACGGTTCACGCAGTGTCCTACACGTTCGAAGGGACATTTCTTCGCGGCCCCGGCAAGAGCCCGCAGGATGAGGGCTATTACCTCTTGCAGGGGCGGTTGGCCCGCAACAGCACAGACGCGCAGACCAAGACCTCCCAGCCGGTCAACGTGCAATTCAAATCATTTCCGAGAGATGTGACTGCGCCGGAATGAGCGGGCAGGTTTCGAGTACGCAACCGCGGCCGTCATGCTCGGGATTCCTTAGCGGCGCAGCCAGAAATATACGGCAGCCGCGATCATCGGGATGAGCACGCTCAGGATGGTATAGCCATGCGCCGACAGCCAGCTTTCTTCCGTCTGCATCGTGAACAGCTCGTTGCTCGATGGCAGCCGTAAGTCAGGCTGCCGTTCGCAATCCACGCACAGCCTTCGGCCCGGCGATACCGGGAACCCGCAAGAAGCGCACGCTTGCGCATTGAGTGCGCTCGGCGCAGCCAAGGCCTTGCCCTGATCTTCTCGAATGGCTTTGCCCGCTCCAGAATCGGACGCGTGCCAGGAAGTCGATTGCGACCTGGCCGGAATCGCTGGGTCGGGTTGCGCGATTCGCGCGGGTGCCTTTTCCGCCGCATTACGATATTCGACGGCAACGCTCACCAGACTGGAGATCCTCGAAACCGAGGCGATGTCCTGATAACGATACTCATAGGGCCCGGTCAGTTCCAGGATTCCAATGGCTTCCTCAGCGCCGAGGATTGGAACTTTGAGGCCAAATGTGTTTGCTTTGCCTTTCTCGACGGTTCGAACCGGAATCCGCTGCTCGAGACAGTTGCGCACGGAAGGTTCGTTGACCCTAGCTGCGGAGCCGGGTTGCGCGGCCGAGTCTCCGGCCACGGCATAGTAGACGAATGACTCTCTCTCCTTTAGAGCAATGGAGGCGCCGGTTGCGGCTGCAATAAAAGCTGCCCGCTCGGCAAGAAGTTGCAGAGAGGCCTGGAACTCGAGTTTCGTCGAGTCCAGAAAGGAGCGAAGCCCGCAGTCTTCGGTCGCAGGAGGGGACAAAAGCAGAGTCTCCATGGATTCACCGTCGCTTGCCGCATTCACTCCTGTCAAGGAGATTCACCCCGGAATCGCTCGAAAGTCACTTGCCATTCCGACTCAGGGAAATACGCGGAGCCACGCCCAGCCCAGGAGAAGCGTTCCCGCCGTGACCGGCAGACCCGCACGAAAGTATTGACGAAAGCCAATGTCGAATTCCGGCTTGGCGGTTTCGACGACGATGATGTTCGCTACACTGCCCGTGATGGTGAGATTGCCGGCCAGAGTCGATGACATGGCGAGCAGCAGCCAGGCCCGGTGAGGATTGGGAAAACCGGGAACCAAAGACTTGAGCAACATCACCGCCGGAACGTTGCTTACGACATTACTCAGGCCGGCGGTTACCAGGGTGAAGGCGGCTGGCGAGTGCAGATTGAGGTAGCGAGCCGCGTGGAGAAATCGGGCCATAATCCCGGCGTTTTCCGCCCCGCCCACAATCAGAAATAGGCCGGTAAAGAAAACCAGCAGGCCCCAATCCACTTCGCCGTAAAGCCGGTGTGAATCGGTGGTGCGGCTGATGAGAACGACAGCCGCGCCCAAGGCCGACGCCAGCGCCGGCGGCGCCCCCAGCAGAAATCCGATCACCACCCCTGTGGCTACCAGCACGGGTTTCCACAGCCCCTGTAATTGCACTTCGGGAAGCGTCAGCCCGCCCTGAACGAGCGGGGTGGCGAGCTGTTTGTGAAAAAGCCGATGCAACACCAGCCAGTCGAAGAACAGTCCCGCCAGGGCGATGGGGCCAAGATGGGCCAGGAAGTCCCGATAGTGGATGTGCGAATACGAGCCAATCAGCATGTTCTGCGGGTTCCCGGTAATCGTGGCCACGCTGCCGATGTTCGAAGCGGTAGCGACGGCCAATAGGAACGGCAAGGCCGGAAACTGCAATCGGCGGGTCAGCTTCAACACCAACGGCACCATGACCAGGCAAACAATGTCATTGACCAAAAAGGCGGACAAAAGTCCGGACGTGAAAATAACCGCAGGCAGGAACCATTTTGGCGGCAGATGCTTGAGAACGGCTTGGGTGGTCCATTCGAAGAAACCTGCAAGATGCAAGCTGCCGACGATCAGCATCATGGAGAACAACAACACAATCGTCGGGAAATCAATCATGCGGAGCGCGCCCCGCGCAGGGACGATGCGAAAGGCAACCATGGCTACTGCGCCAACGATGGCGGCCGCCGGACGATCGATCTTGAGTCCAGGAAACTTACCTAAGGCGAAGACCAGGTAGCTGACCGCGAAGATGACATAAGCCGCAAAACTGGTGACGTCGGAAAGCATTGCCGGGGGAATTTGGAGCATTCGATTTTCCGGGAAAGCACATGGTAGCAGACGGATTTTTCCCTAGAGTTGAGGATACCGTCCAGAAGTCGGAGGAGAAATCGTTGACTGCCAGCAGCGCTCGAGCTGCGGTCGGTATGGCGGAGGGATGAACTTCCTCCCGTATAATTGCACTTCAGCATGGGACTTTCCACTTCGCAGCGCAGTTCTGCTGCCGGAATCGAATCGCCCGGCTTTTCGTCTCCTGGACCAGCGGTCCGCTATTCCTCGATTGCGATCATCGTCTTCCTTTGGATTGCAATTTATTTCTCGAGCATATTCCGTCCAGCCCTGCTCGACGATGTCGACACCATTCATGCGGAGGCGGCGCGCGAAATGGTGCTCCGCCATGATTGGGTAACGCTCTATACCGACGGTATTCGATATCTCGAAAAGGCTCCCCTCATGTACTGGGGGGTGGCGGCGAGTTACAAACTCTTTGGACCGAGCGAGTGGAGCACGCGCCTGCCCTTGAACTTGGGAGTTCTGGCGCTGCTCCTGGCCACGTACTTTCTGGGTGGATTGGCGTACGGCGAGCGGGGCGGATTGTGGGCGGCGGTTGTCGTCGGGACTTCGCTCGGGCCTTACATTTTCACGCGCTTTGAGATCCCTGACATTATGGTTGCGTTGTGGCTCACCTTGAGTGCTTACTTCTTCCTGAAATCATTGTGGCAGGAGAAGCCATCGCGTTCCGTCTGTTGGGGATTCGCCGCGACTTGCGCACTGAACGTGTTAACCAAGAGCCTGATTGGCTTGGTGTTCCCGTTCGCAGCAATTCTGCTGTATCTGTTCCTGACCGGGAATCTGCGCCACCTTCTGAAGCTCCGACCTTTTTCCAGCACGATTGTGTTTTTGGCCATCGCTGCGCCCTGGCACGTCCTGGCGGCGCGGGCCAACCCTGCCGAAGGGCATGTGAAAGGTTTTCTGTGGTTTTACTTTGTGAATGAACAGTTCTTGCGATATTTGGGCAAGCGCGTTCCCGCCGGATATGACACCGTTCCGCTGCTCGTCTTCTGGGCCTTGACCATCTTGTGGCTGGCGCCCTGGATGATATTTCTGCCGCAAGCCCTAAGACGTGTGCCCTGGCGGTGGCGGGAATGGCGCAATCGGCTGAGTCCGGAGCAGCAGGCAAATTTGTTCTTTCTGATCTGGACGGTGGTCATTGTCGGGTTCTTCACCTTCTCCACCCGCCAGGAGTACTACACCATTCCCGCCGTCCCGTTTGCGGGCCTCCTCATCGCCGCATGGCTGGCCAAGGAAGCGGTGGATCCGGATACGGAAGCGCGTTCCGCCAGGATTTCGTCATGGGTGTGGTTCGCGATGGTGGCGGCGGGCTCCGTGATCGGAATCGTTCTCCTGTTTTCATCGAAAACGCCGCTGCCCGGCGCCGATTTGGCCGATCTGCTGAAAAAGAATCCGCAGGATTACGATTTCTCGCTCGGGCATTTCCTCGATCTCACGCCGGAAGCGCTCGGCATGTTCCGCCCCCAGCTGCTCGGCGCCGTGGTGTCGCTGTTCGTTGGAGCGAGTCTGAACCTCTGGCTGCGCTACAAACGCAAGCCCGAATATGGCAACGCGATGCTGGCGGCCATGATGGTCGCCCTGCTCGCTTGCGTGCACTCGGCGTTCGCCAGGTTCTCCCCGATCCTCTCGTCGAAGCAGTTGGCGGTGGCGATCGAGCGGAACTACAAACCCGGCGACGTGATCGTCATCGACGGGCAATATCATCAGGCCTCGACCCTAAATTTTTATCTGCAGGCAAGGGTGCGGGTGCTGCATGAGCCAAGCGGAAATTTGTGGTACGGATCGCAATTTCCGGATGCCCCGCACGTCTTCGAAACCCAAGCCTCCTTCGACGAACTGTGGAACAGTCCTACGCGCGTGTTTCTCTGGACAGATCAGGACAATCCGAAAGAACTGTTGGGGCTGCGGCACTACTTCCTCGCCCGCAGCGGGGGGAAAACCATCTTCACCAACCGGGAGCTCGGCTCGTGACCGTCTTCCTGCGCGTCCTCCTGGGAATCTCCGCCTTCGGACTCGTCAGCTCGACCATCTTTCTGACCCTGGTCGTGATCGCGACCGCGCGCTTCAAGAGACATTCGGACCAGTATCGCCGGGTTGCGCAGAGCATCCCTCGGGATGCGCTGCCTCCGGTCACCATCTTCAAGCCGGTGCACGGAATGGAAGAGCGCCTGGCCGAGAACTTGGAGAGCTTCTTCGAACAGAATTACCCGGAGTACGAAATTATTGTGGGCGCAAGAAGCAACGATGACCCGGGAATTCAACTCGCGCGAACCATCGCGGAACGCCACCCCAAGGTGAAAAGCCGGATCGTGATCTCCGGCCCGCCCCCCTGGCCCAATGCCAAGGTGTTCACGCTCGACAAAATGATTCGGCTCTCGGGCAATGATTTTTTCATCATCAGCGACAGCGATGTGCGCGTGGAGCGAGATTTCCTTCGCAACGTGATTCCTCCGCTATTCGATCGCAAGTTGGGACTGGTCAGCTGCCTTTACCGAGGCGATCCGGCGGCGGATTTCTGGTCTTCACTCGAGGCCCTGGGCATGTCGGTGGAGATGCCGTCGGGCGTGGTCGTTGCTGACATGCTGGAAGGAATTCGTTTCGCGCTGGGGCCAGCTGTCGCCTTGCGTCGCGATGCCCTGGATGCCATCGGCGGCATTGCCTCGACTCGAGATTTTTACTCCGATGACTATGTTCTTGGAAACAAGATCTGGGGGGCGGGCTACAAGGTGATCTTTTCTCATCATTTAATTCATCATGTGCTTACCCCGCGTCCGGCTCTGCGCACGCTTGGCGATCAGCTGCGTTGGATGAAGAGCACGCGGCATTCGCGGCCCTGGGGACATGTTGGGACCGGGATGACGTTTGCGGTGCCTTTTGGAATCCTGGCCTTCATCTCTGCGGCCCTGCTGGGCCACGCCCCGCTAGGCCTTGTGCTGCTTGCGTCCGCCCTCCTCAACCGCGTGCTTCAGTCGGTCGTTGTGGGATGGGGCCTGCTGAAGGATCCACGCGCGCTCCGCCTGTGCTGGCTTTATCCCTTGCGCGATTTAGAGGGTTTTCTGGTCTGGGCCGCAAGCTTCACCAGCCACAAGTTCTACTGGCGCGGCGAAACCTATCGCTTTATTGACGACGGGCGAATTATTGCCCAGGACCGCAATGCGGAATCGCCGCTTGCCGTTCGTACGTGAACCCGCTACAGCGGTCGCAGCTTCCCGTATTCGAGAGAAAACCTCTCTCCCCGCCACACCACATGGTTGCCAATCAGACCGCCGATCCAAACCAGCACGGCGACAAAGTCACGGAGGGGAAGTAGCCCGAGGGAGTGCAAGGTCTTTCGATCCTGCAAAACCAATCGGCAAGTGGTGACGGCTACACACATTCTTACCAACAGGGCGGCGGCCAACAGGAACCATGCCCAGGCAGACCCGCGAGCGAATATCAGAGCGGCGACTGCCCAGGGCAGCGTAAATGTGAGCAGCAGACCGGTATAGCCGCCCGGTCGCGAAGTGCGGATGGTGCGTGCCCAGCGCAGTTGGTGGGAGACGAACTCGGCCAGGTCATACGCGGGGATATGAGTCTCGACGATCGTGCGCGACAACTCGACCTTGAGACCTTGTCGAGCGATGCGGTGCCCCAGCTCATAATCATCGGCAAGATAGTCAACGATCGCCTCGAAGCCGCCGATTGCCTGCAATTGCCGGCGTCGAAACGCCAGCGTGGAACCCAGACCAAAGTTGAGACCTCGCTCGATCAGAGATGCCGCCAAGACTCCGGGGACAAAGTCGGTGCTGATCGTCAGCGCTTCCAGTCGAGATGCCAAGGTGGGAGCAGCGAGGCCCCGGTAAAGACACGTAACCATTCCGGTTGTTGGAGGTTGAAGTTCTCGGGCAACGGTGCGCAGATAATCTGGCGTGACTCGAATGTCGCTGTCATTGAGCAATAAAATCTCGTGGCTGGCCCAGGGCGCGAGTTGAGCCAGGGTGCTGACCTTCCCATTTGCCCCCAGCCGTTGCTCGCAGGTGACTAACTTGAGCTTGCGTTCAGGAAATTCCTCGATCAGTTTCCTGACCACGGTAGCGGCAGGATCGTTGGCCTCCGTAATTCCAAAGAGGATTTCGTACTGCGGATAGTCCTGCAGGCAATGGGAACGCAACGCCTCGTACAATTCACGATCCGTACCCTTGAGGGGCTTAAGGACGGACAGACTGGGCCAGTCGCCGGTCGGGGCTCGATCCAAACTGCGACCGAGAAATCGTGCCGCCGCCTGCAAGCAGACGAGGCCATAGAGAATGCTTGCGACCGTGGCACCTCCGGAGATAACCGCCAGTAAGCGAAGGATGCTGAGGTGCATGAGTGCAGCCATTGTCCATGCGCCGTTGCCTGTTACGCAAGCAGCAGGAAGCGAGAGGAAGACCCGGCTCGCACCCATGGAAAATCCAGATTCGCGGAATCGGGGTTTCGAGCTTGACGAACCCCCGCTAGATTCGTATCATTCTAGTCACCAGTCTGCTCTAGCGAGCAGGCCTTGGATTTCATGCAGAGTGGCTGAGGGACGAGCCCTGAGACGCCACGGCAACCGGACCGGGATCATCTATCTCGGCCGCCAGGTGCCAACTCTCGACCCGGAGGACCGGGGAACATGAGATTCGGGGTGCGAGAGTCCCTGCACTTCCTGAGCCTCTTTTCCCATTTCCCGGGGAAAGAGGATTTGATTTTTAGGGCTCCGCCGACGCCTCGTTCCTCCCACTCAGATCGGATTTGTGGGTTATGCGATACGAGTTGCGCTGTCGGGAGTGTCATAAGAGCTGGGGAAACCTTCCCAAGTCGATTTGCGAGGATTGCTTTTCGCCGCTCGAAGTCTTCTATGACTACGATTCCATTCGTCACGACTTCACTCGCGAAAAGATTCGACAAGGCCCTCCCAACATTTGGCGTTATTCAGCCCTCCTCCCCCTCCCCCCAGACCACAACCCGAGTTTGCCCGTCGGCTTCACTCCGCTGATCAAGACTTCGACGCTGGCGAGCGAAATTGGCGCAAAGCATCTCTACATTAAGAATGACGCCGTCTGCTTGCCGACCTTGAGTTTCAAAGATCGGGTTGTGGCGGTGGCGCTCGCAAATGCCAAAAGCTTCGGCTTCGATACCGTTTCGTGCTCCTCGACTGGCAATCTCGCCAACGCGACCGCGGCTCAGGCCGCGCGCCATGGATTTAAGTGCTGGATCTTTATCCCGGCCGATCTCGAGCCGGCAAAGATTCTTGGAACGCAAGTTTTCGGTGCCAAGCTGGTACGAATCTCCGGAAGCTACGATCAGGTGAACCGGCTGTGCTCGCAGATTGCAGACGAACACCACTGGGGCTTTGTGAATGTCAACCTCCGCCCCTACTATGCCGAGGGCTCGAAAACCTTTGGCTACGAAATCGCGGAGCAGCTGGGCTGGCGGCTCCCCGACAATGTGGTATGCCCCATGGCGGGGGGATCGCTGATCACCAAAATCAAGAAGGCATTCGATGAGCTGATTCAATTGGGGCTGGTCGAGCCGAAGCCGGTGAAATTTTTCGGGGCACAGGCGACCGGGTGCTCTCCGATTTCGACCGCGGTCAAGCTCGGCAACACAGAAATCGAGCCGCAGAAGCCCTCGACCATCGCCCGCTCGCTAGCGATTGGCAATCCCGCGGACGGGCATTACGCCATCAAGACCATCGTCGGCAGCGGCGGCTGGTCCGAGGACGTTTCCGATCCTGAGATTGTCCATTCCATCCAACGCCTGGCCGAGACGGAAGGCATTTTCACTGAAACCGCCGGCGGGGTGACTCTGGGCTGCGCCCGCAAGCTGTACAAGCAGGATCGCATCCTGCCGCACGAGACCACGGTGCTTGCAATTACCGGGAATGGCCTGAAGACGACGGATGTGCTGGTAGACGAGTACGAGACCGAGGCTCCGATTCCGGCCAAATTTGCCGAATTTGAAAAGCTGCTCGATCGGGAAGTTGAGCTGCCCGCGGCCATCGGGGCTTGAGAAAAATAAAGGGCGGATACTGGAGCATAACTGGGCTGCCCGGAGGCATGCCGGACCGGAATGGACCGATGCTTCCCGAATGCTGGATATTTGAGAGATGAACATCACCGTTCAAATTCCGTCTGCTCTGCGTCGTCATACCGGCGGTACCGCGAAGGTCAGCTGTTCCGCCTCCAACCTGAACGAGCTCTTCTGCGCTCTGGATCAAATGTTCCCTGAGCTGAAGCCGCACCTGCGCGATGACTCCGGACAGATTCGTCGCTTTCTCAACGTCTACGTGAACGAAGAGGACATCCGGTTTCTGGGCGGATCTCTTTACGCCTTTCAAGAGGGAGACGAAGTCCTTTTGGTCCCCTCAATCGCAGGTGGCAGGTTCTGACGGGCGCGGCGATCGCCACGTAATCTCAGCGGGCTTGAAACCTGGTTCACGGTCTCTGCGAGAACTTCCGCCGCTCGCCCCTCGCCACTCTCCTAGGGCCGGGGGCGCGTCTCGATGCGTAGCGCCAGCGCATAACCGGCAACTCGACCGCCTGGTGGTGCGGGCAGTTGCACCTCTAAAGCATCGCTGGTTTGATGGAATTCCAATTTGCCGTCGGATCCCAGCAGGGATACGTTCGTGATCTCGAAATCCTTCCCTTGCTGCTTCGAGCTGAGCGCGTGAATCACCGCTCGGCGATCGCTCGGCCACGCCATCCCGATCGCATACACCGTGTTGCCCTTTTGCGTGAAGCGAAAGTCCTCGGCCGTGTACGGCTTGGTGTCGACATCGTGCCCGAAGCCCGGCTGGATCTTGGTTGGGCCCTCGCCGTAAACCTTCCATGGAGTGGTATCGTAAATCGCTTCTCCGTTCTGTTTGAGCCATGCGCCAATGTCGAGAAGCGTCTGGCGAACTTCATTGGGAATCGTGCCATCCGGCCGGGGGCCAATGTTGAGCAGCAAGTTGCCATTCTTGCTCACGATATCGATGAGTTGGTGCACGATGAAGTCCGGCGATTTGAATTGATCGTGCTCCAGATACCCCCACGACCAATTGCTGATCGAGGTGTCGGTCTGGAAGTGCCGCGGCTCAATGTCGGACCGCAACCCGCGTTCGAAGTCGCGCGCGCCAGCATCCCAGTTCAGCGCGTAATCCTTGATGTTAATCACGCCAGAAATACCGTGCCGGGCGGCGTAGTTGTAGTAAAAGGCCGCGAAGCGCGTCATATTGCGCCGGTAGTTTGGCTGTCCCGCCCACCAGTCGAAGTACATCACTTCGGGATTGTATTTCTCGACGATTTCCGCCGCCCGAGCCAGCCAGTCGTCGGCGAACTGAGGACTGACGTAGGTCCAATCATTCAGCAGCATCTGCTTGGGATCCGAAAGCCAGGTGTGCGCAGGTCCATACAACGACGCATACTGCGGATCGTTGACATCGGAGCGGAAGGTGCGGCCCCCGTCGAAGAACCAGTCGTGTTCGGCGCGATGAAAGGAGGTACCGAAATGCAAGCCTTGAGCCCGGACCGCCTGCGCCAGCTCGCCGATCAGGTCGCGCTTCGGACCCATTTTCGCGGCGCTCCAGTCGGAGAGATCGGAAGCGTATAGGGCAAAACCGTCGTGATGTTCGGCTACGGGAATCACGTATCGCGCGCCGGCTTCTTTGAATAGACCCGCCCAGTCCGCAGGCTCCCACTTGTCCGCTGTGAACATGGGAATGAAGTCTTTGTAGCCGAACTTGTCTTGCGGACCGAAACGTTTTATGTGCTCGGCGTAGGCGGGATCTTTCTGCTGGTACAGGTTGCGCGGGTACCATTCGTTCTGAGACGCGGGTACCGAGAACACTCCCCAGTGAATAAAGATTCCGAATTTCGCATCCTTGTACCATTGCGGAATGTCGATGCGCAGGGTTTCCCAGTCGGCACGGTAGGGGCCTTCGCTGGCCTGGCGATCGACTTCAGCCAGGTTGCGGGCGCGTTGGGCCTCGAATTTCGAAACCGAGTTTTGCCACTCGCGATCCATCTCGACCGCTGACTTCACGTTGTGAGTGGGGGCGTCGGGATCCATGGACTGCGGGAATGTAATACCGGAAGCGCAAAGGAGAGCGAATGCGAGAACGTTCCACGCGCGGAATTTCATAGCCGGACATCTTAAAAGTTCCGAGCATGTACCACAATCGGCTTCTCCAGTCGTCGCAATGTCGCCGATACGCATTCGACGGGATCGAGGTCTCAGGGCCTCGTCCGTTGCAAGAAGGCTTTGACCACTTCTTTCACATCTTTCTTCTCGCCATCGACTTGATAGTTCAGTTCGCGCATTTCCTGATTGGAAATGCTTCCCCCCAGCTGCTCGAGAGTTCCCCTCAGTTCGGGATGCTGGCCGAGCGTTTGCTCGCGTATCACGGGCACCGCTTCGTACGGCGGGAAGTAATGCTTGTCGTCAGCCAGCACCAACAGATCGAGGGCGGGGATGAGTCCATCGGTCATGTTCCCGGCGATCAGGTCGACTTGATGATCCTTCAGAGCCCGCGTCAGCAGGCCCAAGTCCATGATTCGCGGCGGCGCGGCGAAATGCAGATTGTAGGTCGCAACCAATCCGCGGTAGCCATCGGGACGCTCCATAAACTCGTAGCCGAAACCGGGGCGCCACCCCGGTGCAGAGGCCGCAGCTTGGGAAATGGTTGCAAGATGCAGCCGGCGAGCATCCTCCCCGCGAATCTCAATAGCGAATGTGTCATTGAAGCCGAGTGGCGGGCCCAGGGTCAGATGAAACCGGCGCTCATATTCGGACCGGACCCGCTCATAGACCGCGGTTTTGTCCGAAGATGCCGGCTGCTTCAGGATTGCCGTCAGTGCGGTTCCGGTGTATTCGGGATACACGTCGATGCGTCCGGCAAGGATGGCCTGCTGCGCGATGTAGGTGCCGCCAAGATAGAAGCGGCGCTCAACCGGGAGATGAGTCTGATTTTCGATCTGCTGTGCCAGCAATTCTCCCAAAATGATTTGCTCGGTGAAATTCTTGCACCCGACGATGATGCGGGTCTGGCGCCTGCAGGCACCAAAAACAACCGCCAGCAGGAGCACGAGAATCCCTAAAATTCCTTTACCTGTTCTGCGCATACCACTCCCGATCAGAATCGCGTCCGTCCCATCGCACCGGTACTCGCATACCCTGGCTCAGAACCGCCGATTGAGCAAAGCATGAAATTCGCGGGGCGTATGTGCGCGCCCCTTCTCAAGCTGCTCGCGGCGGCGCCAGTCGCCTTTCCAGCCAGCCCAGCAGCACGTCTGCCAGTAACGCCATGATTGCCGCCGGCACCGCGCCGGCCAGAATTACGCTGTTATTGACCATGGCCAGCCCGCGAAAAATTAACTCGCCTAAGCCGCCTGCGCCGACGGCCGCGGCAATCGTCGCCAAGCCGACCGAAATCACCACGGCAATGCGAATTCCGGCGAGGATCACGCTCGCGGCCAAGGGCAGTTCTACTTTGAATAGCAATTGTCGATCCGTGAGTCCCATGCCACGCGCTGCCTCCACCACCCCGGGATCCACACTCTTAATCCCGGTATAGGTATTTCGAATCAGCGGGAGAAGAGCGTAGAGCATCAGCGCCAGAATGGCGATTCGGCCGGCACGGTCGCCGAACCACGGCGTGGGGAGTAGAAATCCAAATAGCGCCAGGCTGGGGATGGTCTGAATGACATTCGCGGTCGCGATGACGGGTTTGTGGAATCTGGGCTTGCGGGTGATTAAGATGCCGAGCGGAATGCCGATCGCGACAGCCAAGAGCGTCGAGAGGCCCACCATCCACAGGTGTTCCAGTGCCAGGCTGGCGACCTCGATTTTGTTTTGCCTCATGAAGTCCCAAAAGTTCATGCCGGTCCTCGTTTCTCTGAGATCTCACCGAGTGTCTCCAAATATCGGCGCACCAGCGCATCGGAAGAGTGGAGAAAGGCGTGGCGCGACTGACACGCCACCAATCTCCCCGCCTCGAGCAGCGCGATGCGCGTCCCCAGCAGAAGCGCCTCGCGCACATCATGGGTGACGAACAAAACCGTTTTGTTCAATTTCTGTTGGAGCGACAGAAATTCGTGCTGCAAGTCGGCGCGCGTAAGCGGATCGAGAGCGCCAAACGGCTCGTCCATCAGAAGAATCGGCGGATCGGCGGCCAGGGCACGTGCCACTCCCACCCTCTGGCGCTGCCCGCCGGAAAGCTGATGCGGGTACCTTTCCGCAATTTCGGGGTCAAGTCCAACCAGTTTCAGAAGCTCTTTTACGCGTTCGGCGATTCGTTCCTTTGGCCAGTTTTCGATCTCCGGGAGCAGGGCAATGTTGCGGCCCACACGGTAGTGGGGGAAAAGGCCGACCTCCTGGATCGCGTAGCCGGTGTGGCGCCGCAGTGGAATGGTGTCCCAGTCGCGCGTGGGGCGCCCGTGGACCACAATTTCGCCATGCGAAGGCTCTAATAGCCGGTTTACCAGTTTCAGCGCGGTAGTTTTTCCGGAGCCGCTGCGTCCGAGCAGGACCAGGATCTCTCCGCTCGGGATTTCGAAAGTCACATCGTGAAGCACCTCGCGCCCGTTCCTCACCTGGTAAGAGACGGCACGAAATGCGATGGCAGTTTCGGCAGGTTGCATGAGCGCTTGCTAGCTTGGAACCGCGGGTTAAATGTCGTACGACTCCGACGGCAGCCCGGTGATGCGAATCCCACTGTGCCCTTTGTGGCGAATGTTGAAGCCGATGAGCAACGCTGTGATCTGCTCGACGATGCGAGCGTTTTCAAGCCTGCCACCATCGAGGGCGCGCACGCCAGGAATCTTACGGGCGAGCGCGCGGACCTTTTGTCGCGCCTGTTTGTCGTCGCTGCAGACGATCACGTCGCAATCCACGGGGCCGTCCAGGCGCAGCAATTCAGCCGAAAGATTGTGAAACGCCGCAACCACGGCTACTCCCTCGGGAACCAGTTCTGCGGCCTGTTCGGCGGCGGAACCCTGCCAGACGCCAAGAGTGCGGGTGGCGCGCCCGCCGACGCTTGCCGCCAACGGCACCGTCGCGTCGATCAAAATCTGACCCGGGCGGAGCGCGGGCATCAGGTACTTCAGGGTTTCGGCATGGCCGGAGAAGGGAATCGTCAGCACGACGATTTCGGCCGATTGGCAGGCCGCCTTGTTTTCCGCTCCGGAGATTTGTCCGGTGGGGACGGAGTCGCCCCCCTCACCCCGAATCGCTTGCGTCAGCTGTTCCGCGGTTCGGGAGGCGCGCTCCGCATCCCGCGATCCAATAATGACGCTTTCACGCGCTCGCGCCCAGCGCAGTGCCAGGCCTGATCCTTCGGGCCCGGTGCCTCCAAGGATGGCGATGGTCACGCGAACTCCGGTTCGAGGAGCCGCTCGGCGCCATGAACTTCGAAGGGAGCGCGAATCTGAATGCGTGAGTACGTAGTGTTGCGTTCGGCAGGAATACGGCCGATTTCGCGAATCAAGGACTGGAAATCTTCGGGCGTGGTGTACTGTCCCGCCGTGGCGCCGGCCTCGCGGGAGATATTCTCCTCCATCAACGTGCCACCGTAGTCGTTGGCGCCGGCCTGGAGACAAAGCTGGGAAAGGCCGCGATTCAACTTTACCCAGGAGACCTGGATATTGGGGATCGAACCCGCCAGCATCAAACGTGCGAGCGCGTGGATCTTCAGGTGCTCTGAAAGAGTCGGCCCCGGGCGAGATAGGCCTTCGTGAAACAGCCGGGTGTTGTGATGCACAAAGCCCAGCGGAACAAACTCGGTGAAGCCGCGGGTTTCCCTTTGAATCCCGCGCAGTAACAACAGCTGGTTGACCCAATGCTCCGGCGTCTCCAGGTGGCCGTACATGAGCGTCGAAGTGCTGCGAATGCCGCAGGCGTGCGCCGTACGTATGACTTCCTGCCACTGCTGCGTGGAAACCTTGTTGCGCGAAAGCACGTGGCGGACTTCATCATCGAGGATTTCGGCCGCCGTTCCGGGCAGGGTGTCGAGGCCGTTATCTTTCAACATGAGCAAGTAGTCGTAAAGCGCCATGCCCGTGAGTTCGACGCCATAGACAATCTCCATGGGCGAAAAGGCGTGAATGTGCATGCCGGGAGTCGCGCTCTTTACCGCCCGGAGGATATCGCGATAGTAAAAGGGCGGCAGACCTCGCGGAAGCCCACCCTGAATGCAGACCTCGGTCGCGCCTACCCCCCAGGCTTCGCGCGCCTTTTCGGCAACCTGCTGGGGATCAAGAAAGTAGGTGTCATGCTCGCGCGGGCCGCGGCTGAAGGCACAGAACTTGCATCCCACAAAGCAAATATTGGTGAAATTAATATTGCGATTGACGACGTAGGTCACAATGTTGCCCGCCAGTTCGCGGCGAAGTTCGTTGGCGGCGGTGAGCAGTCCGAGCAGATCCGCCCCCTCGGAATTTCCGAGCAACAGGCACTCATCTCGGCTGAGGGCTTCGCCCGATTGGGATTCGCACACTCGTTCGAGGGCGCTCCGCACGCGGGCATCGATCTTGGGAGCGATCAAGGTCCAGTCCAGCTCAGGGAAGCTTTCCAGTTCTTCTCGCATCGAAGTTCCAACCGGCATGACTTTCTCCTTACGCCTTAACGGAACAGATCTGCATCCTTCGCGCGGATCAGATCGCGTGCGGTTCGCTTTCCTAGCGGGTAGCGGAAACCGCGCACAATACAAAACGGGGTTCGATTAAGCTTGCCGCAGACCAGGCCCGCCGCGCAAGCCAGTTCGTCAGCCACCGCCTCGGCGGTTGCGTGCAGCGTATATCCGTGCGGGTCCCGCTTTCCTCGATAATCAATCAGCGGTTCCATTCCGGCAACTCCGATGGCCACGTCCGTCAAACCTTCGCGCCAGGGTCGCCCGAATGAGTCGGAGATGACCACGGCGATCCTCAGGCCGAAATCTCTTTGGATGCGAGCGCGAAGCCGCCGGGCGGACAGGTCAGGATCTTGGGGCAGCAAAACAGCGTGCGCGCCGCCATCTACGTTTGAAACATCCACTCCGCTGTTGGCGCAGACGAAGCCGTGATGAGTCTCGGTGATCAGAACTCCGCGGCCTTGCACAATTCTTTTTCGCACGATGCGCCGAGCCTCCGCGAATGCCAGCGCGATGACTCGAGCGTCAGCGCCCGAAGTTTGCGCCCAGCGCCGTGCCGCGCTCGAAGGTTTCACGTCGTCAAGCCGCACCACCCTGCCTTCGGCTTTCGAGATGACCTTGTGTTTCACCACCAGCAGATCTCCACTGCGCAATCGAATTTTCTGACGCCGCAGCGCGGAACCCAGTTTCGCTCCCAGGTCGTCGCCGGGCGAGACTTCTTCCTGGAGAGGCACGGGAATGAGGGAGAGGCGGATGGGTTTCATACCCTGTCTGCTGCAATCGGTTCCCGGGCTAACAGTTTGCGCGCCAGTTGCTGGGAGAGTTTCTCGCCCGGTTGATGGGCCAGATATCGGAGATCCTCGGGGGTATCGACGTCGAGAGCGATGCGCGCGAGAGAAAGTACGACGCAGGAAGCTTCCGCGTTGGTCGCGGCAGCGAGGTGGGGCTCGAAACTATCGTTACCGAATCGCAACGGGTAGAGCGTTGCCGGCCGGCGTAGAACCGCGTTCGTGCCGCGCTGATCGCGTGCCGGCACCAGAACGGAGCCCCGGGTAGGCGCGCTCTTGTAAATGGCACCGAGATCGTCAGCTTCAACCAAGGGAATGTCTCCCGGGATCACCAGAACCTCCTCGACGCCCGACGCAACGCACGCTTCGGTCGCCATCGCGATCGCGTCGGTTTCGCCGGCATTCGCCTCATCCCGAATCACCTCGAAACCATAGCCTTGTGCAAGTTCGATGGCAAACCCGTCGCGGGTCACCAAGGCCACATCGACCGAACGGTATTCCGACAGAGCCTCGACGACATCACGCAGCATAGCCCGCGCTAGCGCGGTTCGCGCCGGCTGGTCCAGCAATCCAGCTAAGCGCTGCTTGGCCGTGCTCGTATCTTTTACCGGGACCAGTATCATTCGACCTCTGCCGCCGATGCGCTCAGAACTTCCGGGCAAGCCACGGCCAGCGCCGCTCTCGCAACTCGCACCCGGTCTGCGGCGGTTTTCATCAGGATATTCGTGGCGTGCACCTCCACATGGTTTGTGCTCATGATCTCGCGGGCATCCGCATCCGTCTCATGGATGACCATGGCATCGAGGAAATTGCCGTATGCCGCAGCCACACCCGCAGCTGAGACCGCGAATCCTTGTGCCGCCATCAAGTTGCCCGCGGGACCCGAGATTGCGGCTTTACCGATCACCGGGCTCACAGCAACAACCGGCGCGGATGCATGGTGAAGGGCATCGCGGATTCCGGGCACCGAGAGAATGGGCCCGATGCTGGTGACGGGATTGCTCGGCGCGATCAGCACCCCTTGCGCGGCGGCAATCGCCTCCCTGACTCCCGGCGCAGGCTCCGCTTCGCTGGCGCCGGCGAACCGAACCGACTTCACCGGATCCCGATACCCGCGCTTGACGAAATATTCTTCAAAACTCAGCTCCCCGACCGGCGTATCGACCCGAGTTTCGACGCGCTGATCGCTCATGGGAAGAATGCGCGCACGGATCGAGAATCGCTCTCGGATGATTTCTGTGGCCGTCGAAAGCGTTCTTCCTGCGGAGAGCAGTTGCGTGCGCACCAGGTGCGTGGCGAGATCGCGGTCGCCGATGCTGAACCACGCGGGCTCGCCGAGATCTCTCATTGCCTGCAGGCAATGGAAGGTATCGCCGCGCACGCCCCAGCCCCGCTCATTACTGATGACGTCCGCAAGCATGTAGGTGATGGAGTCAAGGTCGGGAGAGATAGATAAGCCCCACCACACGTGGTCATCGCCGGTGTTTACGATGATCGTGAGTTGGTCTTCCGGTAAAACTCGGCGCAGCCCGTCGACGAATTTCGCGCCGCCCGTGCCGCCGGTGAGCACGACAATCATGCCGCTCTCCAGGCGTAACCTCTGGAGTCGGCGGCAGAACGCAGGCGCGATCGCAGCAGTTCCGATGTGGCGGGCATACGATCGATGAATTCAGGGTAGATGGGCAATCGCTGGCGCAGTTCGAAGCCCTTGGCTCGCGTGCGCTCTTCCAGTTGCTCGAGGTGCGGCCACGGGCGCTCGGGATTGATAAAGTCCGGCGTCAGCGGCGAGATCCCGCCCCAGTCGTTGATGCCAGCTTCGAGAAGTTCTTCGTAACCGGGATCGGTGAGATTGGGCGGCGCCTGAATGTTCATGTGCGGCATCAGCAGTCGCGCCACGGCAATGGTGCGCAGCATTTCTAGACGGCTCGGCTCGGACCAGTCGCGCATGGGGATGTCGGGTTTCACACGAAAATTCTGAATGATCACTTCCTGAATATGTCCGTAGCGCGCATCGAGTTCGCCGATGGCCACCAGCGCATCCACGCGATCCTCCCTCGATTCGCCAATTCCGATCAGAATTCCGGTCGTAAAAGGAACGCCCCGTTTGCCGGCTTCTTCGATGGTGCGCAGCCGCCTGGCCGGGACCTTGTCCGGGGCCCGGTCGTGAGCCTCGCCGGGCGCGAGTAGCCGCTCGTTGGTGGTCTCGAGCATCAGGCCAAGACTGGGGGCGACTGCGGATAGCCGCGTAATCCATTCGGCACTCATCAGCCCGGGATTCGGATGCGGCAATAATCCGGTCTCGCGCAACACCAGCTCGCACATGGCTTCGAGATACTGCAGGGTTGAGCGATACCCCAGCTTCCGCAGCGTCTCGCCCATTTCGGGAAAGATAGACTCCGGCTTGTCCCCCAGGGAGAACAACGCTTCCGTGCACCCAAGTTCCTGGCCTCGCCGAGCCACGGCCAGCACCTCTTCGGGACTCATCGTGTGCGCACCCGGCTGGCCGGGATCGCGGCGGAAGACGCAGTAACCACAAAAATCCCGGCACAAATTGGTGAGAGGAATGAAAACCTTGCGCGAATAAGTAATCACGCCAGGTTTGAACTGGTCGCGAACTTGGCGCGCAGCCGCCAGAAGTTCGCTCAGTTCACCATCGGTGGAGTGAATCGAGCGGTAGGCGTCTTCGCGTGAAAGCGGCGCGAGTTGGTTGATCTTGCCAAGGGAACGAGGCAAGCTTCGAATCATTTGGTTCGCCCTTTTGGTTCGCCGCTTTCCGCCGGCAGAGGACTCGTCGAACCCCGACGTTCATGATCGAGAGCAATTCCCGGGGACAGCCTTCGAAGATCATAACGGAAGCGGCCGCACAGCGGAAATTGCGGAGTTCGTGGTACAACTCAGGGTGGGGTTTCTCGGCAGGGGCAGCGGGCAGCGAACCGCACTGCCGAGCCGGTTCTGTCGAATGTTAGAGAGACCTTCGCGATGACTGCAGATAAAGACCTCTTTCGCCGAGCCATGGCGTCGTTCGCTACCGGAGTGACGTTGGTTACGGTGGACTATGCCGGATCGGTGAAGGGGATGACGGCGAATGCCTTTGCCTCGGTTTCGCTCGAACCTTTGCTGGTGCTGGTTTGCGTGGACCATAAAGCCGAAACCCACGCGTATCTGCACACCCGGAAGCGATTCGGTATCAACATTCTTTCCGCCGAGCAGCGCGCGGTTTCCGTGCATTATGCCAATCCGGATCGTGAGTCGATCACCATGGAGCCGGGGAGGGAGGCCAGGTTCGACCGCACCGCGCACGGCACGCCCATGCTGCACGGGGCCCTGGCGTATCTCGAATGCCGCTTGCAAGATACGCTCGATGCCGGCGACCACACCATCTTTATCGCAGAAGTAGAAGACCTGGTTGTGCATGCGGGCGAGCCGCTGCTTTATTTCCGCCGCAACTACCATGGGCTGGGACCCGAGATCACTTAACCGCAGTTCAAACTCCCACCGCCGAACAGACGCAGCAGACCTTACCGGCGACTCCTCGAACCGCGGCCGCTAGGGTTGTGTTCCCATCAGTTCGTCTGCCAATCTGCCCGCGTTGTAAAGCTTGCGCAGCGCCTGGGTCATCCCGGCCGTCTCCACCGCAACCGCCCGATTGGTCTCGATATCATAGACGTAGTTGCCGACCAGCGATTCGATGTTTCCATCGAAAATCAGGCCGACGATCTCGCCCTCCCGGTTGATCACCGGCGATCCCGAGTTTCCGCCGATGATGTCATTCGTGGTCACGAAATTCAACGGTGTGGAGAGATCAAGTTCTTTTTGGTTCTCGGCAAAACGCGGGCTCAGGTTGCCCGGCGGCTGGTTATTGAAACTTGCGGAACGATCATAGAGGCAGTAGCGCGTCGTTTTCGGCGGTGCGATGGTGCCATTCCTGGGATAGCCTTT